>ERZ808240.284-NODE-284-length-69215-cov-5.926605_pt1 | contig 69215 bp, 53 predicted proteins | sample MGYA00521084_ERZ808240 | MGnify/ENA primary metagenome ERZ808240 (study PRJEB31516, sample SAMN03275571) | gut metagenome | biome: mammalia-associated habitat; material: feces | host: Papio cynocephalus | place: Kenya | collected 2012-08-06 ...
CAACGGGTGCAAACCTATTCGGCGCAACCGAGCCGGCAATTGCAGAATCCGAAGAAAAGATCACGTGGGGCCACTGCGCCATCAACTGCCCGGGCCGTTGCGCTATTCGTTTCCACGTGAAGGATGACGAAGTCGCTTGGGTTGAAACGGACACGTCCGACGACAATGACATCAATACGATGCAGGTTCGTGCATGCTTGCGCGGCCGCTCCTACCGTCGCTGGATCAACCACCCCGACCGCTTGAACTACCCCATGAAGCGCGTGGGTAAGCGTGGCGAAGGTAAATTCGAGCGCATCTCTTGGGATGAGGCTATTCAGCTGATTTCCGACAAATTGAAAGAGACCATCGAAAAGTATGGCAATGAGTCCATCTATATTCACATGGGTTCTGGCACCAGTTCTTCGACGGCTCGCCCGTACTGGCGCATGTTCAACGCCATGGGCGGATCGCTGCAGTTCTACGGCAACTATTCTTGCCACCAACTGCAGTATACGGCAGCGTATATGTACGGTGCGATGACGGGTTCTACTATTAATGTGCTTGAAGACGCAACGCTGTATGTTGCATTCGGCGCGAATCCTGTTGTTACCACGCAGGGCGGCGGCTGCGGCCATACCGACTATGTTCGCGCTCGCGAAAACACGAAGGCGAAGATTATCCATATTGACCCTCGCTTGACCGATACGGTTGCTGGCCATTGTGATGAGTGGCTGCCCATCAACCCCGGTACTGATGCCGCACTGGTTGCTGCTATCGCGCATTATCTCATCGAGAACAACATGGTCGACCTCGACTTCTTGCATACGTACTGCGTAGGCTATGACGAGGAGACAATGCCCGAGGCATACAAAGGCCGCAACATGTCTTACCACGACTATGTCATGGGTCTTGGTTACGACAAAGTCGAGAAGACTCCCGAGTGGGCATCAAAACTGACAGGCATTGCTCCTGCTAAAATTGAAGAGCTTGCAAAGGAGATTGGTACGGCAGAGAAGCTGTTCGTTGATCAGGGCTACGGCTCTCAGCGTCGTAGCAATGGCGAATGGAACGCATGGTCCATCATGACTCTGCCTTGCTTGGTTGGCCAGGTTGGCAAACCGGGTACCAACTCCGGTTCCACGCGTGGTAGCTATTCCGTGAGCATTTCTTCCATTCCGGCTCTTACCAACCCCGTGAAGCCGCAAATTCCCTGCTTTACGTATGTGGATGCAATTGACCACGGCCATAAGATGACTGCGAAGAATGCGGGCGTGCAGAAGGGCGATGCTGTTACATCCGATATTAAGTTCATCTTCTACGCTGCCGGTAATGCGTTGACCAACCAGCACGGCGACATCAATCGCACGCACGAGATCCTAGCCGACGAAAGCAAGTGCGAGTTCATTGTTTGCACGAATACGGTTATGTGCGACTCGGCGAAGTATGCCGATGTGCTGCTTCCCGATTCTTTCCGTTTTGAGCAGGTTTCCATGATCGGCACGGGTGGAACCACGGGTTACATGGTTGCTGGCCAACCGTGCACGACGCCAAAATTCGAGCGCAAGAATCCCTATGAGATTGCCACGCTAATTTCTCGCGCTATGGGTACTGAGGAAAAATTCACCGAGGGCAAGACCCAGGAAGATTGGATCAAGGAGCTTTACGAGAAAGATCGCGCTAAGGACTCTTCGCTTCCGACGTACGAAGAGGCCATGAAGATGGGCGTCTTCAAGAAAGAAAACCCGAAGGGCAAGACGGTAGCGTTCTCCGCTTTTGTGTCCGATCCTGAAGCGAACCCCTTGAAAACTCCCTCTGGCAAGATCGAAATTTTCTCCGAAACAGTTGAGAAGCTGGCAGAAACGTGGGAGCTTGCCGAGGATGAAAAGTTCCATGGTTTGCCGATGTATATTCCTGAATGGTATGGCGTTGAGACTACCACGGATGAATACCCGCTGCAGCTGACGGGCTTCCATTATCGTGGGCGTCAGCACTCTTCATGGGGCAACATCGAAATCTTGAAGGCCGCCAACCCGCAGGAAGTGTGGATTAATGCATCCGATGCCGCCGAGCGTGGTATTGCGTCAGGCGACAAGGTTGCTGTTACGAATAGCTATGGCGAAACGCACTTGTTGGCAAAGGTTACGCAGCGTATTATCCCCGGTACGGTTGCCATTCCCCAGGGGGCTTGGCATGATGCGGATATGTACGGCGACAAAGTGGACGAGGGCGGTTGCATCAATACACTGACCACGCATCGTCCCTCGCCCCTCACAAAGGGCAATCCGCAGCATACGAATATTTGCCAAGTAACGAAGATTGCCGGTTAGGGGGTAACCGATGACGCAATACGCTTTCTATTTCGATGGAACTCGCTGCACCGGTTGCAAGACCTGTGAGTTCGCGTGCAAAGACTATTACGATCTTGATGTAGACACTCAGTATCGCAAGGTTTATGAATGTTCGGGTGGAAAGACCGAGAAAGACTCAAACGGCTTCGCCACTACGACATGCTTTGTGTATTACGTGTCTATGTCGTGCAACCATTGCGATGACCCGGCATGCACGAAGGTGTGTCCGACTACGGCTATGCACAAAGATGCTGCTACAGGCTTAGTCTCCGTTGATGCCGATAAATGCATTGGCTGCGGCTATTGCCATATGGCTTGCCCGTACAATGCCCCGAAGGTTGATCGCGAAAAAGGCCACAGCGTGAAGTGCAGCGGATGCGCTGACCGCGTTGCTAACGGCGAGCAGCCGATTTGCGTGCGTGCTTGCCCGGCTCGTGCGCTGGAGTTCGGCACGGTTGAGGAAATGGCCAAGTTGGGCGAGCGCGGCAACATTGCGCCTTTGCCTGAACCCACCTACACGAAACCGAACCTATACATCAAGGCTTCCGCCGACGCGCTGCCTGCGGGCGCGTCCGATGGCAAAGTCGTGAACCCCCTGGAGGTGATGTAGCATGATGGCCGAGATGCCTTTGGCTCTGTTCACCACGCTGGCGCCTATTGGCGCGGGCGCGTTCATCGCGCTGGCTGTGGCGTTTTTCACCACGAAGTTCTCCGATGAGCAGTTGAAGAAGATCGACCGCATGACCACCATCCCGGTTGTCGTGTTGGTAGCGGGCTTCATCTGCGCGTTCTTCCACCTGGCAAACCCGATGCATGCCTTTGGCGTGTTCGCGGGCGTGGGCTCTAGCCCGCTTTCCAACGAGCTGGTTGCCGGCGTTGTGTTTGCCGTGCTGGCCATCGTGTACTGGATTGTTGCGCTGGCCGGTAAGCTGGGCGAGGGTGCTCGCAAGGGCTTTGCCGCCGTGGTTGCCGTGGTTGCCGTGGTGTTCGCGTGCTTTACGGGCGCGGCTTACATGATGGACACCATTGCTTCTTGGAACACCCCGATGGTTCCCGTTGCCATGCTGGGCTTCAGCTTGCTGGGCGGCGTTTGCCTGGGCGTGCTGGTGCTGGCGCTGGCGGGTGCGCTTGAAGACGCCGCGAAGGGCGGCTTCAAGATGGCTGCGCTTGCTGTGCTGGTCATCGGCCTGGTGCTGGGCGTAGCTGGCTTGCTGGTGCAGGTGATGGGCGTCTCCGGCATGAGCAACGCGCTGGTTGACGGTGCCGACTTGGTTGCCGCCGCTACCGCGCCTCTGTGGATTGGCGTGGTGTGCATGGTTGTAGCCGCCGTGGCCGCCTTCATGGCGCTGCGCAATGCGAAGTCGGCGGCCCTGGCCGCTGCGGCTCCGGTGCTGGCCGTTGTGGGCGTGTTCGCTGCTCGCCTGGCGTTCTATGCGGTGCAGCTGAGCGTGGGCCTGTACATTGGCTAACATAACAGCATGAGGTAACGCTTTTGGGGCGCGCCCGGTTTGCGGGGGCGCCCTTGCTATATCATGGTTGCTATAGATAACGAAGGGGGATGGCATGGCGAATCTTGATGCGGCAACGCTTGAGGGCGTTGCGTTTTTGGGCAACACGCTTGCTCCGTTTTTCCTGCAAGATCCACGCACGGGCAACGCCGATGCGGAGTTTGCCGCTCTAGCTGCGCTTGATGCGCAGGCGGCTGGTGCTGAGTGGCCGTTTACAAGCGAGACGGAAGCTGCGCGCGACTTGAGTCTGATGGTTGAGGGCCTGGCAGCTAGCCGCGCTGCGGGCGAGGGCGGCGGCTTTGCGGCAGACGACGAGCTGACGTGGGAATACCGCCGGCTGTTTGTAGGGCCGGCTGCAAAGCCTGCGCCGCCGTGGGGCTCGGTGTACACCGACCGCGAGTGTGTGGTGTTCGGCGCCACTACGCTTGAGCTGCGCGCGTGGATGCGTGCGCATGGCGTTGCGCGCACAACCGACGAGAAAACGCCCGAGGATCACATTGGCCTTATGCTGGCGCTTATGGCGTGGTTGGCGCAAAACCAGCCTGCTGACCTGGAAGAATTCCTGCGCCTGCACCTGCTTACGTGGGCGGGGCATTTTCTGGGAGAGCTGGCGGATGCTGCTGAGCATCCGTTTTATGAGGGGCTTGCGCGCCTGACGGCGGCCAGCTTGGACGGCGTGAAAGATACGCTGGGGCTGGAAGTTGTTGAGCCTCGTTTCTATCGATAACCTGCGCGAAAGTGGGCTGGCTGGCGGTTTTCCGCAGGCCAGCCTTTTGCGCGCTTTGCGATGTGCGCTAAGCTTGCGGCGCGGCATAGGGGAGAGCTGATGATTTCAGGGTTTGACATGGCGTTTAGCGAGATAACGCTGGTGACGTTTACTACGTTGGCGCCTTCGGGTGCGGTGGCGCTTGTGATTGTGGCCGGCGTGCTGCTGCTTGCCAATCTTGATGCCCAGGCTCGCGCCCGCATTAACAAGTTCACATGCATACCGCTGGTGGTTACCATGGCGGGGCTTATCGCCTCGGCAACGCATTTGGGCAATCCGGCCAATGCGCTGTATGTTTTCCTGCACGTAGGGTCTAGCCCGCTTTCGAACGAGGTGTTCAGCGCGGTGCTGTTTTTGGCCTGCAGCGGCTTGTACTGGCTGTACTCGTTTTCGGCAAAGCCGATTGCGTGGCTGCAGCGTGCGGTGTTGGCGCTGATTGCGGTTACGGGTGCCGCGTTCGTAACTATGGTGGCGCTGGCGTATTCTGTGGACACCATCGCAACGTGGAATCTTCCCACTGTTCCCGTTTCGTTGTGGCTCAATGCGCTGATCGGCGGGCCGTTGCTTGCGGTAGTAACGCTGTACGCCGCTCGATGGCGGGCGATTGCTGGCCGGTTTGGGCTAGTGCTTGCCGTGCTGCCGTTCGTTGCGCTGGCTGCTAATGTTGCCGTGCTTGTTGCGCAGGGCACGCTGATGGGCAACGTGGAGAATTCATTGATAAGCGCACGGCAGCTGGTGCCGAATTATGGGGCTATGCTTGCCGTGTTCGCTGTATTGTGCCTGGTGGGGTGCTTGGCATCCGCAATGACCATGCACGTTGTCTCGCGGCAAACGGTGGCGGCGGGGCAAAGTCCCTTGGCGTTCTCGAAGCGCGTGATGACGCGCTTGTGCGCTTCTTGCGTGTTGGTGTTTGCCGGCATTTTCGTTATGCGCTTCGCCTTCTACATGATGCACCTGACGGTTGGCGTTGCGGTGTAGCAACCAAGCGCGAGTGGTGTGCGTGAGCGCAGGGACGGAGACGGCGTTCACGATGGCTCTTGCGGAAACGAAGGGCAACCGTGAACACCGTCTCCGTCCCTGCGTTCACGGTTGCTCTTCCTATAAAAAGCGCCGCCCGATTTGTTTCGGGCGGCGCTTTGCGTTTCAAACTCCCTTATGCGCGCTCTTCCAGGTATTTCTCCATGCTGAAGTGCGTGATATCGCTGCGGTTGATAACGCCGACGATAACGCCGTCATCAAGCACGGGCACCTTCTTCAGGTGGTTCTCACCCAGCACGCGGCACACTTCGGGCAGGTCGGCATGCACGTTCACGCCGATGATGCCCTTTGCCCCGATGTCGGAAGCTTTCATACCCATAAGGTGTTCCAGCTTGTGGGCATAGTCCTTGTGGTCGGCGTACGCGTCTACGGTTTGCACGATCATCACCACGGGGTCCATGATCATCTGCCCGCGCTTGGACAGATAGCGCATGATGTCGCCGTCGGAGATGAAGCCCGTGGGCTTACCCTCGGCGTTCACAAGCGGCGCCGCGCTGATGTGGTTGTTCACCAGCAGCTGCATGGCCTCAAGCACGGTCGCGTCCTCGGGCAGGGTGTACACATCGCGCTTCATGATCTGCTCGATGACGCTGCGGTGCTTGTTGCCCTCGTCGGCCGCCGCTTCGTCGCCGGGCTTGTTGCGCACCAGAGCCACCGTCAGCACGAAGCCCAGCACGCACAGCGCCGTGGCTACGGCAAACGCCATGTGGATGCCGAACACGCCGGCGGTAACCTCATCGGTGGAGCCGGAAACCATGTTGGTAGCAACCGTGGAGGTAGACACGATAATGGCAGTGCCCAGCGAGCCCGCCACCTGGCGGAATGTGTTCTGCACGGACGTGCCGTGGTTCACCAGCTTATCGGGCAGCGCATTCATGCCCCACGTGGAAATGGGCATGTTCACCAGCGACAAGCTGAACAGACGCACCGTATAGATGACGGTAAGCGTGATAAGTCCCGTACCCGGGCCCATGAACATGAACGTGGCGGTGGTCAGCGCCAGCACGCACGTACCCGTAACGGCCAGCACGCGTGGGCCGTGCTTGTCGAACAGGCGGCCGGCAACCGGGCCCATAGCGCCCATGATAATGGCGCCGGGCAGCAGCACCAGGCCCGAGGTGGTGGCCGAAAAGCCCATGTAGGACTGCAGCAAGATGGGGATAAGGATGCCGCCGGCAAGCAGCGCGCCCTGCACCAGCATCACGATGATGGTGGCAATAAGGAACTTGCGGTTGGTCAGTACGCGCACCTGCAACATAGGTTGCTCCATGTGCAGTTGACGGCGGAAGAAGAACACGAGCGCAACCACGCCGATGATAACGCCAGCGGCGGAGTCGGCGGTGATGCCGTAGCTGCCGATGGCCGACAGGCCGTACAAAAGCCCGCCGAAGCCGAGCGTGGACAAAATGACGGACGGAACATCCAGCGTGACGTCCTTGTTCGTTTCGCCGCCGCGCTCAAGCACTGCGCCTGCGAAAATGATAACCGCTATGCACAGCACGGCGATAATCCAGAACATCACGTGCCAGTTTGCCTGGTCGATGATAATGCCGGCGACGGTGGGGCCAGCGGCAGGTGCAAACGCGATGACGATGCCGAACACGCCCATGGCCGTGCCGCGACGGTCAACGGGGAACGTCCACATCAGCACGGTCATCACCAGCGGCATGAGGATGCCGGCGCCTGCGGCCTGCACCAAGCGGCCCGCAAGCAGCACGGGGAAGTTCGGGCCCCATGCGGCAAGCGCGGTACCGGCGGTGAACAGCATCATAGAAACCAGAAACAGCCTGCGTGTGGTAAAGCGGTCGGTCAGAAATGCCGTGATGGGTACCATAATGGCATTGACCAGCGTAAAGCCCGTGGTCAGCCACTGCGCGGTGGCGGCGTCCACGCTCATTTCGCTCATGATGGACGGCAGCGCCGGCGACACCACGGTTTGGTTCAGCACGGTGACAAACGTGCCAAATACCAGCACGATGAGCATGACAACTTGCTTGCGGGTTAGACCCCAATTAGCCATTGAGCGGCTCCTCCCTGCGCGGCTTCCCGAACCGCGCGAAACGTCCAACGAGCGCACAAGGCAAAGGCGGCATACATGCTCGCCAAAACGCTTTTGCGTTGTTGGGTTCGAATAAAGAAGGCATCGGACAAAAACGACGTCCCCGGCGCGCGCAAAGGCGGGCCGGGGACGTCGCATGTGACGCCGTTGTGTTGCAACCAATGGTAACGCGCACGCAGCAGTTAGGCGCGCCGCGCCGCGCCCGAACCACACAATCCTTGCGCCGCCTGCAAATCTTGCCCACAAATGTTCGGCCAATTGTGTGTTTTGCGCTGTTTGGCTCAAACAGGAGTAGCTGACCTATTTCTTATTCACGATGAGGCTTTCGGCAACGTTTTTCAGCCTCTTGAAATCGGTGATGACGAGTGCGCCATGCTGGCGCTCGACGCAACCGGTTTTCCTGAGAGAGCTAACGCTGTTCGTGACGGAATTGACGTGCACGCCAAGCATGCCGGCAAGCTCCTCGTTGGAAAACGGGACGATGGCCGGTGCATGCGCCGTCCCGAATTCGCTGGTGAGCGTTAAAAGCAACGCGGCGAATCGCTGCAGCACGGGATAGATGGAGGCATTCACCGCTTCGCGTGTTTGCATGGCCATCATCTCGAACAGATATTGAGCCATGGCATAGCACGTTTCGCCGTCGGCCCGTAGGAAAGCGCCGAACGCTTCTCCGCTGATTTCCAGCAGCTCCACCTTCGTGGTGGCACAGGCGTTGAGAATGGTAGGTTTTCGGGCTTCGGTTTGTTGGAACTCTTGAAACCCGATAAGCGTTCCCGCTTTATGGAAGAAGACCGTTTTCGTGTATCCGTCGGGAGTGCCGCTGTAAAGGCGAACGAGGCCTCGTTGAATATAGAAGGTGTTGCGGGCGTTGTCTCCTTCGCGAAATAAGAACTCGCCGGGATCGAGTTCTGCGCGCTTGCATGGCAGGGTTCCGTTGGCTGCGGCCTGCTCGATTGCCTTGCTTAACTGTGGTTTCGGCTGTACGAATAGATTGATTGCTTCCATGTCCCCGTCTTCCCCCCTTAACGTTGCGCATTCGTATCAGAATATCCTAATGGTTGCATGATAAGGAGGCGTTTTTTCGTTCGTAAACATAGTTTTGTTCCACTTCCACAATGTTGTGTGTGGTGTAGAACATTGTGGCGGTTCGCCAGCTTTGGTGGGCTGATCCAGTTATGTGTGGAACGCTCCGTTGCTGCACTCGTATGATGCGGTCGCCTTGAAGGCTAGACGAGTTTGCAAGATCAAGACGAGGGAGGACAACATGGAGAACCCTAACGGGCATGCCGCTTTGCGTGACGCAGTGACTCCGGAGTACTTCATGCGCGACGGCAAGCTGACGCGTCGCACGTTCATCAAGGGCGTTGGAGCCGTCACCGTTGCTTCTGCGCTTGGATTCGGGGTGCAGGCTTCGCCCGAGGGCGTTGCGGCAGCCGATGAAGCCCCGGCGAAGGCTGGGGAGAAATCGGTGCATGCGGTGTGCACGGTCAACTGCACGTCTCGCTGCCACCTGCACGGCACGGTGCGTGACGGCAAGCTGATTCGCGTAGAGCCTGGCGACATGCCTGGTCGCCCTGGGTATGCCAACGCATGCCTGCGCTCTATGAGCTACATTAAGCACGTGCAGGACGAAAACGCACGCGTTATGTACCCCATGAAGCGCACGGGTGAGCGCGGTAGCGGCGAGTTCGAGCGTATCACCTGGGATGAGGCCATCGACATCATTGCCGAAAAGCTTAATGCCGTTGTGGCGAACGATCCGAAGAATGCGTCGTTCTATTCCTTCACCGGCGATCTGGGCAAGCTGTCCTGGGAGGCGCCTACGCGTTTCGCCGGTTGTTTGGGTGCAACGACGTGGGACGTCGAAGGCATCATGGGCGACCATGGCGCGTCCATGGGCATGACGATGGTGTTCGGAACGCATCGCGGTGCGCATGATTCGCGCGACTACCTGAACTCCAACCTTGTGATTTGCTGGGGTCGTAACCTTGCGGATACGCATACGTCCGAACTGCGCGATTATGTGGCTGCGCGCAAGAACGGCGCGAAAATCATTGTGATAGACCCGCGTCAGTGTTCCACCGCGGCTATGGCCGATGAATGGATTGGCATTAACCCGCAGACCGACCCGGCGTTGGCGCTTGGCATGATGAACTGGATTATCGGCCACGACATGCACGCGAAAGACAAGCTTGTCGAGGAATCGGTCGCTCCGTACCTTATTCGCGAAGATAACGGCAAGTACTTGCGCATGATGGACGGCAAGGTTGTTGACAGCACCGCTGATGACGAAGCCGACGCAACGTCTATCGGGTCTGCCCCTGCGTCTCAGGGCGATGCTGGATCCGGTGCAAACACCTATGTGATTTGGGACGAGCTCACGGGCGCCGCCGTTGATGCTCCGAAGGCGGCTGAAATCAAAGCAGGGTCTGTTAAGCCCGCGCTTTCCGGCACCTTTACGGTGGACGGCGTGCAGTGCCGTACGGCGTTTGACCACTTGGTCGATGGATGCAAGGCGTACACGCCTGAGTACACGGGTGAAATCTGCAGCATCGATCCCGCTGTCGTTGAACGTTTGGCCGAGGAATATATCACGGCTCAGCCTGCTGCTATTCGCATGGGGCAGGGCATGCAGCGTGTGAACCATTCGTATTCCCCGTTCCGAACCGTGGCCACGCTTGCCATGGTGGCCGGTTACATCGGTGTTCCTGGCGGCGGCGCATCGCATGCGGGCGGCACGGCGACGAATAAGCCCGTTGCCGGATACACCGGTCCCGTGTACAACTACACCGATTGGTCGAATACGGGCAAGAAGGCGAACCTGGTTCCGTCTTCTCAGCTGTATAACGCCGCGGTTGATCGCGACCCCGTTGGCATTGATTTCTTATGGATTGCCAATTCCAATCTCATCAATATGTCGCCCGATTCGAACTACATGATCGAGCACGTGTTGCCGGCTATCGATTTTATCGTGACCGCGGATCCGTGGTGGACGTGGACGGCGAAATACTCCGACATCGTGCTGCCTGCAACGTCGTACTGGGAACATTGGGATTTGATTGATCGCAGCCCGTGGGCCATGTTCAACCAGCCCGCTATCGAGCCGATGGGTGAAAGCAAGTCCGATGTCGAGATGATGACCATGCTGGCGAAAAAGTGCGGTGTGGAGCAGTACTGGGACAAAACCGACGAAGAGTGGATCCGCCAGTTCGTGGGCACTGATCATCCAGCATGGGCTGACCTTAACTGGGACCGCGATGTTGTTGGGCAGGGAATTTACGGCCGATCGGACGCAATCTATGATCCGGCGATTGTGTATGCGAACGGGGCCGGTTACAAAACCGACACGGGCAAGTTTGAGTTCTACACGGAAAAGATGCTTCCGTTTGGCGAGGAGATCCCGACGTGGTTGCCCCCGGCGGAGGACCCGCGCGAGGGAGACCTTGCGAAGAGGTACCCGCTTGTGTACATCCAGTATCACGACCGTCTGAACGTGCACACGCAGCACATTTTGATTCCCGAGCTTGAAGTGGTGCAAAGCGAGCCGCTGCTGCAGATGAATCCGGTCGACGCGCAGGCGCGCGGCTTGAAGCACGATGATGTCGTGCATGTGTTCAACGACCGCGGCGATATGAAGCTTCGCCTGTTCGTCACAGAGGGCATCGTGCCTGGAACCGTGGCGACGCAAAGCGGCTGGACGCCCGACCATTTCATCGAAGGCTGCTATCAAAACCTTACGCGCATGGCTATCAACGATGCGGAAGAGGCCTATAGCATGACGAACTCGGCGTTCTACGACAACCTGGTTGAAGTCGAGAAGGCCTAAGGGGGAATCGGATATGAGCAGCGAAGTTCACTATGGCATGGTTATCGACACCGAGCATTGCGTCGGGTGTCAAACCTGCACAATTAGCTGCAAGATTTCCAATGATGTTCCGGGGTCTGCCCATTGGAATCATCTGGAAAGTCTCGATGGTGATGTTTTGTACCAGGCAACTGGCGTATTCCCTCGTACGCGTTTGTCATTCCGCCCTATGTTGTGCAACCATTGCGAAGACCCGGCGTGCGTGAAGCATTGCCCGACGCATGCCATGCATAAGGACGAGGAAACCGGCTTGGTGCTGGTCGATCAGGATCGATGCATCGCGTGCGGTTACTGCACGTGGACGTGCCCATATGGTGCCCCGTCCATGGATGACGTGCACCACGTGATGAGCAAATGCACGTTCTGCAAAGACCGTCTTGAAGACGGTCAACAGCCGTACTGCGTAGCGGCGTGCCCCGCAAATGCGCGCGTGTTCGGCGACTTGAGTGATTCGGAAAGCGAACCGAGCAAATTGCTGCAGCAGAAAAAAGGTGTTCAGTATCTTTCGGAAATGGGTACGAACCCGTCGGTCTATTACGTGTAAGGCGGTTGGCGAACATGATTTTGCATGTGCTTCCTTTGTTGGTGTTCACGACGTTCGCTGGTTTTGCGGCGGGCGCGTATGCCGTTGACGCGGTGTGCGGCAATGGTTCCAAGGCGAAAACGCCGTGGTTGTTCCCGCTGGTGTGCGTGGTCTTGCTGGGTGTTGGCTTGTGCGGTACATTGGCACATCTTGGTCAGCCTTTGCGCTTCATGAATGGCATGGCAAACCCCGCCTCGGGCATTTCCCAGGAATCGTATTGGGCAATTGCGCTGGGTCTCGTTATCGTGATTGACCTGGTGGTTTCCTGGCGTAAAGGAAAAACCGTCCGTGCTATTCGCTGGGTTGGCGGTGTTGTTGCCGTTGGTTTTATAGTGGTGACGGGCTTGGCGTATTTCGATTGCCTGGGTCTGGTTGCTTGGCGCGGGGCCGCAACGCTGCCGATGTTCGTGCTGGGCGACGTGGCTCTGGGCGCTGGCTTGTGCGCTATGCTTGCGAGAGCCGACGAATGGTCTTCCAGCCTGCTGGCTCCGGCTGCGATTGCGGCGCAAATCGCGTGGGGTGTTGCGGTTGTTGCGTACGGGCTGTATCTGGTACGCAGTGGCCTTGATGCAACCGGTTTGCTGGCAGCTGCGCTTGTGCTGGGTCCTGTGTGCGGGTCCACGGTTGCGGCTGCAGCACGCTGCGGCAAGTTTGCTGGCAAGACTGCTGCGATGACGCTGTTTGTGCTGTCATTTACTAGCGTTGCCGTCGCTCGCTACGCATTCTTCGCGATGGGTGTTGGCGCGTAAGCTGGCGAAAAGCGTTTGATTATGTTCAGGCCTTTTGGCGAAACGGCGAACGCCGCGAGCCAAAAGGCCCTTTCTGTTGCAGGAATCGCATAGCTTGGTAAGAGGCATTCGCTATCTCATGACGTACGGTCAAAGCTTGTCGTTCTCCCGACAGAAGGCTGTTCGTGCAAAGTCGTTTCGAACGCGTCCGATACAATTAAGCTGTTATCGAACAACAATCTAATGCAGTCCTCTCGTCTGCTAAAATACGGATTAGCAAAAAGAAAAAAAATTAGCAAAAAGAAAAAATTGTCAGAGGCACTATGGAAGCGCATATCAATCCCTTTACTCCAAGCTTTGGGAAAATCCCGCCTATTCTTGCGGGACGCAGGTTCCTTATCAACGATTTCGAGCAAGCGTTTGCCAACAACCCGAACGACCCGAATCTTTGCAGTCTGTTCTCCGGCCCTCGTGGCGTTGGCAAAACGGTTTTGCTCTCCTATCTTGCTAAGAAAGCCGAGGCGAACGGTTGGGTTGCAGCTAACGTGACCGCACGTCCTGGCATGCTTGAGGATATCGCTGAGCGAACGATGGACGCCGCAAATCAGTTTGTGGAAAAGCCGGCTTCGGCGCGCCTTTCGTCCGTTTCCGTTCCGGCGCTTTTCGGCGCATCGTGGGAGTATCGGGACGCTGACTCGGGCAATTGGCGAACGCGTATGAACCGCATCCTTGACGTGCTTCAAGAACACTCGATTGGGTTGCTTATCACCATTGACGAAATTGATCCGAGTTTGGATGAGCTCGTTGATTTTTCGGCAACATTCCAGCATTTCATTCGGGAGGACCGCAAAGTTGCTTTGCTTATGGCGGGGTTGCCGGTAAACGTTTCTGCGTTGTTGTCGGACAAGTCGGTTTCGTTTTTGCGTCGAGCGGCGCAGCACCAATTGGGACGAATCGATGATTCGGATGTTGCTTGCGCATTTCGAGAAACATTCGAGGAGTCAGGTAAAACGATCCAAGACGACGCCCTTTCGGTTGCGGTTGAGGCCATTGGCGGCTTTGCATACATGATGCAGCTAGTTGGGTTTAGAACTTGGATCGAGGCGGAAGCCTGTGATTCGGTTCGTTTGTCGCATGTTGAACGCGGCGCAGCGCTGGCAAAAAGAGATTTTGAAAACGGCGTAATCAAGAAAACGCTGCAAGAACTGTCGGACGGCGACATCGCGTTTCTGGAGGCCATGCTACCCGACGGCAACCAACCAAGCTCTATGAACGATATAGCCGCTCGCATGGGCAAGACACCCAATTACGCTCGCGTTTATCGAACACGCCTGACGGAACAAGGTCTGATTTCCGTCCCTCGAAGGGGCATAGTTGAATTCGAAATGCCATTGCTGCGGGAATACTTGGCGGAGGGGTAGGGGGATTTCCGCCGCTTACCGCAAATATTTCTCGGTTGTTAATTCGTGAAATTTAGGGGTTGCGCGAATTGCTAGCATCCCGTATTCTTCGAGTCACAACTTAATACCTTTAAACCGATGAGGCGAAAGTCAAGCCATCATAAGCGCTCACAGAGAGCGGGTGTTGCTGGGAATCCCGCAGAAATGCTGGTTGGTAAATGGTTCGCCGAGGGAAAGGGGAAAGGTTGGCAGGGGCCGCGCAACCGCGCAGCAGTTGGCAACCGAGTATCTGGACCGTGAGCCTGCGTTAAGGGCAGAACATGTGTTGGCATGTTCGTGAGAGGGTTCCTTTCAGGAGCCAAGTAAAGGTGGCACCGCAGATGTAACGTCTGTCCTTTATCTCAAAGGACAGACGTTTTTTATTGTGCGGGCAACTCGGGCCACGGGGCGCGGCGAGTCGCCATAGCTGCAACCCAACCTTTAACTTGGAATCTGCAAGTTGTTAAAGCCTCATTCGCGTTCGTTGCCGGCAAGCCGAAAGCCCGGGGACGGGCAATGACCGGCGGGAATCCCGCCAAGAAAGGAATGAGGATCATGACTCAGAACGTAGCAGCCCAGAAGCGTACGGTGGCAACCTCCACGAAGAAGGAGGGCCTGTCCGTACAAGACCTGATCCTGGTGGCTGTGCTTATTGCCGCCGGCGCCGTGCTCAAGCTTACCGTCTCTAGTTTCCTAAGCTTTGCGGGCATGAAGCCCAACTTCATGATTGCCATGTACTGCTTGGCCATTATTCTCACGCGCCCGAAGGTGTACCAATCCGTGATTATCGGCCTGCTTGTGGGCCTGGTCAGTCAGTTGCCTATGCTTAATGCAACGCCGCTGGTCAACATCGCATCTGAGATGCTGGGTGCGCTGGTGTGCGGCTTGCTGGTAACCGCGCTTGCGAAGGTTGCCGCCGACAACAAGGGCTTCCAGAACGTGGTTGCTCCCGTGATCATCACCTTCCTGTCCACCGTGGTTTCCGGCTACACGTTCGCCATGATCGTGGGCGTGGCCGTTGCGCACCTTGAGCCGCTGGCCGTGTTCGGCGTGTACGCCGTTATGGTGTTCGGCACCGCAACCATGAACGCCGTGCTGGCCGCTATTCTCACGCCGGTTCTGCGCGCGGTGCTCAAGCGCTAAATTGTTCCGCCTGCCTGACGACAGCCGGTCCGCTCGACGTTGTGGCCGCTTGTGGCGCCCCGCCTTCGCGTTCAGCTTCACGGGCATGGCCCGAAGGCCAATGCCCACTCGCTTCACGTGAATTCGGGGCACCACAAGCGCCCTCACTGATTTTTACATGTAAGTAGCTCGAAGAATGTCCAAGGAATTATTAGCGCAAAGGATTTCCCATGATTGAGATATCGCAGCTATCGTTTCGCTATCGGGAGGGGGCCGAGCCTATCCTGAAAGGCATCGACCTTACCATCCCCGATGGCTCGTTCGTTGGCATCACCGGCGCGGCGGGCAGCGGGAAATCAACGCTTACGTATGCGTTCAACGGCATTATCCCGCACTGCTATCCGGGCGATTTCTACGGTAGCGTGGTTATCGACGGGCTGGACACGTGCGAGGCATCGCTCACCGACATCAGCAGCCTGGTGGGCAGCGTGTGCCAGGACATCGATTCGCAGATGGTGTCGTCGGTGGTTGAAGACGAGGTGCTGTACGGCTTGGAGAACTTCGGCGTACCGAAAGACCAGGTGGAAGCACGTGTGACTGAGGCGCTTGAGGCCATGGGCATCGCCGATCTGCGCCACCGTGGCATTGCCGAGCTTTCCGGCGGGCAGAAGCAGAAGGTGGCGGTGGCGTCGGTCATCGCGCTCAAGCCGCGTGTGCTGGTGCTCGACGAGCCCACGGCCGAGCTTGACCCAGCGTCGTCGCTTGCCGTGTTCGAGCTGCTGGCACGCTACGCCCGCGAAAACGGCACCACGGTCATTGTGGTGGAGCAGAAAATCGCGCTGCTGTCGGATTTCGCCGATATGCTGCTGATTGTCGATGGGGGTGAGATCCGTTTCCGGGGCACGCCGGCCGAGGTACTTGAGCATTCCGACGAGCTGCTGGAGATAGGCGTGAACTGCCCGCGTTCCACCAGCTTGGTGAACCGTTTGCGGGCTTGCGGCTTGGTGGATTCGCCGGCCGTGCGCAACGTCGGCGAGGCGGTTGAGGTTTGCAAGCAAGTTCTAAGCGGGGAAGGGGTGCGCGCATGATTGAGTTCAAGAACGTAAGCGCGTCGTATGACGGTGAGCTGCCTATTCTGCGCGACGTGAGCTTTCGCATTCCCGACGGCGATTTTGTAGCGTTCGTGGGAACGAACGGCGCGGGTAAATCAACCACGATGCGCCTGGTCAACGGGCTGTTGAAGCCTTCTGCGGGCGAGGTGCTTATCGATGGCGTACCCACCACGCAGCTGCGTACTAGTCAGTTGGCGCAGAAAGTGGGATTCTTGTTTCAAAACCCCGACCGGCAAATCTGTTGCTCCACCGTGCGCGAAGAGCTGCTGTTCGGCTTCCGGGCGCAGGGCAGGGCCGATGCGCAGGCTGAGGCGAAGGTGGACGCTATGATTGAGCGCTTTGGGTTCGATGGCGATGCCGAGCCGTTTCTGCTTAACCGTGGTACGCGTCAGCTTTTGGCGCTGGCATCCATCATTGTGCTTGAGCCGCCCGTGGTGGTGCTCGACGAGCCTACGACGGGCCTTGACTTCCGTGAGTGCGTAAAGGTGATGGACGTGATTGCCGATTTGAACGCACGCGGCACCACGGTGATCATGGTGTGCCACGACATGGAAGTGGTTGCCGACTACGCTAAGCGCGTGATCGCCATGACCGCAGGTCAAGTGGTTGCCGATGGCGAAACGTTTACCGTGCTGCGCGACCGCGACGTGCTGGCGCGCACGCACTTGCTGCCGCCGCAGGTGGTTGATGTGGCGTTGCGCTTGGCCGAGGACGGTGCTGTGTCAGCTGCCTTGCCGGTGGCGCAGGCTAACACGCTTGATGAGATGACCGATGTGCTTGCCGCTGCGGCGGGCGCGAATGTGAAAGCGGGTGCGTGATGAAGGGCTTTCTGGAATACGTGCCGGGCGATAGCTTTCTGCACCGCATGAACCCGGTGGCGAAGTTGGGCGCGGCGCTTCTGCTGGTTATTGCCTGCTTCGCTACCAGCAACTTTGTGTTGCTTGCGCTGATTATCGTGCTAGATGTGGTTATGGCCGCGCAGTGCAAAATGCTGCCGCAAACGTTGGGGCTGGCGAAAGCGGTTGCTGTATTCTCGCTGATACTGGCGGTGATCGCGCTGCTGTTCACGCCGCAGGGCAACGTGCTTGTGCAGCTGCCGTGGGGCTACATCGGCACGGAAAGCGTGGTGGCGGCTGTGCTTATTGTGGTGCGCCTGGTTGCCTGCGCGGTGCCGTTGTTCTTGGTGTTCTATGTTACCAAGCTTACCGATATGGCAAATGCGCTGGTCAAGGTGCTGCATGTGCCGTATAAGTACGCATTCACGTTCATGTCCACGGTGCATTTCATCCCCGTGTTCATGAACGACATGTCGGGCATCATGGAGGCGCAAACCGCGCGCGGCGTTGAGTTCGACGGCGGCTTTTTGAAGAAGGTCCGCCTCATGATGCCCCTGTGCGTGCCGCTTTTGGTGTCGTCGGTGCGCAAGACCAACAGCGCCGCTATCGCCGCCGAAGTGCGCGGCTTCAACCTGCGCACTCGCGAAAGCGGCTTCAAGGAATATCCCTTCGCCGGCATCGATTTCGCAGCAATGGCCGTGGCGGCGCTTATGCTGGTGGCGGCTATCGTGCTAGGCGTGCTGGGGCTGTAGCGCGTCTTCCCCTAAGATTTCGCGGTAGTAGGCAAGGTCCTGCTCGGTGTATACGTCGAAAATCACGTGCATGTTGGCGCCCGGTTCGCCCGGTTTGCGGGAATCAAGCCAGGCCTTCACGGTTTGCACGGCTATGCTCGCGCCTTCCTGCTGCGGGAACCCGAACACGCCGGTGGAGATGCAGCAAAACGCCAGCGAGTTCAGCCCCGCCGCAGAAGCGGCATCCAGGCAGCTGATGTAGCATTGTGCCAGCTGTTTGCGCTGCTCAGCGGTGGGAGCTCCCTTCGTCATGGGGCCTACGGTGTGGATGATGTGCTTGGCGGGCAAGTTGTAGCCCGGCGTGATCTTCGCGCGGCCGACGGGCTCTTCGTAGCCTTGCGCCTGCATAATCTGCGCGCACTTCAGGCGCAGCTGCACGCCGGCGAACGTGTGGATGGCGTTGTCAATGCACAGGTGGCTGGGAATCCAGCAGCCCAAAAGCGCGCTGTTCGCGGCGTTTACAATGCCGTCGCAGGCAAGTGCCGTGATGTCGCCGCGCCAGACGCTTAGGCGTTGGTCGCTTGCGACGCGCGGCAGTTCGCTGGCGTCGGTGATGCCCTGCTCGGCCACCATAAGCTGCAACAGGCGGTCTTGGCGTTTCAAAAACTCAGGTGAGGCAGGCTTTGGCTCGCGCGTGTTCACCAATGCGCGGAATTGGTCCCACTGTTCCATAAACCACTGCGGGTCTTCCTTCGCCTCAATGTGCTGTGCGCCGGCGTGGCGCTCGTCCATCAGGTAATTTACCAGGTACGCGATGTCTTCAACAAGCTGCATCATGGGTAGTGCTCCTTCTGCCGAAAAGGTTGATCGAAGGCGCGCGCAAGCGCTGCATTACCAATTTGCTGCGCGGCGCAATCAACGTTGTTTTGCACGTTAGGATAACGCAAAAGCTGCGGGCGCACAGGTGGGTTTACGCGAGGTACATCAGCAGGTGTAATTCGGTGACATGCGGGTGACGAAACGGTGCAAAGGCTGCCCGGCAAGCGCGCCGCGTGGTAAGGTCACGGTGTCAAAAAGAACGCAGGGCGAAAAGGGCTCTGCGTCTCCGATAACAAGGAGCACGCCATGACCGATCAATTCAACAATCAAAACGGCTACGGCCAGCCCGGTCAGCCGTATCAGCATTCATATCAGCAACCGGTGATAAACCCTCAGCAGCCGCATCCGCAAAAGCCTTCTACGGGTCGCACGTTCGGCACCGCATTTGCCGGTGCTGCGTTGGCGTGCGTCATCGCGTTCGGCGGCTTTGCCGTGTACCAAAACGTCACCGGCACATCATCTGGCAGTAGCGTGACGCTAGGTGCTACTACCAACACCGAGATTCAGGCGCAGTCTACCGATGACACGCTGCCCGAAGCCGTGGCGCAAAAGTGCCTGCCTTCGGTGGCCGCTATTGATGTGTACACGGCGCAAACCTCTACCGACCTGTTCGGCCGCACCACGTCCGACTCGGGCACGCTTACCGAAAGCTCGCTGGGCAGCGGCGTTGTGCTTTCCGAAGACGGCTACATCATAACGAACAACCATGTGGTGGAAGGTGCCGACGCGCTGAAGGTTACCGTTGGCGGCGAAGAATACGATGCCGACGTGGTGGGAACCGATGAATCGAGCGACATTGCCGTGGTGAAGTTGCGCGACGCCAGCGGTTTGACGCCTGTGGAAATCGGCGATTCCGACAACTTGACCATTGGCGAATGGGTTATGTCCATTGGCAGCCCGTTTGGTCTGGAGCAATCGGTGGCAACTGGCATAGTGTCGGCAACCAGCCGTTCGCAGATTATGAGCAACTCTGATAACAGCAGCGGAAGCGATGGCTACGGTTATGGTTACGGGTACGGCAACGGCAGCTCGTCAAGCCAATCTAGCGGCTACACCATTTACCCGAACATGATTCAGACCGACGCAGCCATCAACCCGGGCAACTCCGGCGGTGCGCTGGTTGACTCCAACGGCAAGCTCATTGGCATCAACACGCTGATCACCTCGTATTCAGGCAACTACTCGGGCGTTGGCTTCGCCATTCCGGTGAACTACGCGGTGAACATTGCGCAGCAGATTATCGAGGGCAAAACCCCAACGCATGCGCAGCTGGGCGTGTCGCTTTCCACGGTGAACTCGCAAAACGCTAAGCGTTACGGCCTAAAGGTTGACAGCGGTGCCTACATTGCGGCCGTGAGCAGCGGTTCGGGCGCGGCGGATGCCGGCCTGAAGGAAGGCGATATCGTCACGAAGTTCGACGGCAACACGGTGGACTCCGCTAGCGACTTGATGCTGGACGTGCGCTCGAAGAACCCGGGCGACACGGTGACGCTGGAAGTCAACCGCGACGGCGAAACCAAGCAGCTGCAGGTAACGCTGGGTTCCGACGAATCGTCGCAGGCGTCAACTTCTCAGAACTCCAGTACAAGCAAGAATAGCTCGAACTCCGATTCCAGCGAGCTGCTAAACCGCCTGTTCAACAACGGCTCTAGCAGCCAGGGCAACGCGGCGTAACGTTGCAAGCACGCAGGGAAAGCGGTTCGGCCGCTTTCCTGGGGCCGCCCGGAAATCCGGGCTGCCCCGCATAGGCTGCGTCGTAAACGCAGCCTATGCGGGGGCTAACCATCCCCGTTCCTTTCTTTCCTTTTCCCTTTTCCCTTTTCCCTAGAAGGCGGCCACTTCCCAGGCCGCCTTCGCCTTTTTCGGTCGCTTGGCGTGTTCAGCGCGCACAGCTTAATAGCTTGCGGTTTTTTGCATTCGGGCAAATCGATGATGCGTTCTCTTGAATAAACGTAAGTAATCCTATTGCACTACTAGGTGAAATAGGAGCATAATACTCATCACGCTTTACAAGAAGGTGCTGCGACGAATACGCGGGCGGCGGCCAAATTCGGCCGCCGCCCGCTTGCGCGTAGCCGCACCTCGCAACGAGAGGAAGACGAGTTATGTCGTTCGACGTATTGGGGCCGGTACTTGCCGTGCTGGTCATCTTCGTGGCACTGCTTGCGGTGCTGTACTACCTGAACAGGAAGGCGAAGAAAAGCTTCACGTTCCGCGTGTTCACCGCTTTGGGCCTGGGCATTGTGCTGGGCGTGGGCATTCAGCTGGCGCTTGGCCGTGGTTCTGACGCGGCGAAAACCGCGCTTGACTGGATGTCGCTGGTAGGCACCGGCTACATCGACCTTCTGCGCATGCTGGTTATGCCGCTGGTGTTCGTGGCCATCGTTGGTGCGTTTACGCGTACGAAGGCCGTTGACAACCTGGGCAAGATCGGCGGTTCGGTGCTTGCGGTGCTGCTGATCACCGTGGCCATCGCCGCGCTGTTCGGCTGGGCAACCATCGCGCTGTCGGGCCTGGCAGGCGCTGACTTCACGCAGGGCTCCGTTGACGCCTCGAAGCTTGATGCGCTGCAGACGCGTCAAGATAAGGTTGCCGATACCACCATCCCGCAAACCATCCTGTCCATGATTCCGGTTAACGTGTTTGCCGACCTTGCCGGCACGCGCTCTACGTCCACTATCGCCGTGGTTATCTTCTCGGCCATTGTGGGCCTGGCGTACCTGAAGCTGCGCGACCGCGACTCCGAGCAGGCAAAGTTCTTCAACAACCTGATTGACAGTCTGTACGGCATTGTCATGTGTATCGTGAAGATGGTTGTGGGCCTTACCCCCTACGGCGTGCTTGCCCTTATCGCGAACGTCACGGCCACCAGCGATTACGCTGCCATCCTTGACCTGGGCAAGTTCATCATCTTCAGCTATGTTGCGCTTATCGCCATGTTCATCGTGCACTTGCTTATCCTGGCGGGCAACCGTGTAAGCCCCATCACGTACTTGAAAAAGGCGTTCCCGGTGCTGTCGTTCGCGTTTGTTTCCCGCACCAGCGCAGGTGCCCTGCCTATGAACATCGAAACGCAGTCCAAGGCACTTGGCGTTGACCCGGCCACGGCAAACTTCGCCGCCAGCTTCGGTATGTCCATCGGTCAGAACGGCTGCGCGGGCATTTATCCGGCTATGATGGCCACGCTTATCGCGCCTACCGTTGGCATCAACGTGTTCGACCCCACGTGGGTTATCGGCCTGATCGCCGTTATCGTCATCAGCTCGTTTGGCGTTGCCGGTGTGGGCGGCGGTGCTACGTTCGCCAGCCTTATCGTGCTGGGCACCATGGGCCTGCCTATTGAGATTGTGGGCCTGATGGCTTCCGTTGAGCCGCTCATCGATATGGGCCGTACGGCGCTGAACGTAAGCGACTCCATGGTTGCAGGCGTTACGTCCTCTAACTTCACCGGCGGTCTTGATCGCAGCGTGTATAACGACCCCAATGCTACGGTAAGCAGCGACTTTGCCGAAAAAGCCTAAACGCGCTCTTTGTCCATTGCGTGAAATGCCAAGAAACGGCTGCCATATAAGGCGGCCGTTTCTTTTTTCGGGTAAGATAAGGCAGCTAAGCGAATTCAAGTGAACCGGGAGGTTTTGCATATGGCCGAGGAATACCGATACAAGCGCGTGCTGTTGAAGCTGTCCGGCGAGGCATTGGCGGGCGATCTTGGCTACGGCATCGACCCGAAGGTGGTCGATTCTTTGGCGGACGAGATTGCTGATGTGGTGCATGACGGCGTGCAGCTGGCCATTGTAGTGGGCGGCGGCAACATCTTCCGCGGTGTTTCCGGCGCAACCGAGGGCATGGACCGTGCGCAGGCTGACTATATCGGTATGCTGGCAACGGTTATGAACGCGCTGGCGCTGCAGGACGCCTTTGAGCGCCACGGCATTTTCAGCCGCGTGCAAAGCGCTATCAACATGCAGGAAGTGTCCGAGCCCTACATCCGTCGTCGCGCAATCCGCCACATGGAAAAGGGCCGCGTGGTCATTTTGGCCGCCGGTACGGGCAACCCCTACTTCACCACCGATACCACCGCAGCGCTGCGCGCCTGCGAGCTGGATGTTGACGTGCTTATGAAGGCAACCAAGGTTGACGGTGTGTACGATTCCGACCCGGTGAAAAACCCCGACGCCAAGCGCTACGACCGCGTCAGCTACATGGAGGTGCTCTCGCAGGGCCTCAACGTTATGGACTCCACGGCAACCAGCCTGTGCATGGACAACAACGTGCCTATGATCGTCTTCGACCTGACCGTTGAGGGCAACATTTCCCGCGCCCTGAAGGGCGAAAACGTGGGAACCACGGTAGAATAGCCATATAGCCGGCCTGCTTAGGGCGGACATATAAGGAAAGGAACCACAATGATCGACGAGATCATGCTGGAAACCGAGGAGAAGATGCAGCGCGCGCTCAACGGCCTGCACAACGCGTTTGGCACGGTGCGTACGGGCCGTGCAAACGCCATGATCCTCGACCGCATCAAAGTTGACTACTACGGCGTGCCCACGCCTATCAACCAGATGGCAGGCGTGAAAACGCCCGACGCGCATCTGCTGGTTATCGAGCCGTGGGACAAGGGCGTTCTGAACGCCATTGAGCACGCTATTCTTGAAAGCGATCTGGGCGTTACGCCGAACAACGATGGTTCGGTTATTCGCCTACCGTTCCCGGCGCTTACCGAAGATCGTCGCCGTGAACTGGTGAAGCAGTGCAAGGAGTACGCTGAGGAAGCTCGCGTGGGCATCCGCAACGCGCGCCGCGACGGCAACAGCCATGTGGCGAAGTGCGTGAAGGAAGACAGCCTCCCCGAGGATGATCAGCGCCGTGCCGAGGCTGAGATCCAAAAGCTCACGGACAAGTACGTTGCCGAGGTAGACGCCGCCTTCAAAAAGAAGGAAGCCGAAGTAATGGAGATCTAGAAAGGTTGCGCTTGACTGCCGACAAGCGCAACTGCTTGACGCTGCGGCTGGCTGTGGCACCTCGCCTTGCCCTTCAATTTCACGAACATGGCCCAAAGGCCAATGTTCGTTCATTTCAGGGCAATTCGAGGCACCACAGCCACCCTCACTGACTTTGGTGCAACCTGGGATTCTCTCATTTACTTCTATTGCGCTATTCGGCTCTTGCGAGCTTTTCTTTATTGCCAGCTGGCGGGGTTCCGCTGGTTGGCTTTTCCCGTATTTATGAGGTCTGCTTATGAACAAGCCGCTTGACTACATTTTTCCGAATCCGCCCGAGGGGCTTGACCCTGCGGTGCTTGACCAGGAAAACATCCCGCAGCATGTTGCCGTGATTATGGACGGTAACGGTAGGTGGGCGAAAAAACGCGCCATGAACCGCTTGAAAGGCCACAAGGCCGGTATCGAGGCGGTGCGCGAGACCATCCGTTGCGCTTCTGACTTAGGCGTGCGCTACCTTACCATCTACTCGTTTTCCACCGAGAACTGGAAGCGCCCGCAGGAAGAGGTTGTGGGCTTGATGGACCTGTTCGCCAAAACCATGCTTGCCGAGGTTGACGGGCTGCATGAGGAGAACGTGCGCGTGCGCACCATCGGCGACCTCTCGGCGCTTCCCGATGAAACGCGCGAGGCGTTTGAGGAAGCGTGGCAGAAAACGCGCAACAACACGGGCATGACGCTGGTGGTTGCCGTGAACTACGGCTCGCGCCAGGAAATGCTCAACGCTGCCCAGGCATGCGTGCGTCGCGCGCTTGCGAAGGCGGCGGAAGGCGAAGACCCCACAGCGCCGCTTACGGAAGCTGATTTCGAGGAAGGCCTGTACACGGCCGACATCCCCGACCCCGAGGTTGTTATCCGCACATCGGGGGAGATGCGTTTGTCGAACTTCCTGCTGTGGCAGGTTGCGTATTCCGAATTCGTTGTCACCAACACGTTGTGGCCCGATTTCGATCGCTACGAGCTGCTGCGTTGTTTGCTGGAGTACCAGGGCCGCGATCGTCGCTTTGGGGCGGTGAAATAGGTGTCATCGCACGAAACGGAAAAACAGCCCATGCAAGCTGCGCAGGAGCATGCGCAAGATACGTCGCATGACGAGCGCTCGCGCGGGGAGCGTTTGAAGAATTTTGCGTACGAAAAAACGCCGCAGAAGTTCAAAAACGCGTCCGACTTGCAAGTTCGTTTTCGCACTGGCTTTATTTACGTTACCGTTTCGGTGCTGTGCATTCTTATTAACGACTGGACCATGCTAGCCCTGCTGTGCGCAACTGCTGCCGTATGTGCAGGCGAGTTCTACTACATGCTGCGTGCCGATGCCAAGCTGCCCAACGAAATGCTGGGCAGCTTGGCCGCAGCGCTGTACCCGCCTAGCGTGTACTTCTTCGGCTTGTCGGGCATGCTGCTGGTTAGCTTGGCGTTGCTGCTGGCGCTTATCGTGTGGTACGTATTTTGGATGCGCGCGCGCATCCCCGATGTGGGCGTGAGCTTTTTCGGCGCTGCATATTGCGGCATGCTGCTTTCGGGCCTGGTGGTGGTGCGCCAAGCGCTGCCGCACCCGTGGGGTGGCGTGCTGGTGCTGGGCATTTTCTTCAGCGTGTGGGCAAACGATTCGTTTGCGTATTTGGTGGGAAGCAAATTTGGCAAGCATAAGCTGGCTCCGCGCGTTTCGCCGAAGAAAAGCTGGGAAGGCTTTTTTGCCGGCTTGGTTGGCTCGGCCCTGTTCTGGTGTTTGTTCACGTTTATCCCTGGTGTTAACTTAAGCATTCCCATGGCGCTTGTGTTTGGCGTGATTAGCGGGTTGTGCGGTGTGCTGGGGGATTTGGCCGAAAGCCGCATCAAGCGCAACGTTGGCTTTAAGGATTCGGGCACGCTGTTGCCGGGTCACGGCGGTTTGCTCGATCGGTGCGACAGCCTGTTCCTTGTTGCGGTTGCCTCGGCCCTTTTGCTGGTTCTGGGCGATTGCATACCGTACAGCTGGTATTTTATGTAATCGGTTTCTTGCTGAGTCAACGGGCATGCGCGTTGACTCGCATTGTTTTTGCGGGTGATTCGGAGGCTTTCATGAAGCGCATTGTGATTCTTGGGTCCACGGGCTCTATCGGCACGCAAACGGTTGACGTGGTGCGCCAACATCCCGATGAGTTGGAGATTGTGGGCCTGGCGGTGAACACGCGCGTGGCGGAAATGCTGGAGCAGGCGCGTGCGCACGGCGTGCGCAACCTGGCTATAGGCGATGAGCGTTTGGCAGGCGAGAGCATCGCGGACGAGGTGCGCGAGCAAGTGGGTGCGCAAGGCGTGCGGGGCTTTGGCATGGATGCCGTGGTTGACCTGGTACGGTTGCCGGAAGCCGACGTGGTGGTGAACGCGCTGGTGGGTGCCGCCGGTTTGCGCGCAAGCTACGAGACGCTGCGCGCGGGCAAGGTGCTTGCGCTGGCAAACAAGGAAAGCCTGGTGGTGGGCGGCGACCTTATCATGCCGCTGGCTGCGCAGGTTGACAATCAGCGTCGCGCCGCAGGCGTGGCGCCGGCGGTAGGGCCTGCTGGGGCGCTTATGCCCATCGACTCCGAGCACGGGGCTATTTATCAATGCTTGCTGGGCGAGTCTGAGCGCGAAGTTTCGCGTTTGTGGGTGACGGCTTCCGGTGGCCCGTTCCGCGGCAAGAAGCAGGCAGACCTAGAGGGCATCACGCCTGCTCAAGCGCTTAAGCATCCCACGTGGCACATGGGCGCGAAAATCTCCATCGATTCGTCTACGCTTATGAACAAGGGCTTGGAAGTTATTGAAGCGCACCACCTGTTCAACATGCCGTATGACAAAATCAGTGTGGTGGTGCAACCGCAAAGCGCTATTCACTCCATGGTGGAATTCGCCGATGGCAGCGTAAAGGCGCACCTGGGCACCACCGATATGCGCATTCCCATTCAGTTTGCGTTGAGCTACCCTGCGCGCTGGGCTGCGCCGGTGGAGCCGCTAGACTTCACGAAGCTGGGCAGCTTGGAGTTTGCCCCGGCCGACACTGACACGTTCCGCTGCTTGGCTCTGGCGCGTCATGCCGGTAGCGTGGGCGGCACTTTGCCGTGCGTTATGAACGCGGCAAACGAGGTTGCCGTGGCAGCGTTTTTGGCCGAGCAGGGCAGCTACCTGGGCATTGCTGAGTGCGTGGAAGCGGTTATGAACGCGCACGAGCGCGAGGGCGTGCAGAAGGTGGAAAGCCTTGAGCAGTTGCAGGCTCTTGACGCCTGGGCGCGTGAACAGGCCCGCAAGGCAGTGCGCTAGCCCGGGCGCTTCACGCGCGACAAGCTGTGAGTAGGGGACGATATCGTGAACACGGGGACGGAGCGGGTGTTCACGCAAACGTTTTGGGAAACGAAAAGATAATCGTGAACACTCCCCTCCGTCCCCGTGTTCACGATAACCCCTTCGTTCACGCTTTGTACCTCGTGTAGTTCTGGTTCCGCTTCGGTAACGGGGCGGAACCTCTTTTTATAATGGGACGGATTCACGTGTATGTGCTTGTCTGTCTCGCATAGCAAGGAGCTGTATCGGTGGACGTTATCCTCATGATTTTGTACTGCACCATTGTGCTGGGCATTTTGGTGGTTATTCACGAAGGCGGTCATTACCTGGCGTCGCGCGCGTTTGGCGTGCGCGTTACCGAATTCATGCTGGGCATGCCCGGCCCGAACATCGGCTTTAAGAAGTGGGGCACGAAGTTCGGCGTCACACCTATTTTGCTGGGCGGCTATGCGCGCGTGTGCGGCATGGAACCAGGCGAGATGAGCCCGCACCTAAAGCCGGTGCTGGCGGCGCTGTATCGCCGCGGAACGGCGAACATGGAAGACATCGCGCGCGATTGCAACATCACCGATGACGAAGCGCTTGAAGCGCTTGACGAGCTGGTTGAGTGGGGAAGCTGCACGGGCCCCACGAAGAAAGACGAGTACAACACATATCGCGCCATGGAAGTGATCCCTTCCAAGAAGGAAATTCGCGCTGCCGCCGAAGCGGGCAAACCCGAGCCGCCGCGGTACGCCGAAGGCCAGGCGCGCCCCGTGGAGGATGCTCATGCGCTGTTCGAAAGCGAATACAAGCAGCAGTATCGCAGCCTGCCGTTTTGGAAGCGCACGGTTATTTTGCTGGCCGGCATTGCGGTGAACCTGCTGTTCGCCATTGTGGTGTTCGTGGTGCTGTTCAGCATTATCGGCTTTGACGTGCAGCTGCAATCGGGCGAGGTCACGCACATGACGGTGGACCCGGGTCGCGCCATTGTGGCGGGCTTCACGTACATTGGCATGGTGGTGCAGGCGGTAGCGGGTCTGTTCAATCCGGCAACGGCGGCGCAAACTGTGTCCGATTCCTCATCGGTGGTGGGCATTGCGGTTATGTCCAAGCAGTTCGCCGATGCCGGCCTGGCACCGTTTATGGAGTTCATGGCCATGATTTCGGTGTCGCTGGGCATCATGAACCTGCTTCCCATTCCGCCGCTTGATGGTGGCCGCTTCGTCATCGAGGTGTTCCAGAAGCTGTCGAAGAAAGTTGTGTCCATGCGCGCCATGAACGCTATGAGTATGGCAGGCATGGCCTTGTTCCTGGTGTTTTTCCTGGTCATGGTCAACCAAGACGTGCAGCGCCTTATCTCGGGAACATTCTTCGGGCAGTAGCAAGCATGCGCATTTTCCCGCATCAATAGCTTGGACCGGCAGGTTTTCACCTGCCGGTCCTTTTTCTTGCCCTGTTGCTTCTATACGTTTCGGTTACGTGATGGCTGGGCGCTGGTAGAATACGCGCTATGGAAAATTTTGAACATACAGCGGACGCGGGCGCTGCGGCTTCTTCAGAGGCGGCGGCATCGTTGCGTTCGCAGGGCGCTTTGCGCCCCAACCAAAAAACGCACCAGGTGCACGTAGGAAACGTGGCGCTTGGCGGGGGCGCGCCGGTGGTGGTGCAGTCCATGCTGAACGCCCCGGCGGACAGCGTAGAGGCCAACCTGGCGCAAATCCAGCAGCTGGCCGATGCCGGTTGCGAGGTGGTGCGCATGGCCATCCCGCGCCGCAGCTGCTTGGACGTGTTCCAAGCGGTGTGCGAGGCTTCGCCGCTGCCAGTGGTGGCCGACGTGCATTTCGATGCCACCATTGCCATTGAAGCTGCGCGCCGTGGCGCCTCCAAGCTGCGCATCAACCCCGGCAACATCGGCGGCCTTGCCAAAACCGATGCCGTGCTTGATGCGGCGGGCGAAGCGGGCATTCCCATTCGCATTGGCGTGAACGCCGGCTCGCTTGACCAGGCGCTTGCCGAGCGCGATGACCTTACGTTGCCTGAGAAGCTGGCAACTTCGGCGCGCCAATACGTGGAGTATTGCGAGGGCCGCGGCTTTCACGACCTGGTGGTAAGCGCGAAGGCGCACGATGTCATGACCACTGTGCGCACGTATCGCCAGCTGGCGCACGATATCCCGCACATCCCGCTGCATATTGGCATCACCGAGGCGGGCACCACGTTCCAAGGCGTTATCAAAAGCGCTTCTGGGCTGGGCATCCTTTTAGAGGAGGGCATCGGCGACACCATGCGCATCTCGCTGACCGACGACCCGGTTACGGAAATGCGTGCGTGCTGGACGCTGCTTGGCGCGCTTGACCTGCGCCGCCGCAACCCCGAGCTTATCAGCTGCCCCACATGCGGGCGCTGCCAGGTAAACCTCATCGGCCTTGCCAAGGAAGTGGAGCAGCGCATTGCCAACTTGGATAAACCGCTCAAAGTGGCTGTTATGGGCTGCGTGGTAAACGGCCCAGGTGAAGCTGCCGATGCCGACATTGGCGTGGCGTGCGGCAAGGGTGTGGGCGTGGTGTTCCGCCACGGCCAAACCGTTCGAAAAGTGGAAGAAGGCGCCATTGTTGACGCTTTGCTGGAAGAGATAAAGGACCTGTAAATGAGCAACCCCAACATCACGCGCATGAGCGCCCTGTACGCGCCTACGCTGAAAGAAGACCCTACCGACGCTGAAATCGCCAGCCACAGGCTGCTGCTGCGCGCCGGCTTCATCCGCAAAACGGCTGCGGGCATCTACACGTTTTTGCCCCTAGGCAAGCGCGTGCTGGCCAAAATCGAGAACATTGTGCGCGAGGAAATGGACGCGTGCGGCGCTCAAGAAATCCGCATGCCCATGCTGCAGCCTGAAGAGCTGTGGCGGGAATCCGGCCGCGCCGATGCATACGGCCCCGAGCGCATGCGCTTAAACGACCGTCACGACCACGAGTTCTGCCTTGGCCCCACTCACGAGGAACTTATCACCGCGCTTGTGCGCGCCGAGCTGCGTTCGTACAAGCAGCTGCCGCTGAACATGTACCAGATTCAAACGAAGTTCCGCGACGAAATTCGTCCGCGCTTCGGCCTTTTGCGCAGCCGCGAGTTCGTTATGAAGGACGCCTACAGCTTCCATGATTCCCAGGAATCGCTGCAGGAAGAGTACGACAAGATGTACGACGCCTACGGCCGCATTTGCGAGCGCTGCGGGCTTGAGTATCGCCCCGTGCAAGCCGATGCTGGCCAGATTGGCGGCGCGGTAACCTGCGAATTCCATGCGCTGGCCGATGCTGGCGAGTCGGCGCTGGTGTACTGCGACTGCGGTTACGCCGCAAGCGACGAGGTGGGCGAGGGCTTGGCGCGTCCGACGGTGTACGACGTGCCTGAGATACAAAAGATCGCCACGCCCGGCGTGCATACCATTTCCGAGCTGGCCGAATTCCTGAACATTCCGGAAACGTCCACGGTTAAGGCGCTGTCCGGCAAGAACGACGAGGGCAAGCTTGTGGTACTGTTCGTCCCCGGCGACCATGAGGTCAACGAGGAGAAGGCCGCCCGCGCAGCCGGCGGTTTCACGCTGCTTACCGACGACGAAATGCAAGCCTACGGCTTGCACAAGGGCTCCATGGGCCCGGTTGGCCTGCCCGAAAACGCTTACGTTATTGCGGCGAACAGCTTGCAGGCAGTGCCGAAGTGGGTTGTGGGAGCCAACGAAGATGGCTATCACTACGTGGGTGCTCAGCTGGGCAAAGACTTCAAAGTTGACCAATGGGCCGACCTTATCACCGTCAAGCCCGGCGACTGCTGCCCGAAGTGCGGCCTGCCGCTGAAGGGCGCGCGCGGCATTGAAGTTGCGCAGGTGTTCCAGCTTGGCGACAAATACTCCCGCGCTATGAACGCCACGTTCATGAACAAAGACGGCAAAGAGCAGCCGTTCATTATGGGCTGCTACGGCGTGGGCGTGTCGCGTACGCTGGCCGCCATCATCGAGCAACACAACGACGAGAACGGCATGATTTGGCCGATGTCCGTGGCTCCGGCGCACGTGTGCGTCCTGCCGCTGGCTACCGGCGACGATTTGGTGCAGCCTACTGCCGAAAAGCTGGCCGAAGAGCTGGCAAAATTGGGCCTGGAAGTTGTTATCGACGATCGCAAGGAGCGCGCGGGCGTGAAGTTTGCGGAAGCCGACCTGATGGGTTGGCCGCTGCAGGTGATTATGGGCAAGCGCGGCCTGTCCGAGGGCAAGGTTGAAATCAAGCGCCGCGCCACGGGCGAGCGTCGCGACATCTCGCTGGAGGCGCTGGCTGAGGCGCTTAGCTTTGCGAAGGGCGCACAGCGCCGCTGGGGCAACAATCTTGATGCGTTCGCCGGCTTGTTCGCCGAAAGCGAATAGCGTATCAAAACCCGTAAGGTATGCAGAAAGGGGCAGCTCAGGCTGCCCCTTTCTCGCGTTTGGGGTGTAATTGCGTTGCTACTCCTGCTGCTTATAGTGGTCCGCAATCCAGGTTTGCGTGACTTCGATAAACGCTCGGGTGGCCGCTGAAGCGGTGTCCATGGAGCGCACAGCAATGGCAATCTCGCGCGTGGATTGCTTCTGCGGCGGAAGCACAGCCAAGGGAAACGGCGTGGTGCTAAGCAGCAAGCTTGGCAGCACGCTAAACCCCAGTCCGGCGCTTACCATGCTCATAACCGCATAATCGTTGTCGATGGTGAAGCGCACGCGCGGCTCAACCTTGTTAGCGCGAAACACCGAGTCCATTTCCGAAAGCGAACCGTTTTGCAGTCGGATATACGGCTCTTCGCCCAGCATTCGCGCTGGCACGTATGCGGAATTTGCAAGCGGGTGATTGGGCGGCAGCAACACCAGCAGCGGGTCGTGGTGCAGTGAAACCGCCTCAAGCTGCTGCTTGATGGGCAGCACGAAAAACCCGCAGTCAACGTCTCCGTTCCATACGGCTTGTTCAAGCTCATCTTCGTTATCAAGGCATACCAGCTGCAGGTCAATGCCGGGGTGCTGGGCTAAAAACGTTTTCGCAATGCTGGGAAACCACTGGATGGAAACACTGGTAAACGCCGCCACGCGCACCACGCCGCTTTCTAAATGTTTCAGCTCTGAAATGCGCTCAGCAAGTTGACGTTCGTCGTTGCACACGTTGCGAAACCAGGGAAGCAAATCGCGCCCCTCGCTGGTAAGGTGTGCGCCGCCGTAGTCGCGTACGAAAAGCGGAATGCCCAGCTCCTTTTCCATGGAGCTGATAAGATAACTCACGCCTGCTTGCGTGTAGCCCAGCTCATGGGCTGCCTGCTTAAAGCTGCCGGTTTCGGCAACGCGAAGAAACGCCTCGTATTTCTGATTTGCCATGGCAATCTCCTGTCGCACAACGAATTGCGGGGAAAATGTGAATGGAAAACCCTTGATACCTGCGTATTGTGCCAAGTATTGTTCAGCTGTACAAGGTGTTTATCTGCAAAGATAAGAATTTGTTTAAATTACCCTAAGAAGTGCCCGTTTTACTTTGCGCAAAGTGGGCACTACCATGTTTGCAGACCCAATACCACAAGGGAACAAAACGATGCAAAACCCTATACGCACATAGGGCTTGCTTTTTGCACGCTGCGAACGCTAGCGGGCTTTGAAAGGAACGCGCAAAACATGAACGCACTTACGAAAAGATGGCTGTTTGTGGCGCTGATGGTGCTGCAAACCGTTATGTTCGGCCTAGGCAATGTGCTTACAAAGGTCGTATATGCGGACATCACGCCTTTGTGGTGCTTAGTGCTGCGCTTTGGTTTGGCGTGCGCGGTGTTTGCGCTGCTGTTCGGGCGGCGCATTGTTTCGCAGCTGCGCGCGGTGCGTTTAGGCGCGTGGCTGCCCGCCGCGCTGTGCATGGCGTTGTCGTATGTGGCAAACAACGTGGCGCTCGACTTGACCACGGCAACGAACGCGGGTTTTCTGATCGCGCTGCCTGTTGTGTTCGCGCCTCTGCTGTCGTCGCTGGTGAATCGCAAGCGCTACCCGGTGGCGTTTCTGCCGTTCCAAGTTGCCGTGGTGGTGGGGCTGTTCTTCCTGTGCAGCAACGGCGGGGCGTTTACGTTCGGGCTTGGCGAGGTTGTGGCGCTGCTGTCGTCGGCTGCGCTTGCCGGTGCGCTGGTGTTTGGCGAACGCGGCCTTTCCCAGCTAGACGTTTTTGCGGTAGCTGGCACGCAAATGGCTGTAACGCTTGGCGTGTCTCTTGCTTTGGCGTTTGCATTCGAACCTGCAGCGAATGCTGCCTCGGTTTCGCTGCCGGCATGGGGAACTATCGCGTTTCTGGCGCTAGGTTGCACGTGCCTGGCGTTCTTCGTTCAGAACAAGGCGCTTGAAGTGTTGGAGTCCTCCACGGTGTCGCTTTTGCTTACTGGCGAGCCGGTGTTCACGGCAGCGCTTTCCTTTCCGCTGCTTGGCGAAATGCTTGACGGGCGTGGGCTGGCCGGCGCTGCCGTAATAGTCCTTGCCGTTATATGCTCAACGGTGCTTGAAAACCGCAAGGCAGGCCATCTTGCGGCGGCTGATCAGCGCATTGACGCCGTAAGGCTTTCGCAGGCTGCTTCTGCAGCTGCTTGGCGCAACCGCCGCGCCGCTTAAGGTATCGGTTCGCTTTCAAGTCCGAATTAGCCGTTGTCCCTTTCAGCGTGTTGGTGCATCATAAAGTCAGAAAGCCCGAAATCCGGGTACCGTTTCGAAAAGGGGAGGCTGTTATGGCTACGATCGGTGATGGTTTCAAAGATATCTTTTTGGCTGGCGTAGGGGCAATGGCCATTACGGGCGAAAAGGCAAAAGACCTGGTGGACACGCTTATTTCTAAGGGCGAGCTTACGGTTGACCAGGGCAAGCAAATCAACACAGAGCTTAAACACAAAGCAGACCAAGCCGTTGAATCCATGCGCTTTGATGCGCTTGAGGCGCGTATGTCGGTTATGACGCCCGAAGAGCGCGCCGCGTTTGCCGCGAAGGCCGCTGAAATCGCGGCACGCCCGGCCGCGCAACCTGCGCAGGAAGAGGCTGTTGAGGCTGAAGCCGCTCAGCCTTCCGAGGTAGCCGACTCTGCGGTCGAGGGCAAACCTGCTGCATCTGACGCCGAATAACGGGAGCTGCCCGCTTTTATGGCAGAAAACACGCTTCTGAAATATTTTTTTGCCTCGGGGGCCACATTGGACCCCGAGGATCAATTCAACCTTACGCGCAAAACCCGTGCGCGCAGGTTGCGGGAAATCTACGCCATCATGCAGAAGCACCATTTCACGAAGGGGTTTACGCCTGAGTCGTTTCGCTCCATGTTGGAGGATTTGGGCCCAAGCTTCGTGAAAATCGGCCAAACGCTTTCAACGCGGTCGGAAATTTTGCCCAAGGCATATTGCGATGAGCTGAAGAAGTTACAGGCAAGCTGCGACCCGCTTCCGTTCGATGAGATGCTTGCGGCAATGGATGATATTTACGGGCCCGATCAGCGCGCTCAGCTGTTCGCCGATATTGACCCCACGCCGCTTGGCAGCGCGTCGTTAGCGCAGGTGCACAAGGCGCATCTGGCCGATGGCAGCGTTGTTGCCGTGAAAATCCAGCGCCCCGGCGTGCGCTCGATCATGGCTCAAGACATCGACATCATGCGCATTGTTGCGCGTCAGGCCTCGCGCGTCATGAAAGACGGGCAGATGCTTGATTTACGCGACGTAGTTGAAGAGCTGTGGACCACGTTTTTGGAGGAAACCGACTTCAAGCGTGAGGCGGCAAACCTGCAGGAGTTCGCGTTGCTGAACGAAGGCGTGAACTACATTGCGTGCCCGAAGGTGTACCCCGAGCTGTGCCGAGAGAACATCCTGGTTATGGAATACGTTGACGGCATTCCCATCAACGATTTCGACAAGCTGCGTGCTGCCGGATACGACTTGCAGGAAATTGGCGAGAAAATCCTAGACAACTACGCCACGCAGGTATTGGATTTCGGCTTTTTCCATGCCGATCCGCACCCGGGCAACATGCTGGTGCGCAATGGCAAAATCGTGTACATCGACCTTGGCATGATGGGGCGCTTGTCGGTGCGCGATCGCGCGGGCTTCGGGGCCATCATCAACGCAGTGGGCATGCAAAGCTCATCGGAGCTGAAAGATGCGCTGCTGGCATTTGCCATTCAGCGTGACAACGGCGCCATCGACCACACGCGCTTTTTGGCAGACCTTGATTTGCTGTTGAAAGATTACGGCTCATGCGATGTAAGCGCAATTGACGTAGGTCAGCTGCTCACGGATATTTTGAACCTTACGCGTCAGTGCAAAGTTACGTTGCCACCGTCTATCACCAGCGTGTCGCGCGGCATCGTTACGCTTGAGGGCACAGTGATGCCGCTTATCCCCAATGAAAGCATGGTGTCTATCATCAATGCGCACATCCAACGCACGAAAGACCCGAAGACCGAGTTGGTTGACGCTATGCAGGACCTGGCGCTTGCCTTGCGCAGCGCAGGCAAAGGCACGCTTGACACGGCCAAATACTCAGGGCAGGCGCTGCGTATGCTTACGCGCGGGCAAGTGAAGGTGAACATGGAGGTGCTTGGTTCGGAAGCGCCCATGAGCAGCTTTGCGCTTATCGTGAATCGGCTGACGCTGGGCATTATCATTGCGGGCTTGTTTATTGGCTCGTCTATGGTTGCGCTGTCCACCATGGAGCCGCGTTGGCTTGGCGTGCCTGTGCTGTCGTTCTTCGGCTACTTGGGCGCGTTCGTGCTGTCTGTGTGGGTGGTGTCCGACATTTTGCGCAAACGAAGGTAGCGGTTTGCGTGAACGGGGGACGTAGACGGTGTTCAAAGATGCTTTGTGGGAAACGAAAGAGCATTCTTGAACACCGGCTACGTCCCCCGTTCACGGTGGCGCTTTGCATTGTCGATAAAGAAAGCGCCCCGTGCGGGCGCTTTCTTTACGATTTCATTTGGATTTCCTTTTTGCACTTCGGGCATACCACGCGCAAGGTGCCTTTACCGCGCGGTACGGAAAGTTCTTGCCCGCAGCCTTTGCAACGGAAGTACTTCGTGGTTTTGCGATTCACCCACTTCTTTTTCGCCAGCTCGTAGCTGCGGCGCGGCTTGGCAGTTACGCGCAGGTACGTTTGATTTTCGCTGGCGCGTTTCGCGATGTTTTTCGAACAGGTACGCCAAATGGCAACCACCAGCGCAATCAACGCAATATAGGAAAGCCATCCGCAATGCGGGAAAATAGATAGCAACATGGTAATAATGCCAAGTGCTACCAGGCCATTTGAGAAATCGTCGTTGCCGTAGCGGCCTTGCATCCAGGTGGCCATCTTAAACATCATGCGTTCGAAAAACTGCTTCATAAGTGCCTTCGCTTCTTGCTGGGAAAGAATTGCATTGCGCCTCGCAGGGTGAGTTTGAGGCCCTGCGAGGCGCAATGACTACTGTATTGCTTGCCTGAGCTCGCGCTTGTGCAAATGCGTGCCCGTTACCTAACGGTTGCCTGTCTTTCGCGGAACTACCGAACGCGTTCGTTCGCTTCGGCCAGAACGCGCCGCACGTCGTTTTCGCGTTGCACGCAAAGCGCAGGGAAGGCAATAGGGGCGGCGGGGTTTTCCTCGAACGTATCGGTAAGGTACTTCACGTACCAGGTAACATCATGCCACGCTCCGCACGTGAAGCCCGCACGGCGCTGCAGCCCCATTACCTCAAAGCCAAATGCGCGATGCAGGTGCTCGCTGGGTGTGTTTGGGCTGGTCACAATGCCGTATACCGCTTTGATGCCCTGGGCGGCGCACAGGTTGATAAGCGCCTGATACAGCGCGCTTCCCAGCCCGTGGCCCTGCGCGGCGGGTGCTAGGTATACCGAAAGTTCGGCGTTCCACTGGTATGCAATGCGCTCGCGCAGCTCGTGTGCGTATGCGTAACCGATAACATGGCCATCTTGCTCGGCAACTAAATAGGGGTGCGAAGCCAAAATGCCGTTCGTGCGCTCTTGGAACGCCGCGTGTGTGGGCACCTCCTCTTCAAACGTGATGGGCGTTTGGATATACGGCGCATAAATGGCAAGAATGGCGTCGGAATCGGCGCTGGTGGCAAGGCGGATGGTTGGCGTGCTCATGCTAGGGCCCCTTATCGCAAATAGATTAGGAGCCCTATGGTACTACGGATATATGATGGCCTGGTTTCGTGTGGCCAAGTTCAACGCGGGTTTACGCCGGGTTCTTTGCGGCCAAGATCAGCTCAACGTCGCTGTCGGTCAACTCGTAGTTCAGGTAGGTCTTATAGAAGTCCTTCACCTTTCCGTTGATGTCTAGGTTGGTGAACAGCTCGGGGTGCAGCGTTGCACAGGCCCATTGAATTTGCAGCAGCTCTTCAACACCGTAGCGGTCCCAGCCGAACACGCCCTTGGGGTTGACGTACACCTGCTTGTTTTTCACAGCGGAAATGGAGGCCCAGTTCGGGTCGTTCAGAATCTGGTCAACCTCGTCGGCCTTGCCGGTGATGATGACGTCGGGGTTCCAGGCAACAACCTGCTCCATGGTGAACTTGGCCGACGCGTTGCCCTTGGTGGATTCGGTCACGGCGTTTTTGCCGCCGGCGGCCTTAATCCAGTCATCGATGATGGTGTCGGTGCCGTCGATAGTAAGCGTGTATACGCTGTTGCCGTGCATAACGCTCACGCGTTCGGAATCGGACAGCTTATCGGTTTTTGCCTTGGCGTCGGAAAGCACCTGATCAAGTTCAGCGTTGTACTTCTTGGCAATGCTGGGTGCATCCCCGCCGAATACCTGCGCCGTCAGCTCAATGGACTTCTTCATCTCGTCGAACGTCTTGAACATGCAGTTCACCAGTGGAATGCCAACCTCGGCGGCCTTGTCGCGCAAATCGTCGGTGGAGTCGAAAATAACCTGCGGCTCAAGCGCGGCCAAGTCCTCGAAATTGAAGTCTTTGCCAAACGTTGCAGTGGCTTTGCTCATGCTCGGGCAAACCTTATACATCCACTGGTAATCTTTCTGTGCGCAGTGCGTTGCAACCAGGCCTTCGGCACCGGTCAGCATGATGGTAATCTCATTGTGCGCATACCAACCATCAGCGTATTTCGTAAGGTTCGTGGGCACTTCAACCTGGTTGCCCGCCATATCGGTGACGGTTTGCGTTTTCGGCTCTTCTGCCTTCGTTTCGCCGGACGCGCCATCGGCGCTTGATGAGTTGCTGCTAGAGCCGCAGCCTGCAAAAGTGCCGCCCATGGCAACGGTGGCACCCGCAAGGCCCATCAACTTGAGGAAGTTCCTGCGCGAAAGAGCGCGTACTGCGTTTTCCTGGTACGAATTGGTCATGTTTTCCTGCTTTCTTCCCTTCTTTAGATGTTGCTGTATATGCACACCGTTGGTACGGGTGATGCTGAAATTGGGCGATGCATTCCCGCGGTATGTCGGATATGCGCGGGTGGGGCTTAGGTGAGTGTGGGCACGCACGTTTTCACGGGGTGTCCGTCGGTTCCCGGAGCAGTGGTTATGCGCACGTCAATCCCATAGGCGCGTTTAAGGTTCTCTTCGGTTACCACATCGTCAACGGTTCCCGATATCACTTGCCCGTCGCGGGTTATCAAAATGGCGTCTGAGCAGCACAAAAACGCGTGGTCGGGGTTGTGCGACGTCATGATGACGCCGTGTCCGCGCCCGGCCATGCCTTTGATGCACTGCAGCACCGCAACTTGGTTGCCAAAGTCAAGGGCGGCAGTGGGCTCGTCCATCATAAGGATGCGGGCGTTTTGCATGAGCGCGCGGGCAATCAGAGCCATTTGCTGCTCGCCGCCGGAAATCTCGGTGTAGGAACGGTTTGCTAAATGCTCGATCCCCAGCTCGCGCAGCACTTGCGCGGCGCGTTCGAAATCTTCGCGTCGGGGCGACTCAAGCGGCCCTAAGCGCGAAACGCAGCCGGTAAGCACCATGTCAAGCACCGGATAGGAAAACGGTGGCTCGTGCGTTTGCGGCACGTAGGAAACCTTGCGCGCAAACTGCTTGCGGGAATACGTGGTGCGATCCTGCCCGTCAACTTCGATGCGGCCCGCAATAGGCGGCAGAAAACCCAGCAACGTTTTGAACAAGGTTGTTTTGCCTACGCCATTTGGCCCTAAAAGGCAGGTAACGCGTCCGCTTTCCACTGAAAGCGATACGTGCTCAAGCACGGCTTTGTTGCGATAGCCGCAGGTCAAGTCCACGGCTTTCAGGGTGTGGTGCTCGCCGGGCGTACAGGTGCAGCCAACAGGTGTGCTTGCCTGCGCGTTTTCGCGTGCATGCGGGTGTTCCATCTAGTGCACCTCCTTGCGCGTTTTCAGCAAAATGGCGAAGAAGAACGGCGCACCGATGATGGACGTCAAAATGCCCAGCGGAATCTCGGAGGCCATAAACGTGCGGCACGCCGTGTCCACCAGAATCATGAACGCGCCACCTAAAACAAGCGAAAGCGGCAGCACAATGCGATTGTCGGGGCCAAATATGAAACGCACCAGGTGCGGGATGATAAGGCCCACCCATCCCACAACGCCCGCTACAGCAACAACGGCCGAGGTCAAAAGCGTGGAGCATACAATGCACACGCCGCGCAAAAGCGTGGTGTTCACGCCCATGGCCTCAGCCTCTTCGTCTCCAAACGACAGCGCGTTTAAGCGCCAGCGCAACGCCAGCAGCGGTATGCACCCAATTAAAAACGGCGCCAAGAACAGCTTCAGGTCGTCCCAGGTGATTTTCGCAATGCTCCCCATCAGCCAATACGTGATTTCCGGCAGCTTCGAATCGGGGTCTGCAGTGTACTTGATGGCGGAAACGAACGCCTGGAACAGCGTGCCTACGATAAGGCCGCACAGCACAAGCAGCAAAATTTGGTTACCGCCGCGCCCGATGCTGCGGGCGCTGAAATACGTGATGGCAACGGCAATAAAGCCCATGGCGAACGCCATGATTTGGACAGCGCGGCTGTCGAAGTTCCACAATAGCGCAAGCGCAGCGCCGAACGACGCGCCGGCCGATGCGCCCAAAATGTCGGGGGATACCATAGGGTTTTTGAACAAGCCCTGATAACTGGCACCTGAAATGGCAAGCGCTGCGCCAATAAGCAACGCGGCGGTCACGCGCGGCAAACGCACGTTCATCGCAATATTCGCAGCCATATCAGAGAAGTTGCCGCCAACGCCGAAAAGCTTGCTTGCAAGAATGTCTACCACGTCCGACGGCGCAACGCCGGCTCTGCCAGCGCCAAGTGCCACGATGAACAGGGCAATCAAAACCAGGCAACATGATGCGGCAAGGAAAACGGTGCGCTTTCTTCGCGCAACGTACGACGCGATGCCGCTTGTGCGGGCGATGCCTTCGGCGCTTTGCTCGTCGTTTAAATGGGGATCTGAGGGCTCGTTCGAAATTGACGGGCATGCAATCTCGAACGAGCCCTCGTTTGCGTGCGGCATTGCTCGTGGCACCTCGATTCGTCGGAAAAGCCTGAACGAATACGGAAGTGTATAACTATGGATTATTATTTCAAGATAGAAATAATCTAAATCGAAAATAATTAACATGTGGGAAGCAGATTGATTGAGGTGCATGTTTTAGGCGCACTGTGCGCTTGCGGGGTGCAGTGCGGGCGTGCGCGGGCTGTGAAGTTGTTCCCGCTGCATCGTTTGTTGCGGTATACTTCATGAGCACATGCGAAGACGAAGACAGCAGCACGCGTACTTGCAGTCACCAGAGACGGGTTTCATCGGCTGAAAGAACCCGGGCGGCAAGCGGGCTGATTCCCTTCTGAGCATTGTGGCTGAATGCGGGGCGCATAGCGCGCGGACGTTGCAGTAGGCCATGACGGGTGCTTCCGTTATCAAGCAAATGAAGTGGGTGTGCAGCGTTTCGGCGTCGCCGCCAACCAAGGTGGTACCGCGAGAGCCTTCTCTCGTCCTTGGGCTGGGTTTTCCAGGCCAAAGGCGAAGAGGGCTCTTTTTTATTGGGCCGCGAACAGCGGGCATAGGGACAGAAAGGGATCGGACACATGGCAATCGTGGACGAACTTGCGGCGTTGCGCACGCGCACGCTAGCTGCCATCGAGCAGGCGGCGGACACTTCCGCGCTTGATGAGGTGCGCGTAGCCGTGCTGGGCAAAGCAGGCACGCTTACGGGCTACCTGCGCAGCATGGGCCAGGTGGCAAAAGAGGAGCGCGCCACCGTTGGCAAAACGGTGAACGAGGTGCGCGGCGTGGTGGAATCGGCGCTTGAAGAGCGCAAACGTGCGCTGGCGGCAAAGGAACTCGAGGCGGCAATCGACGCTGCCGCCGTTGACGTAACGCTGCCGGGCCGCAGCCAGCAGGTTGGCACGCGCCACCTTATCAATCGCATCACCGATGAAATCTCCGAGATTTTCTTAGGCCTGGGTTATACCGTGGCGCAAGGTCCTGAGGTTGAAACCGACTACTACAACTTCGAGGCGCTGAACGCTCCGGCCGACCATCCTAGCCGCAGCATGCAGGACACGTTCTACGTGGTCGACCGTTCTGGCGAGGCAAGCGCGGTGCGCGGCGAGTCTAAGGTGCTGCTGCGCACCCAAACCTCTGGCGTGCAGGTGCACGTTATGGAGCAGCAAAAGCCGCCCATCTATATCATCGCGCCGGGCAAGGTATATCGTCGCGACGTTGCCGACCCCAGCCATCTGCCGCAGTTTACGCAGGTGGAGGGCCTGGTTGTAGACAAGGGCATCACGTTTGGCGACCTGAAGGGCACGCTTGATTACTTCTGCAAGCAAATGTTCGGGCCCGACCGCAAAACGCGCTTCCGCGCCCATTACTTCCCGTTTACCGAGCCGTCTGCCGAGGCTGACGTCTCCTGCGGCGTGTGCGGCGGCACAGGCCACACGCACGACGGCGAGCGTTGCCGCATGTGCAAGGGCACGGGCTGGCTGGAAATTTTGGGTTGCGGCATGGTGGACCCGAACGTGCTCAGCATGTCGGGCGTTGACCCCGAGGAGTACTCCGGCTTTGCGTTCGGCGTTGGTGTTGAGCGTGTTGCATGCTTGAAGTACAACGTCCCCGACCTGCGCATGCTCCTAGAGGGCGACATGCGCTTCTTGCGTCAATTTTAGTTCCGCCTGCCTAACGGCAGTCGGACTACTTGACGTTGCGGCCGGCTGTGGCACGCCGCCTTCGCATTCAGCTGCTCGGACATGGCCGAAAGGCCAATGCCCGCTTGCTTCAAGCGAATTCGGCGCACCACAGCCGCCCTCACTGACTTTTACTGACCTGCGGGTTTTAAGAAAGAGAATGTCATGAAAGTATCGCTGAAATGGCTGAACGAGTACGTTGAGGTCCCTACGGACATCAAGGCGTTCTGCGACAAGCTTGACCTTACCGGCACGGGCGTGGAGGGCGTGGAGACGCTTGGCGACACGTTCGACCATGTGGTAACTGCAAAGGTGCTGAAAAAAGAGCATCATCCCGATTCCGACCACATGTGGGTGTGCTCGGTTGACGTGGGGGAGCAAAACCTGGGCAAAGACGGCAAGCCCGAGCCGCTGCAAATTGTGTGCGGTGCGCAAAACTTCAACGAAGGCGACCACATTGTTACCGCCATGGTGGGTGCCGAGCTGCCCGGTGGCGTGAAAATCAAGAAGTCGAAGCTGCGTGGCGTTGTGAGCTGCGGCATGAACTGCTCTGCCCGTGAGCTGGGCTTTGGCTCTGACCACAGCGGCATCATGATTCTGCCCGAGGATGCCCCCGTTGGCGTTCCGTTCGCCGAATATGAGGGTCTGCTTGACACTGTGCTTGACCTGGAAATCACGCCGAACCGCCCCGACAGCCTTTCCATTGCGGGCCTGGCGCGCGAAGTGGGCGCTATGTATCGTCGCGACTGGAACAACCCGCTTCCGGAAATGGCCGCAAAGCTGCAGCTTGATGCAGCTTCCACGCCCATCGACAACGAGGTGGAAATCACCATCGACGACGCTGTGCGCTGCCCGCGTTACACGGCGCGCGTTATTCGCGGTTGCAAGGTGGGCCCAAGCCCCGATTGGATGGTCGAGCGCCTGTCCGCTATCGGCCAGCGTTCCATCAACAACATCGTGGACGTTACGAACTACATCCTGTTCCTGTTCGGCCAGCCGCTGCATGCGTTTGACCTTGACAAGTTGAAAAATGCCCAGGGCAAAGCTCATATTGTGGTGCGTGCTGCCGAAGACGGCGAGCCGCTTACCACGCTTGACGGTGAGGAGCGCACGCTCACCAGCGACATGACCGTTATTTCCACGCCCGAACGTGGTGCGGTTGCCTTGGCTGGCGTTATGGGCGGCCTTGACACCGAGGTTACCGATGAGACGGTTGACATTTTGCTGGAGGCGGCAACGTTTGAGGCGGGGCGCACCAGTCGCACCAGCCGCAACCTGGGCCTTATCAGCGAAAGCTCCATGCGCTACGAGCGCGGCGTAGACGATCACGACATCGACATTCGCTCTGCTGCTGCTGCTGCCCTTATTGCCGAGGTTTCCGGTGGTGCCGTCAGCTGCGCTACGGCCAACGACCAGGGCATCATCGACCAGTGGCCGTTGAAGTCCGAGGCGGCGCACTTGCAGTTCCGCATCCCCCGTTTCTGCGGCATGATGGGCGCGCAGATTCCGCGCGACTTCATCGTTGAAATCCTGCAGCGTTTGGGTTGCACGGTTTCCGATACGGACAACTCCGACGTGCTTGACGTGGTATCGCCCACGTATCGCCCCGACCTGCCGCGCGAGATCGACCTGTACGAAGAGGTGCTGCGCCTGTACGGCATGGACCTTATCCCCGAAACGCTGCCGGGCGGCCGCGGTCGCTTTGGCGTGCGTTCGCACATGGAGCACGTGCTGGCAACCATCAACCGCACTATGACGGCATCGGGCCTGAACGAAACCATGACGTACTCGTTTGCTGAGCCTACCGAGCTTGATCGTTTGCGCATGCCTAAAGATGGCCTGGGCGACCCGGTTGAGCTGATCAATCCCATGAACTCCGACCAATCGGTTATGCGTCAAAGCATCATTCCCGGCCTTCTGCGTTCGGTTGCGCACAACCAGGCGCGCGGCGTGAAGAATATCCAGCTGTACGAGCAGGGCATGGTGTTTTACGCACACGAAGGCAAAAAGCAGCCTAAGGAACGTCGTAAACTTGCTGGCGTTATGGCTGGTGCGTTCGGTGACGCTGCTTGGAACCAGCAGCCGGCGGCGTTTGATTTCTTCGATGGCAAGGGCGCGGTGGAGAACCTGATGCGCGAGCTGGCCATTCCGAAGGTGCGCTACAAGGCGCTTGACGCCAATGAGGCCCCGCACTTGCAGCCGGGTCGCGCTGCTCAGGTGCTTTCGGGTGGCACGGTGCTTGGTTGGGTTGGCGAGCTGCATCCGCTGGCCTGCGCGGCTTACGATGCCCAGGCTCCGGTTGTTGCGTTCGAGCTTGATGTTGACGCCCTGGCAAAGGCTGCACGCCCCGCTCGCGACTACGTTGACGTGCCCACGTTCCCTGCGGTGTCTATCGACCAGGCGTTTGTGGTTGACGAGGGCGTTACGCATGAACGTTTGGAACAATGCATGACTTCCGCTGGCGGCAAGCTGCTGTCCGATGTGCGCCTGTTCGACGTGTATCGTGACGAAAAGCGCATCGGCGCAGGCAAGAAATCCATGGCTTACGCGCTGACGTATCGCGCGGCCGACCGTACGCTTACTAGCGAAGAGGTGGACAAGGCTCACGCGAAGCTGGTGAAGAAGGTGTGCGCCGCTACGGGTGCTGAGGTGCGCGCGTAAACAGCCTGGTACGCTAGCCTGGCAAAGCGTTTAAGAACATGAATGGGGAAGCTGCTGCAACGTTCGGCGGCTTCCCTGATTTTATGTGCGAACGTGCTTGGGTTTCGAGTGTTTCCCGAGTTTAGCCATGGCTAACAGCGGTACAATAGGCCGCAAATGAAAGGAAGCAGCATGTACGACAATATGAAAAGCCCCGGTCGCAACGACGAGTGTTGGTGCGGCAGCGGGCGCAAGTATAAGAAGTGCCACCTTGACTCCGACGAGCGCCTGCAAGAGCTGTATGAGCAAGGCTTTGAAGTTCCGCAACGCAGCTTGTTGAAGACGGCAGCGGACATCGAGGGCATCAAGAAAAGCGCAGCTATTAACATCGGCGTGCTTGATTACGTGGCCGAGCATATCGGGCCGGGCATTTCCACCGAGGAAATCGACAAGTGGATTTACGATTACACGGTAGAGCACGGCGGCATTCCGGCCGACTTGAACTACGAGGGTTATCCGAAAAGCGTGTGCACGTCCATTAACGAAGTGGTGTGTCACGGCATCCCTTCGCCCGATGACGTGCTGAAAGATGGCGATATCGTCAACGTCGATTGCTCTACTATCCTAAACGGCTACTTCTCTGACTCTTCCCGCATGTTCTGTATCGGCAACGTGTCCGACGAGAAGCGTCGTTTGGTTGAGGAAACGAAGAAAGCGCTTGAAGCCGGCCTTGCCGCGGTAAAGCCGTGGGGTTTGCTTGGCGATGTGGGTGCGGCGGTGCACGAGTACGCGCACGCGCAAGGCTTCTCGGTGGTGCGTGAGTTTGGCGGCCACGGCATTGGCCTGGAATTTCACGAAGACCCGTTTGTAAGTCACGTGTCCGAACCGGGCACGGGCATGGTTTTGGCGCCGGGCAGTTGCTTTACCATTGAGCCTATGATCAATATGGGCGCGCATGACATCGACATGTCTGACCCCAACGGCTGGACGGTGCGCACGGCCGACCGTCAGCCGTCTGCGCAATGGGAAGTGCAGCTGGTGGTAACCGAAACCGGCTATGAGCTTCTGAGCTGGTAATACACGCACGGGGATTGGTTCGGGTTGCAACGCTGAATCAATCCCCGTTTCTTTTTCATTTTCTAACGAACAAACGTACGTTTCTATGATATACTGGCGTCAACGCACAAGAGCCAGTGCAAGCGCTTCCCGCTCGGGTTGTCCATAGATGGCGGCGGTGTTCCTCGCTGCCCGTACCACGCTTGCAAGATCCTCTTCATCCTTGGAACACATAAAGTAGGTGTTTTGCCATGACTGAAATCGGGTCTGTTTCGTGCTGCTCTCGTCCAGAAGCGCTGGTGGTTATTGCCGCCGTTCCACTGTGTCAAGTCGAGGTTCTAGACAGCCTGTATGCGAGGGGTTTGTTCGAAGGCGGAATGTTCAGCGATTCTGCTCCCGAAGTGTTTGGCAACCTGGCGTTTTCTTATGACGATATGGAGTTTGACCAGGCTGCATACGAGCTTTTGCCGCTGCGGTGCGCAGCGGTTATGGATTGCTGCGATGCCGTTGCCCTCATGCAGGAGGTGGGTTATGTCGTGCTCTGATTTGCTTTGGGACGCGCAGTCCATCACGCGCAAAGAAGTGCCCACCATCCAAGATGCCCTCGTCTGCTGCGACAAGAAAACGCTGCTGTATGTGGTTGAGCGGTTTTATGCCTCGCGCTTGCCTGGGTGGCAAAACGCCTCTCCACAGCAGCGCCGCATTGCGCGAAAACGCATGGCCCATGCGCTTGATGCCATGTGCCAGTGCGCAATAAAACGAAAAGAAGGCAAAAAGCGCTGCGTGTTTCCTTATGAGGAGTTTGCTGTGCTCTCTTCAGGGGGAAAGTGCATCATCGAGCGCATGCTTCAGGCGCGCATGGTTGGCGTTTCGGGCGCGCAACAAGAAGCAGCACCTTCATGCCGCAGGTACACCGCGGGCTCTCAGTTTGATTGCCAACCGTGGTCACAGGCTCTTGCATGCCGTATCTGGCTTGAAGGACCTTGGGATTGCCAGGAGCGCTATATGGTTTTGGCGGATATATTCTGGCAGCTTACGCACCAAGGTTTCGGGGACCCTGCAGGCAAAGAAGCACCATCGCAGCAGGTTTGGCTGGGCCCTGCGCGTGAAAAGCAGGTTCGCTTTTCCGCCCTGCACCCCAAAGATGCATCAGATGGTGCGTTTTCGGGCCATTCAACCTGCGCTTACTGTCCGCGTGAAGAAAGCGCGTCTGTGGGCGAGTTGCGCGATTCGCTTGCATCGGCAATGGGGCTAGAGGTTCCTGAAGCTTTGGAGGAAACGTACCAAGAGCGGCTCATCCAGCGAGTAGCGCGCCTTAACGAAGTAGGGCAGCAAGAATTCAATGCCCGCGTGCTGCGGTTTTCTGAACGCTTGCACGCAGCATAAAAATAGAGGGGGCTGCTACAGCAGCCCCCTCACGCGAACCTTGAAAATGTACTAGTAGCCTAGCCTTCAATTTCTACGAGCGTAATCTCGAAGTTCAGGTCTTTACCGGCAAGCTCGTGGTTCATGTCAAACGTTACAATGCCGTTTTCAATGGACTGCACGAACACGGGGAAAGGCTGGCCGGTCGGGCCCTGCATGTACACGGTTTGGCCAACGGGGAGCTGATCGCCGTTGGGGATGTTCTCCAGCGGAATGCGCTGCACAAGCTCTTCGTTGCGCTCGCCGTATGCGTCAGCGGCGGGAATGTGCACGGTCTTCGTCTCGCCCTGTTCCATGGTTTCAACGGCGGCATCAAAGCCGGGGATCATCTGGCCAGCCATGCACGTAAACTCCAACGGCTCACCGCGGTCAAGCGAGGAGTCAAACTTGGTGCCGTCGTCAAGCGTGCCCGTGTAGTGCACTTTAACTTTCTTGCCCTTATTGCTCATGGGGTTCTCCAATCGTTGATACATTGTTCGCATCAGTCTACCTGAGTCTTGGCTTAAGCCTGGTGCGATTTGCCGTTGTACGAAAAAAGTTTCCAGCTTGTTGATTGCTTAGCGCTCGGATTGCTCGGCAATGTCCGCTAAGGTCGTGCGCTGCGCAACCAAATCAGCCAGTGGCTTCAGGTAAACCTCGTCTTGCTCCGGAAGCCCGTTCGTGGCTATTCCCACAATCTTGTCGCACAGCTTCGCGGCAGGCTTGCCGTAAACGGTGGCTGCGTATCCTTGCTCCATAAGGCGGTCTTTTGCCTCTTCGAAAGCTGCTGCATCAACATTGCAGAAAAGCTCATCAAGGGCAGTAAGGCTGTCGGGGCAGTAGAACAGCCCCTTAATAAGCGCCGCATATGCAATAACGTAAGGTATGGGCATGGAATCAGCGGGGCGAATTTCCAGATACGTCTTCAGACGAACGTCGGGAAACTGCATAGAGACGGCATGCTCAATCTCGAATTGCGTCATGGCTTTGTTCGCGTAAATGTCCCCGAACGTTTTCTCGCTATAGCTCCATCCGCCGTTATCGGGCATCACAATAGCGGGCGTGTCTAACACGAACTCGGCGTACTTCTCAAGTGAGAAATCCTTGTCAAGCGCACCAGGCACTAGGCCGCATCGGTCGGTGTCGGTGTGTCTCCAAATTTCGGTCCTAATAAGCTTGTGCTTGCGGGGCTGCCCTTCAAACACGGGTGTGTTGTCGCATATCAGGCTTAGCAGGGGAACCAAAGCGTAGGCAAGGCGCATTTTGCGCAGGCAATCTTCAGTGCTGGTGTAGTCAATGGAAATTTGCGTAGAAGCACTGCCCCTCATCATGCAGGGGCCGCATGAATCTTTTGCGCTCAAGTAGCGGTTCATAAAGTTGTAGCGCTGCTTGGGGATCAGCTCAAGGCTTCTGGCCGTTGCGCTGGGGTGGTAGCCCTGGGCAACCACATGCATGTCGTTTTGTGCAACAAGGTTTTGCAGCGTGTTTTCATACGCTTCGAACACTTCATTTGCGTGCTCAAGCGTGTCGAAGGGTCCTGCAGAAAGCTCAATTTGGGCCGCGGGCTCAATGGTAACGGCTTCTCCGCGCCTGGAAACGCCCAGCAGGTCTCCCTCGTCGTCAACGGTTTTCTTAGGGTACAGGGCGGAAAGCTGCTGCAAAACCCACGCAACGCCGTGTTCTTCGCTGTATGAAACGGGGGAATCGTCGTTTCGCACAATGGTTTGCTCAAGTTCGATGCCAAGCTTCCCGTGGCTGCCTTGGGGTTTGATGCCACTTTCAAAAAAGCGCACTAAGGCGTCTATATTGCTTTGTCTTGCCGGTTGTGCCGCAGGGCAAAGCTCCGTGTCGTCGTTGGTTTGGCGGGCTGTAGTATTCATGAAACAAGCTCCTTGACCGGTAATATCGCTGCAATCATACGACACTTTGGATACAATAAACCCTCAGTCGGCAGCCTTTGTAGGTAATCTGACACTATGAACTGTTCTATTTGATGAAGGTTAAGACGGGGCCGGGTTTGGACGTGCATATCACAAAAAGAACAGCGCTTTTGTTGCTGCTCGACATCGTTGCCACGTATGTTTCGTATTGGCTGGCATCAATCCTCACAAATGTGAAGGGTGAAGTGTTCGTCAACAACGAAATCTATTTCGTTTTGGGCATTTTGGCATGCATCAACGTTTTGGTGCTTGCTGCGTTTCGCTTGTACAACAACCTTTGGGAATATGCCAGCATCGACGAAGTCGTGCAGATTGTTGGCGCAACGGTGCTTGGCACGTTGGGTGGTGCTGCGTTTCTGTGGATTATTGGAACCAGGCTTCCCATCAGGGTTTTTGTGGTGTCGTGCTTCCTGCTTATCTTCTTTATGGGCGGCATGAGGTTTGTTTTCCGCTTTATGCGCCAGAAGGGGCGTGCGTTCGTCTCTTCGCAACGTACATGCGATCGTCCCCGAACGCTTGTTGTCGGCGCGGGAGAAACGGGTTCTCTGGCCATTGGCCGCATGGCCTCGAAAGATCCGCTTATGCCGGGTATTCCTGTTGTTGCAACCGACGACGACCCCGCTAAGCGAGGCCAGCGCATCCACGGCGTTAAAGTTGCCGGAACAACGAAAGACATCGTTGACTTGGTTGATCGCTACGATATTCAGCAAATTGTCGTGGCTATCCCTTCGTCTACGCCCGAAGAGCGCAAGCGCATTTACGGTGAGTGCACCAAAACGGACTGCCGCCTGCGCACCCTTCCCAACGTACGCGCGCTGTCTCTTGACGAAATCGGCGACGTAAGCCTGCGCGATGTTGATGTCGCTGACTTGCTTGGTCGTGAGGAAATCGTTCTGAACACGCGTGCGGTTTCTGGCTACATTGCTGGTGAAACGGTGCTTGTAACCGGCGGCGGCGGTTCCATCGGCAGCGAGCTGTGCCGTCAGCTGTGCACGGTTGCTCCTGCTCGCATCGTCATTTTCGATATGTACGAAAATGACGCGTACATGCTGCGCAATGAATTGCTTTCAGAGTACAGCGACATCGATATCATTATTGAAATTGGAAACGTGTGCGATGTCGACCGCGTAAACGAGGTGTTTGCGAAGTATCGCCCCGGTGCCGTGTTCCATGCCGCTGCTCACAAGCACGTTCCGCTTATGGAACATTGCCCGCGCGAAGCGGTTCACAACAACGTTTTCGGCACGCTTAACGCGGTGCGCGCGGCTGACGCATATGGTGCCGCACGTTTCATTTTCATTTCCACGGACAAAGCGGTTAATCCCACCAGCGTAATGGGCGCAACAAAGCGCATGGGTGAAATGGTGGTGCAGTACTACGCTCGCACGTCTAAAACCATCTTCACCGCAGTGCGTTTTGGCAACGTGCTGGGGTCTAACGGCAGTGTTATCCCTGTGTTCCAGCGCCAAATTGCAGCAGGTGGTCCGGTTACGGTCACCCATCCCGACATCGAGCGCTTCTTCATGACCATCCCCGAGGCGTCTCGCTTGGTTATCCAGGCGGGCGGCATGGCGCACGGCGGCGAGATCTTCATTTTGGATATGGGCGAGCCTGTCAAAATCGTCGATCTTGCCAAAGGTTTGATCCAATTGCAGGGTCTTACCCCCGATGTTGACATCAAAATCGAGTTTACGGGGCTGCGCGAAGGTGAGAAGATGTACGAGGAACTGCTCATGGACGAGGAGAGCACGCTTCCTACTGACAACCAGTCCATCATGATCTCTACCGGACAGGAAATCAGCTACGACCAGGTGGCGGCGAAGCTTGATGAGCTTGAGCACGCGTTGTCGGCAACCGACGAGGAAGCCATCCGCATGCTCGAGCAAGCCGTCCCTACGTATCACTACACCTCGAATGGGAAGGGAATCGTATGAGTATCAAGTGCGGTATTGTGGGGGCTGCCGGCTTTGCCGGTGTTGAGCTGATTCGCGTTGCGCTGCGACATCCCGAGTTCGATTTGGTTGCCGTCACGTCTAATGAGCTTGCAGGTACGCCCGTTGCTCAAGAGTATCCAGGCTTTGCCGGCGCAACCGATTTGGTGTTCACGAAGCACGATGATCCTTCCATTGACGAATGCGACTTGGTGTTTCTTGCCGTGCCGCACACGGCAGCAATGGCTATGGCGCCGAAAATCGTCAACCGTGGTGCCGTAGTAGTTGATATCTCAGCAGATTTTCGCCTCAAAGACCCTGCGGTGTATGAGCAGTGGTACAAAGTGCCGCATACACAGCCCGAATTGCTCAAGCGTGCAGCTTTCGGCCTGCCAGAGCTGTTCCCCGAAGACCTTGCTCGTGCTGCACAAGAGCGGGCGGAAGGTAAAGGCGCTTTGGTTGGCTGCGCTGGTTGCTATCCCACCGCAACATCGCTTGCAGCCGCTCCCGCCATCCGCATGGGCTTGATAGATGCATCTGCTCCTGTTGTTGTGGACGCTATATCGGGTGTAACGGGTGCCGGCAAAAAGGCAACCGCTCGTACGCATTTCTGCTTTGCGGACGAAAACCTTGAGGCATACGGCGTGGCAACGCACCGCCATACGCCGGAAATCGAGCAAATCCTCGGCATTCCGGGCAGGCTTGTGTTTACCCCTCACTTGGCACCGCTTAATAGGGGTTTGCTTTCTACGGTGAACCTTCCTTTGGCGGCGGATGCTCCTCGCGATACGCAAGAGATTATCAATCGCTACAAAGCGTATTACCGCGACAGCGCATTCGTGCGCGTTCTCGATAAGGGCGTTTTACCCAAAACGTCTTCCGTGGTGGGCACGAATTGTGCGCACGTCGGGCTTGCGGTCAACGAGCGCGTTGGCATGCTCATTGCGGTTGGGGCTATCGATAACCTGGGCAAAGGGGCGGCAGATCAAGCCGTTCAGTGCGCCAACATCGTTTGGGGATTGCCTGAAGACCTTGGCCTTGATACAGTTGCGGTTCCGGTGTAGTTTCACTGTTGCGGAGCTTGCTCCGAGAGAGAAGACGCATTATGGCAGATCCTGTTGCCTCGATAGATGCTAAGGCGGAAGTTACGCCTTTGAACAATGCGAACACGGCCGAGCACTATGCCGATTTGCCATTTTTGCCTGGCGGCGGCGTTGCTTCGGCAAAGGGCTTCAAAGCGGCTGGCATTCACGCAGGCTTTCGCGCCGATCCTGAACGTTTGGACTTTGCGCTTGTTGCGGCCGATCAGCCTGCTGCCTGCGCGGCAGTGTTCACCACGAACGTGTTTTGCTCTGCGCCAGTTACGGTGTCGAAGGAGCATCTTGATGGCGTAGGCTATGGAACCGCCCGTGCGGTGGCAATTAATTCCGGTATCGCAAATGCCGCAACGGGGCAGAAGGGCCTCGATACAGCGCGCGAGTCTTCTGGCATTGTTGCAGAAGCGCTTGGGTGCCCCAGTCAGGAAGTGCTTGTTGCTTCTACCGGTGTAATTGGGCAGCATCTGCAGATGGAGCCCTTTGAAACGGGTGCCCCTGCGGCGGTCGCCGCGCTTTCTGAAGCGGGTGGCGCATGTGCGGCTCGTGCCATCATGACCACCGACACGCATCCCAAAGAATGCGCGGTGTCTTTCAGCGGTTCTGGCATTGGCTATGAAGGTTGCACATTCACGGTAGGCGGAATGGCTAAGGGCTCGGGCATGATTATGCCGAACATGGCCACCATGATTTCCGTCATTACCACCGATGCGCCCGTTGCTGCAAACGATCTTCATGCCGCACTGAAAGCTGCGGTTGGCATAAGTTTTAACAAAATCACCGTTGACTCAGATACATCAACGAACGACTCCTGCTTTTTGCTTGCAAGCGGCCAGGCTGCAGATGCTTCGGCTGCGCACATGGTACCCGGCACGCCGGCGTTCAGCGCCTTCGAGCATGCGCTTCGAACGGTGTGTGTTGCGCTTGCGCGCGCTATGGCCACCGACGGTGAAGGTGCCACGCGTCTTGTTACCGTGAACGTGGCGGGTGCGCAAACCGCGCAGGATGCGGATGCGGCAGCGCGTACAGTTGCGAATTCTCCGCTTGTCAAAACCGCAATTTACGGTCACGACGCAAATTGGGGCCGTATTGCCGCGGCGCTGGGCCGCTCAGGTGCGGCGTTCAAACAAGAGGACGTCAGCATCGACATCATGGGCTTGCCGGTTTGTCGTCAGGGCCTTACGGTTCCCTTCGACGAGGACGAGGCGCTGCGACGATTCGAGTCGCCTGATGTGGTTATCGATATCGATCTCGGCGCAGGCGACGAAGCTACAACTATGTGGACGTGCGATTTCTCGCACGAGTATGTAACGATTAACGGAGATTACCGGTCATGAAATACGCAAAAGACACGCGCCCCGATGGCGCTTCCATTGAAGCAGCGGAAATTCTAGTTGAAGCGCTGCCGTGGATTAAAAACATCACAGGCAAAACCATCGTTATCAAGTACGGCGGGTCTGCCATGGTTGACGAAAAGCTCCGTGCCGACGTTATGAGCGACATTGTGTTGCTTAAAATTGTTGGCGTGAACCCTGTTATCGTTCACGGTGGTGGCAACGCAATTACGCGGGCAATGGACATGATGGAGCTTCCCGTTGAGTTCAAAGACGGCCAGCGCGTTACCACGCCCGAAGCCATGGACGTTGTTCGCACCGTGCTTACCGGTGAGGTTAACCAAGACCTTGTTGAGGCGCTGAATCGTCACGGCAATTTTGCGGTTGGTATTTCGGGTGCCGATGCGGGCGTTATCGTTGCCGAGCAGGCAAGCCCTGAACTGGGTCGCGTCGGCCGCATCACGCGCATCAATCGCCCCTTGCTCGATGACCTGGTTGCATCCGATTACATCCCTGTAATTGCGTCGGTTGCGCTTGGCGAAGACGGCGGGTTCTACAACGTGAACGCCGACATGGTAGCTGGGCACATTGCTGCCGCCATCGGTGCGCACAAGGCAGTGTTTCTTACCGATGTTGATGGCTTGTACGAAAACTTCGAGGACAAAAGCACGCTCATCTCCAACCTTACCGTGTTCGAAGCGCGTTACATGGTGGAGAACAACGTTGTTTCAACCGGCATGATCCCGAAGCTGAAATCTTGCATTCACGCATTGGAAAACGGGGTTCAGCGTGCGCATATCATCAACGGCACCACGCCACACTCCCTGTTGCTTGAACTGCTTACCAGCACGGGCGTTGGCACTACCATGCACTCTACGGAAGAGGCTTACCGCTTTGACAACCACCCGCTTGGAAAGTTTGCATCCAAGCTGCTGGAAAATCGAGTTGAAAGCCAGCACCCTCAAAGCACGCAGCTTCACTAATCTCTGCAATCCATACGTTTTCAAAGGAACCCGATCATATGTCTTTAGCTGAACAGCAAGAACTCGAATCACAGTACGTTATGCATACGTTTGGCCGCAAGCCGGTAGAGCTTGTGTCTGGTAGCGGCATGACCGTCGAAGACGACAAGGGCAACAAGTACCTCGACTTTATCGCGGGTATTGGCGTGTGCTGCTTAGGCCATTGCCATCCTGCGGTTGTTGATGCCGTCCAAAAGCAGGCTGCGCGTCTTATGCATGTAAGCAACTATTACTACATTGAAGGGCGCGGTCGGCTTTCTCGTCAAATCTCTGCGCTGCTCAATGGCGGCGATGCAGACAAGCCCGAGCCATGGCAAACGTTTTACGCAAATTCCGGTGCTGAGGCGAATGAATGCGCAATCAAGTTGGCGCGCCTGTACGCGCGTAAGCATGCCGAGGAAGCTGCGCGTGCTGCGGGGGCCGATGAAGCCCAAGCAAAGCAGGCCTTTGATGCGGCACCCCGTACCATTGTGGTGCTTGATCGCAGCTTCCATGGCCGCACGCTTGCCACGCTTGCGGCTACCGCGCAGCCGGCAAAGCAGGAGGCGTTCCAGCCTTTGCCTGGCGGGTTTGTAAGCACGTCTATTAACGATATCGAGGCGCTTGAGCGCCTGTTCGAACAGCAGGGCTCCGATATTTGCGCCGTAATGCTGGAGTGCATTCAGGGCGAAAGCGGCGTGCACCCTTGCACGCAGGAGTTCCTGCAAAAGGTGCGCGACCTTACCAAGCAGCACAATGCCCTGATGGTATGCGATGAAGTGCAAACGGGCATTTACCGTTGCGGCACCCCGTTTGCGTTTCAGCATTTTGGCGTTGTACCCGACATCGTGTCTATGGCAAAGGGCATTGCAGGCGGCGTGCCCATGGGCGCCTGCGCAGCTCCGCGCCACATTGCCCAGGCGTTTCAGCCGGGCGACCACGGCACCACGTTCGGCGGTAGCTGTCTGGCCATCGCCGCAGCTCAGGCAACGCTTAGCACGCTTGCGGACGGCTATTCCGAGCATGTTGAGCGCGTGGGTGTCTACATGCGCTCTAAACTTGCCGAAGTTCCTCACGTGGTCAACGTACGCGGCGTCGGCCTTATGAATGCCGTTGACCTTGAGGAAAGCGTTGACGCGCCTGCTTTGGTGGCAAAAGCGCTTGATAACGGGTTGCTCTTAAACGCAACCGGCGCGCACACGCTGCGCTTCCTCCCGCCGCTTGTGTGCGAAGAGTCCGACGTTGACATGTTGGTTGATCGCTTAAAGCGCATGCTGTAGTAATTTTTGCGCAAACGCCCGGCTAATCGCTTTACGGCAGGTTGGCCGGGCTTTTTCATCTCTTCGGTAGGGTTTTGCATCAACAATGGTAAACTGAGGTGCGCAAACTGCGCGATTTTTCGTTTTTCCGGGTCTGCAATTCCTTATCTTGCGGTATTATCTACTGCATATTCTGGTTTCAAGTTGCAGCATACTGCATATCTTGGTTGGAATATTGCAGGAAACCGTGTACGACGCCCGTCTTCAAAAGGGCAGAGAGCATCTGAGGCATGAGGAAACGGCAACAACGGCATGACGTTATTCGCGATATCATTCGCGAGAACAACGTCAAAACGCAGCGTGATCTTGCAAACCAGCTGCAAGCTGCCGGCTATGAGTGCACTCAGGCCACCATCTCTCGTGACATTATGGATATGGGTCTTGTGAAGTCCCGCGAGGGCTACTATGTCCTTCCCGAAGAAATGCGCCTTCAGCGTATGGTTTCCGAATTGGTCGAAGAGGTGCACGTAGCAGGCAACATGGTTGTCGTGAAAACGTACTCCGGCGGTGCCGCCGGCGTTTCCGCAGCCTTAGATAAAGCTTGCTTGCGTGGTGCGCTTGGCACCGTTGCCGGCGACAACACCATTATGATTGCCGCAGAAAGCCCCGAGGCTGCAATCGAGGTAAAAAAAGCCATCGACCGTTTGCGACGACGATAGTCGCATGCACATCCGTTGCGAGAACGGTTATTCTCGCATACCCACGTTTGTTACAAGCTGTTACGTTGCTGGCCTGCGGCAAATTGTTGCCGTAGACTGCTTTGAGCATCACCAAGGTAGTTTTGCGCTTGATAGCAAGCTTCTTTTAGAAGTTTGCATGTAACAGCCTGACATTCCGGGGCATGTCTGCGCAAATTGGGCAACCGTGGGAATATTTGCTGAAAAGGGCTGAAATACGGAAGGATTCATCAACTATGACAGAGCAAAGGGAAAAAGTCGTCCTTGCATATTCGGGCGGTTTGGATACGTCGTGCTGCATCAAGTGGTTCCAGGACGAAAAGAACCTCGATGTAATCGCCGTTGTCGGCGATGTGGGACAGGAGCATGACGGCCTGGAGAAAATCAAGCAGAAGGCCCTGCGCTTAGGCGCTCTTGACTGCTTGGTTGTTGATATGCGTCAAATGTTTGCTCAGGAATATCTGACGAAGGCGCTGGCCGCTAACGCAATGTACGAGAATAAGTACCCGTTGGTGTCTGCACTTTCCCGCCCGCTTATCTCCAAGCATCTTGTTGACGCTGCCCATAAGTACGGCGCAAAGTACGTTGCCCACGGTTGCACGGGCAAGGGCAATGACCAGGTTCGCTTCGAATCCAGCATTACCATGCTTGACCCGTCGCTTAAAATCCTGGCTCCGGTACGTGAGTGGGACCTGCTTACGCGTCCCGACGAAATCGAATGGGCTGAAAAGCATGGTGTAGAGGTAGGCGCTACGAAGGATTCGCCGTACTCTATCGACGACAACCTGTGGGGCCGCGCTATCGAATGCGGCGTGCTCGAGGACCCCTGGGCAGAACCTCCCGCGGACATCTACACCATGACTACCGACCCCATGCAGGCGCCGGACGAACCGGAATACGTTGAACTTACGTTCGCACGTGGCGTCCCGTATGCCATCAACGGCAACCAGAAAAGTTACCTGGGCATCATCTACGCCTTAAACGAAATCGCTGGCAAGCATGGCTATGGCCGCATCGACATGGTGGAAAACCGTCTAGTGGGCGTGAAAAGCCGCGAGTGCTACGAGGCGCCTGCCGCTATGGCGCTTATCCTGGCGCACAAAGCTCTTGAAGACCTGGTGCTCGAGCGCGAAGTGCTGCACAACAAGCTTGACCTGGAGCAAACCTGGGCGCGTTGTGTATACAACGGCCAATGGTTCTCTCCGCTGAAAGAGGCCATCGACGCGTTCATGGCTTCCACGCAGCGCTGCCTGTACGGCTCTATTCGCTTGAAGTTCTATAAGGGCTCCTGCACCGTGGTGGGTCGCAAGTCCGCCTATTCGCTGTACGATCAGTCCTTGGCAACGTACGACAAGGGCGATACGTTCAACCGCAGCGCAGCCGAAGGCTTCATCCAAATTCAAACGCTGTCCACCCGCACGTGGGCAGTGAACCGCCGCAAAGAGGGCGCTCCTGCAGAGCTCTTCGACGCCCAAAATCAGCAGGGCCCGCTCAAGCGTGGCCGTTACGAGGACGTTACCCCGCTGTGGCGTCAGGCCGAACAGCCGGCAACGCAAAAGGAAACGGAGTAGCTCATGGCACTGTGGTCCGGCCGTTTCACGGAAAATGTAAGCGAGTTCACGCAACGTTTCGGTGCGTCGCTTCCGGTTGACAAGGCGCTGTATGCGCAGGATATCGCGGGCTCGAAGGCTCATGCGCACATGCTAGCTAAAGCGGGCGTTATCTCGCAGGAAGACGCCGATGCCATTACGGCAGGTCTTGACCGCGTGAAGTCCGACATCGAAGCGGGCGCTTTCACGTTCGACATCAACGACGAAGACATCCACATGTCGGTTGAGCGAGCGCTTACCGCAGACATTGGGGATGCGGGTGCGCGTTTGCACACGGGCAGAAGCCGCAACGACCAGGTGGCAACCGATACGCGCTTGTACGCAAAACAGCGTGCTCATGACCTCATGAAGGCAAACATTGCCCTTCGTCATGCGCTTGTCGAGCAGGCGGAGAAGCACTTCGACGTGATTCTGCCGGGCTACACACACATGCAGCATGCGCAACCGGTGCTGTTTTCGCACCACATGCTGGCGTATGTATGGATGCTCACACGCGATTACGAGCGCTTGGCGGCGGCAAAGCGCGCAGCGGATGCGTGCCCGCTAGGTGCGGCCGCGCTTGCCGGCACCACCTACCCGCTTGATCGCCAAATGACGGCTGCCGAACTGGGCTTTGACCGGGTTATCCCCAACTCGCTTGATGCCGTGTCCGATCGCGATTTCCTTCTCGATCTTGACTATGCGTGCGCTGTAAGCTGCATGCACCTGTCGCGCCTGTGCGAGGAACTGGTATTGTGGTCAACATCCGAATTCGGCTTCATCGAGCTGTCGGATTCCTTCTCCACGGGCTCGTCCATCATGCCACAGAAGAAAAACCCCGATTTTGCCGAGCTTATCCGCGGCAAAACCGGCAGGGTAGTGGGCAACTTGGTGGCGCTGCTGGTAACCATGAAAGCGCTGCCGTTGGCTTACAACAAAGACTTGCAGGAAGATAAGTACGGCGTTATCGATTCAACGAAAACGCTCGAAGACTGCTTGCAGTGCGCAGCCGGCATGATAGAAACCATGCAAATCAAGCCCGAGAACATGATGGCGCAGGCTAAGAAGGGCCACTTAGCGGCAACCGACGTTGCGGACTACCTGGCAAAGAAGGGTCTTCCGTTCCGCCATGCGCACGAGGTGGTCGGCCATTTGGTGCTGCTGTGCGAGCAGCGTGGGTGCAACCTTGATGACCTTGCGCTTGAAGACTTCAAGGCGACAAGCCCGCTTTTCGAGGAAGACATCACGAAGGCTCTTGATTTGCCCAGCATCGTTGCGGCCAGAACAACGGAAGGCGGCACGGGCAACAGCGTGGTCAAGCAGCAGCTTGAGCAGGCTAAAAAAACGCTTGCAAACGACGAAGCCGCTTTGTAGGGGCTTTAGTCGCTAAACATACATTTAGCACTACGTGGTAAGAGGCGGCTCAAAGGCGTTGGCGAAATGCTCGATGCCTTTGAGCTGTCTCTTACTTTTTTGCTACGAACTTGTGTGCTTTGGAATCTGGTAAAACCCCGATGGTACAATGAGCCAAGTTTTGGAGGTGGTTTGTGGCTTCTCGATCTATAAAAAGCAGGCCGAGCGCCAAGAAAAAGCACCCGTTTGTTGGCGTGCTTGCGGTGCTTAGCATTCTTGCGGCATTTTGCGTTGCCGGGGTCATCGGCGTGTATGTGCTTGGCGATTCCTGGATTGGCGACTTAAAAGACTATGACGTTACCGACGTGGCGGAGCTGAACTCCGCTATGCCCACAACCGTTCTTGCGTCAGACGAAAAAACTCAGCTTGCGCGCTTTCAGGTGGAAAACCGCGACCCCGTTGAGCTTGATGGCATTAGCAAGTATGTGCTGCAGGGCACGGTTGCAACAGAAGATGAGCGTTTTTACGACCACGGCGGCTTTGACCTGGTGGGCATCGCACGTGCTGCATTCGTTACGCTTACCGGTTCAGGGCGTGAAGGTGCGTCAACTATCACCCAGCAATTCGTTCGCAACACTATTTTGTCGGACGAGATGAACGACATTTCCCTTAAGCGTAAGGTGCGCGAGATGTACCTTTCTGTAAAGCTTGAGGAAACGTATTCGAAAAACGACATCTTGCTTATGTACCTGAACACGGTCAATTACGGTTCGGGCGCGTATGGCATTCAGGCGGCATCGCAGCGTTACTTCTCGAAAGACGCTACCGACTTAACGCTTGCTGAGGCGGCTACGCTTGTGGGCATTCCGCAATCGCCCACGTACAACAACCCCATCGATTACCCCGACAACTGCTACGCTCGACGCAACCTTGTGCTTGATCGTATGCTTACGAATGGTTACATCACGCAGGAAGAGCACGATGCGGCTAAGGTGGAGAACCTGGTTCTCAACCCTTCAACGCCTACCACCGACGGCATCGAAAAATACCCCTACTTTACAAGCTACGTGAAAAACGTGTTGTCCGATCAGTATTCGCAGCTTGATGTGTTCAAAGGCGGTCTTACCGTTGTCACCACGCTTGACGTAGACACGCAAGAGGCGGCAGAGAAGGCTATTCGTGACAAAGAAGAATCGCTTGGTGATTCCATTAGCGGCTCTTTGGTTGCAATCGATCCTGACAACGGCTTCATTCGCGCACTTGTTGGCGGCAAAGATTGGGAAACTCAGAAGACGAACCTTGCAACGGGCGAGGGCACGAACGGCGGCCGTCCGTGCGGCTCGGCGTTCAAGACGTTCACGCTTATTGCAGCGTTGGAGGAAGGCATCGACCCGCAAACCATGGTTGACTGCTCGTCTCCTGCCGTAATTCCCGACACGGGGTACGATAGCAGCAACGCTTTGCAGAACATCGACAACCACAACTATGGGACCCGAAGCATTGCGCGCGCGTTCGCGGTGTCATCGAATACCGGTTTTGTGCGCCTGCAAATGGCGTTGGGCACCCAAAAGGTAATCGATGTGGCCAAGAAAATGGGCATCACCTCTACGCTGAATGCGAACCCCTCGTTAACGCTTGGGCAATCGAATGTCACCATGCTTGACATGGCCGATGCATATGCATGCATTGCTAACGGCGGCACAAAATATGACGCTCAGCCTATCCTGAAAATCTACGATAGCAAAGATAACCTTATCGTTGATAATTCAAACCCAACGGGGTCTCAGGCCATTTCTGCCGAGGTTGCGCATGCGGCCACCGAGGTCATGAAGGGCGTTGTGAACACGTCTGAAGGTACCGGCACGCAGGCAAAGCTTGACAACGGCCAAGAAGTGGCGGCGAAAACCGGTACCTCTAGCGAATACCACGATATTACGTTCTGCGGCATTACTCCGCAGCTGTCTGTAGCAATCTGGTTCGGCGATCCTTCGAACAGCACAACCATCCCGGCGAGCGTAAGCGCTGCAGACGTGTTCCATAACTTTATGACTGCTGCATTGTATGGGCAGCCTACCGAAAGCTTCCCTACGGCAAATGATCCCACCTACAAGCCGTTCTCGAATGCAACGTATCATGTGGGTTCAAGCTGGAGCGGATCTAGCAGCACTGGTAGCACAAGCGGTAGCACCAGCTCGTCTTCAACGTATGGCTCTGGTTCTACCTCAAGTAACTCCGGCACGGGTAATTCGTATTCATACGGTACGGGCACGAATGATGCATACGGTTACGGAACCGGCGCAGGAACCAACTCAACCGGTACCGGCACCTCGGGTACAGGCACGGGTGGTGCTTCGGGCTCTGGTGCCGGCGCGGGAACGGGGGCCGGCACAGGGTCCGGCACGGCATCTGGCACCGGCGGCTCAACAGGTGCTGGCGCGGGTGCTTCCTCGGGAACGGGCGCAACAGGCGCGCAATAGCGTTTAACTTAGAATGCAAAAGCAGAGGATTATTATGAACATACACATGCTTTCGAAATTTGCCGCAGTTGCCGTTGCCGGCGCGCTTGGGGCAAGCGTGCTGGGCGGGTGCGTGGCGCAACAAACCTCCGCGGTAACGGAAGCGCAAAGCGAAAACCGCGCGTACATGACGCAAGTCAACCAAACCATGGAAACGCTGAAGGACCGTCTTACCAGCTTCTCCGATGCGGTTTCTCGTGGCGATGTTGTTACCATGCGCACGCAGGCCGATAATGCTTTTAAGGCGCTTGACAGCCTTAGCAGCCAGGATGCCCCGGATGCCCTTAAAGATGTTAAGCAGCAATATGTTGACGGTTGCGCAAGCTTGGAGAGCGCGTTAAACGATTACGTGACGCTTTACTCCGAAATCGACAGCGCAACCGACGAGCAGCCTTTTGATTGGTCCACGTATGATCAGCGCATCGCTGCTATCCAGTCATCATACGATTCGGGCATCGCTAAGCTCGAGGCGGGCGACAAAACAGCCGCCGACCTGAACAAGTAGGAAGTTCGCTACTTTTCCTTGACAACATGCCAAACGCTGAAAAGCCCCACGCTCTATAAAGCGTGGGGCTTTTTTGGTGCTGGAAGCGTGGCTGTCAACGGGCGGGCGTTCCTATCCCGTTGTCTTAGGACCCGTGGAAAGCACAAGCATCACGGTGCCGTCGCTGGCGGCGTATTGCCGGATAACCGTGTCTTTCGCCACGGTGCTGGAATACTCGGTCACATATCCCGCTTTCCAGTCCTTCAACAACGTGGTTGCCTCGGAAAGCGTTTTGCCCGTAACATCAGGGGGCGTGCCCGCATTGTCTGCCCCAACGGTTTTCGTTCCTTGCGAAATGCTCGTTGGCTTCTGCTGGCTGGTGCTGGCGTCCTCTTCTGCTCCTAACAAGGCTTTTTGCTTTTCGTTGAACGCGTTGTTGTATGTCGGGTCTTTTGTCTCGGGGAATTGCTCAACGCTTTTGCCCGCGGTTGTGCGGTCCATGAAATCTTTCCAAAGCGCGTTGCAGTTTAGCTGATTGTCGGTTGAAATGCTGCCCGCAGGGTTGCCAATCCACGTGGCCACGGAAAGCGAGGGCGTGTAACCCACAAGCCAATGATCGGCAAAATCCGTGGAGGTTCCGGTTTTGCCCGCAACGGGTTGGCCATTTTCAAGCTTTGCGGTTTGCGCTGTGCCGTCGCTAGCTTCAAACACCTGTCGCAGTGCTTTTGTCGTTGCACCTGCAACCTCTTCGCTTACCACCTTTTCGGAGGTGTCGGCTGCTTCGTACAGCACGTTTCCGTCTTTATCCTCAATTTTGGTGATAACAACAGGTGAGTGCTTCACGCCGTTGTTCGCAAGCGTGGCATATGCGCTTGCCATATCAAGCGGCGTTACGCTGGCAACGCCAAGGGTGGTGGTGTACACCGTTGAAAGGGCTGATGTTACGCCCAAACGCTTTGCCATGTCGTTGGTGGCAGCTTGGCCGATTTCCTCGGAAAGACGCAAGTAACCGGTGTTCGAAGAAACAGCGGTTGCGCTTTCGATGCTGCGCACGCCGTAGTCTATGTTGTCGAAGTTCTCGAACGACTGCTCTTTCCCGTCAATCTCTTTCGTCATAGGGGAGCTGCAATCAATACGGGTTTTCGGCGAAATGCCCTTTTCAATGGCAGCGGCAAGCGTGAAGGCCTTGAACGTTGATCCCGCCTGCCGTCCCGACCCGCCTGCGCCGGTGGCAATGTTTACCTGGCTGGTATCGTAATCGTTTCCGCCGACCATAGCTTTTACCTCGCCGGTTTTCGGGTCGATGGCAACAAGCGAAGAAGCCAAGTCGCTGCTCATGCGTGCTTGCTGTGCTTCGCAAGCTGCTTCGGCGTTGTTCTGCAGCGCGGTGTCAAGGGTTGTGTAAATAGTCAAACCGCCTTCGAACAGGCTGGCGTACGAGCACCCAAAGGGGTTGTCCTCTTCCATAAGCAGGTTGCGCACGTAGCTGGTGAAGTATGGGTATGCGTAAATGCCGTCCTCGGGCACGTCGGGGGCGGGGTTCAATCCCAAAGGTTCCGCCTGCGCGGCGTCGTGCTCTTCTTGCGTGATGTCCTCGGCGGAAAGCATGCGGTCAAGCACAAGGTTGCGCCGCGTCAGGCAGGCCTCCGGGTAGGTTTTGGGGTTCAAATACGTGGGCGATTGCGGAATGCCGGCAAGCGTTGCGGCCTGGGCAATCGTCAGCTTTGCGGCAGATGTTTGGAAGTAATTCTTCGCAGCTGCTTCAATGCCATAGCACCCGTCCCCGTAATTTACGGTATTCAGGTACATCATAAGCAGCTCGTCTTTGCTGTACTGCTTCTCCATGTTCATCGCAAGCTGCGCTTCGCGAATCTTTCGCTCAAGGGAAATGTCGTTCGCCTCTTGCGTCAGCAGCGTGTTGCGCACAAGCTGCTGGGTGATGGTTGAAGCGCCCTCAAGGCTTCCACCTGCAATGTTGTTCACAAATGCGCGCGCGATGCCGGCAAGGTCAACGCCCGAATGCTCGTAAAAGCGCACGTCTTCCGTATCAACGGTTGCGTGCTTCACGTAATCCGACACTTCATCCGACTCAACGGGGTCGCGCTTTTCCAGCTGAAATTCGGCAAGTTTCGTTGAGCCGTCGCTGGCGTACATAACGGATTCCTGCGCATGGCTTGTGAAATCGGTGTTTTCGATGCTGGGAAGGTCGTCCGTCCAGCCGTCCATCACGCGCAGGGCTCCTTGGATGCCCCAATAGCCCACGAAGCATACGCTTGCGAGGGTAACAAGAACCATCCAGGGGATAGCGTGGGTGCGCATTTCGCGCTGTTTTCGTCTTAGTTTCATTGCTCGATTATACTACCGTCACACTATTTATTACGTATGCAAGGCGCGCCGGCGCATTGCCGTTTCGCGCGCAGGTTTGCTGCATGCCGGCTTGCCAAACAGGGGGTCGTATATGAATCAAGAAGTGGAACTGTTAGCGCCGGCGGGCGGCATAGCGGCATTCCATGCCGCAATCCAGGGTGGAGCCGATGCCGTGTACTTGGGCTTGCAGTTGTTCAACGCACGTCGCGGAGCGGACAATTTCACGCTAGACACGTTTGCGGAGGCTTGCGCGTTTGCCCATGTGCGCGGCGTCAAGGTGTACGTAACGTTGAACACCGCGGTTTTGCCGAACGAGGTCAACGATGCGCTTGAGCTTGCTCGCCAAGCGTATCGTGCCGGCGCAGACGCCTTTATCGTGCAGGATATCGGCATTGCGGCCGAGCTTACGCGCACGCTTCCGCAAGCGCGCTTGCATATTTCCACGCAAATGAACACGCACAGCGAAGCGGGCATGCGCGCCGCCGCCAAGCTTGGTGCCAAACGTGTTACCCTTGCACGCGAATTATCCCTCCCCGAGGTTAAACACCTCGCACAAATTGGTGATGAGCTGGGGCTAGAGGTTGAAACGTTCGCACATGGGGCGCTTTGCGTTTGCTATTCGGGGCAGTGCTTCATGTCCTCGCTTATTGGCGGCCGCTCGGCAAATCGCGGCTTATGCGCTCAGGCGTGCCGTTTGCCTTACACGTTGCATAACGTAGCGAAAAATAAGCCGCTTCCCGCGCCGGGCGAACATCTGCTTTCCCCGCAAGATCTGTGCGCTATCGATTTGCTGCCGAATCTGGTGCGTGCCGGTGTTGCTTCGCTGAAAATCGAAGGACGCATGAAGTCGCCGGAGTACGTGCTTGCGGTAACCCAGGTATATCGTCGCGTGCTCGATCGCGTTCTTGCGGCGCGTGCCGAAGCGCAAGCGCGCGAATGCGACGAGTGGCAAGCTGTCCCGGCTACCGAAGAAGAGCATCGTCAGTTGGCCGAAGCGTTCTCGCGCGGCTTTACCACCGCCTACCTTGAAGGCAACCGCGGCAACGACATCATGAGCTACGGCCGGCCCAACAATCGCGGTGTTTTCATCGGCCGCGTCGCTTCGGTGCGCAACGGCAAAGCTGCCGTTTCGGCAGATGAGGAAATCGTTGTCGGCGATGTGCTGGAGTTCTGGACGAACAAAGGCCATTTCGCCCATACCGTTTCACGCATCGAAGCCGACCGCAACGGAAACGTGCTGCTTGCTCCCGAACGCGCCGTAGGCAAGGGAGATCGCGTATTCCGCGTGCGTAGCGCAAAGGCCGCTTTCGCGGACGATGACAAACTGCCACGCATTCAGGTGAACGGCATGGTCAAACTGTGCATCGGCCAGCCGCTTCAGGCTGAGTTCAGCCTGGCCGATACGCCTAAAAATGCTCGCGCGTACCGTGCGGCAGCCAAACGCTTTGCGCAAGGTTCGCTTCCTGTTGGCAAAGCCGAAGGTCCTCAGGTTGAACCCGCGCGCACAAAGGCGGTAATCGAGGCAGACGTTCGCTCGCACATTGACCGCTTGGGCCAAACGCCGTTCGAGCTTGTTTCTCTGACCATAGAAATGGACGAAGGCGTTGGCATCGGTTTTTCCCAGCTTCACCATGTACGCGCCGCCGCACTTGATTCCCTTGAGCAACAGCTGCTCGAAGGCACAAACAATCGCAGCTTGCCGCGCGTAGAACCGCTTGCGCCTATGCGCCAGGCGCAAGCGGGGGGCGTGCACATCGCCGTGTTGGCAACGAATCCCGCTTGCGCGCGCGCCGCAAAACGCGCCGGCGCAGACGTTTTGTACGTTCCGGCGGTCAATTTAGAGCACGGCCAAGCAACGGTGGCAGGTCAGCTTACCGCCACGGTGGAGCAAGCAAACTACCCCAATCAGTGCACGCCTGTTTTGCCTGTTGCTAACCACGATGCGTGCGAGCTCACGCGTGAGCAGGCTTGCGGCTTCGATGCATGGCGAAGCGTGCACGCGGGCCAACCCGTGGTTGCGGAAAGCTTAGGCGAGCTGGTGCGCGCGCAAGATGAGGGTGCCTTGGTTGAGGTCGGCCCCCATCTGCCGGTAACCAACAAGCTTGCCTTGCGAACCGCTGCCCAGCTTGGTGCGCATCGCGTGTGGCTGTCGCCCGAGCTGAACCTTGCCCAAATCGCCGAACTCGCAAAAGATGCGCCAGCAGAGCTCGGCCTTACCGTAATCGGACGCCAAGAGCTTATGACCACGGAGCACTGCATGCTTATGAGCCAGGGCCCGTGCGCTCAGAACTGCGTGTCCTGCGCTCGTCGCAAAAGCCCGCATTTCCTTAAAGACCGAAAAGGCTACGATTTCCCCGTAGTCACCGATCAGCTTGGCCGAAGCCATCTATACAACAGCGTGCAACTTGACGTTGTGCATGCCCTGCCCGAAATCATTCAAGCAGGCATTACGTGGCTGATGGTTGACGCCACGCTTTTGAATGTCGAGGAAACCACGCAGGCGGTGCAGCGTGTTGTCCGCGCGCGCAACCTTGCTCATGCGCAAAACGCTTCGGTGCCTAAAGAGGCCGGATGCACAAGCGGGCACCTGTTCCGCGGCGTGCAGTAAGCCGCATATGCTAGAATCGCGAGCACACGCATTAAAGAAAGAGGAAATCATGCTGTCCGCAGAAGAACAACTGCACATCATCGCATCGGGCGCGGCGCAAATCGTGCCCGAAAGCGGTCTGCTTGAAAAGCTGAAAAAGGGTAAGCCACTTACCATTAAGCTTGGCGTAGATCCCACAAGCCCCGACTTGCACCTCGGTCACGCGGTTCCGCTGCGCAAGATGCGCCAATTCCAAGATCTAGGCCACAACGTCACGCTCATTATCGGCAATGGCACCGCACTTATTGGTGACCCGTCCGGCAAAAACACCACGCGCCCGCAATTGTCGCAGGAGCAGGTGCAGGCAAACGCGGAAACTTACGTTGCCCAGGCAATGAAAATCCTCGATCCCGAAAAGACGAAAATCGTCTATAACGCCGACTGGATTTTGTCGCTAGACCTTAAAGACCTGCTCGGCCTTATGAGCAAGTTCACCGTTGCCCGCATTTTGGAGCGCGACGACTTCACGAAGCGTTATCAGTCCCAAACGCCTATTGCCATGCATGAATTCCTGTATCCCATTATGCAGGCTTACGACTCGGTCATGGTAAAGGCCGATGTAGAAATGGGCGGCACCGACCAGCTGTTCAACCTGCTCGCCGGCCGTGACCTTATGGAAAAAATGGGCATGGAACCGCAAATCGCGCTCACCATGCCGCTGCTTGAGGGCACCGATGGCGTTCGTAAGATGTCGAAGAGCTACGGCAACTATGTTGGCCTTACCGACGATGCCAACGATATGTTCGGCAAAATCATGTCTATCCCCGACGAGCTTATGATTAAGTACTACCGTCTGGCGTCTACGTTGCCGGTGGCCGAAATCGATCAGCTCGAAAAAGATCTGGCGGCCGATAAGCTCCATCCCAACAAGGTAAAGCGCGCTTTGGCCCGCAATATCGTGGCGGCATATCATGACGAAGCTGCCGCGCAGCAGGCTGAGGCCGACTTTGACCTCAAGTTCAAAGAACACGGTTTCCCGGAGGACGCTCCAACGTACAAAGCAGACCTCACGGCAGGGGAAGACGGCACAGTCTACTTTGCCAAGCTGCTGGTAAACGCAGGTGCTGCGCAAAGTGTTTCGGAAGCGCGTCGTTTAATCGACGGCGGCGGCGTAAAGCTAAATGGCGAAGCACTGGCAGCGAAGTCCTATAACCTCAAGCCCGAGCAGCTCGAGGGGGCAAAAATCCAAGTAGGCAAGAAGAAATTCCTGCGGTTGGTATAACTAAGCAATAACAAGAAAGGGACGGGTGATCCGTCCCTTTCTTGTTTTAACGGCGCGGCGCCCGCAAGGCGCTCGCAGCGCGCGCGGCGTTGCAGGGGCCTTGCCTCGGCGGCTGCAACGCCCAAGCCCTCGGCGCTCGATGGGCGTGCGAATCCCATATGTGTAGGAACCGTGGAGAAACGCGCGGGTAAAAGATTTCCCTTGC
>ERZ808240.285-NODE-285-length-69060-cov-15.710296_pt1 | contig 69060 bp, 60 predicted proteins | sample MGYA00521084_ERZ808240 | MGnify/ENA primary metagenome ERZ808240 (study PRJEB31516, sample SAMN03275571) | gut metagenome | biome: mammalia-associated habitat; material: feces | host: Papio cynocephalus | place: Kenya | collected 2012-08-06 ...
ACGATAAAATAACATCTTTCCAAAAAATGTGTCTAAAAACTTGACATAAATCCAAGATTTATCTAGACTTGGTAGAAATCGTAAAGAATTAATAGATTTTTCAAAAAACATATTAGATAAGTATAATTCAAAATTAATACTTGTCAATGATGAAGTGGATTTTAAAAACATTACCACGATAATGGATGTTTGTGAAGAAATGAGAAAAAAAGATTTAAAAGATAGAAGAATGAAAAAATGAAAGTATAGAGAAAGCAGATAAAAGGAGGATAATATGAACGAGTTTAAAATAAATTATTTTTTTGAGGAAGATGGAGAAAACTTCAATGATTTGTTTTATGAAGGATTAGAAAATTTTATACTAGAAAAAATAAATTTACAGTTTTGTAATTAGGTGATTTTTATTTTATATTTAAGATGCATTTGTTTTACTAGGGAAGGAGAACAAAAATGTTTAATTTATTAAGTGAAGTAAAACAAATAATATTTAGGGTAGCAATTTATATAAGACTATCTAGGGAGGATTTAGATAAAGCAGATTCTACCGACAGTTTGAGTGTTAACAATCAAAAAACTGTTTTAATGGAGTATGTGAAGAAAAACGGATATACATTAGTAGATGTGTATATAGATGATGGATATACTGGTACTAATTTTGATAGACCTGCATTTAAAAGAATGATAAAAGATATTGAAAACGGAAAGATTGATATGGTTATCACAAAAGATTTATCAAGATTAGGAAGAGATTATATTGCAACTGGAGAATATGTTGAAAAGTATTTTCCACTTCACAATATTAGATATGTTGCTTTACTTGATGGAATTGATACATTTTTAGATACCAGCAACAATGATATTGCCCCATTTAAGGCAGTTATAAATGATATGTATTCTAGAGATAACTCAAAGAAAATAAGAACGGCTTTAAAATCTATGCAACAAAAAGGAAAATGGGTTGGTGGTTGTACTCCATTTGGATATGCTAAAGATCCTAATGATAAAAATCATTTAATTCCAGACCCAAAAGAAGCTCCAATAGTAAAAGAAATATTTAGATTGGCAGGAAATGGGATGACATATTATCAGATTAAAGATAAACTAACTAAAGATAATGTCCCTACAATGTGTTTGCTCCGAGATAACAAAAGAATGGGCGAAATGTCTAGAAGAGGAATATGGAGTTCAAAAACGGTTAAAGGTATTTTATCTAATGAATTATACTTAGGAGATATGGTACAAAATAGAAGAAGTAGAATTAGTTATAAGATTAGAAAAGTTGTTCCTAATGATAAAGATGAATGGATAATTGTTAAGGATACTCACGAACCACTAGTTGATAGAAAAACTTTTGATAAAGTACAAGAGATGCTTAAAAATTGCAAAGTAAAAGCTCGTAAAGATATATATAGATTATTAGATGGAATACTTTTTTGTGGAGATTGCAAACATAAAATATCTATATGTAAACCTAATAAAGCAGGTAAAACATATATTGTTTGTAATTATTATAGGATGTATTCAAAGCAACATTTATGCACATCACATTCATTTAATTATGATACATTAGAAGAAATTATAATCAACCAACTTGAAAAAATATTTGCAAAATGTTTGAACAATGATATAACTTTGCAGAAAGCAAAAGCATATTATAAAAATGCAAATAAGCAAAATGATAAATATGCGAGATATGATGAAGTTGAAAAAGAAATCAAGAAGAAAAAAGAACAAAATGATAAGATGTATATGGATAAACTAGAAGAAAAAATTACCGAAGAAATGTTTTTAAGAATAAATGCTAAACTAAATGATGAAATATCTAAATTAGAAGAAGAAAAAGAAATATTATCAAAATATGTAAATAAAAATGATGATGAAGAAAACAGCGATGAAGAATGCAATAAACTAATAAAAGAATTTATGAATAATCCTACAAGAGGACTTGTTCTAAAACTTATTAAAAGAATTGAAATATTTAATGATAAAAGCATAAATATATACTTTAATTTTACGAAATTAAATTTTTTATTAGAAGAAAATAATCATAACTGATGTAAACCAGAAGGCCTTCCAATGATGATAACCCTAGTCTTATCATCAAACATGAAAAGAATGTTAAAAAATAATGTTTTAGTTAGAAAATTAGTAGGAATAGAAACATCAGGTAATTTAAACATATTATTCACAGATAAAACAGGCACCCTTACCAAAGGAAAATTAGAAGTAATTTCATTAGTAACAGGAAATTTAAAAAACTACTCATCACTAGAAGAAATTCATAATACCAAATATAAACAAGATTTAATAGACAATTTAATTTATAATAATGAAAGTATCTATGAAGAAAAAACTAATAAAATTATAGGAGGTAACATTACTGATAAATCTATATTAGAGTTTTCTAAAACAAAAAAAAGAAATGATGTAAAAATTTTAAATAAAGTTCCATTTGCAAGTATTAATAAATATTCTCTTATTACTATAACTAAAGATGATAAAACTAAAACTTTAATAAAAGGAGCACCAGAAATTATATTAAAAAACTGTGATTTATACTATGATGAAACAGGCACTAAAAAAAAATTTAAAAACAAAGACAAATTAATTAATGAGATAAATGCTGTAACAAATAATGGTATTAGAGTCATAGCCTTAGCAGTAAAAGAAACAACATCTGTTGATATAAATAATATTATATTTCAAGGGTTGCTATATATAAAAGATGAAGTAAGAAAAGAAGCAATAGAAGGAATCAAACTAGTTACAAAAGCTAAGATTCAAATAGTGATGGTAACAGGTGATAATATAAATACTGCTAAATCCATTGCTAAAGAAATAGGACTAATTACTAGTCCTAATGATATAGTAATAACAAGTGATGAATTAAATAAGTTAACTGACTCTGAATTAATGAAAATAATTCCTAATTTAAAAGTAGTAGCAAGAGCCTTACCAAAAGACAAAAGCAGATTAGTAAAAATATCTCAAGAATTAAATTTAGTAGTGGGAATGACAGGTGATGGTGTAAATGATGCCATAGCACTTAAAAAAGCAGATGTAGGATTTTCTATGGGAAGTGGAACTAGTGTAGCAAAAGAAGCATCAGATATAATAATATTAGATGACAACTTTATTTCCATCTCTAAAGCTATATTATATGGAAGAACTATATTTAAAAGTATAAGAAAGTTTATAATATTTCAATTAACAGTAAATCTATGTGCAGTAAGTATTTCTATAATAGGTCCTTTTATAGGAGTATCATCTCCAGTAACAGTAGTTCAAATGTTATGGATAAATATGGTAATGGATACTTTAGCAGGACTAGCATTTTCTTATGAACCACCATTACTTGAATATATGGAAGAAGAGCCTAAGAAAAAAGAAGAAAATATTATAAATAAATATATGTTAAATGAAATATTAGTAACAGGAACATATTCATCATTATTATGTTTAATATTTTTAAAATCTGACTTTATACATTCATTTTTTAGAACTAGTGAGAATAATATTTATCTCTTAACAGCGTTTTTTGGATTATTTATTTTTATGAGTATATTTAATTGCTTTAATGCTAGAACTCATAGATTAAATATTTTAGCAAATTTAATTAAAAATAAAGTATTCTTAATAATAATAATATTTGTTTTAATCGTACAATTAATACTTATCTATTTTGGAGGAGAAGTATTTAGAACTACAGGGCTTTCAATTAAAGAATTATGGATAACTATGTTGATTTCTATGACAGTAGTGCCATTTGATTTTTTAAGAAAGATAATATTAAAGAAATCTGGATATATTGGGGGAGTATAATAGAATTACAATACATCACTATTTATAAATATAATCTAATATATTTAAGTTACTTAAGTAAAACAAATGTTAAAAAAACTCTAAAAAATCTTTTTTTGATTAAATAGAGTTTTTTTAATACAAAATTAATCAAAAATTATATATTTATATACGAAAGTATGATATAATAAATATACATTAAAATTTTTTGTTGTAAAAGCAAATCGTAGTAATGTAGGAAGGATGAATGTTTTATGCAAAAAGAAAACAGTAAATTAAATAGATATCACAGAAAACAACCGATTAAAGAATTTAATTTAAATCAAACTATGTATTCATTAATAAGTGAAGAAAGTAAAGATGACCTAAATTTAAAAGCAACAGGTTTTATGGGAAACGAAATGACTTATAAAGATTTAATTATTTCTTCTGATAAACTAGCCCAAGCATTTCATAACATAGGTATAAAAGAAGGCGATACAGTAGCAATTTTAACAATAAGTATGCCAGTAGTGCAACAGTTGTTACTATCTTTATCAAAAATCGGTGCTACAATGTCTTGGATTGATTTAAGATCTAAACCTAAAGATGTACTAAAATACATTAATAATAGTAATTGTAAAACAATAATTGTATTCGAAGATATGCTACCGTTGGTAGAGTCAATAATAAATGAAACAGATGTAAAACAGGTTATAGTAAGTTCACCAAAAGATTATTTATCTAAAATTGGAAAAGTTTTAGCAGAATTGAAAGACAAAAAAGATGGCAAAAAAATAAAGTTACCAAATGATCCAAGATTTATTAAATTAAATGATTTTGTTAAAAATATTGATACTAATAATTTAATTGCACCAATATCTTTTGAAAAAGATAGACCCTCATTAATCGTACAATCAAGTGGTAGTACTGGAAAGCCAAAACAAATAGTTCATACGGAGTATAATTTTAATTCTGCTATACAGAAAATGGCTTATACAGACTTACCATTTTATAAAGGAAATACAATGCATATTTCAGTTCCACCATTTATAATATACGGTTTAGGAAATTCTGTATATGCAAGTATGGCATTTACAATGAAGGCAGAGATGAGCCCTTACGTTGATGAAAATATAGTTTATAATGATTTAGGAAAGTTTGATATATCCTTAGCAACACCAGTGCATTATAGATATATTTATAAAAAATTAACAGAATTAAATAATGATATAATCAGTTTAGAAAAAGATAATTCTAGTTCTTCAAAAAAAGAATTGAAAAGAAAAATGCAAGAATTAAAACGAGTATTAGAAGGAATTGATAGAGCTAAAGTATTTGTATCGGGTGGAGATAAAATAGGAGCAGAGGAACTTATAGAAATGCAACAGGCATTTAACAAAGTAATAGTTAATGGTTATGGAAATAATGAATGCCTAGGAGCAACAATTGTCAGTCCTATGTATGCAAATAAACCTGGTAGTATAGGAGTGCCAATGCCTGGAGTAGAAGTTAAGGTAGTAAATCCAGATACATCGGAAATATTACCACAAGGAGAAATTGGTGAGTTGTATATATCATCAGATAATATTTTTCTTGAATATTTAAATAATAAAGAAGAAACAAAAAAAATAAAAGAAACAGATGAACTATTAAAACAATGGGTAAAGTCTGGAGATTTATGCTACATAGATTTGGATGGTTATATTATTCCTAAAGGAAGAAACAGAAGATTAATAAAAAAAGAAGCATTTAAAATTAGTCCAGATACAATAGAAAGCGTTATCAGTTCAATACCATTTGTTTCCGAATGTGTAGTAGTTGGAGTCGACGATGAAAAATCTTCATCAGTTCCGATGGCGTTCATAGTCTTGAAAGATAAAACAATATCATTTGATGAGGCTATGGAAAAAATAAAAGCAAAATGCCTAGAGGATTTGCCTGATTATCAAGTTCCAACATATTTTGAACAAATTGATAAAATTCCTTATACTCCAAATAATAAACAAGATTTTTTACAATTAGAAAATATTGGAAATAAAATAGCAAATAATCACAGAACAAGAAAATTAATAAGAAATGATTAAAAATGAAAATTTAGGAGGATGATTTTCATGAATGCAAGTGGTACAATATACCTTACCATATCAGCACTAGTTTATACTATTATTACTATGATTTTATTCTTAAAGAAGAAAAAAATCAATAAATTAGAAAATAAAATATTTACTAAATTATTAATTTTATCAATTCTGTCAATGAGCTTTGAATTAATGATCGTTTTAACAATAAACATACCAATAATAAATTCAGGTATACAGAAAATATTTTTAGTATTTATAGTATTGTGGTTATCAAGATTTATAGATTATACATTTGTTATAACAACCTTTGATACTCGAAGAAGTGATTTAGAAAACTTTGAAAAATATAAAAAATTATATAATACATTTTTAGTTGTAAATGTATTATGTTGTATTTTGATTTTAATCACTCCCATATATTTTAATAATACTGTAACTGCAAAATATACAAGTGGACCAAGTGTTAATATAGTTTTTGCCATAACAGGAATGTATTTATTGATAATTTTAATTCTATTAGTAACACATCTCAAAAAAATAAAGCAAAAAAATTGTTTACCAATAATAGTTTTGTTTATATTATTAATTATGTGCGCGATAGTACAAAAAAATAATCCACAAGTATTATTAACAAATACAGTGTTTGGATTAATTGTTTATTTAATGTATAATACAATAGAAAATCCAGATTTGAAGTTAATAGGACAATTGGAACTTGCAAAGCAAAGTGCAGAAAAGGCCAATAATGCAAAATCAGATTTTTTAAGTAGTATGTCACATGAAATAAGAACTCCAATGAATGCGATAATTGGTTCAATTGAATTATTAAAAGAAGAAAATAAATTATCTAAAGAAGGAAAAGAGGCATTAAAAGATTTAAATATAGCATCAAATAATTTATTAGAAATAGGAGATTCTATATTAAATATATCACAGATAGAATCTGGAAAAATTGAATTATTAGAAAAAGAATATTCTCCAATAGAAGTATTTGATGAATTATATAATTTAGTTAAAGGAAGAATTGGAAATAAAGAGGTTGCTTTTATAAAAGATTATTCTGTAGATTTACCCCAGAAATTATATGGTGATAAGTCAAAAATAAAAGAAATAATTACAAATTTATTAACTAACGCTATTAAGTATACAGAAAAAGGACAAATAAAATTTTCGGCAAAGTGCATAAATAACAAAGAAAATTGTAGATTAATAATTTCTGTTAGCGATACAGGAAGAGGTATTCGCAAAGAAGCAATTGATAAATTATTTGAAAAATTCACAAGAGATGTTGATGTAACCGGTTCAACAATTGAAGGTGTTGGCCTAGGTCTTGCCATTACCAAAAGTTTGGTAGAAGTAATTGGTGGAACTATAACTGTTAATTCAACAGAAGGAATTGGCTCAACATTTACTGTTACATTTTTACAAAAGATAGTAAATGAAAAAGAAGAAAATATTCCTATTAAAGATAAAGTTATTGATAGCAACAATACCTTAAATCAAAATTATAAAATTTTAATAGTTGATGACAATAATATGAATTTAAAAATAGAAAAAAGTCATCTAAAATATTATGGCCTTGATTGTGATACATGTTTATCAGGAGAGGTTGCTATTGAAAAAATAAACTCTGGAATTAAATACAATTTAATATTAATGGATGATATGATGCCAAGTATGAGTGGTACTGATACAATGAGAAAATTGAAATATGAGATGAATTTTAAAAATCCAATCATTGTTATAACAGCAAATGCAACGACTGAAGCAAAAGAAAAATATTTGAGTTTAGGATTTGATGAATTTATTTCTAAACCAGTTTCACGTAAAAATTTATATGAAACAGTAAATAAATATCTAAAAAGAAAAATTTAAAAAAGGAGTAAAACGAAAATGGAATACGAAGTAAGATTTTATTATGCAAATGAAGAATTAAATAATATCATAAAAAAATTAAAAGAAATACCTAATCTAAAAGGGCAGCCAAGAACTTATGAGAAAACAGTACAGTATAATCATTGCGATGAAAGATTTAATTTTTATAGTGAAGAAATAGATGGAAGATTTAGATTAAGAATATCAAAAAATACAAACGAAACAAAATGTAAACTTAGTTGGAAAAGAAGATTGAAAAACACTACTGAAACAGAAGTAAATAAAGAAGAAGAAAAAGAAGTAAGAATTAATTCAAATGATATAGATAATTTTATATTCATTGTAGAAAATGTTATGCATTTTACTATCGTTGAAAGTTATGAAAGATACAGAACTGTATTTGAAAATGATGAAGTAGAAATATCCATTGATGAATATCCATTTGGAGTATGTTTAGAAATTGAAAATAAAAGTACAATAAAAAATCCAGAAGATGTAGTTAAAAATTGGGTTAATAGAATAGGTCTTGATATTAAGAATGCTTATAGATTATCTTGGGATGATAAATATTTAGAACTATGTAAAGAACAAAAAGTAGAAGTTTTTAATGAAGTAACGTTTGATAAACCAATGCCTATTATTAAAAGAAATATTTAATCATCTAACAATACCTTTTTAAATCTTCTCTATTAGTATAATGTTTTAAAGTGGATTTCTGCTTTTTTACTATAATTAAAATACACAGTTTAACATTTCACTCTTATTAACTAGATAATAAAATTAAAAAAACAAAAGTAATACTAAAACATCAAAAAAAGGAACACTATAAGTATTCCAAACTTTACATCATATACATATTACTATCAGGTTCATTATTATAACTATTACTATTCTGATAAGGAGTTTCTAATCTAGTAATTCTTTGTTCTAATCTATTAACTTTTCTTTCTAATTTATCAATACGATTATTAATATCTTGACTCCAATTACTCATATAATTATTACCACTAGGAATATTATTATTCATAAAAGGCATATTATTATTAGGCATCATATTAGGATTGTAGCCCATGCCATATCCATATCCAAAGTATTGAGAATCTCTATCATTATTCATATGTAACACCAACTCTTTCAATTTTAGTATATGTAATACTTTATTTTATGTGCCTATTATGCTATAATATAAAAAGTATAAGGAAGTGCAAAATGAAAAAAAGAATAATAGTAGATTGCGTTACTACTGATAAAAAGAAAAATAATCTAACTAAATTAATAGAGTGGCTAATATATATGTTAGGATATGCTTTAGTGCTAATAATAGTATCAATATTATTTAAAAAATCTCTTATAATAAATAATAAATATTTTGGATTATATGCACTTTTAGCGTCTATTATAATATATATATTAAATCAAACTATAAAACCAATCTTAGTATATTTAACTTTACCAATAACTGCTTTAACCTTAGGATTATTTTATCCCTTAATAAATGTATTAATATTATATATAACAAGTTTTATATTAGGAAACAACTTTCAAATACATGGAATAATAATCCCATTTATTATAGCAATATTAATATCATTGTTAAATATTTTTGTAGAAGGATTAATAATAAAACCGATTATCAATATGAGGAGGGATGCTGATGAATAGAGTATTGTTTAGTATAGGTAGCTTTAATATTTACTGGTATTCTTTTTTAATTTTATTAGCAGTAGTAATAGGAAGTTTCATAGCAGTAAAATATGCCAAGAACAAAACTACAGGGCAAACATTTATAGCAGATTTAATTTTTATATTAATACCTACTTCAATTATAGGAGCAAGAATATATTATGTAATATTTAATTTTGATGTTTACAAAAATGATTTATTATCAATATTTAAAATATGGGAAGGTGGACTTGCTATATATGGAGCAGTAATTGCTGCTATATTAGTAATTTTATATGAATGCAAAAAATTTGATAAACCATTTATAGAAACATTAGATATTTTAGCACCATCACTAATGCTAGGCCAGGCCATAGGAAGATGGGGAAATTTCTTTAATATGGAAGCATATGGTCCCAAAACAAGTTTAACTTTTCTTCATAGTCTTCATTTACCACAATTTATAATAGATGGAATGTATATAGACGGTTCTTATTATCAGCCAATGTTTTTATATGAATCCATCTGGTGCCTAATAGGATTTACAATATTAATGCTAATTAGAAAAAGAAGTAAAAAAGATGGAACACAAGTATCATTTTATTTCTTATGGTATGGATTAGGAAGAATTGTAATAGAAAGTTTTCGTACAGATAGTCTTTATTTCTTTTGCTTTAAAGTGAGTCAAATAGTATCATTAATTTTAATAACTATAGGATTAGTAGGTCTTATTTTAAATAAGGTTAATATAAATAAAACAATAAGTGGGGAGGTTAGAAATAATAATGACAGAATATGATGTAGTAGTAATAGGATCTGGTATAGCGGGAATGACTTCTGCAATATATCTAAAAAGAGCAGGATTAAAAACTTTGATAATAGAAAATAATGCTCCAGGAGGAGTACTACAAAAAGGATATGATATAGAAAATTATCCGGGTTATCCCCAAATCAATAGTGTGGATTTAGCAGCTAATATATATACTTCTGTAAAAAACTTAAATGTAGAATATATATTTGAAAGTATAAAAGAAATAGATTTAGAAAATAAAAATATAATTACTACTAATCATAATATAAAAACTAAATATATAATAATAGCAACAGGTAGAAGTGAAAAAAGATTAAATATAGATAATGAAGAAAAGTTAATAGGTAATGGTATTAGTTTTTGTGCTAATTGTGATGGATATTTCTTTAAAGATAAAGATGTAATAGTAGTAGGAGGTTCTAATACTGCTGTAACAGATGCAATATACTTATCTAACATATGTAAGAAAGTGACAATAATTTATAGAAATGATAATTTAAGAGCAGAGAAAATATTATTAAATAGATTAGAAGATAAAAACAATGTAAATATAATTTATAATGCTAATATAAAAAAATACAATATAGAAAATGATAGTTTAAAATCAGTTACTTTAGATAATGGTGAAATAGTATTAGCAAGTGGAGTATTTTTAGCAATTGGTTGGATTCCAAATAGTGAATTATTTGATGTAGAAAAAGATAATGGATACATAATAGTTGATAAAAACTATCATACAAGTATTGATAAAGTTTATGCTATAGGGGATGTAATAAAAAAAGATGTATATCAATTGACAACTGCTACTTCAGATGCTACTATAGCGGCTATTAATATAATAAATGATATAAAGTAAGTATTATATAGTTACAATACATTATATCAATTCTTTAGATACTAACTTATAAATAATCTAGTATGCAAAAATAATTGTAAATTTAAAATTATCAATTGATAATTTTGTTTGTTTGTGATACAATGTTATTGGTGATGCATATTGGAAGTAAAAGGAATTATAAATGCAATAAAAAAGTCAATGAAAGATAAAGATTATGATTTTGTACCAACTAGTAAAAATAGAAGTTCAAGGCATAAATATGGACTTACTCAATATGATATAGAAGAGTTTATAGCAAGTTTAGAGGAAGAAGATATAATAAAAGGTCCTGAAGTTGATAGAGATTATCCAGATGAAGAATTATTCATTTTTAAAAAGGAAATAATAAAAGATGTTAAATTTTATGTAAAAGTAAAATATAAAAATAATCAAATTAAAATTATATCTTGTCATGAGGATGAATAATTTAGGAGGAATGTAATATGGAGAAAGAAAATGTTAAGTTAAGAAGAGTAAAAACATTTGTAAAAGATGAAGAAATAGAATATGATGAATATTATCTAGTAGACCCAATAACATTAGAAGAAGTCTTTGATAGAAATATAGAAATAGAAAATGATATTAGATTATACGATATTTATAAGAAAAGACATAACTTGTTAACTTCGGAAGAGATAAAAGAAATAAGAAAAAAATATGGTATGAACCAGAAAGAATATGCTTTATCAATTGGTCTTGGAGAAATATCAGTACATAGATTTGAAAATGGTTCTATTCAAACTGAGGCAATAGATGCAATCATGAGATTAAGTAGTAATCCAGATAACATGTATGATTTAATTAGAAATAATAGAAAAAATTTACTTCCAGAAAAATATGATTTATTTGTAGAAAATATTAATTTGAGACGCAATTTGAAATACCATAATATTGCGACATTAGATGTAGAAAAATTAAAATCACTAAAATTTGAGACCGCAAATACTTTAGATTTGACAGATTATTTAATCTCTAAATATAACGATAAAATAGATGAAATGAAAGAAAAATATAATATAAAAGATATGAGTAATAAAGCAGAATATATAACACCATTAAAGTTACAAAAATTACTTTATTATATTCAAGCCTTATCTTTAGTTGTTTATGATAAAGAAGCCTTTAAGAGTAAAATATATGCATGGTCTTATGGACCAGTAGTAGAAGATGTTTATAAAAAATATAAAGGGAAAACACCGATAATAACTTCAAATAAAATAGTAAATTTAAGCGAAGGATTAAAGGAAATAGTTGATATTGTTATTCAAAGTTACGGTCAAATAGAAGCAAAGAAGTTAATAGATTTAACACATGATGAAGAACCGTGGAAAGGTACTGAGAAAAATAATATTATAGATGTAACTAAAATAAAAGATTATTTTTCTGAAGTATATAAAGTCTAAAACGTATAAAGCACTAATAATAATTGGTGTTTTTTTGTATAAAATAACATAGTAAAAAGTTAAAAAAATTAAAAGTGGGTACAAAAAGGTGTAAGCAAGAGTGAAAAGTGGGTGCAAAAAGGTGTAAATCAAAACAAAAAGTGGGTGCAAAAAGGTGTAAATGGTGTTATAATTATGTTGATTGGAGATGATATGTTATGAAAAGAAAGATTTATCAAGACTTATTAGAATGGAAAAATACAAAAAAATTCAAACCATTAATTGTCTTAGGAGTAAGACAATGTGGAAAGACATATATTATTGATGAATTTTGTAAAAATGAATTTAAAAATTATAAAAAAGTTAATCTATTAGAAGATACAGACGTTGTTAAATTGTATAAATCAACTGATTCATCAGAAAAGAAATATAACGATTTAAAGTTATTGTTAGATTTTGACTTTGACAAAGAAGATAGCATATTATTTATTGATGAAATTCAAGTAAGTGAAGAATTAATTTCTGAATTAAAATTCTTTAATGAAAAACATAGTAATGTAAGAGTGATATGTGCTGGTTCATTATTAGGAGTAAAGTTAGCCAGATTAAATAAGCCATTTCCAGTTGGAAAAATTTCAAGACTATATATGTATCCTATGGACTTTGAAGAATTTCTAATGGCAGCAGGCAGGCAACCTTTAATAGACAGAATTACTGAATGTTTTGATAAGAATGAATCAATGGGATTAATTCATAATAAAGCATTAGAGTATTATAGAAAATACTTGTTGTCGGGTGGAATGCCTGATAGTGTGAGTGCTTTATTAGAATGCAACGATGATTATTATAATTATGATCTATCTAAGTTAAATGATATTATAGAAGATTATAAAAATGACATGAATAGTCATGTAACTAATCCAGCAGAAACATTAAAAATAAGAAATATATATAATTCATTATCTACTCAACTTCAAAATGCATCTAAAAAATTTCAATATTCTGTTATTGCTAGCGACGCAAAATCAAGAGAATATTCCCTACCTTTGGATTGGTTAGTTGAAAGTAGTATGGTACAAATATGTAAATGTGTTAAATTACCACAAAAGCCTTTATTAGGATTTGTTGATGAAGATACATTTAAAGTATACTATTCTGATGTAGGTATTTTTAACAGATTAGTAAATAATGATACTAAAACAATTATTTTAGATGACATGAAAATATATAAAGGAATAATTACAGAAAATTATGTAGCAAATCAATTAAAATCTAGTGGATTAGATTTACTATATTGGAAAGGAAGTAGAGATTCAGAAGTTGACTTTTTGATTACGACAGTAAATGATGGAATAATTCCTATTGAAGTTAAAGCGGATAATCATACACAATCAAAGAGTTTAAATGTATATAATGAATTGTATTCACCTAAATATATGATAAGAATTAGTACTAAAGATTTTTGCTATAATCAAACAACAAAAATTAAATCTATTCCATTATATGCTACATTCTTAATTAAGAAATTAACAAAATAAAATATGAGAAAAGCACTAATAATAATTGGTGTTTTTTTATGTCTAGAAAGTTAAAATATAACTAAAATGTATTGTAATTTTACCATAAAATAATACTTGGGAGTAATTGACAATAAAGTGAATATTTGGTATACTTAATTCTAGAATAAAGAAGACTAAGGAGGAATTAATTATGGAAACAGTTTTAGCCGCTACAGCGCAATGTATAGGTTTAATCTTAGGATTAGCGTTTTTAGGTTTAGGTATAGGAGTAGGTATATTAGGAGGAAGAGTTGCAGAAGCAGTAGGTAGAAATCCAGAAACAAAAAATGATGTCGTTCATTCTGTAATGACAATTCTAATAATAACAGCAATATTTATATTGTTCTTATTCTTATTTTGTTTCTTATTACTATTCTTTAATCCATTATTATCATAATGAGTACAGTATTAATATTCTTATTTGTTTGTGTATTAATTTTAGCACTTGTTTTTGTTATGTTCATGATTTTAAAAAGCACAGTGAACAAAATAAATTCCCAAACAAAATCATACTTTGTAGATAAATTACAAGAATATGACTATTTGATTGATGAAAAAGAAACTAAATTAAATCAAATAGATAAAAAGTTAAAGGATAAAGAATTAAAGAATAATGAAGGAAATATGGTAAGTTTACCTCAAAATAATTATGAGTTTGATTATAACATCATAAATCTTTTAAATGAGACAAAATATCAAGATAAAAATATCTTCGAATTAAATAGAAAATTAGAAACAGAGTTTAATATTGATTATAATAAATTAATTTCTATTTTTTTAAGTATCCCAGTTAATATTGAAAACTATGAGTTTTGTGTGAATTTAAGAAATAAATTTAGCCCTGATAAAATTTATGAATTAAAGTTATTACCAAATGATTTACTAGAAGAAAAATTAAAAAGTTATCTAGATAGTAAAGAATATCAAATATATGAAATATATAAATCACTAAACAATAAAACATCAATAGAAGGATTTATTGATTATATAACAGAATTACTAGATTTAAACAATCCATATATAACAATATATGTAGGAAATAAGCAAGATAATTATGATAACTTAAGTAAGTACATAAAAACTAAGTATGCTAAAGATATATATAAAGGGATAAGAATAATATATAAAAATAAAATTTATGATTATAGTTTGAATGAAAGGAATGTATAATATGGATAACGAAAATATACAAAATGCTATCGAAGATATAAAAGAAAATAAAACAATTTACTCTTCTGGTAGAGTAACTAGAGTTAATAAATATAACATAGAAGTTAGTGGCTTAAATGATGTAGAGTTCTATGAGGCAGTTGATGTAGCAGGAAAAGCAAGTGGATATATAATGGGAATATATCCAAATAAAATAGTAGTATCCTTAGTAGATATTAAAGAAAGCATTATTCCTGGAGATATTGTGTATGCTTTAAAGAAAGAATTTAAATGTTATTTTAGTAAAGACTCGATTGGAAAAGTAATAGATATTTTTGGTAATGATTTAATAGCAGGTAAAAAATTTGAAAATTTAAGTGAAGTAAAAATAGAAAATCCCCCAATACCAATAATGGATAGAACAGATGTTAGAAGAGAATTCTTAACAGGAATATCAGGTATAGATTTGATGTATCCAATAGGTAGAGGACAAAGACAATTGATAATAGGAGATAAAAAAACAGGTAAAACTCAAATATGTCTTGACGCTATAGTGAATCAAAAAGGTAAGAATGTAATATGTATATATGTTGCAATAGGAAAAACTAAAAAAGAAGTAAAAGATATATATTATGAACTAACTAAAAGAGGAGCTGCTAGCTATACTATAATCATAGCGTCCTTTAACGATGAATTACCAACTAGAACCTATTTAACACCATATGTAGCAACAACCATTGCTGAAAATTATATGATGCAAAAGTTTGATGTCTTACTAATGATAGATGATTTAAAGAAACATGCAGATGTTTACCGTGAAATAAGTTTAACTAGTAATAAAACACCAGGTCGTGATGCTTATCCAGCAGATATATTCTATGCTCACTCAAGATTACTCGAAAAAGGAGCCCAACATATGAATGGTGGTTCTTTAACAATTTTACCAATAGTGGAAACAAAAAGTGGAGACATAACAGATTATATTTCAACCAACATAATATCTATTTGCGACGGACAATTAGTATTGTCTGCTAAAAACTTTGCAAAAGGTGAAAAGCCCGCTATAAATTATGGATTATCAGTATCACGTCTAGGTGGTAACGTACAATCAGATGATATGAAAAAAGTTGGTACTAAATTAAGAAGAGAATTACTTTCGTATTTAGAAGTAAGATCAGTATATGAGCTTGCTAATATTGATGAAATGAGTAAAGAATTACAGAAAAAGATGAAAGATAGCAGAATAATGCTTGATAAATTAAAACAATATAAGTATTCACCAAGAACAAAAGAACAAATGATAGATGATTTTAAATTCCTAACAAATGAAAAAAGTGAGGTGTAAAAATGGTTGGTAAAGTTATTTCAATATTTGATATTAGCATTGAAGTTGTATTAACAGATGAAACTGTAAAAGTAGGAGATATCCTATCAGATAATGAAGAAAATTATAAATTTGAAGTAGTAGAAATTACTTCCACAACAGCTAAATGCATAAGTTTAGGATCAAACCACGGTTTAAAGAAAGCTACACCTTTAAAGAAATTATCATCAGGGCTTACAATGGAATATTCTGACAAAGTATTAGGTAGAATGTTTAACTCATATGGTGATCCAATAGATAAAAAAGAATTAGTAAGTGTTAAGAAAAAGCAAGTAGATAATACAACAACTACATTAAAAGATATTAATGTATCATCAGAAATTTTATGGACTGGAATAAAAGTAATAGATTTCTTTGCACCATTACAAAAAGGATTTAAAATGGGACTTCTTGGAGGCGCTGGAGTAGGAAAAACAGTATTAATAAAAGAATTAATTCATAACGTATATACATCTCAAAACTCTAACGCTGTATTCGTAGGAACGGGAGAACGTTCCAGAGAAGGTGTAGAGTTATATAATGAAATGAAAGAATCAAATCTATTAGATAAAATGGGTATGGTATATGGAGTAATGGGTGATAACCCTGTATCAAGAAGTAAATCAGTATATTCAGGATTAACTGTAGCAGAATATTTAAGAGACGAAAAAAATCAAGATGTATTATTATTCATAGATAATATATATCGTTTTCTACAAGCAAAAGCAGAAATTGCTACAGAATTAAAACAAATCTTAATAGCAAATGGATATCCATCAGATATGGCAAGTGAAGTAAGTAAAATAGAAGAAAGAATAAATTCTAATACTAAAGGTTCAATAACATCATTCCAAGCCATATATATACCTGCCGATGATTTAAATGATGATGCCGTACAAACAATAATGTCATATATGGATGGACAAATAGTACTAGACAGAAAGGTAGCAGAAGCCGGCATATATCCTGCAATGAATGTATTTGAATCAACAAGTAAATTAATAGATGTAGAAAAAATAGGAGAAAGACATTATAATTTAGTAGAAGAAACAATAAAAACCCTAACAAGATATCAAGAATTAGAAGAAATAATCACTGTACTAGGAATAGAAGAATTATCTGAAAGTGATAAATTAACATTTTATCGTGCTCGTAAATTAAGAAACTATTTTTCACAACCAATGTTTGTAGCGGAGCCTTATACAAATATACCAGGACAATTCGTTAAAATTGAAGATGTTTTAACGGATGTAGAAAATATTTTAAATGGTAAATATGATGATGTAGACGAAAGTAAATTTTTATTTATAGGTAAGTATAATGGATAATGAAGGATTTAAAGTAAAAGTATTTGATATGAAAAATGGTTTAGTAGAGTATGAGAATGTAAAATCAGTAAGAATAGTAAGTAAGGATTATAATTTATTAATAATGAAGGATTATTTATCAATTCTAGGAGAAATAATAGGTAGTGTTAACATTAAAAGTGATACTCAAGATGTAAATTATGAAAAAATAAAAGCATTTTATATGAATAGCGATAATATCTTTAATTTAATGATAAAAGAAGAGGAATAAAATGAGTAATACAGAAATAGTATCAGGTCTAGTAAATTATATCTTAGTAGCAATACTCTTACTTTTCTCACTTGGCTTAGTTTTAAGTATATTTTGTAAAAAATTTAAATTAGATGATAGTAAAATAAAATTATATGGATTATTTCTTAATATGGATACTAAATCATTAGTAGCAATATCATCTCTTACTATAAACTTTACATTCTTAATATGGTGGACATTAAATTTCTGTGGTATAAATGTTATATATATAGTATTCACTTTAATTCTTTTATTAATTTCAAATATTGTATTAGATGATTCTAAAGGAGTAATATTTAGTGTATTATCTACAATAGTAAGTTGTTCTTTAATACAAGTAATATATATGCTATATGTAGAATTAACTACTAACAATCCTCCTTATATAGTAATGGCAGTAGAAGCATTGCTAATAATATTTGCAGTGTTATATTATGCATGGAGTTTTACTAGAACGATTAATAATATAGTAGTAAAGAATAAACATATAAAGAATAAAACAAAGTATAAAGTCTAGGGTGATAATTATGAGAATAAAAAATGTTGTAAAAGTTATGAATTTCCATTCTTTATTAAGAGTAGATAAAGCAAGAAAAACTGCTGATAAATATTTAACAGTAGGAGAAGAAATAACTAAGATATTAACCACAATTCTATATAATAAGAATTTAGTCCTAGATAAGAAAGTATTATTACCTGATAAAAATAATCCTATATTAGATATATATATTGCAAATGATTATGGCTTCTGCGGAGATTTTAATGCCGCTGTTAGAAGAGCAATTAATAAAAATCTAGATAACTATAAAATAATAATTGGTAGTAAAATATCTTATAAAGATGATAAAACCGTAATAAAAATAAATAAAGATAACTTTCAACAAGATTTTTATAAGATAGAAAATTATATAGATAAATCGCTAATAGACATGACTTATAGTGAAATAAATGTATATTATAACCATTATTATTCATCAACATCATTTGAATTTAAGAAAATAAATTTATTTCCCTTGGAATTTAATGGAGAATATTATGAAGGAAAAGATTTTGTAGCAGAAACAGATTTAGATTTGATGATAAAAAGTTTGGTATCTTTCTATATTTGTTATCAATTAAAAATGTGTGAATGCATTAGCGAAGCCGCAGAAAATATGGAAAGAAACCAAATTACTAGAATGGCCTTAGATAAAATAGAAGAATTAGAAGAAGAAGAAAGAAATGAAGAATTCCGTAAAAAGACAGAAATAGCAGTTAAAAAGAATGTTGACAATTATAAAAAAATGCAAATGTTAGATGAATAGAGGTGAGTTTATGAATAATCTTAATGTAATCTTAGAAAAGTGGAAAGTTAATCCAAGTCCTGAAATTAAAGAAGAAATAAAAAATATAGATAAGAATATAACAAAAGATTATTTAGAAGAATTAAAACAATACATAACTCCAAAGTCTAATATAAAAGAAGAAGAACAAAGATTAAACAAAATAGTTAGTATTTTATATAACAGATTAGAACAAAGAGAAAAATTAAATACTAAATTAAAAGAATATTCCATAGAAGTAAATTTAATTGATATTCCCAATATAGATAAGTTAGATAATTTTAGAAAAAAACTAGAAATAATTAGAAAAGATATAAATAAAAAAGAAATAAACACTGATAGTAAAATTAAATTATTAAATAATTATTATGATATAAAATTAAAATTTCCGGATTTGTTTATTCCTAACATGGGGTTAGAAAAAGAAAAAGATAATATCAATATAGATGCTAACTCACTCTTTATAAATTAATAAAATAATATTGATTTATGCGCAAATTATTGATATAATTAAGAAAATAAGGAGGAACAAAGTATGGAGGAGCAAAAAGTAAACAATAGTAATAATATTAATAAAAAAGAGCATGATTTTAGAAATATAGTATTAACATTTTTAGGAGTATTTGTAATTTTAGCAGCAGTATCAGGTGGAACATTAGCCTACTATGCTTTTAGTGCTTCAAATAACAATACAATTACCGGAACTGCCGCTACCACTAGTTTAACTTTAACAGTAAAAAAGATATCACCAACAGCTACTGGTCCATTGATACCACAATTAGAAGCTGGATTAAAAACAGCAGTTACAAGTGGATGTGTTGATGGGAATAGCAATAAAGTTTGTCAAGTGTACTCAATAACAGTAACAAATGGAAGTACAGCTACCGTCAATGTGGGAGGCTCACTTTCCTTTCAATATGGTACAGGATCAGCCTTTAGCAATTTGAGATGGAAAACAGTATCAGCCAATCCAACTAGTAACGCAGCGGCAACATTAGGAACTACTCAAGCTGCATCAACAACAGGGACAAGCAACTCAATAGGTACAGCAACATTACAAGCGTCTAGTGGTACAGTAACTTGGTATATAGTCGTTTGGATAAATGAAACAGGTTCATACGCTCAAAATTCTATAGACTATGGAACATTCACAGGAGTAGTAACTGTAACGGATTCATCTGGAAAAGGTTTAACATCAACATTTACAGGCTAATAAGGTAGAAAATAAAAGTTTTCTATTTTTTCCTTTTACCAAGTTGAAAAATACTTTAAATTATAGTATTATTAATATAGGTGGTATAATGAATAAGAAAAATATAATCATAGTAAGTATATCAATTACAATAATTATCATAGTATCAGTATTAAGTTATACATTTGCATACTTTGCCTTTAAAATTAATAACACAGATACTATTACAGGTGATGCAGGAACCGCAAATATATCTTTAAAAGTAACAAAAGTAACACCATCATCAGCAAATAGTAACTTGAAATTAGTGCCTTTACTAGATACAGCAATTGCAAAAGCAGTGGCAGGTGAAGGTGGTCAAAGCAGTTGCATAGATTCAAACGGTAATCTATCTTGTCAGGTATATAAATTAGAAGTTACAAATACAGGAACAATTAATTTAATATTAAGAGGTAAAATAAAAATAGATTCAAAAAATACATCAAGTACATATTCTAATCTAAAATGGACGGAGCTAACTAATAGTACAACAATAAAAAGCAACAGCGAAAAAAATTCTGGAAGTACAGAAACGTTTTTAGATGAAAATGTAACATTAAATAAAGGAAAAACAAAAGAATATTATTTTGCTTTATGGATAAGTGAAACAATATCATATCCACAAAATTCTATAGACTCAGGAGAATTTATTGGAACAGTAACATTTGAAGATGATAATGGAAAAGGTGCTACTGCAAAATTTAATAGTTAAAAAACTACTAACTTTAGCAGTTTTTTTCTACCTCTACTATAATGAAATGTTAATTGTTGATTAAAGAAATTGACAATAAAAACTATAAATAATATAATTAACATATGAAGTAGGATGATATGATGAAGAAGATACTAAAAGAAAAATACATAATAATAATATTTTTAGTAACAAGTATACTATTTTATAGATTATTTATAACTCCAAGATATTACGGACATGATACAATTTTTCATACAGCAAATATAATAGAACTTTCCAAAACAATTAATATAACAAATATATTAGGCTCAAAAATAATAACGTTTCCCACAAATAAATTTGGATATGGAACTTGGCTTTTTTATCCAAAGCTACCTCATTTATTAGGAGCATATCTATATAAAATATTCAAAAACGTATATACAAGTATGGATATAGTATATTATATAACCTCATTTTTATCTGCAATAACAGTATTTTTCTTGTCAAAAAAGATATTTAAAAGCAATAAAGTAGCCTTGTTATCAGCAATTATATATCTATCAGCACCATATCACATATGTGAAATATATATAAGAGATGCTTTTGCCGAAAACTTTATGTTTTTGGCGGCACCATTAATATTTTTGGGACTCTATAATTTACTAGATAATAATTATAAAAATTTTTACATATTCTTTATTTTAGGATATGTAATAGGAATGTATAGCCATTTAGTCAGTATGGTCTTTTGTACGATATTTGTAGCATTATTTTTATTATATTATCATAAGAAAATATTTAAAAAAGAGAAAATAAAGGCTTTTATAATTAGTACCTTAATAGTAATAGGACTAACATTACCATTTTTAATAACAGTAATTGAATATAAATCACTAAATGCATATACAGTGTTTTTGAGTGAAACATTTACTAATAGATATTCACTAATGGCTAGAACCGTAGAATTTAAAGATTTATATAAAGGTAAACCAATATATGATTCAATAATGCCATACTTTAATCTAATGACAATTGTCTTTACAATAATTACAACTTTTCAAGTTGTATTAAATAAAACTAAATATAAAAAAGAATTAGTTTCAATGCTAATTTATATAATCATTATAATAAATTTAGTATGCTCTAAAAAAATATGGGAAAACGTTCCAGAAATATTTTTAATGTTACAATTCCCATGGAGATTAATAGTATTTCTTTCAATGTTTGTAGCAATATATGCACCAACTTGCATATTAAAAAGTGATAAAATACCAATGCCAAAAAACCTAAAAAAAATAATTTATAGTCTTATTATATGTTTGATTTTAATTGAAGGAGTAACTAATGTCAGATACTATAGTGATATTTGTTTAAGTGAAGATTATATATTATCTCAAAAAACAGTAATGGGGTATCAATTAGAATATTTACCTTTAGTAGCACAAAAGAAATATTTATCTGGATACCGTTCAAAAATATATATGGAATTAAGAGAAGATGGAATAATTACAGATAATAAACAAGTAAAAATTAAAATTAATGAAGATAATTTTCCAAATATGAGTTTTAAAGTAACAAATCTAACAGAAAAAACGACCATAGAATTACCAAGAATATATTACTTAGGATATGTATTAACAGATGAAAGTGGAAACAAAATAAAATTAAAATTAAATAAACATGGATTTTTAGAAGCAACTATTTCTAAAAATGGAAATTATAAACTATATCACAGTACCACAATACCAGAAAAGATATCAAATCTTATAGCAATAATAACAATATTATTAATAATAATTTATGGGGGTAAGTATAAAAATGAAAAGTAAAAAAATAGCAGTGTTAATTCCTTGCTACAACGAGGAATTAACAATAGCAAAAGTAGTAAAAGATTTAAAAAAAGCATTACCAAAAGCAGATGTATATGTATATGATAATAATTCTAAAGACAAATCTGTTAAACTAGCAGAAGCAGCAGGAGCAATAGTAAGACATGAAATAAGGCAAGGAAAAGGTAATGTAGTAAGAACGATGTTTAGAGAAATAGAAGCAGATTGCTATCTAATGGTGGATGCAGATGATACATATCCAGCATCAGCTGCAAAAAAAATGTGTGATATAGTATTAAAAGATAACTATGATATGGTAGTAGGAGATAGACTATCAAGTACATATTTCAGTGAAAATAAAAGACTATTTCATAACTCTGGAAATAAAATAGTAAGATACTTAATAAATAAACTATTTAAAACAAATGTAGAAGATATAATGTCTGGTTATAGGGCATTTAGTTATGAATTTGTAAAAAGTTATCCAGTATTATCAAAAAGATTTGAAATAGAAACAGAAATGACTATACACGCAGTAGATAAGAATTTCAAAATCAAAACAATTCCAATAAAATATAAAGATAGACCAGAAGGTAGTTTCAGTAAATTAAATACTTATAAAGATGGAATAATGGTAATAAAAACAATAGAAGAATTAGTTAAAGAATATAGACCAAGATTATTCTTTAATACATGTACTGTAATCTTTCTATTAATTGCACTATTATTAGGAACACCAGTATTTATAGAATATTTTAAAACGGGATTAGTACCAAAGTTTCCATCATTAATAGTATCGATGATTTCATTAGTAATAGCACTTCTATTATTTATAACAGGTATGATTTTAGAAGTTATTGCCAAAAAGCAAAAAGAATTATACGAACTATATTTAAATACATTGAGGAGGAACAATAATGAAGAAGTTAGAAAAAATAAATAAAATATTATATACAATAATATTGACATCATTTACAACATTAGTATTTGTAGTAAATATAGCAAGACCAAATATGAGTTTCTATGCTAGTCAAAGCAAAAGTTATCAATTAGCAACAGAAATATGGTTGTCAGTAAAAGATTTTGATGTGATTTATGTAACAATGGCAATATTTGTTTTCTATGCTTACTATAGAATATATTTTAATGGAGAAAAGTTAGGTAAAAAAAGTTTAATCAATTCTATAATAGCAGTAATACTATCTGCAATTACCATAATAGGTAAAAGTTATAAAATAGATAATACATTATCTACAATTTTTGGAACTACTTCTCAATTAGTGAAGTGTATATTACTAGCAATTGGATATTACTTTATGTTTTATGCAATTTTAAAAGCAATATCATCCATTAAAATAGAGCTAAATTTTAAAAAAAAAAGCAAAAAACTAGAAAAAATAACTAATTTTATAAATAAACATCAAGCCCTATTAGGACTAATAATAATTGTCCTATTTTGGTTACCCTATATAATTTTCTACTATCCTGGAGCCTCAACTGGTGATACTTTTGATTCTTTGAGTCAATACTTTCACAGAGGAGAATCGTGGAGTATAAAAACAGTTAACTTAATAAATGAAAACGTATATATAAACAAACATCATCCCCCATTATTTACAGTAGTATTAGGACTAATATTTGAAATAGGCAAGAAATTAGGTTCATATGAAATTGGTGCTTTAATATATACAATACTTCAAGTATGCTTATTATTGATAATATTTTTGTATATGTTAAATTATATGAAGAAAAATAATGTTCCACTATGGATAAGAATATTGAGTATTTTATTCATAGCAACAACACCAACTGTTGCAGCATATGCAATAACAGCAATAAAAGATACACCATCTTCAATATTTACCCTATTGTATGTAATATTCTTGTTACAAATCGTTAGAAACTATAATGCCGTATTTCAAAATAAAATGAAATTAATATATTTATTAGTAACAATGCTATTAGTGATGATGTTAAGAAATAATGGAATTGTTACTATCTTATTATCATTTCCCTTATTATTCATAATATATAAAGAAAAATGGGGAAAAATATTAATAGTATTATTAGTGCCGGTTATATTATTTGGACTATATGATAAAGTATTATTACCAAGTCTAGATATAACAAATGGTAGTGTAAAAGAAATGCTAACGATACCATTTATGCAAGTAGCAAGGGTAGTTACACACAATAAAGATAAAATTCCAGAAGAAGATCAAAAAATAATAGAAAAAGTGTTATCGTATGATAGCATGAAATCAGTATACATTCCAAATTTAGCAGACTCAATAAAAGATACTTATAAAAAAGATTGTACTAATGAAGATCTTAAAGATTTTTTTAAATTATGGTTTAAATATTTAAAAAAATATCCAACCGAGTACATTGAATCAATTATGAATAGTACTTATGGATACTTCTTTCCAGAAGTAGGAGAAGAATATGCAACCTTAGCGGTAGATTCGAGATTGGGTAAAGACACTTATATAAATATCCATTCCAAAGATGAATATAAAGATGCAAGATATGTATCTCAAAAAATCAATCAAGTATTAGCAAAGTTACCAATAACTTCTTTATTTAATCATGTAGCATTCTATGATTGGTTATTAATATTTGCAACAATATATGTTTTTGTAAAGAAAAACTACAAGTATTTAATACCTTTGATGCCCCTACATTCAGTATTATTAGTATGCCTAGCATCCCCTATAAATGGTAGTTTTAGATATATAATGCCTATAGTATTTTCAGCACCAATAATTATTACAATTGTATATTTTTCATACAAAGAAGATCAAAAAATAAAAATGTAAAAAAATATGTAAAAAAATACTTGCTTTTTAATAATGATTTTGCTATACTTGTTATTGTAAGGAGGATAGATAAAAATGAATAATGAAAAAAATAACGGAAAGGGAATATTTTATGGTGTAATTGGTGTAGCAACATTAATAGTAGCTATCATCGGTGCAACATTTGCATACTTTACAGCAACACAATCTGCTGGTAATAACGTAATTACTGGTAATGCTGCTACAGTTAGTTTTGGACTAGCAGTAGAAAAAGTTGTAAAACCAGACGAAGAAAAAGGTGGATTAATACCAATGACTGATGGAATGGTAGAGAAAGCTGTAACAAACGCTAGTAAAAAAGGCGCTTGTGTAGATGATACAGATGCTGCTGTATGTCAAATTTATAAAATAACTATTTCAAATACTGGTTCTGCCGCTCTATTCCTAGATGGATATGTAAACTTAACAGGTGGTGCTGCTTCAGGTGCTACAACTGCTCCAACTAGTATGAGATGGGCTCAAGTATTTTCAACTGATGGTACTACTTATGCCTTAACTGGAACACCTGCTTTAGCAACAGGAGCAACAGTATCTGGCGAAGCAATGCCCGCAATAGCTGCTCCAGCATTTACTGCTGATACAAGTAATGTCGAAATTGATGCAACAGGTACTACTGGAAGTTACACATATGAAGGTAACACATATGCATATATTAATAAAAACTGGATGAGAAAAAGTGGAAAAGATACTACAGTTACTGGAGAAAATACTACGGTAAAATATGATAGAACTACTGATTTAAGTGGTAATGCTTTAGTATTCAATCAAAGAGTTGAGTCACAAGGAACAGCTACATTATATTTTGTTGTATGGTTAACAGAAAGTGGAGATAACCAAACTATGGATACTTCAACTGGAACAAACTTCTTTAACGGACTTGTAACATTTAATTCAGCATCTGGTGGCGAAGTTTCTGCAACATTCAACGGAATGACAAGAAAACCAGCAACACAAGGATAGTACTTAACAAAAAAAGATTATTATAAAATGCGACCTTATGGGTTGCATTTTTTATGTTTACTTTAATAAAAATCATTGCATAAATAAACTAAATTTGATAAAATTAATATAGAACAAAATAAAGGAGAATGGGAATGAATGAAGAATAATGCTAGTAACAGAAAATTATTATATTTTTCAATTATATGTTTAATAATAGTAATAGCAGTAATCTCGGGAACGTATGCATATTTTTCTGCTAAAAAAACTGCAGAAAATGTATTGATTGGTGAAACAAAAACACTATCATTTGGCTTAGCAGTAGAAAAAATAACTAATAATGATACATATGGGCTAATCCCACTAGATGATGAAAAAGCACCACTGGCACTAGAAAATATGTGTACTGATATGAATGGATATGCGATCTGTCAAATATATAAAATGACTGTAAGAAATACAGGTAATACAGATATGTATTTAGATGGATATTTGACCTTAAAAACAGTAAATGATGATGAAATGAGATTTATAAGGATATATTATGATGGAGATGAGTATTGCTTTAGTGAAAACTGCGTTACAGATTTTAATATAGAAAACGTAAAAGATGGAATAGTAACAGATGATACAGGTAAGTTTGATAGAGTAGCAAACGCAAATGCACTATTTGTAGAAAGTGATGATAAAAATGATGGAGATAAAGTGTTAGCAGGAGAAACTGCAAATTATTACGCATTAGTATGGCTACATAATTTAAATGAAGAACAAAACGACTTACAAGGAGTGGAGCATTTCTTTTCAGGACAGGCTACATTCATATCCGCTCAAGGAAATGAAATAACCGCAGTATTCTAGGAGGGTAGTATGAATAAATCAAAGGTATTTTATACAGTATTAATAATTTTAACAGTGGCAATATCAACTATTGGGGCAACATATGCTTACTTTGCATTTAGCGTGAAAACGGAAGATAATTCTATATCAACATCATCTGGTAATTATTCATTAAATTTATCAGTAACTCCAAAATATCCTGATCCAGAAAAAGGAGCATTTACACTAATCCCAATGAAAGATGAATTATCAGAAAAAGCATATGTAGGATACAATAATGTACCATGTATAGATAAAAATAATGCAGCAGTCTGCTATGTATATGAAATAGTAATTACTGATTATAACATAGATCTTGATTATGTAAGTGGTAGTATCAATATTGAAACAAGTAATATAACTAACTTAAGTTATAGATTATATGATGAAAATGATAACAAAATGATATTAGAAAAAGATGAAGAAGGAAATGATATATATATTAAAAAAGTAATATCGCAAGAAGAATTATCATTGGGAGATTCTTTTCCAGTAAAAAATAAAAAAAAGTTAGTATTAAACTTAATGATATGGTTGAGTGAAACAGGAAGTTCTCAAAATGAAACAGATATTGGAACGTTTAAAGGAAATGTAACATTTTATACAGGGCAAGGTGGAAAAGTAACAGGAAAATTATCAGCAGCAATAGATGGATCATATGAAGGTTAAGTAGGTAATAATTTATATAAATTTCAAAAAACTATTGATTTTTCATATATAATTATGCTAAGGTAATAATTTATATAAATTTCAAAAAACTATTGATTTTTCATATATAATTATGCTATACTTAATACATAATAAAAGGAGGACAAAAGTAATGAAAGAGGAAAGAGAAAATCTTATTCAAGATAATGAAATTGAAAATAATAAAAAAGAAAAAAATGAAAAGCAAGGAAGAGGTTTATTTTATTTTGTAATTGCTTTTGCTGTTATCATCATTGCCATAGTAGGAGCAACATATGCATATTTCACTGCTTCTACTAGAACAGATGAAGAAAACAGTATAACAACCAGTTCCACAAGCCTAAACTTAAAAATTGAAACAGATAGTAGTGGTTCAAACTATGATTTAATACCAACAGAAGATTATATTGCAAAATATGCATATGCAAAGCAAATGACAGTTGATTATGATAAAACAAAATGTGCAGTATATAAAAAAGATGACATGGGTCAAAATACCGATGAATGTGAAAGATACAAGAAAACTGCAAAGTCTACTTGTATAGATCAAGAAGGTCAAACTGTATGTAGTCCATATTCTTTCACTGTAACCAATGATAATGTAAATCCTCAAACTCTTACAATGTATTTAGGAGTAACAACAAATGAGTTCCAAAACTTATGGTATGCAGTTTATACAGATATAACTACTGGTACAACTGAGGAACCAATAGTCACTAGAACAAGAATAACAGAGCCAAAAGCTGTTCCAGTAGATAATCAAACTGAATCAAAAATAGAACCAATAGTTGTAAATGATAATGAGGAACGAACAGAGTTCTTCAAAAACTTAGCATACCCAACACTTGATTCTCAAAAACCAAGTATGACTTTTACTATAGTTTTATGGATAAAAGAAACTAGTGCAAATCAAACAGAAACCGATGGTAACGGAAAGGTATTTAGAGGTTATGTTAGAGCAACATCTGGTGAAGGTGATAAAGGTGTAACTGGTAGACTAGACGCTGCAAACAATTATGATGATACAGAGACATCAACTACAACATCAACAACTACTTCAGAAGCAACTTCAGAACCAACTTCAGAAGCAACATCTACACCATAAGAATAAATGAACTTAAAAGATAGGATTTCCTATCTTTTTTAAATTATAAGACAAATTAATAAAGATATTATTCCAGATATGATACTGTGAAATCCCCTAGCAATAAAAAAGTTAGAGTAGGAAATGTCAGTATCACTTATTTGGGATAATATTTGCATATGTACTGATAATCCTCCAAAAGAAATAATCATAGAAGAAATAACAACCTTTAACAAATTGGATATATTAACTAAAGAAAGACTTTTTAATCCCATTGTAATTTCTAAAATACTCTTAATTAAAATACTAAATTTTAAATTAATATTAAGAAAATCAATCATACAAGTAGAAATAATCAAAAAACAAGTTAATGTTCCCAAAATTAATAGTAATGTATCTATTGCAGATATAATAGATTTAGAAAATACTAAACCAAATTTTATTTTTTTATTTTTAACCACATTATTAGAATTATTATGTTTTAATGGAGCCCTATTTCTTAAGATAATTCCAATTATTATATTACCTAAATAATGAGAAATTAATATTGGTAATCCCAGTTTTTCATTATTAAAAAACATAACTGAAACAGTAGATAATATAAATAAAGGGTTGGAAAAATGAGAGAATAACAATATATGATTAGCCTCTTCTAAACTAATCAACCCTAAATCATAATATTTTCTAGTATTTTTAGCGCTACTAGGGAATCCAGAAATCATAGACAAGAAGAAAATAGAAACTAGTTTATTACTAACATTAAATAACTTACTAAAAAATTTTGTTATAAAAGAAGGAATATATTTTTCTACATTGTATGTGATTAAAATATCTGATATAATAAAAAAAGGAAATAAAGAAGGTACAATATTTTTAATCCAAGTTTCCATAGAAAAATAAATAGTTTCAAATATTAATGATTTATAAATAATACAATAAATTATTATAAAAGTACAAGATAAAACAACAAATAAATTAAAAAGTTTCTTTTTCATATTATCACAATTAATTATATGAAAAATAATACTTTTTAAGAATATAATTAAGAAGGTGATACAATGAAAAAAATAATTAATTTTATAAAACAAGATATATGGTTCATAATATCATTAATCATTATAGTAGCATTATTTAATATAAAACTACCATATTATATAGATGTATCAGGAGGTACAATTGACATAAGTAATAGAATAACTACAGAAAATAGAAATAATAAAATAAATGGAAGTTTAAATATGTTATATGTCACTGAATATGAAGCAACAATACCAACATATTTATTATCATATTTATTTAAAGATTGGAAAGTAGAAAAAGTGAGTGACGTTCAAGTAAATAACGAAGATATGAAAGAGATATATGAGAGAAATAGAATAATGTTAGATAATTCGATTAGCAATGCCACATATGTAGCATATACATCCGCTAATAAAACTATTGAAGTCAAAGATAAAATGAGTTATGTTATAGCAACTACTAAAGATAATTGCATAAAAATAGGTGATATAATAACTAAAGTAAATGATAAAGAAATAAATAGCACTAGTGAAATAAAAGAAATTATATCAAATCAAGAAGTTGGGAATACAATAAAATTAACAGTTAAAAGAAATAATAAAGAAAAAGAAATAAATGTTAAAGTGTCTGAAGAAAAAGGCCAAAAAATAATAGGTGTAGTTATTATGACAAATTATAAATATAATTTAGACCCAGAGATAAATATAAAGTTTAAGAAAAGTGAAAGTGGTTCATCTGGTGGATTAATGATGGCCTTAAGTATCTATAGTGTTATAGCAGATGACGATATAGTAAAAGGAAGAAATATAGCAGGAACTGGCACAATAGATTTAGAAGGTAATGTAGGAAAAATAGATGGAATAAAATACAAATTAATGGGTGCAGTTAAAAATAAAATGGATGTAGTATTAGTTCCAGAAGGAAACTATGAAGAAGCATTAGAAGTAAAAAAAGAAAAAAAATATGATATAGAAATAGTTTCAATAAAAACATTTAATGATGCTATAGAATATTTAAAAAAATAAAATGGCAACAATAATTGCCATTTTTAAATATAACAAAAATAATAAACTATTTATTTTCTTACTAATTATGTAGCATAATATGTAACATTACGTTATGTATTAAAAAAATATTTGATTAAAATCTAACTATTCAAGATGTAATTATTTACTTTCGTATGAATCGATGATATAATAAAAACAGTATATAATAGGAGTATAAAGATGAAAAAAAGGAAGTATAAAATTTTACTAATGTTTTTTGGTACCACATTATTATTTTTAACAATGTTATATGGTACATATTCTTTAGAAGAAGAAAATCTGCTATCTAAATTAGATATAAAAATAGATACAGAAAAAAATTTAACAACAACAACTATGCCTGAAATAAATGACTTTTTAAAAAATCCATACAAAGGATACAGTAGTGAAGATGCTTATATACAAACAACTGGAGCAATAAATTGGGAAGATAATGTTGATAAATATGCAACTGAAGGTTATCTAAGATTAAATTGGTATATGTTTTATAAAGACTCTTTTATTGGTCCAAGAAATGCTAATGATTATAACGATACAGCATACGATTGGTCGACTTTATATAATTTGATAAAATTATATGCCGACCATGATATGAAACTTAGGTTTGGTGTTATGACTGCTAATACAACTAGTGTTGATGCAGCCGTTAACCAATATTACACAAATTCTGGAAATATAAGTTCGTGGTCTTCTAATGCATTAATTGATTTAAAAATGCCTAAAGGTAGTATAATACCGCAAGCTGATTATATACCAGTTATATCTTTAGAAAATAATAAAGTTAAGCTAACATGTGGTGATGTTGACTGTAGTAAGTTTGATAATAGCAATTATGATAATTATACACATACAGATTATGTAGTTTCAGATACTGATGTTATTTATAAGGCTAGAAATGTTACTCCAATGTGGATGTTTAAAGGAATACCAACAGGATATAATGAAAGTGGAGAACCAATATATAGTGAAAACGCCGTACAATGGTATTTGGATATAAAAAACGTACAATGGTTACCAAAATGGGATGATCCTAATTTAATCAATAATATAAATGATTTTGTTAATGCTATGTCCGAATATTTAAAGAATGAAGAATACAACGGTAAAAAATTAATTGATTATATTTCTAGTGTTGAAGTTAGATCATATGGAAACTATGGAGAAAACCATATTGACGAAACAAGTTTAAATAGTGTCGATAATGAGTTTAGAACCCCACTTCTTTGCGGATATTTAAATACTTCATTACATAATTATGCTTATGCATATGAAAGAGATACTGGCTTTGTTTATCCTAATGAATGTTATTTTAATTTTAATAATGAAAATACTAAAATATATAATGGAATGCCATGGCACTTAAGTTACACTGATACAACAAAGTATTACGTAAATGTTAGTTTTGAATACTATTATGAAAAGTATTTAAAAACATATATTGATGCCTTTAAAGATACTGGAGTAAGATTGGTATTTAATTGGTTCTCTTCGTGGGATTCAGATTATTATTATGATAAAAACTTTGTTTCAAATAATACAATAAAAAATCTACTTGAAAAGAACAAAGGATATTTAACTATAAGAGTTGATAGTATTTTTGGTTCTAATTTTGGGGAAGGTTATCAATTATCCCAAGCCAATGGAATAGCACCTACAGCATTTGAATATGCAGTTGCAGGTTATCAAAAATACTATGATAAAGAAGATTATTTTTCACTATTAAAAGATAAAATAACAAAGAATAACCTATGTAGTAGTAAATACGATTGTTTAACACAGTATTTTGTCAATGCCGTTGAAAATAGCCGAGCAACATATATGGACTACAATTATATTTTATATGATTACTATGAAAATTATATAAATAATGTAGAAAATGATTACTCATTAGATCTAGATTACTTAGGTAATTCTTTAGGCTACCATTTTGTAATGAAACAAGCCTCTTATAATACAAAAGTATCACTAGATTCAAAAAACAAAAATGAAAAAAATTTGAATGTAAATTTAAAAATAGTAAATGATGGTGTTACCTATTTATATGACAATAATGATACTAAGGCATATTTAGCACTATTAAAAGTAGACGAAAATAATAATGTTATAATGGATAATGAAAATAATTCAGTAGTAGTCAGTAAGTATCTTACTGATATTGACCCAACAACTTGGAAATCTTCAATTGATATAACTGGAAATAGAGATTCTGAAGATACTAGTAATTTTATAACTGAAAATATAGATATAAATATTAGTGATCTTGATGATGGGAAATACATTTTAGCATTTGGAATATTTACTTCTTTTAACGATAAACACCCAACCATCAAACTAGGTAATGAAGGTGGCACAAATGATAACTGGTATGTATTAGGAAATGTTGAAATAGAAAATATTAAATATAATATAAGTTATAATGGTAACGGTGGACTTGGGGAAATGAATATAAGTACTGGTGCCTATAATGAGAAAATAACATTAGAGAAAAATTGCTTTGAAAAGGATGGATATATATTTTTAAACTGGAATACTTCACCAGATGGTAATGGTATATCATATAATGATGAAGAAGAAATCATTTTAACAGATAATATAACCCTATACGCACAATGGCAAGAAAAAGAACCATATAAAATAAAAAATTACACAGTTGATGAAACAAATAAATATATTAGTAATATAATGACGAATACCATTGTAGACAGTTTTATTTCAAATATAGAATTAAGTAGTGGATATAGCATTGATGTTGATTATAAGGAAGTAAATAATGAAAAAATGATATATACTACCGGGAAAACCAGAATATATAAAGGTAATGAGTTATATATTGAGTATACCAATATTGTTATAGGGGATATAAATGGTGATGGATTGATAAATTCTACTGATTTATTGAGGGTAAGACAACACTTATTAGGTAAAAAGGTATTGGATGGAGCCTATTTCTTGGCTTCTGATATTAATTATGATAACACAATAAATTCTACTGATTTATTAAGAATAAGACAACATCTATTGGGAAAAAAGGAAATAAAATAGAGGTTTGGAGGAGTAATTGTGAAAAAAGTTAAAATTTTATTTATATTATTTATATCTATATTTGTATTTAACATAAATGTTTTAGCAGCATCAGGTAATTTATCTGTTAGTTCAAACAGTGTATATGTTGGTGATAGTTTTACAGTAAGCGCTAATATAAGTGGAGTAGCTGCTTGGAATGTTCACGTTAATTCTAGTGGTCCTGTAAGTGGTTGTTCAATCGATGAGGCTGATACTACTGCTGATGCATCTGATACTAATAAGACTTTTAGTGTTACTTGTACTGCTATTGGAGAGGGGATAATAACTATTACATTAAGCGGAGATATTACTTCTGAAAATGATGATTCTGCTACGAGTATTTCTGGTAGTAGAAGTGTAGTAGTTTCCAAAAAGCCTACACAACCTAGTAATAATAATGATAGTAATAACAATAACAATAACAATAATAGTACTAGCAGTAATAAAAATAATCAAACTATAGATAATAAATCAAAAAATAATAATATCAAAGATTTAAGTATTGATGGCTATGAATTAACAAAAATTGATAACAATAATTATACATTGTCTGTTTCAAATGATGTTACTAGTATTAATGTAAAAGCCACTGCAGAAGATTCAAAATCCAAAATAACAGGCACTGGAAATCATAACTTAAACATTGGAGAAAATAACATTGAAGTTATAATTACATCTGAATCTGGAGTTGAAAATAAAATAAATATTAAAGTCACTAGAAAAGATGAATATTATTTAGACGAATTAGAAAAATTACTAAATGACACCAAAATTAATGATATCAATATTATTATAAATTCTGACACTATAATTAGTTCAAAAGATATAGAGAAAATTAAAAGTAGTAAAAAAACTGTTACTTTCAATTATTATAATTCTGATAAAAAACTAATGTATAGTTGGACTATTGAAGGTTCTAAGTTAAAAAATACTAGTGAGTTGTCAACAACTATTTTATATGATTCTGAAAACAAAAAAGATATCTTGAGATTATCTAATTATGCCGATGGATTATATATTAATTTTAAAGAAGTTAACAAATTATCTGGTGGTATTAAAGTCAAAATATTTGTTGGGAATAAGTATTTAGATAATGAAAAAGTAAATGTATATTTGTATAAAAATGACAAGTTGAGTTCGATTGCTAATAAATTACAAGTTAAAAACGGATATGTTGAATTTGAAATTAATGATTTTTCTGATTACTTTATTACTATGTCAACAATTCCAAAACTTTCTGATAATGAAGTTTCAAATAATAAAAATACTACAATTAATAAAACTCATTTGGTTATTATATTAGTTTTAACTTTTATTATAGCAGTTGTTTTAGCATATATACTAAGAAAAAAAGTCTTAAAAAAGAATGAATTTGAAAATATTAATGATAATTCTAAATAGAAGTAATTATAAAAAAATAAAATGGCAACAATAATTGCCATTTTTAAATATAACTATTTATCTCATATATTTCCATATAAAGGTGTATTGTAAATAAAAAATACTAACAAAGTTAGTATCTAAAATTTTCTACCTGGTCGGGAAGACAGGATTTGAACCTGCGACCTCTACGTCCCAAGCGTAGCGCTCTACCAAGCTAAGCTACTTCCCGAAAAATAAATGGTGGAGAATAAGGGACTCGAACCCTTGACCCCCTGCGTGCAAGGCAGATGCTCTAGCCAACTGAGCTAATTCCCCATCGACAAATAAAATTATACCAACAAATAATATACTTGTCAACTATTTTTTTATAAAAAATTTCAAAATATTGAATTTAAAATATTGTAGATATATTATTAATATGTTATAATTAATACGGAACAGGAGGAATTTTTATGGAAACAGCCTTATTAATAGTATCAGTATTACTAATTATAATAATTTTATTACAAAGTGGAAAAGCAGAATCAGCAGGTCAAATAGTACAAGGAGGATCATCTGATTTATTTACTAATCGTAAAGAAAGAGGATTTGAATTATTCATAAGCAGAGTAACAATGTTACTTGGAGTTGCATTCTTTGTGCTATCATTATTTATATCATTATAGACTTACCTCGTAAGTCTTTTTACATAAAATAAGAATAAGAAGGAGAATTTATATGGAAAACGACATAATTAACATATTATCAAATAAAGAAAGGCCAAATTTATCTACTATAGAAATTAACGATTTATTAGGATATACAACAATAGAAGAATATCAAAAATTAGATAAAAAATTAAAAGAAATGGCTACTCTTGGAATATTATACTATAGTGAAAAAAAGAAAAAATATCTATTACTAGAAAATAGTCATTTAGTAAAAGGTAAATTATTAATGAATAGAAAAGGCTTTGGATTTGTAGAAATTGGAAATGGTAAAGACGATATATATATTAATAAAAATAACTTAAATACTGCAAGACACAACGACATAGTATTAATAGAATTAATAGGAGATAAAACAGAAGGAAAAATAATAAAAATTTTACAAAGAGATGAAAGTAAAATAGTAGGTACAATTTATTTTAAAGATAAATTATGCTACGTTCATCCAGACTCTAAAGAATATATAGATATGCAAGTAACAAAAGAAACAAGCAAAGGTCTAGTAGAAGGTCATAAAGTTGTAGTATTACCAATAAATGGAAGTAAATATTTAGCAAACGTAATAAAAGTAATAGGTCATAAAAATGATGTAGGTATAGATATAGTATCATACGTATACGCTCATGATTTTAAACCAAACTTTCCTGAAGAAGTAATAAAATACTTAGATTGCATTCCTGATGAAATAGAAGAAAAAGATACAATAGGAAGATTAGACCTAAGAGATAAAACAATCTTTACAATAGATGGTGATGATACCAAAGATATAGATGATGCTGTAAGTATAGATAAAAATGAAGATGGAACATATAACTTAGGAGTTCATATAGCAGATGTAAGTAATTACGTAAAAGAAAATACCCCATTAAACGATGAAGCATATGAAAGAGCAACAAGCGTATATCTAGTAGATAGAGTTATACCTATGTTACCTCATAAATTATCAAATGGTATCTGTTCACTTAATCCAAATGTTGATAGATTAGCACTATCTTGTCTAATGAAAATAAATAAACAAGGAAAAGTAGTAAAATATGATATAAGAAAGACTGTAATAAGAAGTAGAATTCAAATGACTTATAATAAAGTAAATCAAATATTAGATAAAAATGAAATTCCAAAAAATTATGAACCATTCGTAAATGATTTAAGATTAATGAAAGAATTATCAGATATACTAAGAACAAAAATGATATCTAGAGGTTATATAGAATTTTCTTCTCCCGAAGCAAAAATAATAGTAGACGAAAACTGCCATCCAATAGATATCAAATTAAGAAATGAAGGAACTGGAGAAAACATGATAGAAAACTTTATGGTAGCCGCTAATGAAACAGTAGGTAGTCATATATTCTACCAGAATTTACCAGGAATATACCGTGTCCATGATAAACCAAATGAAGAAAGATTATCAAGTTTCTTTGACTTCTTAGCAGCAAGAGGATATGTAGTAAAAGGAAAAAGAGATAATATAACTAGTAAAGATTTACAAAAAGTATTAGAACAATTAAAAGATAAACCAGATTATCATATATTAAATGACATGGCAATAAGATGTCAGGCTAAAGCAATTTACTCAAGCGTTAATATTGGACACTTTGGATTAGGAAGTAAATGTTATTCACACTTTACATCCCCAATAAGAAGATATCCAGATTTAATATTACACAGATTAGTAAAAGATTATGAAGAAAATTATTCAGAACAAACCATAGAAAAATGGGCTGAAAGATTACCAGAAATGGCAGAACATTGCTCTATCAAAGAACAAGATGCTGTAAAATGTGAAAGAGATGTAGACGATATGAAAAAAGCAGAATACATGCAAGATCATATTGGAGAAACTTTTGAAGGAGTTATATCTGGAGTACAAGAATTTGGCTTCTTCGTAGAATTAGATAACACCATAGAAGGATTAGTAAAATCATCAGGATTTAATTATAATGAAAAAGCCAAAATGTTAACCAGTCAAGATAAGAAAAAACAATACAGATTTGGAGATAGAGTTAAAGTAAAAGTAATAAGCGCTAATAAAGATACATCTATGATAGATTTTGAAGTAGTGGAAGATTAAAGAAAAGCAGTAGGTGAATTTATGAATAGAAAGAAAAAAAGAAAATTAAAACTAGGAAATATTTTTATAGCACTATCATTAGTAATATTATTCATTTTAGTAATATTCTATGGTAGTAAACAAATATTAAAAAAAGAAGTAAAAACAGAAACTAATAATGATGGTACAAAAGAGGAAGTTAAAGAAAAAGTATATACAACCTCTGTAATCACAGCAGGAGATAACCTAATACATTCAAGTCTTTACAATGAAGCCCATAGAAATGCTAATTATGATGGATATGACTTCTCACCAATGTATGAATTATTAAAACCAATAGTATCAAATTATGATATAGAATATTATAACCAAGAAACAATTTTAGGAGGATCTGAACTCGGCTTAAGTGACTATCCAACATTCAATTCACCATATGAAGTAGGAGATACTATGATAGACCTAGGATTTAACCTAGTATCTCTTGCCACAAACCATACAATTGATTCAGGAAGTAAAGCCGTATTAAATTCGAGAGAATATTGGAATTCTAAAGAAAATGTTTTAGCAGTAGGTTCTTATTCCAGTGAAGAAGAAAGAAATAAAATAGATATAAGAGAATCTAATGGAATAACATATACAATGTTAAATTATACCTATGGTACTAATGGTATTAAAGTACCAGAAGGGAAAGAATACTTAGTAAATGTATGGCCTACAGATTTAGATATAAATGATCCTGAAAAAGATACAGAATATCAAGATTATAAAAAAATAGTATTAGAAGATATAAAAAGAGTAAGAGATAAAGTAGATGTATTATTTGTAGCAATGCATTGGGGAGTAGAATACACCCATGAACCTACAGAATATGAAAAAGATATGGCAAAATTTTTAGCGGATAATGGAGTAGATGTAATAATAGGAACTCATCCTCATGTAATTCAACCGGTTACTTGGATAGATAATACTCTAGTAATATATTCATTAGGAAACCTAATATCAGCTCAATATCAAAATCAATCAACTTGTACTGATTATAAATGTACTACAGGATTAATGACTAGTTTTAAAATAACTAAAACTGAAAAAGGAAAAGATAAAACTATTAAAATAGATGATGTTTCAAATGAATTAATATATACTTACTATAGCAGATTTAGAAATTTTAAAGTTGTCCCTTTTTCTAATGAAGCAATAAAAACATATTTACCATCATACAAAACAGTATATGAAAAATATAAAGCAGTAGTTCAAAAGTATGATAAAAACATGAAAGTAGTACCAGCGTATGAATAAGAAAGACAAAAGACTTAAAAAACTTAAGTCTTTAATCATATCTATTTTAATATTAATATTATTAACAAGTATAATTTTATTATTAATTCCCAAAACAGAACAAAAAAAAGAAAATATAGAAAAAGAAGATATAAAGAATACAACTTCAACATCTCTAATAATGGTAGGAGATAACCTAATACATTCAAGTATTTATGAAGAAGCAAATAGAAATGCAAATTATGAAGGTTATGACTTTAAGCCAATGTATAAAATGATTAAAAGTATAGTATCAAATTATGATATAGCATACTACAACCAAGAAACTATCATAGGAGGAAGTGAAATAGGATTATCATCATATCCTGCTTTTAACTCACCATATGAAGTTGCAGATGCAATGATAGACGCAGAATTTAATTTAGTATCTCTTGCAACAAATCATACTCTAGATAGAGGAAAGCAAGCAGTATTAAATTCAAGGAATTATTGGAATTCTAAAGAAAATGTTTTAGCAGTAGGTTCTTATTCAAGCCAAGAAGAAAGAAATAAAATAGATATAAGAGAATCTAATGGAATAACATATACAATGCTAAATTATACTTATGGAACTAACGGAATTAGCGTACCAAAAGATGAAAATTATCTAGTAAATATATGGTCTATGAACGAAAATAATCCTGAAGAAGATATCGAGTATCAAAATTATAAACAACAAGTATTAGAAGATATAAAAAGAGTAAGAGATAAAGTAGACGTATTACTCGTAGCAATGCATTGGGGAATAGAATATCAAAATATGCCAAATGACTATCAAAAAAATGCTGCAAAATTCTTAAGTGATAATGGTGTAGACATAATAATAGGAACTCATCCCCATGTTATAGAGCCAATAGATTATATAAATAATACTTTAGTAATATATTCACTAGGTAATTTTGCATCTGCTCATGAAGTAGTAAATATGGATAATAGAGTAGGATTAATGACCTCTCTAGAGATAGAAAAAAATTTAAAAACAAATAAAATAACTATTAAAAATTTAGAAAATGAATTACTATATATGTACTATACAAATGAATATAAAGATTTCTTAATAGTACCATTTTCTAAAATAGATAATTCATATTTAAATAATTATCAAGAAGTATATGAAAAATACAAAAATGTTATAACATCTCTAAATAGTAATATAAAAGTAAAAGAAATAAGCAACAATTAAATGCTTATTTTTCTAATTAACAAATATTAATAAATAAAGACACTCATTAAACTGAGTGTCAAACACAAAAACATTTTTGAGGATGACATTCACTTACAAAATTGAATGTTCCCTTTTTTTATATATGCAAGTTTCCTTGCTTACATACTAACAATAGCATAAATTTTATAACAAATCAAGTAACTGCTAGTGAATTTGAATACTGTTAGTAAATTGCAAAAATAAAATAGAAATATCTGATATAATTATCTAGGAACATTTATGTGAGTGTCTACCTCTGATTATCCTTTTCAAAGGAATAGAAGGAGGGGATATAGATGAAAAAAAGAAATTACATTTTAAGTATTTTTAGATACATCTGTATCATTTTAATTTTATTAATTATATTAATAATTATAATTAAAACAGACACTCTTAACATGTAAGAGTGTCTTAACCAAATTTAAATAGGTAGACATTCACACAGAAAATGAATGTTCCCTTTTTTAATATATGCAAGTTTCCTTGCTTACATACTAATAATAGCATAAATTTTATAACAAATCAAGTAACTGCTAGTGAATTTGAATACTGTTAGTAAATTGTAAAAATAAAATAGAAATATCTGATATAATTATCTAGGAACATTTGATGTGAGTGTCATCCTCCAAATAATAGAATGGAGGTGGTAAGTATGAAGATAAAAACATTTATTTTAAAATTATTAAAATTACTATGTTTAATTTTATTACTTACCATATTATTAATATTGGTAATAAAATACTAATAAACATAATAAAAAGACACTCATTAAACTGAGTGTCAAAATCAAAAAAACATTGAGGATGACATTCACTTGCAAAATCGAATGTTCCTTTTTTTAATATATGCAAGTTTCCTTGCTTACATACTAATAATAGCATAAATTTTATAACAAATCAAGTAACTGCTAGTGAATTTGAATACTGTTAGTAAATTGTAAAAATAAAATAGAAATATCTGATATAATTATCTAGGAACATTTGATGTGAGTGTCATCCTCCAAATAATAGAATGGAGGTGGTAAGTATGAAGATAAAAACATTTATTTTAAAATTATTAAAATTACTATGTTTAATTTTATTACTTACCATATTATTGATATTAGTAATAAAATACTAATAAACATAATAAAAGACACTCATTAAACTGAGTGTCAAACCCAAAAAATTTAAAGGATGACATTCACTTGCGAAATCGAATGTTCCTTTTTTTAATATATGCAAGTCTCCTTGCTTACATACTAATAATAGCACAACTTCCACGTTTTGTCAAAATTGACAAAATAAAATTATAATAATATAATTAACATATAAAAGAAAGGAAAAATGCCCTATGGAAATATTAAATAGAAAAGCAAGATATGATTATGAAATAGAAGAAGAATATGAAGTTGGAATAGTATTAAAAGGAACTGAAATAAAATCCATACGAGAAGGTAAAGTCAATATAAAAGATAGTTATGCAATCATAAGAAATAATGAACTATTTTTATTAAATACTCATATATCAGCGTATGAAAAAGGTAATATTTTTAATCATGAAGAAGATAGAACCAGAAAACTATTAATGCATAAAAAAGAAATAATGAAATTATCAAATAAAATAACATTAGAAGGATATGCTTTAATACCATTAAAAATATATTTTAAAAATAGCAAAGCAAAAGTTCTATTAGGTCTTTGTAAAGGTAAGAAAAATTATGACAAGAGAGAAACTATTAAGAAAAGAGATATAGAAAGAGAAATGAGAACAAACTTTAAATATAACTAAATAATAGAGGAAATATCAATATCATTATAAGTTGATATTTTTTTTAATGCATTTTCTATTTTTCTTTTAATAGTACTATTATATTGAGAATTAGTCTCAATTTTTTTCTTATATTCGTAAACATAAGATAACTTTGAAGAATCTTTATTTTTTAAATAACATTCAATATAGTAATAAAATAATAATATATTAGCATCCATAATACCATTATCACTAGCAACCATCAAATATTCTATAGCTTTATTTTTATCAGGACTAATTACAATATCTAAACATCCCTCTAAATAATAATATCTAGCCAAATTATAAAAATTATAAAAACATAGATATAACTTAGGAACATCTAATCCCTTATTATAATAATTAAAAGCATTTACCATACTTTTATCAACATACACACCTTTTCTATAGTATTCACCAACTCTATTACAAGCCCAACTCTCTCCTAAGTCAGCACTTTTTTTAAAATATTCAAACGCCATAGAATAGTTTTCCCTTTTTTCTTCTATTAATCCCAAATTATTAAAAGCATATACATAATTATTACAACTAGCTTTTTTAAAATATTTAATAGCGGTGTCAACATCTTTCCCTACAGGATATATTCCCTTAAGATAAAAAAGTCCCAAAGAGTTAAAAGCACTTATACATCCAAGTTCACTAGCTCTCTTAAAATAATCAAAAGAAAGTTTCTTTTCTTCATCTTTTCCTGAACCAATATTTCCATTAAAATACATTCTTCCAATATAATAATATGACGATGGATGATCCATTCTTGTGGCTTTTAAAAAATAAGAATAAGCAATATCATACCTAGGTACTCCAAAAATATTACCCTCATATTCTAAACATCCTAATTCAAAGCAAGCATAGGCATTTTCGTTATCAGCAAGTTTTTTCAAAGATAAATAATAATTACTTCCTTCACAAAACTTTAATTTAAGATATTCCTCTAAATCAGAAGAAGAAATTTTTGACTGCACTAGTAAATTTTCAATTACATCTTTCTTCTTATCTTCCTCATATACAGGTTGCTTTTTTTCTAAAATAATATAAAACAATATATAAACTAAAGCCTCATATAAGTTACCATCACATATTTTAGAATAAATACTATCACTAACTTCCAAAGATACACTAGTATCGTTTTTAGCAATATTATATAACTTTAGACAAAACTCTTTAATTTTCTTACTAGAATTGATTAATAAATATCCATCCTTATTACCAATATTAAAATATAAATTACCATCCAAGATAGAAACAATTCTAAGACAAATATTAATCATAATAAATTTATCTTTATTATATTTCTTCTTTAATATTAAATATTTTTGCTTATATTCATCACCAATAGAACGAAGTCCTATACAATAATTATTAACTGTAGTATCTTGAATACTATCAACATCAAATAAACAAGAAAATACCTCCACTTGCAAAGCTGCACTTTTATTAACAGCCAAACTCTTAAGTAACCTGCAAAAGTTACCTAAAGATAATTCTTTGTCATCAATATTCATTTTAATAAATTTCTTTTTCATAAACATCACATTATAATTATACTATACATATGTGGATTTTACAAATATTACAAAAATATTGTGTGGATTTATCTAACTAAAAAATATTACCAAAATAGAATATAATGTTAATGAAAGAGGTGATTATTTTGATAAAAAGAATAATTAAAAACTACAAACAATCATTGATATTAATACTAGCAATAATAATAGGAACAATTTTAGGATTAATACTAAAAAGTGATGCTCAAGTATTAAGTCCATTAGGAGATATCTTTATAAATTTATTATATGTTGTTATAGTGCCATTAATATTTTTAACAATTACGACTTCTATAAGCAAGATGGAAAGTCCAAAAAGATTAAAAAAATTAATAGGAACAATTTTTCTGGTATTTATAATAACATCATTAGTATCAGTATTTATAGGTCTAATAGCAACAAGTACTACCAAATTAGTTGAAGTAGATGATAGTTCTAAAATTTTAGAAACATTAGATAAAGATTATCAAGCCCAAGATTTAGAAGTCAATATACTAGAAAGGACAGTTCAAGCACTTACAGTACATGACTTTAAAGACTTGCTTTCCAAAGATAACATTCTTCCTCTAATAGTGTTTTCATTTTTGATTGGCTGTTCCTTAAATATGAGTAAAGAAAAAACTAAGCCATTAATAAATATATTAGAATCATTAACTACAGTAACAATGAATTTAATTAAAATAATAATGTATTATGCCCCAATAGGAATATGTTGTTATTTTGCAGCCCTAATAGGATCATTTGGAGCATCTATTGCAGTTGGATATCTAAAAACATTTATAATATATTTGATAGTATCAATATTATTCTATCTAATTATATACACAATATATGCATATATTTCAAAAGGATTTATAGGAGTTAAAAAATATTGGAAAAATATATTACCAGCAACATTAACATCTATCTCTACCTGTTCTTCAGCAGCATCTATTCCAATAAACATAGAATGTGCCAAAAAGATAGGAATACCAGATGATATAACAGAAACAACAATACCACTAGGAACAAGCTTTCATAAGGATGGCTCAATTATTGGTAGTGTATTTAAAATAATGTTTTTAGTATCATTATTTAATACTCAAATAATAGGAGTATCATTAATTGCTAAAATAGTATTAGTTTCTCTAATTGCAACAATCCTAATAGCAGCAGTTCCAATAGGTGGAGGAACTATATCAGAAATGTTAATAATAAGTATGATGGGCTATCCCCCAAGCGCCTTACCAATTTTAACAATCATAGCGACAATAATAGATGCACCTGCAACAATGCTAAACGTAGTAGGAGATACAGCATCATCAATGTTAGTCACAAGAATAGTAGAAGGAAAAAATTGGTAAAAATGTAAAAAAAATGTAAATTAACTATAAAATACTTTTCCAAAGTATTTTTTTGTGCTAAAATTATATACCTAGAAAGTAGGAAAGTAATATGAATGAAGTAGAATTATCAATCTTTACTTCTTTCTTTTCTTTGCTAATTTGTATTATTTATTTTTCAAAAAAACATTTTAATTATCTAGAAAACAAAGTATTTTCTCTGATGATTATAACAGGATTAGTAGATAGTATTTTACTTATAATAAAAAGTATTTTAATAAAAAATATAGAATTTCAAAATATAAATAGTTTTGAAAGCTATATTTTAGAAGTTTTAACAAAAATTAATTTAAGTATTTTAATTATTCTAGCAAATTGTATATTCGTATATACAGTTTCTATATATCTAAAAAGAAGAAAAAAATTTATTAATGATATAAAAAATATAACAATACTGTCAAGTATTTTAGGAATAGTATTAACATTTGTTTTAAATGTTAATTTATTATGCCAAAATAATAAAGTTATATTAAAAGGAACATCACTAATACCAAGTTATGTACTTTGTATAATATATTCATTACTATCATTAATAACTATAATACTTAATAGAAAAAATAAATTAAAAAGAAATATTGTTATTACAAGTTCAATAATGTTATTTTTATACAATTTATATAATTTAGCATACAATACAAATATTATAGAAAATACAATACTAATCATACTAATTAATTACCTAATATATTATACTCTAGAAAATCAAGATGTAAAAATGATAAAAGAACTAGAACTTGCTAAAAACAACGCAGAAAAGGCAAATAATGCTAAAACAGAGTTTTTATCATCAATGTCACATGAAATAAGAACTCCATTAAATGCTATAGTAGGTTTTAGTAACGCCATATTAGAAGATAATACAATAGAACAAGCCAAAGAAGAAGCGAAAGATATTATCTATTCTTGCAATAATCTATTAGAAGTAATGAATGGTATCTTAAATATTAGCAAAATAGAATCTGGAAATATGGAAATAAACAACATAGATTATAAGATGAAAGATATCTATGAAGAAGTAGTAAAACTAATAGAACCAAGAATAAAAAACAAAAAATTAAAACTAATAACAAATTATTCACAAGATATTCCATATATGTTAAATGGAGATGCTAACAAAATAAAAGAAATAATAACAAATTTAATGACCAATGCTGTAAAATATACTGATGTTGGCACTATTGAATTAAATATAAAATCTTGTAACAAAAAAGATACAGCACTTATTGAAATATCTGTTAGCGATACTGGAATAGGAATATCAAAAGAAAATCAAGAAAAAATCTTTAATAAATTTGATAGAAACGATAATGTTAAAAATTCTACAATTACTGGAACAGGATTAGGACTTGCTATTACCAAGAACTTGACTGAAATGTTAAACGGAAAAATAACATTGTCCTCAAAAGAAAAAGTAGGATCAACATTTAAAGTAACAATTCCTCAAAAAATTAAAACGCTTAATAACATTGTTGAAAACAAAAAAAAAGAAGCAAATCAAATTAAAGATTTTTCGAATAAAAAAATACTAATAGTAGATGATAATAACTTAAATATAAAAGTAGCATCTAGATTATTACAAAAATATAACTTACAAATAGATAGTTGCTTAAGTGGAACAGACTGCCTAGAGAAAATAAAAACTAACAAATATGATTTAATATTTATGGATGATATGATGCCAGAAATGAGTGGAGTAGAAACATTCTATAAATTAAAAGAAAATAGCCTATTTAAAACTCCAGTAGTAATGTTAACAGCAAATGCAATAACTGGAATGAAAGAAAAATATTTAAGTTATGGATTAAATGATTATTTAGCCAAACCTATTGATAGAATTGAATTAGATAGGGTACTAGATGAGTATTTAAAAAACAGATAATTTTTTATCTGTTTCCCTAAACATTGGCTATTTTAAAAAAAATTACAAAAAAATACTTTAAAAAATAAAAAAAATATGATATTATAAACATATCTTTTATTAATGCCAGCCTGGCGGAATGGTAGACGCGGTGGACTCAAAATCCACTACCAGTGATGGCGTAAGGGTTCAAGTCCCTTGGCTGGTACCAATTTTATAAATTAAGTCCTTAATTTTATTAAGGATTTTTATTTTTATCTAGATACAAGCAAAGTCAAAGTAGTTAAAAAAGATTATTCTATATTAGGAGGTGATTAAATGAAAGGAATAGATGTAAGTTCCTATCAAGGAAATATCAATTGGAATTTAGTAAAAAATAATATAGATTTTGCAATAATAAGATGTGGCTATGGAGATAACGTTGAATCTCAAGATGATAAACAATTTATGAATAATGTATCTGGATGTATAAACAACAATATACCATTTGCAATATATCTGTACTCATATGCTAAAAATTTAAAAGGAGAAGAAAGTATTCAAAGTGAAATAGAGCATTGTATTAGATTGCTATCAAAAATTAGTATGAAACCCTTTTGCGTATACTTAGATATGGAAGATGATAGCACTACATATCTAGGGAAAAATACCCTAACCAATTATGCAGAATACTTTTCTAATCAAATAACTAATCTAGGATATAAAGCAGGAATATATGCTAATGAATATTGGTTTAATACTTATTTAGATATAAATAAAATAAAAAATAATAATAGTTCTATATGGTGTGCTAAATATAGCGATAACAGACCTAGTATTAGTTCAAATTATGATATATGGCAATATTCATCCACTGGAACCGTAGAAGGAATAGTAGGTAATGTTGATTTAAATACTATGACAAATAACATTATTTCCTCTGATATAAATCCTAATATTAATAATAAAAAAGTAAATGTCTACTATAAAGTCAAAACTAAGAAGTATAATTGGCTTCCAGAAGTAAAAAATCTAGACGATTATGCAGGATGGCATAACGATCCAATAACCGCTATAGCAATCAAAACAGATATAGGTAAAGTAAAATATAGAGTACACATAAAAAACTCAGGTTGGTTACCTTATGTAACAGGATATAATATAAATGACATAAATAATGGTTATGCTGGAGATGGAAGAAATATAATAGATTTAGTAGAAGTATATTATTATACCCCAGAAAATATTAGACCATACAAAAAAGCAAAATATAAAATAAACAATTATAGTTGGCAATATGATAATGAAAAAACTAACAATCAAGATGGTTATGCCGGATCTTTAGGAGTACCAGCAACTAAATTTCAAATTGTAATAGAGTAATTGTTTCCTTGATTATATCCTTAATATATAGTATAATTTTCCTATAAGGAGAGACTATGAAAAAAGTATACCAATATATAATAATATTTCTAATATTTACAATAATAACCTCAATATATAGTATATATGTATTTGGCCCCGATCCAGATGAAATATGGAACTTTGGCTTTGCTTACAATATCTTAAACGGATTAATACCATACAAAGATTTTAATATGATAATACCGCCACTATTTGCATTTACTACAGTACCAATAATTGCTATATTCGGTCAAAGGTTAATAACGCTTGATATATATTCAGGGATAATAGTAGGCCTAATAATAACTCTAATGTATAAAAAGATTAATAAACGAGCCTTTCTACTTTATCCCCTCCTTATTTTAGGATATTTACCATCGTACAATTTATTCTCAATATTATTATTTACAATATTAATATTAACAAATGACACCAATAACAAAAATAAAGATATATACTTAGGCTTAATAGCAAGTTTAATGTTTCTAACCAAGCAAACAATAGGTATGGCAATTTTAATTCCTTGTCTATACTATTCAAAAAATAAAAAAAAGACAATAATAAGTTTTTTGATTCCAAATTTAATATTTTTAATCTATTTAATTTTTAATAATGCATTATATAACTTCATTGATTATTGTTTTTTAGGTATGTTGAGTTTTGGAAAAGAAAATGGCTTTTTAACGATAAACACCATAATAATAATATTTTTCTGTTTATATTTTATATATAAATTAATAAAGACAAAATTTAAAAATTCATCATATTTTTATGGATTGATGTTTCAAGTTGTAGCGTTTCCTATGGGAGATAAATTGCACTTTTTTATGGCATTACTAATCGTATTTTATGTTCTTTTAATAAATCATAAACTTGCTACTAAAATGATTTATATGTATCTAATGATTTTCTCATATGTGACATTAATATCAATACTAGCAGTAAAAAACATAAACAACAAAAATTACATTGAAAAAGAAAATGACATATATTATGGCAAAAATTTAAAGCAAAATGTAAAACAATACATGACCAATTATAAAAAATCTTTAGAAATTGCAGATGAAATTGGATATGAAGAAATCATTGTACTTTCCAATAGTGCGTATTTCTTAAAGTTATCTCAACATCAAACAATAACCAAATTTGATTTAATTAATAATGGAAATATGGGCTACAAAGGATATAAAGGATATATTAAAGATATAGAAGAAAAGTGTGCTAAAAAAGATTGTTTATTCATAACAGAAAAGTATCAGCGCACAAGTCCAACCCATCAAACAAACAAACAGTTGATGGAATATCCAAGTAAAAATTATAATTTAGTATATGTTGTAGATAATTTCTATATTTATAAAGGAAAAATACCAGAATAAATGACAAGCATCCTTGCTAGTCATTTATTTTTATAAAAATATCAAAATCTAAAAAAGCCATATTTTATTAGGCTTTAGCGTTATAAAAAACCATTTAACAATGTTGACAATCAAATTTTTATATGATATATTTACTTCAGTAAGACTTGATGGTAAACGCATATAATACATAACTTAGAACTAATATTAAACAAAAAATAATAAAAAATTTTACCATTTGTTCAAGCAAAATATTAAAGAAGAGAGTGATGATAATGAACAATAATTATGATGAAAATTCCATAAAAATACTAGAAGGTCTAGAAGCAGTTAGAAAAAGACCAGGTATGTATATTGGATCTACAGATAAAAGAGGACTACACCATTTAGTATGGGAAATAGTAGACAATGGAGTAGACGAAGCACTAAATGGATATGGTAACCATTTAACAATTATATTACATAAAGACGGTTCTGTAAGTGTAACCGACTGTGGAAGAGGTATACCAACAGGAATGCATGCTTCAGGTAAAAGTACTCCTGAAGTCATATACACAGTTTTACATGCCGGAGGTAAGTTCACTGAAGGTGGATATAAAGTATCTGGAGGATTACACGGTGTAGGTGCCTCAGTTGTAAATGCATTATCAAGTTGGATGGAAGTTACAACTAGAAGAGATGGATATGAATATTTTATTAGTTTCAAAGATGGAGGAAAATTAAATGTCCCCCTAAAAAAAATAGGAAAAACTAATAAAACCGGAACAACAGTAAGGTTTATGCCAGATAAAGAAATATTTTCTAGTACAGTATTTAATTTTTCAACCATATGTGAAAGAATGCAAGAATGTGCTTTTCTAATCAATGGATTAACAATTGAAATTATAGATGAAATAGATGATAAAAGTGAAAAATATGTATATAACAATGGACTAGAATCATTTTGTGAATATCTAAACGAAGGAAAAACACCAGTACATAAAGTATTGTGTTTTAATGCCTCAAAAGATAAGATAAATGTTTCTGTAGCACTTCAATATACAGATAGCTATTCAGAAAATATAGTATCGTTTGTAAATAATGTAAAAACAAGTGATGGTGGAACTCATGAAGTAGGATTTAAAACTGCAATTACTAAAGTATTAAATGATTATGCCAAAGAAAATAATTTTATAAAACCAAGAGATAAATCATTTGAAGGATCTGATGTAAGAGAAGGCTTAACAGCAATCATAAGTGTTCAAATACCAGAAGACATTTTACAATTTGAAGGCCAAACTAAAGCAAAACTAGGAACACCAGCAGCAAGAGCAATAGTAGAAGCAATAACTACTGAAAAATTAAAATATTTCCTAGAAGAAAACAAAAGCATTGCAACTGTAATAATTACTAAAGCCCTTAAAGGTAAAGAAGCAAGAGAAGCCGCAAGAAAAGCAAGAGAAGAAACAAGAAAAGGAAAAGACAGCAAAAAAATAGAAAAAATATTAAGCGGAAAATTAACTCCAGCCCAAACAAAAGATAAATTAGCCCGTGAATTATTTATAGTAGAGGGAGATTCAGCAGGTGGATCTGCCAAGCAAGGAAGAGATAGAAAAACTCAAGCAATATTACCTCTAAGAGGAAAAGTAATAAACACAGAAAAAGCTAAAATAGAAGATATCTTTAAAAATGAAGAAATAAATACCCTAATTCATACTGTAGGAGCAGGTTATGGTAGCAACTTTAATATAAAAGATGCAAATTATGGAAAAATAATAATCATGACCGATGCCGATGATGATGGAGCACACATCCAATGTCTATTATTAACATTTTTCTACCGTTATATGAAACCAATGATAGAAGAAGGAAGATTGTTTATAGCAATGCCACCATTATACCATGTAACTTTTGGTAACAAAGAACATTACGTATGGGAAAATTCAGAATTAAAAGCCCTAACTAAAGGTAAAACAAATTATAAAATATCAAGATACAAAGGACTAGGAGAAATGAACGCTAGTCAATTATGGGAAACAACAATGGACCCAGAAAAAAGAAGCCTAGTAAAAGTAAGCATAACAGATGCTGCTTTAGCAGAAAAAAGAGTATCAGTATTAATGGGAGATGCAGTAGAACCAAGAAAAAATTGGATAGAAGAAAATGTAGTTTTCTCATTAGAAGATGATTATAAAATAAAAAATTAAAACTAAACTAAAATATGACAGAATACTTGTCATATTTTTTTTATAATAATACTGGTGATGGATATGACAGTATATATTGATTTAGTATTAATTTTAAACTTCCTTTTTGATTTCCTATTACTCTTTGCAACCGGAGCCGTTTTAAGAAGACAGACCAACTTAAAAAGACTCACCTTAGGAGCCTTAATTGGAAGCATTACGATAATATCTTTATTTATTCCTATGAAAAGCCTAGTACTATTTCTAGTAAAAGTTATAATATCTTTAGTAATGGTAATTATAACATTTGGTTACAACGATATAAGATATACATTAAAAAATATGTTTTATCTTTACACTTCATCAATAATACTAGGTGGATTTTTATATTTTTTAAATATCCAATTTTCTTATAAAAATGATGGCCTAGCATTTTATTTTGATGGTTTATCCTTAAATGTTATAGCGCTCATTGTATTAAGTCCGATAATAATAATTGCTTATGTAAAACAACTAAAAGAGATGAAAGAAAATTATTCAAACTACTATAATATTGATTTATATTTAAAAAGTGGAGAAAAAATAGAGTTAACTGGTTTTTTAGACACAGGAAACAAATTAACGGATCCATACAAAAAAAGACCTATTATCCTAATCAATAAGTCTTTAATAAAAGATTACTATAACTATAATCTTAACAATATATTATTAGTTCCATATGACAGTCTAAATCACCAAGGAATATTAAAATGCATAGTACCAGATAAAATATTTATTCAAGGAATAGGATTTAAGAAAAATTTCTTAATAGGAATAAGTAATGAAAAAATCAATATAGATGGAATAGATTGTATCTTAAGCCAAAAAGTATTGGAGGGAAAATAATGAAAAAAATAATAGCCATAATCAAAAAAATACTAAAGAAATTTAACTACATTTTCTATTTAGGCAGTACAGATATATTACCCCCACCATTATCTAAAGAAGAAGAAAATGCCTATGTAGAAAAATCTATGCAAGGAGACGTTGAAGCAAGAAATAAATTAATCGTTCATAATCTAAGATTAGTAGTATTTTTAGCCAAAAAATATGAAAATACTAAAGTAGACTTAGAAGATCTAGTTTCTATAGGAACAATAGGATTAATAAAAGGAGTAAATACCTATAAATTAGATAAAAATATTAAATTAGCAACATATGCTTCACGTTGCATTGATAATGAAATTTTAATGTATTTAAGAAAAACAAAAAAGAAAAGAACAGAAGTAAGCTTTGAAGATAGCTTAAGCTTCGACTCAGAAGGAAATGAATTGCATTTAGAAGATGTATTAGGCACCGACTCTGATATCGTCACCAAAGGCCTAGATGACGAGTTAGACAAAAAAATGTTATACGAAGAAGTAAGCAAACTAGAAGGAAGAGATAAAGAAATTATAGAATTAAGATATGGCTTAAACGGAAAAAAGGAAATGACCCAAAAAGAAGTAGCGAACCTCTTAGGCATTTCCCAATCGTATATTTCAAGAATAGAGAAAAAAGTTATAAAACATCTATCCAATATTATTAGAATTTAATCAATATAACTTTTAAACTTTAAAGGCTTTATACATTCAATGTCATAACCCATAATAGTTATATGATGCGTAACTTTAGCAAGTATAGCATCTTTATCTTGTATATACTCCTTCCCGTGCTTTTTTAATGCAAAGTCATAAACGTCTAAAAGACTTTCTGATGAAACTGGATACTTTAACATTTCTTCACAAATTTTCTTTGCTAAATCAGCATATTTCATATTCTCACCCCTTTACATTTAATTCATACTTTCTAATAGCACCATTCTAAAGGCATATTTTAAATTACGCAAATATGCTAAAATAAATATGGAGGCAGTAGTATGAATGCATTAAGAGAAGTAAGAGGAATAAATGAATTAAAAGATTATGGAAAAGTAGAGATCAAGTTAAATTCCATAATGGATAAATACGGTATATCAATGTATCAAATGACAAAGCTAACAGGACTAAAACACACAACTGTTAAATCTTACTATACTAACGCTCCAATAACTAGAATAGATTTAGATGTAATATCTAAATTTTGCTATGTATTAGATTGTAAAATAGAAGACATTATTGTCTATATACCACCAAATTCATAAACACCCACTAGGTGTTTTTTCCTCTTACATCTCTATTGTAACATATTTGTTACAAAAATAAACAATATTTTTAACAAAAATTTTCTAAATATTACAATGGAAAAAAATGAAAATTAATTACTAGATTACTATTTAACATTTAAAACATGAAACATATCATAAAAAGCATGAAGCAAAAAATAATATCATATTTCAATGTTGAAATATGATAGTTTTTATTGTATAATTAAATTGCAAATAATTAAAAAGGCTTATTGCTTTTTTCTTTCTAGGAGGTATATATGGATTACACTATAAAAATAGATGCTTTTGATGGACCATTAGATTTATTACTACATTTAATAAAAAAATCAAATATAGACATAATAGATATATCAATAAGTGAAATAACAAATCAATATTTAGATTACATAAATAAAATGGAAGAATTAAATATTAATGTAGCATCCACTTATCTAGTAATGGCATCAGAATTAATGGAAATAAAAAGTAAAACTCTACTTCCTCAAAAGAAAGAAGAAGATAATAATAGTGAAGAAGACGAAGAAGAAGTATCAAGAGAAAAATTAATTCAAAAACTAATAGAATATCAAAAATATAAAATGATAACAGAAGATTTTAAAGAACTAGAGCACAATAGACAACAAATATATATTAAAAGTCCAGAAAAACTAACAGATATGTATCAAAAAGAAATAAAAAATGACGGTAGTACAACAGTAGACGATTTAGTAAAAGCCTTTGAAAAATTTCTAGAAAGAAAAGAAAAAGAAAAGCCTTTATCAACAAAAGTAACTAATAAAGAATATAGTGTAAAGAAAAGAAAAACATGGATAAAAAATTATTTAAAAGAACACACAAAATCAAAATTTACAGAATTATTCGAAGAATATAATAAAAGTTATATAGTAGTAACATTTATGTCTATTCTAGAATTAGCAAAAGAAGGGGAAATAGACATAAAACAAGATAATAATTTTTCAGATATATATATAGAATTGAAGGTGCAGTAATGGAAGGAATATTAGAAGGGCTATTATACGTTCAAGGTGACGAAGGCCTAACGCTAAAACAAGTAATGTCAATATTAAGTCTCGATGAAGAACAAGCAAAGAAATTAATTTATACTCTAAAAAATAATTATGAAAAAGAAGATAGAGGATTAAGAATAAATTATTTAGGAAATACATTTAAATTAACAACAAAACAAGAACACAAAGCTTATTATGAAAAATTGTTAGATAATCCAGAAAATGGACTATTAAGTCAAACCTCTTTAGAAACTCTAGCTATTGTAGCATATAATGAACCAATAACTAGGGCTCAAATAGATGAATTAAGAGGCGTAGACTCAATTTACATAATAAGAAAACTATTAGCAAAAGGTTTAATAAAAGAAGCAGGAAGATCAGATTTACCAGGAAGACCAATATTATATAAAACTACAGATGATTTTCTAGATTATTTTGGCTTATCAAGTAAAGATGATTTACCAGATATAAGCAAAATAGAAGTAGAAGAAGACGATGAAAAAGATTTATTTAAATCAAACTACAAAGAAGAAAGCAGTGATGAATAATGAGATTAAAAAATGTAAAAGGTGCAAAAGAAATAATAGCAAAAGGAACATATTACATAGATAACCCCTATGAATTAATTGGCAGTTGGCAAAACGTATTTAAAAATAACAACCCAATATATATAGAAATCGGAATGGGTAAAGGAGATTTTATAATTAAAAATGCTCTGCAATTTCCTGATATAAATTTTATAGGAATAGAAAAATTTGATAGTGTTATAGTAAGAGCTATTCAAAAATCAAACGAATTAGAGATAGAAAACTTAAAATTAATCAGAATGGATGCTGAAAGAATAGATGAAGTATTTGCAAATGAAGTAAGTAAACTATATTTAAATTTTTCAGATCCATGGCCTAAAGATAGACATGCTAAAAGAAGATTAACTAGTCCAAAATTTTTAAGTACTTATGATAAAATATTTAAAAACAATATTGCAAATATTGAAATGAAGACAGATAATATTGATTTATTTAATTATTCAGTTACTACATTAAAAGAAAATGGTTACAATATAACATATTTGACTAATGATTTACATAGGGAGAATGTATTTAATATTACAACTGAGTATGAAGAAAAATTTTCAAAAAAAGGAATAAAAATAAATAAGTTAGAAGCATTTAAGAAAATAGATTAATAAATATTAAAAATCTATTTCTTTTTTTTCTTATATTTGATATAATCTATAGTAGATTTAAGGAGGAATATAATGGTATTTAAAAATAGAAATCCTATAATTATCTTAATTGCAGGTAAAGCAAGAAGCGGTAAAAATACAGTATCTAAAATATTAGAAAGTGAGTTTATTAAAGAAAAAAAAGAAGTAATAATCTCACCATATACAAAATATTTAAAAGAATATATTCATAATATTACAGATTGGAATATAGAAGATGAAAATAATAAACCACGAGATTTATTACAAAAACTAAGCTCTGAATTAATAAAAGAAAAATTAGGACTAGAAAATATATTTATTAATAGACAGATAGAGGATATAAAAATATATTCATATTTTAAAGATGTAATAATTATTAATGATGTTAGATTTCCCAAAGAAATAGATACAATTAAAAATATTTTTACCAATGTAGTATCAATCCAAGTAAAAAGAAGTAATTATATAAGCGGTTTAACCAAAAAACAATTACAAGATGTAACAGAAACCTCATTAGATAATTATAATAACTTTGATTATATTATAGAAAATAATGATATTGAATCATTAAAAGAAGATACCATAAATATATTCAAATCCCTACAGAAAAGAGGAGAAAGTAATGAATAAAATAATTGCTATAGTAGGAATGTGTGGCAGTGGGAAAAGTATTGCTACTGACATATTAGTAAGTAAAGGCTACGAGAAAGTATATTTTGGAGGAGTTACCATGGATAAACTAAAAGAAGAAAATCTTGAAGTAAATCCCCAGAATGAAAAAATGATGAGAGAAAAATTAAGAAAAGAATATGGTATGGCAGCATATGCAAAAATATTGTTACCAAAGATATTAGAATTATCAAAAAAATCAAATGTAGTATTAGACGGATTATACTCTTGGGATGAATATCAAATATTGGAGACGGAGTTAAAAGAAAAATTTACTACAATTGCAATAGTAACAGATAAAAAAATAAGATATAATAGATTAGAAAATAGAGTTATAAGACCATTAACATCTATCGAAGCAAAAGAAAGAGACTTAGCAGAAATTAATAATATCGCTAAAGCTCCACCTATTGCCTATGCAGATTACTATATTTGCAATAATGGAGACTTAGCAGAATATGAAAAATTATTAAATAACATCTTATTAGATTTAGAAAGGAAGTAATAACATGAAAAAACTAACAAGTGAACAAATAATAAGAACATATATAGATTTCTTTGTAAGTAAAGGCCATTTAGAAGTAGAAAGCTCATCACTAATTCCATATAATGATCCTAGTGTTTTGTGGGTAAACGCTGGAGTAACACCACTAAAAAAATATTTTGATGGAAGTGTAGTTCCTCCTTGTAGAAGACTAACAAGTTGTCAAAAATGTATCAGAACTAATGATATAGAAAATGTTGGAGTAACTGCTAGACACCATACATTCTTTCAAATGTTAGGCAACTTTTCTATCGGAGATTATTTCAAAAAAGAAGCTCTAACTTGGGCATTTGAATTACTAACAAGTAAACAATACTTTGATATTGATGTAAATAAATTATATGTAACAGTATATCCAACAGACTTAGAAGCATACAATCTATGGGTAACTTTAGGAATAGATCCATCACACATAGTAAAATTAGAAGGCAATTATTGGGAAATAGGAGAAGGTCCAAGCGGTCCTGACAGTGAAATATTCTATGATAGAGGAGAAAAGTACGACAAAGATAAATTAGGAATAAAATTATTACAAAATGATATAGAAAATGATAGATATATAGAAATATGGAATAATGTATTTAGTCAATATAATGCCAAAAAAGGTGTACCAAGAGAAGAATATGAAGAATTACCAAGTAAGAATATAGATACAGGAATGGGAGTAGAAAGAATGGCTTGTATCTTCCAAGATGCAGAAACTAACTATGAAACAGATTTATTCTTACCAATGATACACGCCCTAGAAGAAATAAGTGGACTACCTTATAATAAAAGAAAAGAATTCAAAGTAATTGTAGATCATATAAGAACATTAGTATTTGCCTTATCTGATGGAGCAACATTTGAAAATTACGGAAGAGGATATGTATTAAGAAGATTATTAAGAAGATCAGTAAGAATGGGAAGAAAATTAAACATAGAAAAATCATTCTTAGGAGATTTAGTAGATGTAGTAGTAGATAAATATAGTGCTATATATCCATATTTATTAAAAACCAAAGAAGAAGTAAAAGAACAAATATCAAAAGAAGAAGACTTATTCAAAAAAACATTAAAATCAGGCGAAAAAAGATTAGAAGAAATATTCTCTTCTCAAACAAACAAGCAAATATCAGGTCTTGATGCATTTAAATTATATGATACATATGGTTTCCCAATAGAATTAACAGAAGAAGCTGCAGAAGAAAAAGGATTCACAGTAAATATAGAAGAATTCCAAAAATATATGGATGCCCAAAAAGAAATGGCAAGACAAAATCGTAAAGTAGAAAGTAGTATGAATCTTCAAAATGAATTATTAATAAATTATACTAAAGAAAGTAACTTTATAGGTTATGATACTCTAGGATCTAAAACAGAAGTATTAGATATAATAAAAAATAATGAATTTGTAAATAGTATCACTGATGAAGGATATATATTCATAAAAGATAATCCATTCTACGCCGAAAGTGGAGGACAAGTAGCAGACAAAGGATATCTAAAAAATGATAATTGTAAATTAGAAGTACTAGACGTAATAAAAGCACCAAACAAACAACATCTATTACATGTAAAAGTATTAGAAGGAACCTTAACAAAAGGTGAAGAAATACTAACTCATGTATTACAAGAGGAAAGAATGGCTACAACAAGAAATCATAGTGCTACTCATATACTACAAAAAACATTACAAGATGTTTTAGGAGATAATGTTCACCAAGCAGGTTCTAGAGTAGATGAAAATACCTTCAGATTCGATTTTATCTATCACGGAAGATTAAGTGATGAATTAATAGAAAAAATAGAAGATAAAGTAAATGAAAAAATAAATCAAAATATTGATACCAAAATAGAATATCTACCATTAGAAGAAGCTAAGAAAAAAGGTGCTATGGCATTATTTGAAAATAAATATGGAAATATTGTAAGAGTAGTAACAATTGGAGACTCAGTAGAATTATGTGGAGGAACCCATGTAAAAAATACTAAAGATATTGGTAAGTTTGCAATAGTATCTCTAGAAAATAAAGGAGCTGATACCTTCAGATTAGTAGGAGCAACAAATAATAAAATTAATGATGCCCTAAAAGAAACAGTAAAGCCATATTATGAAGAAATAACTAGATTACTAGAAAAAATTAAGAAAATATTAACTGATATAAAAACATTAGGACTAGATATACCATTTAATTTTGATATGAGTACAAATGAATTAACAAGTTATAAAGATGTAGTATCATATAAAGAAAAAGTATCATACTTAAAAGATGCTATTAAAGAATTAGAACATAAATACATAGAAGAAAAAACTAAAAAATCAGTAAGTGATTTAAGTGTATTCTTAGATTCCAAAGAAGAAATAAACGGAATTAATGTAGTAGTAGCAATCTGTGAAAATTATGAAACAACAATATTAAAACAAATAGCAGATGCAATAGATAATAAATTAGATAATGCATTTATACTATTAGCAAATATAAATGGTACTAGTGTAAACCTAATAGCAAAATCTTCTTCAAAAGTAAATGCTGGAACAATAGTAAAAGAAATATCTTTAAAATGTAACGGCAACGGAGGAGGAAGTCCTAAGTTTGCTCAAGGTGGAGGTAATAATGCTACAGATATAGCAGAATACCTAGCAGAAGTAAAAGAACAAATTAAAAATATTTAAACTATTGATTAACATTGATTTTTCTAATAAAAATTCAAGAATGTACTAGACAAAATAGTTGAAATATGATATATTATTAATGCAATCAAATTTAACTTGATTGCGTATTATTAGATGATATTAACATATAATAATATTGCTATATAATATTTATATAGTATAAAAAAGCAGGTGAAGCCAGCCTATAAATGGCAGCTAAAAAAGTGAGTGAAGCCAGCTCTATAAATGGCAGCTAAAAAAGTGAGTGAAGCCAGCTCTATAAATGGCAGCTAAAAAAGTAGGCTAGAGAGCAAACTCTAGTCTTTTTCTATAAAGAAAGGGTGGTTTTATGTATAAAAATCTAAAAATAGTTAAAGTTGACAGTGATTATTGTGATTACCTAAGAAAATTTGATAATAAAGTACCATATAATAAAGGTAGAAAAGAATTAAGACCATTTATAGGAATATTATTCACAGTTGAAGAATGTTTATATTTTGCACCGTTATCAAGCCCAAAACCAAAACATCAAAAATTAAAAAATACAATAGATATATTAAAAATAAAAGATGGCATTTATGGAATAGTTAATTTCAATAATATGATACCAGTAACTAAAAATAATTACGTTGAATTTGATTTGAAAAATAAATCACCAAATAAAAATGAAAAATTTAGAATAGAACTTTTAAATAATCAATTAAGACTTCTAAATGCAAATAAAAATGAAATTTTTAAAAAATCTAAATTATTATATAATCTATACAAAAATAACAAACTTCCTAAAAATGTAAAAGATAGATGTTGTAATTTTGAATTGTTAGAAGAGAAAAGCAAAGATTATGAAAAAAGTAAGATTTAAATATATTCCTTTATTATACAAAAGACTAGAGAGCAAGCAAACTCTAGTCTTTTAATATACCTTACTATTAAAAATATAAAATAATAACTGTACTAAATTCAAAAAAATCACCACTTAACTATTTTTAATTAATTGTAATGTTTAAATTTTTATGATAAGATAAACATATATAAAAGCAAAAACACTATAACTATAGAGGTGATAAATAATGACTAAGACAATCGGATTATATGAACATAATGCAAATAGTTCTAAAATAATAAAAGAAGCATATGAAAAAGGACAAGATGTTGTTGGAATTGTCCATGCTACAGGTACAGGTAAATCATATATTGCACTTCAACTTTCTTATGATAACAAGGATAAAAAAATCGTATATGTAGTACCATCTAATGGAATAATAGAACACATTAAAAATATTATAAATACTAATCCCAATTTAGATATAAAAAGAGATTTCTCTAATTTAGAGTTTAGAACATATCAAAGCTTTACATCGCTATCCAAAGAAGAAATATCAAATATCGATTGTGATTTATTAATTCTAGATGAATTTCATCATCTTGGTGCTCCCGTTTGGGGAGCAAGAATAAATACAATGATAGAAACACATCCTAATATGAAAATATTTGGAATGACAGCCTATATAGTAAGAGAACGTGGTACTGCTTATGAAAGAGATATGGCTAACCCTGATACTGATGAAGTATTTTCAAGAAAAATAGTAAGTAGATATGATCTATGTGATGCAATGATAGATGGTGTACTTCCTAAACCAATATATAAAAGTGCATATACTAACTTAATAGGCTTAGAAAGTAAGTTAGAAGAAAAAGTACAAAAACTAGAATCATCAACAAAAGAATATCTTGAATATATGAAAATATTAGCAGATGTTAAAAGAAGGATACATGAAGCACCAAGTATCCCAAATATCTTAAGAAAAAGTATTAAACCAAATGGTAAATATATATACTTTTGTCCACCAATTTCAGAAGAAGAAACAAATGATATTGAAACAATAAAAAAACAAGCATTAGATTGGTTTAAACAATTTGTTAAAGAAGAAGATATAATTTTCTATACATCAACCAGTGATATGGGTAAAATTGGTAAACTTAATAGAGAAGCATTTTATGATGATGTTAATCTAGAAGGAGAAAAAGTAGATAATAAGCTTCGTGTAATGTTTGCAATAAATCAATACAATGAAGGAATTCATGCCCCAAATATAGATGGTGTAATAATGGGGCGTGGAACAACATCAGATATCGTATATTTTGAACAACTAGGTAGAGGATTAGCAGTTCGTGGTAACACTAAGGAAATGTTTGATAAATTAGAAAAATATTCTATTGAACAATTAATTCAAATGTGTAATTCGAGAGATATACCAGTTAAAGAAAATAATACAAAGGAAGAATTAATAGAAAAATTAATTGCTCCAGTAATAATAGATTTAACTAACAATTATGAATTTGTTAAAGAATTAGAAAATAATCTAAAAGACAGAATTAGAGATATACAAACTAACAGATTAGGTAATCATCGAGAAATTAAAATAAAAGATGCTTCATTTGATATAGAAATAGAAAATCAAGATTTATTTGAAATATTAACATATGTAAGAGATAAATTAATAATGACATGGGAAGATTATTATGAACTAGCCAAAGCATATTATGAACATAAAGGTGACTTATCAATACCTCAAGGGTTTAAAACAATAGATGGCTATACAGAAGAACCAACTGGAGTAAATCTAGGAAAATGGATTAGTAGACAAAGAACAAATTTTGACACATTATCAGATGAACAAAAGCAAAAGTTATTTGCAATAGGTTTTGATTTTAAGCCATATGAAACAACATGGGAAAATAATTATAAATTAGCAAAAGCATATTATGAACATAAAGGTGACTTATTAATACCTCAAAGTTTTCAAACAACAGATGGTTACACAGAAAATTCAAATGGAGTAAAATTAGGACAATGGATCGGCAGACAAAGAATACGTTTTGCCACATTATCAGACGAAAGAAAACAAAAATTACAAGCAATAGGCTTTGATTTAAAGCCATATGAAACAACATGGGAAAATTATTATGAACTAGCCAAAGCATACTATAAACATAAAGGCAACTTATTAATACCTAGTAGATTTCAAACAACAGATGGCTATACAGAAAATTCAACTGGAAAAAAATTAGGACAATGGATTAATGCCCAAAGAAAAAGATTTGCCACATTATCAGATGAAAGAAAACAAAAATTACAAGCAATAGGCTTTGATTTAACCCCGCTAGATACAACATGGGAAAATTATTATGAACTAGCTAAAGCATACTATAAACATAAAGGCAACTTATTAGTACCTCAAAGTTTTAAAACAACAGATGGTTATACAGAAGATTCAAATGGAGTGAACCTAGGAAAATGGATTAATACCCAAAGAACAAGATTTGCCACATTATCAGATGAAAGAAAACAAAAATTACATGTAATAGGCTTTGATTTAAAGCCATATGAAACAATATGGGAAAATAATTATAAATTAGCACAAATATATTATGAACATAAAGGCAACTTATTAGTACCTCAAAGTTTTAAAACAACAGATGGCTATACAGAAGATTCAAATGGAAAAAAATTAGGACAATGGATTAATTATCAAAGAACAAATTTTGACACATTATCAAGTGGAAAAAAGCAAAAGTTATTTGCAATAGGTTTTGATATAAATCAACTAGATACAATCTGGGAGAATAATTATAAATTGGCAAAAACATATTATGAACATAATGGCGACTTATTAATACCTAGTAGATTTCAAACAACAGATGGCTATACAGAAGATTCAAATGGAAAAAAAATAGGACAATGGATTAATTATCAAAGAACAAACTTTGACACATTATCAGATGAAAGAAAACAAAAATTACAAGCAATAGGCTTTGATTTAAAGCCATATGAAACAACATGGGAAAATTATTATGAACTAGCCAAAGCATACTATAAACATAAAGGCAACTTATTAATACCTAGTAGATTTCAAACAACAGATGGCTATACAGAAAATTCAACTGGAAAAAAATTAGGACAATGGATTAATGCCCAAAGAAAAAGATTTGCCACATTATCAGATGAAAGAAAACAAAAATTACAAGCAATAGGCTTTGATTTAACCCCGCTAGATACAACATGGGAGAATAATTATAAATTGGCAAAAACATATTATGAACAAAATGGTGACTTGTCAATATCTCGAAGTTTTAAAACAACAGATGGAGTAAAACTAGGAGTCTGGATTAACAATCAAAGAACAAGATTTGCCGCATTATCAGATGAAAAAAAACAGAAGTTACTAGCAATAGGTTTTGCTCCTAACGTAAAACAAAATAATGCTGCAATTGAAAATATTTGTACCCAATATAATATAAATAAAGAAAAGAATAAAACTGTTCTTAAACACATTTCGATTCAAGAATTACAATCTAAAATAGAATTTTTATCTACATTTAATATTCCAATAGTAGATGAGAATGGACTATTAATTGATATATTTTCCATGAGTAGTCACGATATGAAAGAAAAATATGGTATTTCTCTAGAAGAACTAATTAATGAATACTACATCAAAAAACAAAATAAAAAAGGAGTATGAGTATACTTTTAAATAAATATTTACATTGAGGATATAAATACATAAAAATAAAAATTTAATATATATAAAGAGGTGATAAATAATGACTAAAACAATTGGAAAAGTAATTGAAGTTTTTATACCAGAACAATATAAAAATGGTAATTTATTAGATGTTATGGATAGAACAAATATTGGATTTAAAGTAAAGACTAATAATGGTATAAAAGATATAATTGTAGAGCAAAATGAATTAAATGCCAAAATAATGAAAAATGATATGGTTATAATTATAGAACAAACTATATCTGGTAAAAGTTTTGTTGATATTGAATTGCTTGAAGGTGAAGATGATGAATTATAATGAATTTGAGACAATCGGATTATATGAACATAATGCAAATAGTTCTAAAATAATAAAAGAAGCATATGAAAAAGGACAAGATGTTGTTGGAATTGTCCATGCTACAGGTACAGGTAAATCATATATTGCACTTCAACTTTCTTATGATAACAAGGATAAAAAAATCGTATATGTAGTACCATCTAATGGAATAATAGAACACATTAAAAATATTATAAATACTAATCCCAATTTAGATATAAAAAGAGATTTCTCTAATTTAGAGTTTAGAACATATCAAAGCTTTACATCGCTATCCAAAGAAGAAATATCAAATATCGATTGTGATTTATTAATTCTAGATGAATTTCATCATCTTGGTGCTCCCGTTTGGGGAGCAAGAATAAATACAATGATAGAAACACATCCTAATATGAAAATATTTGGAATGACAGCCTATATAGTAAGAGAACGTGGTACTGCTTATGAAAGAGATATGGCTAACCCTGATACTGATGAAGTATTTTCAAGAAAAATAGTAAGTAGATATGATCTATGTGATGCAATGATAGATGGTGTACTTCCTAAACCAATATATAAAAGTGCATATACTAACTTAATAGGCTTAGAAAGTAAGTTAGAAGAAAAAGTACAAAAACTAGAATCATCAACAAAAGAATATCTTGAATATATGAAAATATTAGCAGATGTTAAAAGAAGGATACATGAAGCACCAAGTATCCCAAATATCTTAAGAAAAAGTATTAAACCAAATGGTAAATATATATACTTTTGTCCACCAATTTCAGAAGAAGAAACAAATGATATTGAAACAATAAAAAAACAAGCATTAGATTGGTTTAAACAATTTGTTAAAGAAGAAGATATAATTTTCTATACATCAACCAGTGATATGGGTAAAATTGGTAAACTTAATAGAGAAGCATTTTATGATGATGTTAATCTAGAAGGAGAAAAAGTAGATAATAAGCTTCGTGTAATGTTTGCAATAAATCAATACAATGAAGGAATTCATGCCCCAAATATAGATGGTGTAATAATGGGGCGTGGAACAACATCAGATATCGTATATTTTGAACAACTAGGTAGAGGATTAGCAGTTCGTGGTAACACTAAGGAAATGTTTGATAAATTAGAAAAATATTCTATTGAACAATTAATTCAAATGTGTAATTCAAGAGATATTCCAGTTAAAGAAAATACAACAAAGGAAGAATTAATAGAAAAATTACTCGCCCCAGTAATAATAGATTTAACTAACAATTATGAATTCATTAAAGAATTAGAAAACAATTTAAAAGATAGAATTAAAGATATGCAAACTAACAGATCAGGTAATCATCGAGAGATTAAAATAAAAGATGCATCTTTTGATATAGAAATAGAAAATCAAGATTTATTTGAAATGTTAACGTATGTAAGAGATAAATTAATAATGACATGGGAAGATTATTATGAACTAGCACAAGCATACTTTGAACATAAAGGTGACTTATCAATGCCAAGAAAATTTAAAACAATAGATGGTTATACAGAAGATTCAAATGGAGTAAACTTGGAAAGTTGGATATGTTATCAAAGAAAAAAATTTATAAATCTATCTGATGAAAAAAAACAAAAATTGTATGCAATAGGGTTTGATTTAGCCCCACTAGATACAAGGTGGGAAAATAATTATAAGTTGGCACAAGCATATTATGAACATAAAGGTGATTTATCAATACCTAGTGGATTTCAAACAACAGATGGCTATACAGAAGATCCAAATGGAGTAAAATTAGGCCGCTGGATTAATGCTCAAAGAAGCAGATTGGACAAATTATCAAATGAAAGAAAGCAGAAGTTACTAGCAATAGGTTTTACTCCGAGTAGACGGGATACTATGTGGGAAGAAAACTATAAACTAGCACAAGCATACTATGAACATAAAGGTGATTTATCAATACCTCAAGATTTTAAGACAACAGATGGTTATACAGAAGATCCGGATGGAATTAACCTAGGTCACTGGATTAGTACTCAAAGAAGTAGATTAGACAAATTATCAAAGGAAAGAAAGCAGAAGTTACTAACAATAGGTTTTACTCAAAACGAATATGATTTTGGTTGGGAAAACAATTATAACTTAGCAAAAACGTACTATGAACAATTAGGTAATTTAAATATGGTAATAACTTTTACAACGATGGATGGTTATACAGAAGATCCAAATGGAATAAAACTAGGAAGTTGGGTTAGACGACAAAGAAATAAATTCGAAGAGTTATCAGAAGAAAAAAAGCAAAAATTACTAGCAATAGGTATTGATTTAAACCCACTAGATACAAGGTGGGACAATAATTATAATCTAGCAAAAGCAAATTATGAACATAATGGCTACTTATCAATACCTCAAGTCTTTCAAACAACAGATGGCTATACAAGAGATTCAAATGGAGTAAAACTAGGGAATTGGATTAATAACCAAAGACGAAATTTTGCCACATTATCAGATAAAAGAAAACAAAAGTTACTAGCAATAGGTTTTGTTTCTAACGTAAAACAAAATAATGATGCAATTGAAAATATTTGTACCCAATATAATATAAATATAGAAAAGAATAAAACTGTTCTTAAACACATTTCGATTCAAGAATTACAATCTAAAATAGAATTTTTATCTACATTTAATATTCCAATAGTAGATGAGAATGGACTATTAATTGATATATTTTCCATGAGTAGTCACGATATGAAAGAAAAATATGGTATTTCTCTAGAAGAACTAATTAATGAATACTACATTAAAAAACAAAATAAAAAAGGAGTATAAGTATGTTTTTAAATAAATATTTAAATTACACTTATTTAGATTTAATATATAGTAATTATGAAGAAGATTATATAAATTTATTAGATGAAGAAAATTTTAATAAAATTTACATATTATTAAAAAAATATAAATTTTATTTTATAGATGACATAATCTTAAACTATTTAGAACTATTTGAAATAGAAGAAAAATACGTAGAATATGCAATTTGTAGAATTAAA
>ERZ808240.286-NODE-286-length-69011-cov-5.037473_pt1 | contig 69011 bp, 69 predicted proteins | sample MGYA00521084_ERZ808240 | MGnify/ENA primary metagenome ERZ808240 (study PRJEB31516, sample SAMN03275571) | gut metagenome | biome: mammalia-associated habitat; material: feces | host: Papio cynocephalus | place: Kenya | collected 2012-08-06 ...
TTGCAGGTTCGAATCCTGCTGGGCCCACCATCGAAACCGCAGGTCAGGCTATATGCCTGACCTTTTTTGTTTTCTGCCGTGTGGTTCTTTATGTTTGCAATGGTTCCTAACTAGTTGCCACTTTCAAGTATTTTATTTCAGGTTCCCACTTGCAAGTAACGTGTTGTTCCCGTATAGTACTTTCACGCACGGGGGCGTAGCTCAGTTGGGAGAGCGCTTGACTGGCAGTCAAGAGGTCAGGGGTTCGATTCCCCTCGTCTCCACCAGTGATTCATTAAGGATTCAACTTCGGTTGGGTCCTTTTTTGTTGTCACGGCTTGCCTTATGTTTTCATAAGGACAAGGCGTGTCGACATGTCGATCTGTTGTCAATGATGCCGAAAAATCTGCTCGGGTGTGGACCTGAATCTTTTTCTTTTTTCTCCTTGCATCCCCTCGAGGCTTCCCGTATAGTAACTCCTGCACGGGGGCGTAGCTCAGTTGGGAGAGCGCTTGACTGGCAGTCAAGAGGTCAGGGGTTCGATTCCCCTCGTCTCCACCTTTGCAATTGAGAAGGTTCCAACGTCAGTTGGAACCTTTTTTATTATCGTTCCAATTCGAGGTCGTTATGGTTCTTCAGGTTGACAAGGTTGAAAAGAGCTTCGGTGCCCGCATTCTCTTTAGCGGCGCATCGCTTCAGATCAATGCGGGGGAGCGCTATGCGCTTGTCGGTCCCAACGGTGCCGGTAAGACGACCATGCTCAAGATCATCATGGGTATCGATGCTCCCGACGCCGGTTCGGTGACGTACGCCAAAGATGTCGAGGTCGGTTATCTCGAGCAAGAGACCGAGCTTGCGTCTGACACATCGATCCTCGATGAGGTCATGGCTTCAGCGAAGACCATTCGGAGCCTGGGGGAGCGTGCTCAAGAGCTTCAGATGCAGATCTCCGATCTTTCTGAAAGGGGAGAATCCGTCGACCGTCTTCTTGATGAGTACGGTCGTGTCCAGGACCGGTTCGAGCATCTCGGTGGATACGAACTCGAATCGAATGCGCGCAAGATTCTCTCCGGTCTGGGATTCCATGTTGAGGATTTTTCTCGTCCTTGTTGCGAGTTTTCCGGTGGTTGGCAGATGCGCATCTCGCTCGCGAAACTGTTTCTGCGCCATCCTGATCTGCTGTTGCTTGACGAGCCGACCAACCATCTTGATTTGGAGTCCGTCCAGTGGCTCCGGTCGTTTATAGCATCCTATGATGGTGCTGTTCTCATTGTCAGTCACGATCGCGCGTTCATGGACGCCAGCGTCGATCATGTCGCTGCGCTCGAGAATCGTCGAATCACCACGTATACTGGCAATTACTCCTCGTATCTGAAGCAGCGTGAGGATAACCTTGAACAGATGCGCGCCAAGCGTGCGGCCCAGGAGCGCGATATTGCCCATATGCAGGTTTTCGTCGATAAGTTCCGTTACAAGCCGACGAAAGCTGCTCAAGCACAGGAGCGCATCAAGAAGATCGAGCAGATCAAAAAAGAGCTCGTTATTCTTCCTGAAGGTCATAAGCATATCGATTTCAAGTTTCCCGATCCCCCTCGTTCCGGTGATCAGGTGATCGACCTCGAGCATGTTTCCAAGTCCTATGGCGACCATCACATCTACTCCGATATCGATCTGAAGCTTTATCGTGGCGACCATGTTGCACTCGTCGGTCCGAATGGTGCGGGCAAGTCGACGCTCATGAAGATGATCGCAGGTATCGAGGAACCTTCTTCGGGTTCCCGCAGTCTGGGCGCCAACGTCGGTGTCGCGTACTATGCCCAGCATGCTCTCGAGGGTATGAATGAATCCAATACCGTTTTGCAGGAGATCGATACTGTCACGCCTAAATGGACTGTTCCACAGCAGCGCAGCTTGCTTGGAGCCTTCCTGTTCAGCGACAACGACGCGATCGAGAAGCCCGTTCGCGTGCTTTCGGGAGGCGAGAAGGCCCGCTTGGCCTTGGCGAAGATGCTGGTCGCACCCGAGGCGCTTCTGTGCCTCGACGAGCCCACGAACCATCTTGATATCGATTCGGTCGACATGCTCGAGAACGCCTTGAAGCGATTCCCCGGAACGATCGTGCTGATTTCGCACGACGAACATCTTGTCCGTGCCGTGGCCAACAGGGTGGTCGATATCCGCGACGGCAAGATGACCGTATACGATGGCGATTACGATTATTATCTGTTCAAGCGTGAAGACCTGGCGCAGCGGGCTGTGGCTTCCACTGACCTGGAAGATAAAGCGCCGCGTTCGTCTTCTGCGGCTTCAACTGAAGATACCTCTTCTGTTTCAAAGCAGAAGGTGGAAGGGAAGAAGTCCAAGGATCAAAAGCGCGCTGAGGCTCAAGCGCGCGCAGAATTGAATCGAAAGCTTAAATCGGTCAAGAATCGCCTCAAAAAGGTTGAAAAAGAGCTTGAGGTGAAGCGCAAGCGTTATGACGAGCTCATGGAGCTTATGGCTTCTGAAGAGCTCTATGCCGATCAGGATAAATTTAACCGGGCGCTCGGGGAATACAACGAGCTGAAGAAGAACATTCCCGAGCTTGAGGACGAATGGCTCGAGCTTTCAACGGAAATCGAAGAGGAGACCGCTCGTGAACTCTCGTAGGGCCGGTGCCATCGTGTGCTTCATCTTGTCATATGCTTGCCGGCTACTAGGCATATTCATGTGCCTCATCACTATCCTCCTGTGCTTTCCGGGGGTTTCGGCCAAATTGAACCTCGTCGGTTTCATAGTCGACCTTTCGAGGGCCGTTCCCGCTGTTCTTGCGGGATATGGTGTAATCGCATCGCCGTTCGGTGGCGTCTTTCGATTTGACTTCGCCCTTGTCGGTTTCATCTTTCTTGTTATCGATCATATCTGCGTCCGCGTTTCCCGCAGGTTGAGGTGAGTGCCGTGCCGTCCGAGCGTATCGTTCAGCTGCTCGCGTCCGCGGTGGCGTTGATCGTCGGCATCGTCTTCCATGAAAGCGCCCATGCACTCGCGGCGTATGCGCTTGGTGACAAGACGGCCCGTTCCCGTGGTCGGGTCTCCCTGAACCCCCTGGCGCATATCGACCCTTTTGGAACCGTTATTTTGCCGCTTATCATGTTGGCGCTCGGCGGTCCGGTCTTCGCCTTTGCGAAACCCGTTCCGGTGTACCTCGGTAACCTGAAGCATCCCAAGCGCGATGAGGTCTTCGTTTCCGTTGCGGGGCCGTTTTGCAATATTCTGCTCGCCGCGCTGGCGTGCGTCGTTTCGTATCTCACGTTGCCTTGGCTGCTCGCGACATTCGGGACCCCGTTGGTTCAACGTGTATTCGATTTCGTTTCCGTGTTCGTCGTGGTCAATCTGTCGCTTACGTTTTTCAATTTGATTCCGCTTCCGCCGCTTGATGGGTCGTTGATCCTCGTCCCGTTTTTAAAGGGCTCTGCGCTCGATACGTATTACCGCATCCAGCATTATTCGATGCCGATCCTCATCATCGTCCTGTATCTGATTCCTCAGCTTACTGGAATCGATTTGATCGGCATGTACTTCGACGTCACGGTGTATCCGCTTGCCCAATCACTGTTAACGGGTGCTCTTGCAGGCTTGTAGGGTAGAATCTGTAACTGCAACATCGGCATTCATATCGGCGTGAGGTATCAAGGGGGCTCGAATTGTCGTATCGCGTTGCCACGCAGGCTTATTCCGGCCCTTTCGATCTGTTGCTGCAACTAGTGACCAGGCAGAAGGTCGATATCGGCTCCATCTCTATCAGCGAGGTCTCCGAACAGTACCTTTCCGAAGTCGAACGCCTTGAGGCGCTGGATTTGGACATCGCCAGTGACTTTCTGCTGGTGGCTGCCACGCTGCTCGATATCAAGGCTGCTTCTCTCGTCCCTGCCGATGATCAAATCTCCTCGGATATGGTCGAAGAGGATGAAGAGCTCTCAAGACTCGATGGCGACAGCCTGCGCGAGGTCCTGATTCAGCGTTTGATCGCCTACAAGCAATTCAAAGGTGCCGCGGCTGCACTTGGTGCCCGGATGGAGGCCGAAAGCCGCATGCATCCGCGCGTTGCCGGTCCCGACCCTGAGTTCTTGAACCTCATGCCCGATTATCTTGCGGGCATCACCTTGCGCGGTCTTGCGGTCATATGTGCCGATCTCGACGGCAAGCGTCAGACGTTTTTGCTGGAGGCTGAACATGTTGCGCCTTCGCGTGTTCCGCTCGACCTGACGGTGGCGTCCGTCGATCGGTTCACCGCTTCGCATGAGCATTGCACGTTCCGCGATCTTCTCGACGGTGATGCCACGAACGAGCAGCTGGTCGTCACGTTTTTGGCGATGCTTGAACTTGCTAAGCGGGGGTCGGTTACCTTGCAGCAGGATGATCTTTTCGGAACGATCGTTATCGACCGGGTGCCGGGGGCCGGGGAATATGTGCCCGGTGAAGGCCCGGCTCTCACAGAATAGAGGTTCTCGATGGCCGAATTATCACGACTTGAACCTGATGGTCTCAAAGGGGCGCTCGAGGCCTTGCTTCTCGTTTCAAGCGATCCTGTGAGTGCTTCCTCGTTTGCCCAGGCACTCGATATCGCGCCCGGTGAGGCGGCGTCGCTTCTTGCCGAGCTCAAAGTGGAATACGAGGAGTCTAATCGTGGGTTCCAACTGAGAGAGGTTGCCGGCGGGTGGCGTCTTTTCACCCATCCCGCCTATCACGATATCGTCGAGTCATACGTATTGTCTTGGGACACTCAGAGGCTTTCGCAAGCGGCATTGGAGACGCTTGCCGTCATTGCGTACCATCAACCGGTGACGAGGGAGATGGTCAAGGGTATCCGTGGTGTCAATTCCGACGGCGTCATCTCATCGTTAGTTGATAAGGGCTTGATTCGAGAACTCGGGCGCGACCCCGAGCGCGGTCAGGCGATCATCTACGGAACCACGAATGCGTTCCTCGAGAAGTTCGGGCTGCGCAGCACGAAGGATCTTCCGGACCTCGAGCAGTTCGCACCTGACGAACAGGCCAGACTGTTCATTCGCGAGCGCCTTTCCGGACGTTCCATACAGTCGACGCTCGAGGAGCAGGATGAAGATCTTGAGGAAGAGCGTGAGCTTATCGACACGGACGTCGACGAGGATGCTGAAAGCGTGACTGCCGATGAGTGAGCAAAATCTCTCCAATGGGCAATATCCCCATACAATGAGGCTGCAGCGGTTTCTCGCGCGTTCCGGTGTCGCGAGTCGACGTGGCTCCGAGGATCTTATGACAGCGGGCCGCGTTACGGTCAACGGCCAAGTCTGTAGCGAATTGGGGACCAAGGTCGACTGTGATCGCGATCGCGTCGAGGTCGACGGTCGTCCCGTCTCTCTGAACAGCGTGCCTGTCTATATCATGCTCTATAAGCCTTCGGGTTATCTGACTACCATGTCCGACCCACAGGGGCGTCCTTGCGTCGCCTCGCTTGTTCCACGCGATAAGCACCCGGGCCTATTTCCCGTCGGTCGTTTGGATAAGGACACGACCGGGCTTTTACTCTTCACAACCGACGGCGACCTCGCCCAGAACCTTCTCCATCCTTCAAAACACGTGTACAAGACCTATGAAGCGCTCGTCGACGGGTGCATTTCGGAGAAAGATCTTGATGAGCTTCGACAGGGTGTCGTGCTGGATGATGGACCCTGTCAACCCGCCCGTTGTCGCACTTTGACGTCGCGTGAAGCGCGTGTCGTAGCTCCTCAAGGTGTTAAAGACGGGATGTCGGCGGTTGAAGTCGTGATTCGGGAGGGCCGGAAGAACCAAGTCAAGCGAATGCTCGGTAAGGTGCATCATCCGGTCATCCGCCTCCATCGTTCTCGTTTCGGCAATTTGCGTTTGAACGACGTGTCCAAGGGCTCCTGGCGCTATCTTACTAAGGATGAAATCGAGAGCCTTCGCTCTTCCCGTTAGAAAGGATTTTCATGATCGTTGCCATCGACGGTCCGGCTGGTTCGGGCAAGTCCACGATCGCTAAGGAGATCGCATCCCAGCTGCATTTTAAGAAGCTCGATACCGGTGCCATGTATCGCGCGGTCGCCTATACGGCGCTTTCGCGAGGCACCGACCTCGATGACGAGGCAGCGATCGAGGACCTTGCTCGTTCCATCGACATTCGGTTTACTTCGGCAACCGGTGAGGACACCATGATCTCCATCGACGGGGTCGATGCCTCCAAAGAGATCAGAACCCCGCAAGTCGACGCGAACGTTTCCAAGGTTTCGGCCTATCCGGGCGTTCGCTCCGCCATGCTGGTCCATCAGCGTCGTGCAGCGGAAGACGCCGATATCGTTGCCGAGGGTCGGGACATCGGCACTGTCGTGTTCCCCCATGCCGAGGTCAAAGTTTTCTTGACGGCAGATCCGCGCGAGCGCGCCCGTCGACGTGTCCTTCAGCGCCATGCGGGGGAGTCTCTTTCTTGCGACGCCATCGAGGCCGAGGTCGACGAGACGCTTGCCGCGCTCAAGCGACGCGACAAGCTCGACGCATCGCGTGAGGTCGCTCCGCTTGTTCCGGCCGAAGACGCCGTTCATATCGATTCGACGTCCCATTCCATTAACGAGGTCGTTTCGATGATCGAACAGCTCATCACTGAAAAGAGGTAGCATGCGCCTGTTTTCTTCTTCGGCTGATGATTATTACGATCATTCGACCGCTGATTTTCCGCCGGCGATCAGAGTGCTCCTCGCGGTGGTCATGGGCATTCTCTGGGCCTTTTCGAAACTTATGTGGCATTGGAGTGTCGAAGATAGCGATAAGCTCTTCACGCGCGAGGGCGATCGGGGATCGGTTGTCATCTGCAACCACACATCGATGGCCGAGGTTCTCCCCATCGTTACTTCACTTTATTTTTCGGGGCGGTGGCCTCGACCGATTTTTAAATCTGAGTTCGCCAAATCACGCATCGTCCAATGGGCGTTCTCCCGTGCTGGCGGCATTCCCGTCGAGCGCGGTTCTGCCGACATGCGTGCGCTACGACGTGCTCAGCACGCCCTTCAACGCGGTGAAGACGTCCTGATCTTTCCTGAGGGCACGCGCGTCCGCTCCGACGATCAGCATGTCGAGATCCATGGGGGCTTTGCCCTGATCGCGCAGATGGGCAAGGCCGATGTTCGACCGCTTGCCGTGTGCGGATTCAGGGATATCACACCGGAGGGTAAGAAACTTATGCGTCCTATGACTTGCTGGCTTAAGGCGGGTGATGCTCTTAGCTTGGATGATGCCCCTGAGGATATGAAGCGCAAGGAACGTCTGATCTGGCTCGAACATACAGCTATGGACCGGGTGTTTGCCTTGCGCGATGGGTTGAGGGCCTCGCATCCGGGGAGGTTCTGATATGGGTTCCCTCAACGTGGAAGTTGCTCAAAGGGCCGGTACCTGCTATGGCGTCCAACGCGCCATCGATCTTGCGATTCAAGCCGGACGTGCTTCAAACGGTGCCGAACAGGTACACACCCTGGGCCCTCTCATCCATAACCCTCTGGTCGTGAAAGAGCTTGAGGAAGAGCATGTATTAATGGCGAATGATCTTGAGAGGGTTTCGCAGGGCACGCTCATCATTCGGGCCCATGGCGTCGTTCCCGAGCTTATCGATCGTGCGCGGGAAAAAGACCTTGATATCGTCGATGCCACCTGCCCTTTTGTGAAAAAGGTACATCTCGCTGCCGAACGTCTTGTGCGCGATGGATATCGTGTCGTCGTCATCGGGGAGCCTGGTCATCCCGAGGTGGAAGGCATTTTGGGCCACGCGGGGACCGATGCGCTCGTTTTGGAAAATGTTGAGCAGGCGCTTCGGGCAGATATCTCCGGCAAAGTGGGCGTCGTGGTGCAGACGACCCAAACGGTCGACAACTTTTCCCATGTCGTTGCGGTTCTCTCCTCTCGATGCAAGGAGCTCCATGTCGTGAACACGATCTGCAACGCCACGAGCGAACGTCAGCGGGCGGCTGCCGAGCTCTCAGCTCGAGTTGAGGCCATGGTCGTCATCGGTGGTAAAAACTCGGGAAATACCAGGAGGCTGGCAGAGATTTGCCGGGAACATTGCAGCCGGACCTTTCATATCGAGCAGGTCGATGAGCTTGAGTCGGCTTGGTTCAAGGATGTATCGACGGTGGGCGTCACTGCCGGTGCTTCCACCCCCCAGCGGCATATCGACCAGGTTACCGCTTGGCTTCAGGACGTGGATATTTAGGCGAGCGTTCGTTGTTGATGGGGGCCGATCCGTTTAGCGCGTATGATAGGAACGCTGTTTCTTCGTCAGAGGAGTATCTATGAAGCCCATCGTCGCAGTTGTCGGACGGCCGAACGTCGGTAAGTCGACGCTCGTCAACCGCCTCGGCCAAACTTCCGACGCTATCGTTCACGAAAGCCGCGGTGTCACCCGCGATCGTTCTTACTATGATGCCGATTGGAACGGTCGCCAGTTCACTCTGGTCGATACCGGCGGTATCGAGCCGTTGAAGAGCGACGACGTTTTCGCCACTTCCATTCGCGATCAGGCTCTCGCTGCCGCCGAGGAGGCCGCCGTCATTCTCTTTGTCGTTGACGGCACGACCGGCGTCACCGAAGAGGACGAATCGGTTGCCCGTTTTCTCAAACGGGTTAAGAAGCCTGTTTTCCTCCTGGTCAACAAGCTCGATAACCCCGATCGTGAGCTCGATAACCTTTGGGAGTTCTATTCGCTTGGAGTCGGTGATCCTATTCCACTCTCGGCACTACACGGACATGGGACGGGCGATCTGCTCGATGAGATCGTGGCATTGTTCCCTGATGAGGCTGAAGACGCTGAGGATGAATTCCCCGATGCGTTGAGGGTGGCCATTATCGGTCGTCCGAACGCCGGCAAGTCTTCCCTGTTCAATAAGATCATCGGTAACGACCGGTCTATCGTTTCGAATATCGCAGGCACCACCCGTGACGCCATCGACACGATCGTCGAGCGTAACGGCAGACATTATCGTATGGTCGATACGGCTGGTATCCGTAAGAAAAGCACCGTATATGAGAACATCGAGTACTACTCGATGGTGCGCGGCCTTCGCGCTATCGACCGTTCCGATGTCGCACTTCTCGTCGTCGACGCCTCGATCGGCGTGACGGAACAAGACCAGAAAGTCGCTGGCTTGGCGATCGAGCGCGGCTGCGCACTGGTCGTGCTGCTTAACAAGTGGGATCTGCTGAAGGACGATCGCGCACGTGAGCAATGCCTAGCTACCGTAGAGCGTCGCCTTACCTTTGCTCCGTGGGCTTCTATCCTGCGTATCTCGGCTTTGACCGGTCGTTCTGTTGAGAAGATCTGGGCTTTGATCGATGATGCTGCCCGTACGCGTGCGCAGAAGATCTCGACCTCGCGACTTAACACGTTCCTGACCGAGCTTCGTGAGTTCGGACACACGGTTGTCGACGGCAAGCGTCGCCTGCGCATGCATTACGTTACGCAAACAGGCGTTAAACCGCCGTCGTTTACGTTTTTCGTCAACCATGGTGACCTGGTCAACGATACCTATCAGCGCTATATCGAGAATCGTATGCGTGCCACCTTTGATTTCAAAGGCACGCCGATTCGCTTGTATTTCAGGACCAAGCAGCAGCGTGAAGACGGAGATCGATAACCTATGTCATGGGTACAGCCTGAGATCCTGACCGCGTTGTTTGCTGTCGTAACCTATTTTGTCTGCGGGATCCCGTTCGGTTTGATCATCGGTAAATCGAGTGGTCACGTCGATATCCGCAAGGCCGGTTCGGGCAATATCGGTACCACGAACGCGCTACGTGTGGCGGGTCCTAAAGTTGCCGCGCTCACGTTGCTGCTCGATTGCCTGAAGGGTGCCGCCTGCGTCATCGTTTTCCGCGTTATCGTGGTTCATTTCTGCTTTGCTGGAATCTCGTCATATGTGGAGCCCGGAGCACCTTTCGATTGGACGGTCGGCATCATCTGTCTTGCCGGCATATGGGGACACGTTTTCTCTCCGTATCTCCACTTCAAAGGCGGCAAGGGCATCGCGGTCGGACTTGGTGTCATTCTGGCCTGGTATTGGCCTATAGGGCTTTCGCTGCTCGGTTTCTTTATCATCGGGGTTGCCGTTACCCGTTATGTATCATTCGGATCGTTGCTTGCGGCAATCGGTCTCCCTATCGCTACCGTCGCTGTTTTTCCTGCTTGTTCATATGGTCTGAAGGGATGTATGGCATTGATCGGCGTTACGGTTATTTGGGCACATCGTGTCAACATCCGTAAATTGGTGCACGGGAACGAATCGAAGCTCTCGTTTCACAAGCGTGTGACCGAGCCCGATGGCGATAGGTAGGAGTCGATCGATGAAGATTGCATTAATCGGTTCGGGCTCGTGGGGCACGGCCGTCGCTGGCCTTGCGGCCGGCTCCGCCGATCGCGTATCCATGTGGGCGCATAGCCCTCTTACGGCGGAGGGCATCAACGAGAACCATCGTAATCCTCGTTATCTTGTCGATTACGAGCTGCCTTCTAACGTGACGGCGGCAACCGATTTCGAGTCGGTACTCATCGGTGCAGACGCTGCTATTTTTGCCGTACCCTCAACCCATCTTCGGTCCGTTGCCCATGAGGCGGCCCCATTTATCGATGCGCAGACGCCCGTGCTGTGCCTCACGAAGGGTATCGAACCCGACTCCGGCTTGCTGATGAGTGACGTCATCGCTTCCGAAATTGGGGGCGGTCGCCGTGTCGCGGCTCTGTCTGGCCCCAACCACGCTGAGGAGATATACAAGGGCGCGCTCTCTGCCGCAGTGATCGCCTGCAACGATGCGTCTACCGCAAGTGTGTTCAAAGATCTGCTGATCGGCCCTGCGTTCCGCATTTATATCACTGACGACATGGTTGGCGTGGAGACATGCGGGGCAATGAAGAACGTTATCGCGATCGTCTGCGGTATCGCAGCCGGCACCGGTGCCGGTGACAATACGCTTGCGCTTATCATGACGCGTGGTCTCGCCGAGATCAGCAGGGTCGTGCACGCGAAAGGCGGGCAGGCGATCACTTGTATGGGCCTTGCTGGCATGGGTGATCTCATTGCGACCTGCACCTCGCCTCATTCGAGGAATCGAACCTTTGGAGAAGCCTTTGCCCGTGGCATCACTCTCGATGAGTACCAGCGTCAAACGCACATGGTGGTTGAGGGTGCCGCCGCTGCGCGCAGTGTCAGCCAACTTGCGCGGTCGCTTGGTGTCGATGCGCCTTTGACGTTTGCTCTCAATGATGCGTTATATCAGGGCGTGTCGTTGCAAGATGCATGGGGGGCGCTCACCGAGCGCGTCCCGTCTCAGGAATTTTACGGTCTTTCTGACTAACCGAAAGGAATCACAGATGACGAATGTGAAAATCGCCCCGTCTATCCTCTCTGCGGATATGGCTAATCTTCAGTTCGATCTTGATAAGATCTCCAATGCGGATTTCATCCATTTCGATGTCATGGACGGTCACTTCACGGGTAACCTGACCTTCGGTGTAGACGTGTTGAAAGCCGTGAAACGCGTCAGCTCTGTTCCCGTCGACGTTCATATGATGGTCACGAATCCTGATGAGACGGCAGATTGGTATGTAGATGCGGGAGCTGACATCATCACTGTCCACTACGAAGCGAGTACGCATCTGCATCGTACGATCACGCATCTTCAGAGCCGCGGCGTGAAGGCCGGTGTCGTCTTGAATCCTGCCACGCCCGTGAATGTGCTCGAGGACATCATCGACGTTGTCGATATCGTGCTGATCATGAGCGTGAACCCAGGCTTCGGTGGCCAGAGCTTCATTCCCGGTACTTTGCGTAAGGTTCGTCAGCTTGCCGCCCTGTGCCGGGAGCACGGCGTTTCACCCATGATAGAAGTTGACGGTGGAGTCTCTTCGAAGAATATCGCCGACGTCGTTGCCGCTGGAGCGGACACGCTGGTTGCCGGCTCTGCCGTTTTCAAGGCAGAGGATCCGACTGCTGCGGTCGATACGCTTCGCCTTCTTGGACAACAAGCGGCGGACGCGCGGGAGGCTTAGCACTGTATGGCTGCAAGCTCTTTTGTCAATTTGGATTACGCCGCATCCACGCCTCTACGTCCGGAAGCCATTCGCGCGCAGCAAGCTTATGATGATAGTGACCTAGCGGGCGTCAATCCCAATTCCCTCCACACGCTGGGGCGTCGGGCCGCTGCGGAGCTTGAGTCTGCACGCCGCGACATTGCCGCCACCTTCGGGTCCCGTGTGAGGCCGAGCGAGATCGTTCTGACGGCAGGTGGTACCGAGGCGAATCAGCTGGCACTTCTTGGAATCGCCGAGGGCGTTCGCCTCCGCGAGTCCAAGCGTAATCGTGTGCTTATTTCGAGCATCGAACATGATTCCATACTCGACAACGTCCCGTTGCTGCATGCAGCCGGTTTTTCTGTTGATTATCTCAATCCGAATCGTTCCGGCGTCGTGACGGTCGATGAGCTTTCTGCCCATATTGCCGGCGATGTCGCTCTCGTTTCCGTTATGTTTGCTAATAACGAGACCGGTGTCGTGCAGCCGGTCCATAACCTTGCGTCCCTTGCGCACGAACACGGTGCCTGCTTCCATACCGATGCGATCCAAGGGTATCTTCATCTTTCGTTTGATGTAGAAGACCTGGGCGTAGACGCCATGTCCGTTGCGGGCCATAAAATCGGAGGGCCAGTTGCCTCGGGTGCGTTGTATATCAAGTCGAGAACGCCGTTGCGCCCCCGTATCTTCGGCGGCGGACAAGAGGCCGGCCGTCGAGCAGGTACACAGGATCTGCGAACGCAGCTTGCTTTTGCCGCCGCTGCAACTGCGGTCCATAGCCATATCGATACGAATACCGCGCGTGAGTTCGATCTTTCGAACGCGCTGTACCAGTCGCTTACGAATTGTGATGCCGTCCATGCGACCATGGGGGATCCCTTGGCGGTGAAGCGGCTGCCGGGCATCGTCTCGATCTATGTTGACGGATTTGATTCTGAGGAGCTGATCCTGCAGCTTGATGCTCGTGGGTTCGAGGTCTCTGCAGGGTCTGCATGCTCGAGCGGGTCCATGGATCCAAGCCATGTTCTCTCTGCCATGGGCGTTCCGCGTGAGAAGGCACTCGGCGCGCTTCGCATCTCGTTTGACGATCGTGTTGATCCGCATGATCTTGAGCGTTTTGCACAGACATTGATCGAGCTGGTCGGTTGATATGCTCGTTCGTGAACTTACTGAGGCGCTTTTCGGGTTTTTCCCTCAAGAAGATGCGGAACCTTGGGACCATGTCGGTCTTTCGGTCGGGGATCCCGAAGCGGAGATTGTTGGTGTTTTCGTTGCGTTAGATGCGACCGAAGAAACCGTCCATCAGGCAGTTGGGGCCGGTTGCAACGTTTTGGTGACGCATCATCCGGTCTATATCGAGGCTCCTTCCGTTTTCACGCCAGCGAGCCCTCGTGTCTCCCATGCATCGGCAACGGTATATACGGCCGCACGGCGTGGTTTGAGCATTATCTCGATGCATACGAATCTTGATCGAAGCGTTGCCGTGCGCACTTGCTTTGCCAAGCTGATGGACTTGCCCTGCGTTTCTTCACTGGAGCATTTCGATGATCCTCATGTTACGGGCTTGGGTTCAGTTTGCGATGTTGCCGAGTGCTCGTTGAGGTCTTTTGTCAAACGGGTTGCAAATTCGTTCGATGGGGTTCCACGCGTGTGGGGAGACCCTGATATGTCCCTTCACAAGGTGGCTTTTCTTGGTGGCTCCCTCGGCGATTTTGGCGAGCTCGCCATGGAGCATGATGCCGATGCGATCGTTACGGGTGAGCTCGGCTATCATCGGGCTCAGGATCTTCTTCTGCGCGGTTGTGCCGTTATTGAACTTGGGCATGATATCTCCGAGTTTCCGTTCGTGGATATATTGGCGAATCATGTCGTTCTGGCAGGTGTCGATCCCCATATGGTGAGTAAAATAGTTCGCCTGAAACAATGGTGGACATACGATAAAGGAGTTATCTCATGAGCGTAGGCAGCACGCTATTGGCTTTACAGGAAACGGATCTGGCCCTTGCGCGCGATAAGGCCTCGCTTGCCGACATGCCTGAGATCAAGCAGTTGGCCGCTAAGCGTAAGACGTATCTTAAGTTGAAAAATGAGATGACGAAGATCTATGCGCAGCGAAAGGATCTCGACATCGAACTCGAAGATCTCGATCGCATGCAGCGTGAAGCGGAAGAGGGTGTCACTGCCGCCCAGGAACGGAGTATTGACCCTTCCGATTACCATCAGGTGCAGGATCTTGAGATCGAGCTTTCCAATTATGCGAAGCAACTCGATAAAGTGTCTTTCAACCGTAAGGACGTCGAGGCTCGTCGCAAGAAAGCTGTTGCGCGTGAGGAACATGCGCAGAATATTATCAAACAATACGAGCAGGGTGTCATTTCAGAAACGAAGGCTGCGCGCGAAAAGGCCGCTAAGCTTCAGGAGTCGATTTCCGTCGGTGAAAAAGAGCGAACCGCGCTTGCCGCAACACTCGATCATGATGTGCTCGTCCGTTATGAGGCGTCATTGAAACGGTTCCGTGGTCTTGCTGTCGAGCGCTTGGTCGGCAATATGCCCAGCGTATGCCGTATGTCCCTTCAGGCGTCCTCGATGTCCGATCTAAAGCATGAGGGCGAAGTCGCAACGTGCCCCTATTGCGGGCGCATGCTTATCCACGCTACCGAGGATGCATCATGAGTGATTCGGTGTTGCACGGCATCGATCTGAGCGGCAAGACGATCCTGCTGGGTGTTACCGGCGGGATCGCCGCTTATAAGTCGTGTGAGCTGGTTCGCTTGCTGCAGAAATGCGGCGCGCGCGTCAAGGTGGTCATGAGCCAACACGCAACCGAGTTTGTCGGCCCGACTACGTTTCGAGCTTTAACCCACGAGACGGTTTCAGTCGGTCTCTTCGATGATCCGAGTGATCCCATCCATCACATCTCCCTGGCCCAAGAGCCCGATCTAGTTGTCGTTGCCCCTGCAACTGCGAATATCATTGCAAAAATGGCTCATGGAATCGCTGACGATTTGATTTCAACGACCTTGCTGGCTACTTCGAAACCCCTTCTGATCGCCCCCGCCATGAATGACGGCATGTGGAAGGCTCCCACTACTCGGGAAAATGTCGCGGTTTTGAAAGCTCGTGGGGTTAATTTTGTCGGACCCGGAAAGGGGTACCTTGCCTGCGGCTCCCTTGATGAAGGGCGTATGAGCGAACCATCGGAGATCGCGTTCGCGGCCATTCAGCTGCTCTCCGATCGTGATGACTATTGCGGCAAGCGTGTTTTGATCACTGCCGGACCCACCCATGAACCGATCGATCCGGTTCGCTATATCGGAAATCGTTCAAGTGGCCGAATGGGAATCGCGTTGGCCACGGCGGCGCTGTTTCGCGGGGCGGCGGTGACGCTCGTGCTGGGTCCGTCGGACCTGTATGTTCCCGCGGGCTGTGATGTCATTCATGTTCAGACGGCGAGCGATATGCTTGAGGCTGCCGAGAAGGCGTTCGATCATTGCGATGTCGCCATCTGCGCTGCTGCAGTCGCCGACTACACCCCGCGCCACCCAGCTGATCACAAGATGAAAAAAGCCCTTGAGCCGCTCGATACGATCGAGTTGGTTGAGACGGCAGATATTTTGGCACATCTTTCAGCTGAGAAGGCAGATAGGGCTGTTGTCGGCTTTGCTGCCGAAACTAACGACGTTGTTTCCTTTGCACAGCAAAAACTTTTGAGGAAGCACTGTGATCTTATCGTCGCAAATGATGTCTCTCGTTCCGATTCGGGTTTCGGCTCCGATACCGATAAAGCTTGGTTCGTAACGGCTGACGGAATCGAGGAGCTGCCTGTTTTATCGAAACGAGCTTTGGCTGACCGCATTCTCGATACGGTTTCTCAAACTTTCTTAAAATAGTTGTTGCGTCCGTCGGCTTCTATGGGTTAAAGTATTCCTTGTTGTCAGCGAGACAACAAAAAGCTTCGGGACGTGGCGCAGCTTGGTAGCGCACTTGACTGGGGGTCAAGGGGTCGCTGGTTCGAATCCAGTCGTCCCGACCAGAAGTTTCAAAGGGCAGGACATTTGTTCTGCCCTTTTCTTTTAGATAGACCTTGAGGCTATTGGCTAGGTCTACAGCGAACGGGTATCATTGGGACGTTCTGACCGAAACCGACGGGGGAGTGCCGTGGGAATTAAGAAGAAGATCAAGAAAGAGCTCATCGGTACTTCCGATTACCCTTCGAACCGGATCTTCACGATCTCCAACGTCATCACGTTCACACGTCTGTTGCTGACATTCGTGTTCCTCTATTTGTTCTCCAATCACTTCGATCGGTATATCTCTTTGATTATCTACGGCGTGGCCGCCTCGACCGATTGGCTTGATGGTCAGATCGCCCGTATGACTAAAACGGTCAGCTGGCTCGGCAAGATCATGGATCCCATCGTTGATCGCGCACTGCTGTTCACCGGCGTACTTGGGCTGGTGGTACGTGGCGAGCTTCCGGTTTGGGTTTGCTTGGTGGTGATCGGAAGAGACGTCTACCTCGCCTGTGGCAACGCGATCGTCCGTCGGTTCCATAAACGACCCATCGATGTCGTTTATACCGGTAAGGCAGCAACGGCACTTTTGATGACCGGATTCACCCTGATGCTTCTCGGTATCCCTGTTGTCGTCGGTCCCCAGCTGTTCCCTGCTTCGTTCAATATGGTTCCCGGTCTAAACGGTCAGGCTATGCCTCTGGGTATCTACTTCGTCTACCTCGGTGTCGTTTTCTCCCTCGTTACTGCTGTCATCTATACGATCAAGGGCATAGTTGCCACGTACAATGCCATCAAACATCCCGAAAACGAGGATCTCGACTTTTTAAATCCCGAAATTGACGATTAGTCCCATTCCCTTTGCATCGACTTCAGGGGACGTGGGGTAGAATACGTACTTGAGACAACCTGTATCAATCCATAACTATCGGTAGGGATTTCAATGGACAATCTTGAGAACAATCAGACGCCCGCTTCATCTGAAGGAGCCACGTGCGTTTTTCGTATGCCTTCGGCTGACGTCACGGTTCCTGATCTCATGAAGAGTTCTCAGATAACCGTCCCTGTTCTTTCGATTATCAAAGGGCCTCAGACCGGTAGCGCATTCGAACTAGAATCTGCAGTGACGACCATCGGTCGCGACCCTTCGAATTCCATCTTCCTGAATGACATGACGGTCTCTCGTGCACATGCGAAGATCGTGCGCTCTGCACGAGGGGCTGTTATCGAAGACCTCGGTTCTCTGAATGGCACCTGGGTTGATGGCGCTATCATCAATTCCGCCCCGCTTCATGACGGTTCGTCCGTTCAGATTGGCACGTTTACGCTCATCTATCACGAGAGCACCCCGGAGCGTATTGAAACTGGTGAATAGCTTTGGCAGAACGAAGCTATCTCAGCATCGGTCAGGTCGTCAATCTTCTTCGTGGTGCCTATCCCGACCTCTCGAACTCTAAAATTCGTTTTCTCGAAGACGAAGGCCTCATCACGCCTCATCGCACCCCGAAGGGATATCGACAGTATTCGAAGGAGGACGTCGATCGTCTCGAGGTCATCCTGCATCTTCAGAAGACACGGTATATGCCGTTGAACGTGATCAAGCAGCGTCTCGATAACGCTTCCGATCTTTCGACCCTTGCATTTGAGGTGGGCTTGCTGTCAGATGTGCCCATGAAGACCGAGCCCAAAGAGACGAAGCAAAAGCTGCATCCTATTGAGAATATTCCCGATCTTTTGGGTGTGGAAATCTCATTCGTCCGTTCTTTGGCGGAAAACGATTTGATCCGAATTATCAAAAGCCCCCAGAACAGGGAGCTCGTCGATGGTCGTGATTTTCAGATCATTCGATACTGCGCCGAGCTTTCCCGTTTTCATATCGAGCCGCGCAACCTTCGCCAGTACGTAACCGCCGCCAATCGAGAATCGTCGATGTTCGAGCAGGTTTTGGTCGGCATGCTCGGTATGGACACCTCTGATGACGATCGCGATGCAAAGCTTGAGCGTGCTTTCAAACAGCTTCACGATCTGACGGATGGTGTACAGACCGCTTTGCTTAAGAACCGTGTTTTCGAGTCGTTGAATGCGGTTGTCGAAGATGCCGATATCGATGCGCTGGATGAAGAGATCACACGGGTCGAACAGGAGCGGAAGCAGACTGATGAACCTGCTGAGATTTCACGCAACGCTCGCAAGAGCGATTAGAATATGAAATAGCCGTCCATCTTCGGAAGGGCGGCTATACTTTTATAACGTCACTCCAATGTACCCTATATGAACCTGGAGGATCTTTTTATGCGTTTGTCCGATATGCGACGTTGCTCTGCTCGACTTGCAGTAGTTGCCGCTCTTTCGGGTGCCATGATCAGCGCCGCTGTTCCTGCTGCTGCATATGCCGATACTAAAACCGATCTGGCTGCCGCTCGCGAGAAGCTCGAGCAAATCGGTGCTGAGACCGATCGTACCTCCGCTCAGCTCGATTCTCTGAATGACCAGCTTAACCAGACCGAGTACGATATCTCCGAGAAGCAGGATAATCTTGCAAAGAGCCAGGAGAAGCTTTCGAAATTCGTATCGTCTGATTATAAGGACGGCGGTACCAGCCTGCTTGCGGCTTTTACCGGCACTTCCGATCTGAGCGATATGTTCTCGCGGCTGTTCTATGTCAACAAGGTTGCCGATACGCAAGCCGAAGCGATTCAGGCTGTAAAGACTGCCAAGAAGGAGCTTGAGTCTAAGGAGGCCGAGCAGAAGAGGAACGTCACGCAGCTTCAGAAGACTGTCGACGATCTGAATTCTCAGCGTTCTGAAGCCGCTGATGTCGTGAATTCTCTCGATGCACAATTGAAGGAAGAGCTTCAGAAGGAGGCCGAGGAGAACGCTCGTCTTCAGGCCGCTATGCAGGCAAGTCAAGAGCAGCAGGTTCAGGCGGTGGCCAAGTCAAGCTCTTCTAACAACTCCTCGACATCTAATTCCGGTAGCGCGTCATCCAGCTCCAGTTCACAGCCGACTGGATCGAGCCATTCCACGTCGACCCCTTCCACGAGCGGCAACTCGAGTACCGGTTCTTCAAGTTCGAGTGGCAGCAGCTCGTCCAAGCCGAGTAGCAGTTCATCAAGCTCCTCAAGCAGCAGCTCTTCATCTACATCAAGCTCGAATGTGAATGGCGGCTCCGTCGTTTCGAGGGCGTATTCAAAGCTTGGCTCCCCGTATGTGTGGGGTGCCTGTGGTCCGACGTCCTTTGATTGCTCCGGTTTTGTGAGCTACTGTTTGACGGGCTCCTATACGCGAATTGGTACGACCTATACGTTTATGGGATGGACCCGCGTTTCCAATCCCCAGCCGGGCGATGTCTGCACGAGCGCGACGCACTGCGGCATCTATATCGGTAACGGTCAGATGATCCACGCGTCCCGTCCTGGTGTCGGTGTCATTATCGGCCCGGTCCAAAGCAATATGATCATCGTGCGTCGATAGTTTGAATAAGGGCCTCGAATGAGGCTCTTATTTATTAGAGTTCTGTGTAGCGCAAGTATCCCAGGAGATACGCTTTCGATACGAATGCAGTGATTGCGCTTCTGACAAGCAGAGATTCTCGTGTGATTCGTTGAGCGGAATCAGGAACGTTTTCCTGTTTGAGCATAAAAGCAGCACGGAGGGCGGACTCAAGTTCCGTTGCAACATAATCGAATGCAGTATCGGCATTATAGGAAACTTGCTGGATGCGAAACATCGATTCGACTGCGGCCATAGGAAGCACCTGTTTAAATAGGCAGACAGCGATGAGTTTTGCGATATGGTTACGCCCATATTGCTTCTTTTCCGGTGCGGGAACGAGCTTCATCTTCACATAGTTATTGATCATGGAAGGGGAGAGCCACGAACCTTCTACGCAAGCGTCTAATGGTTGCAAAACGTTTTCGACATAAGCCACAACTTGATCTCGATAGAGGGGCATCGCTGGGAGTTCTCGGTATCGAGGCATTGTAAAATTTAAAAATGCATGTGCGATCTCGGAACTGTGGAAGGCATCGGGCAATATCGTCGGTGCGAGATCTTCCGGTGCGATTTGATCGCTTGAATCGGACATGGGGATTACTTTTTTAGCGTTACTCATATGTCCTCCTTTTTCAAGTATTAAAAACAAGTATATATAGTTTTAAATACTAGCAAAGATTGAGCTATACAGATTTATCGCTATAATCTGAACAGAAAGCGTTGAAAGGATTGCTATGTCGTGGGCCCTGATTGCCGATTCCAGCTGTAATTTAAAATGCTATGAGCCGCAATCTATGGATGCTTCCTTTGGCATAGCCCCGCTCAAGATCAATGTGGCTTCAACTGAATATGTCGATGATGATGCGCTCAATGTCAATATGCTCATCGAACACATGACAGCTGAATCCGCTGGCTCCTCGACTGCTTGCCCCAGTGTAGGGGAGTGGTCTGAATTGATGCGTTCTGCTGACAATGTGATCGTTGTTCCGATATCGTCAGGTTTATCGGGGAGTCTTGAGGCTGCTCAGACTGCTCGGGATCTCGTGCTACAAGAAGATCGGAACCGAAATATCCATATCATCGATTCTCGTGCGGCGGGCGGAAAGCTCGAATTGCTTGTCTATAAGATCGATCGGTACCTAACTGAACATCCCGATACCACCTTCGATGAAGTTTGCGCGTTTGCCGATGATGTGGAGGATCATGCCCAAGTCCTCTATTCATTGAGCACGTTCGACAATCTCACTAAAGCCGGGCGCTTGCCTAAAATCGCTGGAGCGGTTGTCAATAAGTTGAATATCCGTATTCTCGGTACCGCAACGGCGCAGGGAACCATGAAGATCGTTGGTCCGACACGCGGTGAAAAGAAGATGTACAAAAAGATCGTTGAAACCATGGATGCCCATGGGTTCCATGGCGGAGATGTATTCATCGACTACGTTCTCAATGAGCAGGGAGCCCGTCTCCTTGCTGGTAAGATCGCGGAACGTTGGCCTGAGTCGAAATTTCATATTATGCCGTGTCGTGGACTCTGCTCATTCTATGCTGAAGTCGGTGGGCTGATCATAGGATACGAGTGCTCTCATCCATGGGAGTAACAATCAGCACGTTTAGGACCGCTGTGATGAGATTCACAGCGGTCCTCCTTTTTAAGATGATAAGATAACAACCTTACATAAGATATATTATCGCGTTTTAATATTGATTTTGATTTAGATAACGGTAAGCGTCGGTGGCTGCAAGAGCGCCGTCGGATATCGCTGTGACAACCTGTCGTAGCGGTGTTGCCCGCATGTCTCCTACGCAATAGAGACCTTGCGTTTCGGTTCGCATCCATTTGTCTGTAAGCACTTCGCCATGATCGTTGAGCTGAACCAGACCTTTAACCAGTTCGGTGTTCGGCCTGGTGCCGACAAAGACGAAGACGCCGACCGTGCCGGGTTCATACTCCGCCTGATCGATCGTTCCATTGACGGTATCTCGGAGGATGATTTCTTCTAGAGCACTTTGTCCTGAAACTTCCGAGATGATTGTTTGGTATCGAACCGTGACATTGTTCTTAGCCAGTAGCTTATCCACCATGCCCTTGGGAGCTTTGAACGCGTTCTTGCGTACAACAACGATCACATGTGCAGCGATATCTGAGAGGTACAGGGCCTCTTCTACGGCAGAGTTGCCGCCTCCTACGACATATACCGTCTTATTTCTGAAGAACATCCCGTCGCATGTTGCGCAATAAGATACTCCGCGTCCCTTAAACGTCCGTTCTCCTTTAAATCCGGCTTCTGTAGGCGATGCTCCCAATGCAGCGATAACTGCGCGTGATGCTATCGATTCATCATTCCCTGATAGATAAAAAATGTTTTGTATGTGCTGCAAGCTTTCGACATTCGCATAAATAAATTCGGTACCTAATGACTCTGCGTGATCTTTAAGTCGTGAACCGAAATCCATGCCAGATATTCCTGGTAAACCTGGGTAATTATCGATCTTGCTACTGGAAGCGATCTGTCCTCCAGGCATGGTTGCGTCTATGACACAATTCGTTAGGCCCGACCTTGAAGCATAGATGGAGCTTGCCATTCCCGCCGGACCGCTTCCGATTATCGCGACGTCAAATCGTTTTAAGTCGGTCATTGTTCCTCCTGTATTTTGTTTTGTATGGAGCGTACCCATTTACTACAATGAACAAACTGTATCTTGTTCGAAGAGGATTAACTATGTCGGTTTCTTCCGATACACAACGCAAGGATTCACGGCGACTCATTACAATCATTCATGCCTCGGTCGGTTCCGGACATAAAGCTGCAGCTCATGCTATCGCTCAAGCCATTGAACGCATGCGATCTCATGGGACTGTTCCTGCCGATGTCGCCGTCGACGTAATCGATATCTTGGACTATGGTCGAATTAAATTCGATGGTAATAAGACTGCAGCCTCATTTACGGGCGCTACTAGGCCTATTTATGACGTTACTTGGCGCTATACGTTGACTGGAAGATTTTTATGGGGTGGCGGGTCTGCATGGTCACGAATTATGTTTCCAGCCTTTAATGAATATGTGCGCGAGAATCGGCCCGTTGCGATTATCGCAACGCATATCACAGGCGCCAACGTCGCTGTCGGCGCACGAATGATAACCGGGCTCGACTACCCCATCATCTGCGTTCCAACCGACTATGAAGTCGAAGGTTGGTGGCCGCATAAGGAAACCGATCTATTTTGTGTCGCCAATGAATTTATGGCTGAAACATTGCGGCCTCGTAAGGTTAAAGAGTCGAACATCCAGATAACGGGGATCCCCATACGCGATGGGTTCGATGGCAGCTTTGATAAAACCGCCGTCCTGGATTCATTCGGTTTACCCCATGATAAAAAAATCGTTTTGGTTTTGGCGGGTGCCAGCCTACCTCAACCGTATGTCCGTTTCCGTGCGGCTATCGAGCAGACGCTCCCCTTCCTTCGTGGGTTTGAGGGAATGCACTTCGTCTTCTTGCCGGGCAAGGATTCGGAATATGCTACGAAGCTTAAAACCATATTTAACGCTATGAAACTCGAGAACGTTTCCGTTCTCGACTATGTCGAAGATATGCCGAGTCTGATGAAGGTGGCAGACCTCGCTATTTTAAAGTCAGGTGGCCTTACGGTGACCGAGTGTCTCTGTGCGCGTTTGCCCATGTTGTTGCTCGGCAAGTCATACGGACAAGAAAAGGCGAACACGACCATGCTCACCGGTATGGGTGCCAGCATGCATGTGACGACCGCACGTGAGCTCATCTTTACGCTACGACACCTTCACGACCATCCTGAGAGCCTTAAGGCGCTTCTCATTAACGGCGAGACACTGAGAAGGCCGCGTGCAGCCGAAGATATCGTTAGAGCTACCATGAAGGAGCTTGATAAACAGCGCGACCATAAAAAGCGTTTTATCGAATTCTATATTGGGGATAAGCCTGCTCACATCCGATAGGGCCTTTACTGTCCGCTTGAACCGAATCCGCCAGTCCCACGATCGGTCTCGTCGAGATTCTCAACTTCTTCTAAATGAACCAAGGGCACTTCTTGGATGACCAGTTGTGCGATCCTGTCGCCACGTTCGATATGAATCGTGGTGCTGGGATCCAAATTGATCAGGATGATTTTAAGTTCGCCTCGGTAATGCGCATCGATCAAACCTGGTGTGTTGACGAGAGATAGTCCCTCACGTATGGCCAAACCGCTTCGAGGCTGAACAAACCCTGCATATCCTTCCGGAATGGCGATAGCCAGTCCCGTGGCTACGAGCTTTCTCTCGTGGGGTTTGAGATCAAGAGTTTCCGCTGATCGTAAATCGAGGCCCGCATCGCCTTGGTATGCGTAGGACGGCAAAGGCATTTTGGGATCGAGCCGTTTGATTTTCAGAGTGATGTTGCTCATGGTCTTTACCTCAACTTATCTAATTCAGCTAAGAATTCGTCGACATCTTTAAAATCCCTGTAAACAGATGCAAAACGAATGTAAGCGACTTTATCGATACGCTCGAGCCGCTTGAGAACCATGTCGCCGATTTCATGAGATGAAACAGCTGTGAGCGTTCTGCTTCTGAGCTCGATTTCGATATCATCGATCAGAGCATTCAGCTTTGACAAATCGATATCGCGTTTGGTACTGGCTCGCATGAGGCCAGCAAGCAATTTATTGCGATCGAATGGTTGTGTCGAACCGTCACTCTTGATGACTTCTATAGGGTCTTCGCACCGCTCAAATGTAGTAAAGCGATAGTTGCATGAGCAGCACTCACGACGACGTTTGATCGTGTTGTTTGCCTCTTGCGTGCGCGAATCGATTACGCGCGTATGCTCATTTCCGCATTTTGGACAACGCACAATATGCCTCCTGATCTCCCTTAGAAGGATACCATGCGCTCTAGGGCTACCTTGAGGGAACAGTAAGCTCCTGTCCGGGTGTAAGGGTTTTCGAATCGAGATGGTTGAACGATACGATGGCATCAGAGATCTCTTGCGTAGTAAGGCCGGGCACGTTGCACTCAGACGCGATCGACCAGAGTGAATCGCCTTCTCGTACTGAAATCATCGTATGGTGCGCTGTGCCAATGGCTTGAGCCACGTTCTCAGAATGGACGATGCAGAATGAGACCATGATTCCAATGAGGGATATAGCCAGTAAGGCGATCGCTATATATGTTGCGGATGAACTCTTGTGCTGAGAGCTATTCGAACTTGCGCCGAGGCCGCCATCGACGACGGTAAACGTCGGTTTGAAATCCTGCTCGATATCGAGCGCGAGGTTGCCTTCGAACATTGCATCCGTTTTCATGGTGGTCTCCCTATACGAACTTTGACTAGGAAAGTTATACAAAGCCGTTCGGACAAATTACTGGCAAAAGAACGAGTGTTCGTATATCATTATCTTCGAACAGTTGTTCCTGTCAAGAATTATTCGAACAAATGTTTGTTACTGGAGGAACCATGGCAAGAAAAATCACCAAGCGCCAGCAGCAGATCTATGACTTCATACGGTCCTATCAACTTGAAAAGGGTTACCCGCCCAGTGTTCGCGAAATGGCCGCTGCCGTGGGTCTCTCATCCCCTTCTACGGTCCATGCGCACTTGTCGGCACTTGAAGCTCGTGGTCTTATCAAACGAGATAAAACGAAGCCGCGTGCTCTTGAAGTCTTCAATGAAGACGGCACAGCTGCAAAGCTTGCTGAGGTGAAAGAACAGCCCGATCGTGGGACGATTTCGCTCCCGTTGGTCGGACGAGTTGCTGCCGGGCTGCCGATTCTCGCGGAGCAAAATGTCGAGGACACATTCACGCTCCCGACGGAAATCGTCACGGATTCGAGCTCATTCGTTCTTGAGGTCCATGGCGAATCCATGATCAACGCCGGTATATTCAATGGAGACTTCATCGTGGTTCGCGAGCAGAAATCAGCCATGAACGGTGAGATTGTCGTAGCTATGATCGATGGTGAAGCGACTGTCAAAACGTTCTATAAAGAAGCTGGCCGCGTTCGTCTTCAGCCTGAAAACGATTCGATGGAGCCTATTTACGCCTCTAATCCCATGATTTTGGGTAAAGTCGTAGCGCTTATGCGACGTTTTTAATGCACATGAGTGATAACGTCTTCCGTGATGAACAAATGAATCGTCCTGCTCGTCGTGTTCCTCTCTTCGATACCGTCAGAGGTCTTGTGATCCTTTCTATGGTTGCATTTCATGCGACATATGATGCCGTCATATTATATGGATGCGACATAGAGTGGTTCTTGAACCCTCTTATCCAAACTGTCTGGAGAAATTCGATTAGCTGGACGTTCTTGCTTCTTGCGGGCATTATGTGCTCTTATTCGCGGAACAACGTGAAAAGGGCCGCGCGCTATTTTCTCGTTGCGCTATTGATTTGGATTGCGACGTCTATCGCCGCTGTCGATATTCCTATTAGTTTCGGCATCATTTATTGCATGGGTTCAAGCGTAGCCTTATTTGCAGTCCTAAAGCCGTTTCTGGATCGAATATCCAGTCCGATAGGATTCTTCCTGTTTACGTTCCTGTTTTTGGCGACGCTTGATAAACCTCATGGTGTGTACGGGGCACATCACCTTGCTTGGCTTGGATTTCCCGATGCGAATTTCGAATCGGGAGACTACTACCCTATCGTCCCCTACTCATTTCTCCTACTTGCGGGAAGTTTCATCGGACGCTCCATACGACGCCATCAGCGAGAATCATCTTCAGCCAATATCTTTAACGTTGATATTCCCGTTCTTCGCGTTATCGGAAAACATCCGTTAGGGATATACCTTATCCATCAGCCCTTGCTGTTATTGTTTTTCGATGTTTGGGTTCGCTTCATCTAGTACCGAATACTTCGAGATAAGCTCTCCCAGTCGCTTGGCTACCTTTACGACAACGTTCACGCCAGTCGACTGGTACGTTTCGCTAATGATGGCTGCCTGCTGATGAATCAGAGAAAGAAGGGCTCCCTGGTTGTAGGGTATCGAAACGCTCATCAGAACTTCCTGAGCCGAGGCTTCATGGGAAATCCGATAGAGTAGATCGGCGGTTCCTTCTCCGGTCTCTGCGGAAAACAAGATAGCGTCAGGATAACGACGAGATAGATAAATGCGTTCGTCTTCTTGCAGCAGATCTATTTTATTGAACACTACAAGCGCTGGGTTATGACCTGCGCCTATCTCGTCAAGAACGGCATCGACGGCTTCAAGATGGCGAAGGTAATCTTCGTCAGACGCGTCAACGACTTTCAGGATCAAATCAGACTCGAGGACTTCCGATAAGGTCGATTTAAAAGCATCGACTAGTCCGTGAGGTAGTTTTTGAATGAAACCGACGGTATCGGTGAGGGTCATTTCACGTCCACCGGGAAGTTTGTAGGAACGCGTTGTCGGATCGAGTGTGGCAAAGAGTTTGTCTTGTGATAGAACAGAGGCACCCGTTAGAAGGTTCAGAATGGATGATTTTCCCGCATTGGTGTAACCGGCCAAGGCAACCCGATATGCATAGGATTCGCTGCGGGTCTTTGACTGAACATCCCTTCGCTTTTCGACCTCTTGCAGTTCTTTGCGTAGAGAGCTGATCTTGTTTCGCACAAGTCGCCTGTCGACCTCGAGCTGACTTTCGCCTTGCCCGAAGCGCCCGCCGATACCGCCACGGGCCTGCTCTTTGGCAAGATGACTCCACATGCCACGCAATCGCGGCAGCAGATATTCACATTGGGCCAATTGAACCTGGAGTCTGCCTTCGCGTGTCTGAGCATGTAGACCGAAGATATCGAGAATCAACGCGGTTCGATCGATGATTTTGACAGGAGAGCCGACTGCCTTTTCGAGATAAGACTGTTGCGAAGGAGTGAGGTCGTCATCGAAAATCACGACGTCGAGATCCATTCGCCGTACAAGGTTGACGAGCTCGTCAACCTTTCCGGAACCGATAAAGGATTTCGGATTCGGCTTTACCAATTTTTGAGTTAATCGCGCCAACACTATCGCTCCAGCAGTGTTGGCGAGGCGCTCAAGCTCGTCTAGGGAACGGTCAACAGGCCACTCTTGATCTTTCCATTCGATGCCGACAAGAACGGCTCTTTCGGGTTCCGGTGTCGTCTGAATAAAGGATAACCGGCTCATATCAATACCTTTGAAGTGATTCTTCGATAAGATTGAGCGCCGAATCTTCTGAATGAATGTCCATGTCGATCCACGTGATACGCTTATCGCGCTTGAACCACGACAACTGCCGCTTAGCGTATCTACGTGTTCTGAGTTTTATAAGATCCCGTGACTCATCTATCGATATCTTGCTGTCAAGAGCGTCGATAACCTCTTTGTATCCGATTGCCTGCATCGATGTGAGGGCATTCTTGTAACCGCTGTCGACAAGCTGAGTGACCTCATTTACCAAACCCCGCTCAAACATATCGTCTACGCGTTGATTGATGCGTTGATACAGCCGATCTCTGTCCATGGTGAGACCGAAATACGACGTAGGATAAAAAGACTCAGCATGGGAAAAATGAGCTTTTTGCTCTGCATAGCTTTCCCCTGCATATGCCATTTCGATCGCTCGAATTACGCGTCGTACGTTATGGGGATGGATAACGGATGCGCTTTCAGGATCGATCTTCTTGAGCTCCTCATATAGCGCCTCGGCTCCGTATGTAGTCGCATAGGATTGCAGCTTTGAGCGAAGAGGATCTTCTGCCTCGCCAGTTGGAAAATCCATTACATCTAAAGCAGCTCGCACATAGAGCCCTGTCCCACCGCATACGATCGGCGGTTGATTTCGTTCGAGACATGAATCGATAACCTCACGTGCAGCTCGCTGATAGAGGGCAGCAGAATAAGGCGTATCAGGTTCGCAAACATCGACCATATAAAGCGGGGCACGGCAAGAATCGCTATTCATTTTTGCCGTGCCGATATCCATATGACGATAGATTTGCATGGAATCAGCTGAAATTACCGCTCCAGATAGCTTCTCAGCTAAGCCATCGGCAATCTTGCTTTTTCCCGATGCGGTTGGGCCGACGATAGCGATAACCGAGTATTGTTTTCCGTCGAGGCTGGAGTTCATCGAGGATCTCCGACCACCTGACCCGAGAGATACCAGGTCTTAGCGGTATCGATTTCAACGTCAAGTATCTTACCTACCAGTTGATCAACGGTATACCCTTTCGGAACGGGCGCATGGACGGTTTGATTCTTCGGGCTTTTTCCCTGCAAAACAGCATCGTCTTTCTTGGAGGTACCCTCGATGAGCGCAGGGACGACCGTGTGCAGTTCTCCTTGGTTATATTCATGTGCGGTCTCTTCTACGACATGAACGAGTCGGTTGAAACGATCGAGAATCACATCGCGCGGTGTCGGATCAACGATCTTAGCCGCAGGGGTACCTTCGCGTTTCGAGTAGATGAAGGTATAGGCCTGGGCGTATCGAACGGTCTCTGCGAGAGAGAGCGTTTCAGCAAAATCGGATTCCGTCTCGCCTGGGAAGCCGACGATGATATCTGTTGAAAGCGCTATGTCGGGTATACGGTTTCGAACCATATCGACAAGCCTCAGATAATCTTCTCTCGTATACCGACGGTTCATCTCTTTTAGGATGCGACTTGAACCAGATTGAACGGCCAAGTGCAATTGCGGCATAACGGCAGGCACCTCTGCCATGGCGTCGACGGTTTCCGGCAGCAGATCTTTCGGGTGGGACGAGGTGAAGAAAATCCTTTCGATACCGGTGTCCCCCACCGCACGAAGCAGCTCAGCAAAACGAGGCTTGCCATGGGCGTCTCGTCCATAGGAGTTGACGTTTTGTCCCAACAGCGTGATCTCACGAACTCCATGACGAGCGAGACCAGCGACTTCGTCGACGATCTCTTCAAAGGGGCGGCTTTTCTCGCGTCCGCGCACATAGGGCACGATGCAATACGAACAGAAATTATTGCATCCAGTCATAATGGGGACCCATGCGGCATAGCGGTTCGCGCGATGCCAGGGCATATCGGTTGCATGGACTTCCTCGTGCTCCGCTGTCCTGATTTGACGGCCCCCGGTCGTGAACGCATCAGCGATCAGTTCGGCGACATGGGCGATTGAATGCGTGCCGAAAATCACGTCAACGTTATCGACGTTCGTCAACAGCCCTTGTCCGTCACGTTGGGCTATGCAGCCGCCAACCGCGATGACGCGTTTACCCGAAGGCGCCGTCGGAAGGCTTTTGCACGAGGAACACTGACCATACAGTCTCGTATCGGCTGCTTCACGGACGCAGCAGGTCATAAAAACGATGATATCCGCATCTTCGCGAATTGGAACCTCGAGGCATCCATATGAGTCCAAAAGACCACTCACGCGCTCGGAATCGTGCATATTCATTTGACACCCGAACGTGCGGATGAAATATGTTTTGCCCAGAAGGGTTTCGCGTACGGAATCCATAAATAACCTAACGTGTTTATCTTTTAAGCAACTGGCTTGACATCGTCAACCGAATCGACGAAGTCAACGGAAGACGAAGTCCGGCTGATTTGATGAACGTAAACGGAAAGTCGAATCGCCGTTCTCGATTCTCCGTTGATGAGAATATCTGAAAAGACAGGAGCACAGGAAATATCGAGTCCGGTGGGAATCAAGAATCCACGGGCGATTGCAATAGCCTTGATCGCCTGATTGACAGCTCCAGCCCCTACGCACTGCATGTTGACGGGCACACCGTCCTTGACCATGCCGGCAATTGCTCCGGCTACTGAAGCCGGAGAGGATTTGCTCGACACTTTGAGACAATCCATCTTTGTTTCTCCTGCGTGTGTGGTGCGAATAATTACTACATTGATCTATCGATAAACTCTACTATTCATCTTTTGACAGGTCAAAGCTGACGGTGATCCGATCACGCGTCACCCTGACTTTCGGATCGCCGTGAAGCGTTAAATAGTAGCGTTCGGCAAGATCGTTGAAATCACGTTCAACTGCTCGCGAGAATGCCTCGATATCATCATGAGTTATCTTAAGGCCCCTTCTATCCTTAGAGAGATCTATCGTCTTCGATCTCGTCGAGGAGTCTCTCGTCCTAAGCAGACGCGATGCGACATCGCGAAGCGGCTCGATATGTCCTGCAAGAATTCGATGGGCGGTTCGCTCGGACAAAGTGAGACCAAGCGACGCTGCGACTTGAATAAAGTCGGATGCGTCGGCTGCAAAGCCGAGTCGATCTATGACCGGAAGCGTTGAGGCGTCATCTAGAAAGAGCAGCTGGGTCGCATCAAGTTTTGAATGTGCTTGCTGATAGAGGGTAGCCGCAATTTCAGTAGGAGTACCCAGGAAAACGTCGCAATCGCTCTGTTCTTCCAAGGCAAATTCGCAAACAGTTCGAGCAATGTTGTGCGGTCCCCGGGCGCAAACGTATTTACTCTCATCATCCTTTACGGCTTGCGGCCACGTGGATTGATCGGCTCTTTCGCTCAACGCGTCCGTATCGAAGATAACCCGGAAAGAAGAACCCAATCCGGGTGCAGAGGTTACCACGGATGCCTCGCATGCATTCTGTTTAATCGAAAAAAGCGCCATGCCCCTGCCGTGAACACCCCACCTATCCATTTTCATAGATTGGAGCTTGGATGTGACACGGGCATCGAAAATGCGGTCCTGCATGTCTTGAGGTACGCCCGAACCGTTGTCAAGAAAGAGGAGGGAACGTACCCCCTCCTCTTTCATTGTCGCTACGTAAATGGACGTTGCACCGGCGTCGCGTGCGTTACGGAGCATTTCAATGACGGCATCTTCAACATGTTGAATGTCATGCTTGGCCTGACGACGTTCAGCTTCTGAAATACGAAGCTTGACATAACCCTCTCCGAGATTCTCCTCTACCCGAAGGTTGCCCTCACCAGACATCGAAGCAATAAACGATATGAGGTCATTTTCCGTACCCATAGATTATTTAGCGATATCGATAGCGCGGCTCTCGCGGATCACGACAACTCGAACCTGTCCAGGGTACTCCATCTCTTCCTCGATTTGATGGGCGATATCATGCGCCAAGACAGTCGATTCGGCATCGGAGATCTTGTCGGGCTGCACCATGACGTGAACCTCTCGGCCAGCCTGCATGGCATAGGTGCGCTCGACGCCCTCATGGGAGTTGGCGATCTCCTCGAGCTTTTCAAGGCGCTTGATGTAGTTCTCAGCCGATTCGCGACGAGCGCCAGGACGTGAAGCGGATACAGCGTCTGCGGCCTGGACAAGCACATCGAGGACCGTATCGGGATCGACATCGGCATGATGGGCCTCGATTGCATGGACGATGACGGGCTTTTCACCGTAGCGGCGCGCAAGCTCGGCTCCGATGACGGCATGGGGGCCCTCAACATCGTGATCGATTGCCTTACCGAGGTCATGAAGGAGGCCGGCACGCTTGGCTATGACGATATCGACACCGAGTTCGGAGGCCATGACGCCGCAGAGCTCGGAAACCTCGATAGAGTGCTGAAGCACGTTCTGTCCAAATGAGGTGCGATAGCGCAGGGCGCCGAGCGTCTTGACCAGCTCAGGGTGAAGATCATGGATGCCCATGTCGTACGCTGCCTGCTCGCCGGCCTCGCGCACGCGCTGCTGGACCAGATCGGCAGCTTTCTGGTACATTTCCTCGATGCGTGCGGGATGGATGCGGCCATCGGCGATAAGGTTCTCGAGAGCGACGCGGGCCGTCTCACGACGAACGGGATCGAAGCTCGAAAGCACAACCGTTTCAGGTGTGTCATCGATAACGAGATTCACACCTGAAACCTGCTCGAAGGTACGGATGTTGCGACCTTCGCGACCGATGATGCGACCCTTGAGATCGTCTGAAGGGATATGAACGGACGTTACCGTGACCTCAGCGGTATGGTCGGCAGCACAGCGTTGAATGGCCAGCGAAAGGATCTCCTGCGCCTTTTTATGGCACTCGGCACGAACCTGCTGCTCGGAATCGCGAATGATCGTCGCAGCCTCGTGAGTCACCTCGCCACGAACCTTATCGAGAAGCTCTTTATGTGCGTCGTCGCGCGAGAGGTCGGCGATGCGCTCGAGCTCAGAGGTCTGCTTTGCATAGAGATCGTCAAGCTCTCGCGCGCGCTTTTCGACTTGGCCGGCCTGGCTTGAAAGCTGGTGCTCACGCTTATCGAGAGCGTCGTTGCGGCGATCGAGGGACTCCTCGCGCTGCATCACGCGGTTCTCGAGTGTGCGAAGCTCCTGTTTGCGCTGCTTTTCATCAGCTTCGGCAGCCTGCTTGTGCTGGATGATCTCTTCTTTCGCCTCAAGAAGAGCTTCCTTCTTGAGCGTTTCCGCCTGGCGCTCTGCTTCACCGATAAGTGATTGAGCCTGCTCGTGAGCGGAGCTGATCTTTGATTCAGCTTCGCGAAGGCTCCCCTGCTTAGCGGTGCGCATGTAAGCGATGGCGGCGACGGCACCGATCACAATGCCGATGATACCGAAAACGATACCCATGCCCACTCCTTGTCTTAGTTCAATAGCATACGAAACAGCGCTTTCACGATCGAAAGCGCTGGACATTTGAATGGTATGGATCAATCTGTCTGAAACGAATAATTTCCTATATCAATCTCATCAAAGATGAGCTCATATCACATTGCAAATGACAGAACTATCCTACGTTGAAGCAGCTAGCGTGTCAAATATTGCAGTCCACGAACAACCGTTCACCGATTTTATTCGGATGCAAGATATTCTTTAACGACGTCAGCTGACAGGGAATACGGAAAACCCTTTCCCATGAGAAAGCGGACGAGTTTTTCGAAGGGCTTCGTCTCTGGTATCGTCTTATGGGAAATCAATTCCCGCGCTCGCGTATAATCATCTTCTTGGGAGAAATATGCTTCCGGATACCCGGGAATGTCCTCACATTTGACATGTTTACGTTTCAGTTCAAGCTCGATTTTCCGCTTTCCCCAGCCACGTCTCTTACGTTCCTCGATAAAGTAGGCTGAAAATCGAGCGTCATCGAGAAACCTAAGAGTCTGAGCACGCTCAAGGGCATGTTCAATCGCCGCTTCATGATATCCCGCGGTGATCAACTTTTCTCGAGCCTCTCCGACGGAATGATCACGGCGACCGAGCATTTCTGTGAGGTAAACCAGCGCCGTTTTGGCTTCAAGGGTATCGACGGATTGGGCAATCGCTTCAGGCGCGCAAGGAAGCGCTGGCTTTTCCTTCATGAACTGTCGGGCGACGCGAGTCGGAACCCAGATCGAACGCTCACGCGTTCGTTCCGTCGTCAACTTAATGCAAGCCCGGGGCTTTTTGCTGCGGTACCCCGTGGCGAATGTAGACGATTTCGTCGCGGGGTACTCAACGTCAATTGAAATAACGTTGTCATTCATGTGAGAACGCTATTCTGACTCGGCCTCTTCAAGATCGGTCGCAACGCCCGTAGGCTCGTCTTCAAAATCGAGGCCACAAGCAACGCGAACTTTGTGCTCGATTTCCTCAGCGAGCTCGGGGTTTTTCCGCAGGAATTCCTTTGCGGCTTCCCTGCCCTGTCCCAGGCGTTCGCTTTCATAGGTGTACCAGGCTCCGGATTTGGTCACGATATCGTAATCGACGCCCATATCCAGGATGGAGCCCTCTTTTGAGATGCCGGTTCCATACATGATGTCGAACTCTGCCGATTTGAACGGCGCTGCCACCTTGTTCTTGACGATCTTGGCGCGCACACGGTTGCCGACGACTTCGGTACCGCTCTTGATGCTGTCGATACGACGGATGTCGATTCGAACCGATGAGAAGAATTTCAAGGCACGACCGCCCGTGGTGGTTTCGGGGTTGCCGAACATCACACCGATCTTTTCGCGAAGCTGATTGATGAAGATGCACGTGGTATTCGACTTGGAAAGCGATCCGGCGAGCTTGCGAAGCGCCTGGCTCATGAGGCGGGCCTGGAGTCCGACGGTTGTATCTCCGATCTCACCTTCGATCTCCGCTCGCGGAGTCAAAGCTGCGACGGAGTCCACGACGACGCAATCGATTGCACCGGAGCGAACGAGCATATCGCAGATCTCGAGCGCCTGCTCTCCCGTATCGGGCTGCGAGATGAGCACCTCGTCGATATCGACACCGATGCGAGCGGCGTACGTCGGGTCGAGAGCATGCTCGGCATCGATAAATGCCACAACACCTCCTGCAGCCTGAGCTTCGGCCAAGATCTCAAGCGAAAGCGTCGTCTTACCGGATGATTCAGGGCCGTAGATCTCGATGATGCGTCCGCGCGGAACACCTCCGATACCAAGTGCGGCATCAAGCGCGAGGGCTCCAGTCGGTATCGCTTCGACCTCGAGCTGCGGTCCCCCATCGCCGTAGCGCATGATAGAGCCTTCGCCAAATTTCTTCTCGATCTCCTTTTTCGTGGCGGAGATCATCTTGTCTCGCTCTTCACCGTACGTGCGCTCATGAACCGTTTTGACGGAACCAGAATGTTTAGCCATGGAGGCCCTCCTTGTAATCAACCGCTTTGATAGTAGACGAACAGCTGTTCGCGGTCAAGCTGATCAATGATAACGATATAAGAGCTGTCTAACGCTTTGACAAGGGAAAGAATGGATCCTCCTGACAATGATCCTCTTTTCAACTAATCAGGTTTCAGGATGATTCTGACAGATTTCCAACAATGCGGCGCTATGGTGCATACCTGGTCCGATAACGAACCGCCTTCGATAAAAACGAGGGCGCCCAACTCAGTTGAGCACCCTGAAAGGTCAAAGCGGTTTTCTAATACAAATAAGCTCTATAGGGCGTCGAGCTCAGCGACAACAAGTTTAAGCGCCTCTTCAGCTGCCTGCTCTCTGACTTCGTTACGTGATCCTGTAAAGGAATACCGCATGGAACGAGTCCCGCGTACAGAATCGATGCCGATGTAGACGGTTCCAGCTGGGTCTTCAGGCGTTCCCCCTCCAGGTCCGGCGTACCCCGTCAAGCTCACAGCGACCGTTGAGGAGAATAAACGTCGAGAACCACAGGCCATCTCGCAAGCTGTTTGATTCGAAACGGCAGTATAACGTTCGAGTGTTTCTTCGGATACACCGAGAACTTGGTGTTTGATATCGTCGCAATAGGTCACCGCACCGCCACGTAGAACCTCTGATGCGCCGGGGATATCGGCAATCAACGAAGCGACCATGCCGGCAGTACAGGACTCAGCGGTCGAAACGGTAAAACCGTGTTCAGCGCCGACATTGACGAGCTTTTGAGCCCAAACGGATCCCATGAACCCACCTACACCGAGAAGACGATTTTGCGGCAATTCCAGAAGTACTGCGCACCGGATACGACGGTCAGCACGACGGCAGCCACCATCAAGACCTGGGAAAGCTTGAAAACAGGAACACCGAAATCGAAGCCGACCGAGACAAGGGCAAAAGAGAAGAGGTATCCGCAGAGCGAAACCATGGTGACGGCGGTTTTCCACTTACCGAGCTTGTCTGCTGCAACCACCACGCCGTTCGCACTCGCTACCATTCGAAGGGCACTTACGAGAAACTCACGGAACAGGATGATGAACACGGTCCAAACCGTTACGGCGCCGAATTGTAGGAACAGCAGCAGAGCAGAAAAGACGAGCAGCTTATCGGCTATGGGATCGAGAAATTTACCGAAATCGGTAACCTCGTCGCGGGAGCGCGCAAGATAGCCATCGACCTTATCGGTGAGGGAGAGCAGCATGTACAGCACGAATGCGGCCAAGGCGAGCGTCGGCTCGAACGCCAAACCGATGGAATCCCCGCAGGCTCCTTGAAACGACAGAGCCGAGCAGATCATGAAAACCGGAATAAAGGCAATACGCACGCATGTAACGATATTTGCAGGAGTCCAGATGCTTGTAAGCTCCTTATGCTGTTGATTGGACATAGGGTACCTTCTACTCGACAACATGACCGACAAGCTCATAGCAGAAGCTGTCGGTAAACGTAACATTCAAGATATCACCGACCGATGCCTCATCGACCTCAAGGTGCACGGCTCCGTCAGAGTCCGGAGCCTGGAACCAAGCGTGTCCGATGAGTTCGGGGCCATCGGCACCCTCCTCGATACCGTCGACGATGACCTCGGCTGTTTCGCCAACATGCGAAGCCGTGGCGGCGAAGCCGAGCGATTCGGCGAGATCCATAGCGCCTTGCGCGCGCTCCATCTTGATGTCCTCATCGATCTGCCCGTCCATCTTGGCGGCAAGGCTGCCCTCTTCACGAGAATAGGCGAACACGCTCGTGTAATCGAACCCCACCTCGTCCATGAACTGCAGTAGCTCCTGGTACTCCTCGTCGGTCTCAGTCGGGAAGCCGACCATTGCCGTCGAGCGGATCACCATACCGGGAATCTCCTTGCGGAGGCGCGCGAACAGGGAAAGAAGCTCGGATTTGGAGCCGGATCGACGCATTGCGGTCAACAGCCGCTCGCTGCAATGCTGAACGGGGATATCGATATAGGGCAAAACCCCCGGCGTATCACGGATGGTTGCGATAAGTTCGTCGGTCATGCCTTCAGGCTGCAGGTATAGGACGCGTATCCACACATGTTCGGGCGCGACGGCATCCGAAACGGCGCGGAGAAGCTGTGCGAGGTTGCGGGGACCTTCGGTTCCCTCTGCAAAATCCTGACCCCAGATACCCGTGTCCTGGCCGATGAGCACGATCTCGTGAACGCCACCGCTCACGAGATCCTTGACCTCGTTCAAAATAGAGGCGGCATCGCGCGAATGATAACGGCCGCGAATGTAGGGGATCATGCAGAAACTGCAGAATCGGTCGCATCCGTCGGAGATCTTCACATAGGCCGTGGCACCCTCGATCGTGCGTTTAACCGTCGGGAGATACGGTGCCACGGCGCGCTCGATACCGAGAACCGAATCGACGACAGCAACGATGCCGTCCTCCTCATCGGTGCGTACAAAAGCGGAAACCTCTGGAAGCTCCTTGGGAAGGTCGTCTCCATACCGCGAGGGAACGCAGCCGCACATGATGATCGGGCAGGAGCGGACGCCTTCATCGACATCGCTCGCTAACTCGAGCGTGGCCTCGATAGATTCGGAGGTTGCCGACGCCAGAAAAGAGCAGGTGTTCACGATGGCCGCATCGGCCTCCTCGGCAGACTGGGCTTCTTGGTATCCGGCTGCATTCAAGAGAGAGCGCATGCGATCGGTATCGACCTCATTTTTAGCGCAGCCCAGGGTAATGTAGAGAATCGATCCTTGAGGTGTGGACATGATGGGTGGAAAACCTCCTTAAACGTGATGTCTAACGATAATTCGTGAACTGAAGCGGTTGGCCATAGTCCTGATTACGCAAGAATTGGATCACTGTCTGCAAGGTATCTTTCGAAGCAGAGGTGACACGCAGCTTATCGGCCTCGATCGTCACTTTGACCTTCAGCTTCTGATCCTTGATGTCTTTGTTGATCTTCTTGGCAGTCACCTGATCAATTCCCTCGACAATGTGGCCGAGTACGCGCACGCTTCCTCCTGAAGCGGCTTGAGGAGCGTCCCAGGAAACAGCCTTGGCATCAACGCCGCGCTTGAGGAGCTTGCCGGTCAACACATCGATTACCTGTTTAGAAACAAAATCCGCCGGCGCATTGACAGTGAACAGGGCATCGCCTTTGGAAAGCTCGATGTTCGCCCCCGTCCCCTTCAAGTCGTAGCGCTGGGAGATCTCGCGAGAAGCTTGCTGATACGCATTGTCAACTTCTTGCATGTCTACCATTGAAACGATGTCGAAACTTGCGTCTTTTGCCATGGATAGCCTTTCGGTCTTACTGCTGGGAGGAGGTGGACAGGGTCTGATCGGAAGAGGAATCGGAATCGCCGGAAGAAGTGCCGCTTTGCGAGGTTCCTGACGAATCATCGGAATCCGAGGTTCCGGTATCGGAAGTGCCGGTTGTCTTTGTGGGAACTGTGAGCGTGACACGCGCGACACCGGACGTCTTGGTGTCGTAGCGAACCTTCTTTCCGTTCTTGATGACCGTCACGAACGAGGGCTTGCTCGTTGTGATCTCGACCGATGAAGCCGGTATGAACTTCTTATCGAACGGTCCAGTCGTCTGTGAAGCATAGACGGATTTCCCGTCTACTTTGACTTCGACCCACGCCGTCTTCTTCTTGGCGACTTTGACACGGACGACAAGGCTTCCGTCAGCCGAATCGCTTTGCGTGGTTGCATCGAGAGAGCTCAGGGAATCATCTGATGAGTCGTTATTTGAGTCATCAGAGGCGTCGGAATCCTTTTTTGAAGAAGATGCCGATTTCTTCTTCGACTTCTTGTTTGAGCTGTTATTTTTCGCAGCCGCGACAGGTGCCTGCTCGGGCTGTTGGGAGTTTGACGTACAGCCCTTTACAGCGAGCGTCACGACAAGTGCCAGCATTGCGACGATGACAATGGCGATACCGATAAGGAATCGCGGGTCAAACGAGGAAAACCCAGTCTTGCGATTCCTCTGAGTGCTTCTCCGTGCATTCACCTGACGCGTAGCCTGCTGTTGAGGCTTATGCGCATTGGTGCGACGGGAGCTTCCGTATGAAGTAGCCCTCACCATCTGACCATTGCCGGAACGTTGGGATCGAGGTGGCTGCTGGCGATTGCTCCTGTCTGCATTCCTCCGGCTCCCCTGCCTTGACGGTCGCGCGATGTTGACGTTTCTCATTTGGTTGTTTCGACGCGAAAGGGATCCATCGCCATAGCCGACACGTGGATCGCGGTTACCGAGCTGATAAGAAGAGGGAACGGCGCGGTCGGCCGGCGGAAGCGTCCGGCGGACGCGATCGCGCATCTCACGAATCTCCCGACCCGATCCAGATTCGGTCACATAGCCGGCCTGCGGAGGACGCTGTCCGTACCGTGAGCCGTCCGTTCGCCCACCGTTTACCATCAGGAAACGTCCGTTCTGCGAGTTAGAACGTTGGCTGACGTATCCGGCTCCTTCTTGGAAACGACCGGCTTGATTACCGGAGGTGTGTTCATATTCAACAAGCTCGTCGAAATAGGTGTTGACGACATCGCGAGGATTCAAGCCAAGAAAGCGAGCATAACTCGCAATCATGCCCTGAGCGTACCCACGAGGCGGCATGGAGGCGAAATTACCGGTCTCAAAGAACTCGATGATCTGGGGCCTGATCTTGACGGTGTTGGCAACCTGCTGGATCGACATACCGAGCTGCCTTCGTCTGTTGAGAAGCATGTCGCCGAATCGTGCCGCCATTAGAACCCTCCAAACTCCTGATCTTCGCGCGCCATTTGCGCATCGACTTCTTTCAGTGCCTCCAGACCCTCCTCGTCTAAAAGCACCTCACGAGGTTTCGAACCGTCGGGGGGACCGACGACGCCCTTTTCCTCAAGCATATCCATGATCCTGCCGGCTCGCGCATAGCCGACCTTGAGCCGGCGTTGCAGGCCCGATGTGGACCCGAGCTGCGTATCGACAACGATTTTAGCAGCCTCCCACATCAAAGGGTCATCGTCTTCGGGTTCGGCAACACCGGTCCGCAGCGGACCGGCACCCGCTGCGGCTACCGTGGCGGGTGACACAGCGGAGAGGATCTCCTCATGATAATCGGGCTCGGACTGCGAACGTACGAACTCGACGATCTCGTTGATCTCGTCATCGGAGACGAAACAGCCTTGGATACGGCGGGGTTTGCCCCAGTCGACTTTTGAGAAAAGCATGTCTCCCAAGCCCGTCAGCTTCTCGGCGCCCATCTGATCGATGATAACGCGCGAATCGATACCGGTTGCGACGTTGAAGGCGATTCGGTTCGTGATGTTCGCCTTGATGAGGCCCGTGACGACATTCGAGCTCGGACGCTGCGTCGCGACGATCAGGTGGATACCGGCCGCGCGGCCGAGCTGGGCGATACGGACGATCGATGCCTCGACGTCTTTTCCAGCAACCATCATGAGATCGGAAAGCTCGTCGATGATGATCACGAGATACGGCATCTTCTGCGGCGGGTTGTCGTAATGCTCGAATTCACCGGCAGCCTGCTTCTCGTTGTATGTCGAGATCTTTCGAACGTTCAGTTTCTCGAATACCTTGAGACGACGTTCCATTTCCGAAACGGCCCATTGCAAAGCGCTCGCAGCCTGCTTGGGTTCCGTGACGACGGGGACGTACAGATGCGGTAGACCATTGTATCCGGCAAGCTCGACGCGTTTGGGGTCGACCATGATCAGGCGGACGTCGTCAGGTCGGGCTCGCATCAGCAACGTGGTGATAATCGAGTTGATCATCACCGACTTACCGGAACCGGTCGTACCGGCGATAAGCAGGTGTGGCATTTTAGCGAGATCTGCGACGATCGGGGTTCCCTCGGCGTCCCGACCGATGGCAAGCTCCAAAGGACCTCCCTTTACATAGGGAAGCACGTCTCCGAGGAACACGTTTTGACGTGTTCGATTGGGAATCTCGATGCCAACCAGGGAGGTTCCGGGGATCGGAGCGAAAATACGAACCGACTGGGCAGCCAAGGAGAGCGCGATGTCGTCCTCGAGACTCGAAATCTTGCTCACACGTTCGCCCTCGCCCGGCTGGAGCTTGAACGTCGTCACGGTGGGGCCAGAGATCCAGCCGACGACCCGCGCGGTGCGTCCGAATTCCACCAGGGTATTTTGCAGGGCCTCGGCAGTCTGCTCGAGTTCGGTATCCGATGACGCAGCCGAAGCCGACTTGGGATTGCTATGGAGCATCGAAAGCGGCGGAAGCGTCAAGCCTTCCTCTCCCCCTTCGGCTGCCGAAGCTTCTTCTGCAGTCATGGCCGGTCCCATGTCATCAGAGGGTGCATCGGGGTTTTTGTCAAGCGAGACCGGTTGCTTATTCTCAGCTTGAGCGTTGTCCTTATCCTGCTTAAGCAAAAACGGCGGTATAGGCTGAGTGACCTTCTGCTCATCGATAGTGAAGGGCGGCTTCTCCTCGTCATCCTCTTCCAGCAAACCATCGACAGGTTCCGGTTCGGGAACCGCTGCCGCCTTACGATGCCGTGGCTTGAGAACGGTCGTTTTAGGCGGCAGGACGGTCGTCTTCGCCTGCTCGGCTTCCAACTGATCTGAAAGATCGACAAAGGGATCCTCGTCTTCAGGATCATCTTCGGTTATCACACGCGTTTTCGCTCGATCGTCAGCAGAGTCCTCTGCGGCTGCACCGCCGAAGAAACGGCTGCGGGGACCGATGGGCCGCTGCTTGATGCGATGGGGCGCAGCAGGTACGGATAATGCGTCGTTATCACCCCAGGGTGCATCATTCACATCGACATGTCGGCGTTCGACAAAGTTGTGAGCATGCTCAGCGGCACCCTCTAGGAACTCGCTGACAGAGAAACCGATGACGATCAAACCGACAACGATCAAGCCGACCAGTATGACAGCGGAAATGGTTTTTCCGAAAGCCCCTTGAAGGGCTGCGGCGATTGAGGCGCCGATATAACCGCCGGTAGCGGAGAGCGTCTCGGGAGAAAACATCGCATCAGTTGTGATCGAAGTGCCGGGAGCCAAAAGAGAAAGAAGCGAAACGACAGCAACGAAGATGAGAGCGCCGCCCGATAGGGAGCGTATGTTCAGCGGGGATCGATCGCCCAGAAAGAGTGTCGCGGCAAAGAGCAGAATAACCAACGGCAGAACATAGGCACCCAAGCCGAAGCCAAGATGATAGAAGCCTGCGACGAAACTTGTGACGGGAGCCGATGAGGGAGAGATGACAGCGATAAACGAGGCAATTGCGATGACAGCGATGACCACGCCGGCAATGTCCCTGTTCGCTGAAGACTCCATGAGTGGCTCCAGCTCTTCGAACTCCTCAGCGGAGTCGATGTTCGCGCGAAGCTTGGCAGCGGCACCCTTCGGTGCCGCCTTGCTGCTGCCAGAATCTTTTGTTGTGTGTGAAGCGCGACGTGACGCCACCCTACACCTCCATGACGACCGGGATGATCATCGGACGCGTGTGGGTGCGGCTCCAAATGAAGTTGGACAGCGAATCGCGCACGGCCTTGCGAAGCGCGTCGGTACCGCTTGCGGTGTAGTTGAAGGAGCCCTTTTCGATAGACTTCATGATCGATGCGGAAGCATCCTCGGTGAAGGCGTCGTCCACGGCAAACGAAACGCCACGACCGGAGAACTCGATCGCGTCGATTTTCTTACGCTTCAGGGAAACGATAGCGACTGCGGTCACCATGCCGTCGTTGGCAAGCTTCTGACGGTCACGCAGAACGATGGGGTCGGTATCGCCGATACGGAGACCGTCGACATAGACGACGCCGGACTCAACGCTCGGGCCGCGCTTCACGACACCGCCGCGCATCTCGAGGGAGTCGCCGTTATCGAGAACGAAGATGTGATCCTCGCGCATACCGAGTTTGCGGGCAAGTTGAGCATGCGCACGCAGATGGACGGCCTCACCATGGACAGGCATGAAGTAGGTCGGCTTGCACATGGCGAGCATGAGTTTCAGCTCTTCCTGGGAGCCATGGCCCGAAACATGGACGAGTGCGCGCGACTTGTCGTAGACATCGCAGCCAAGCTTAGCCAGGCTGTTGATAACCTGCTGGACGGCCTTCTCGTTACCCGGAACCGGAGTGGCCGAGATGATGACCGTATCGCCTTCGTGGATGGAAAGCGTCTTGTGCTCACCGTTCGCCATACGGGAAAGGGCGGAAAGCGGCTCTCCCTGGGAACCGGTGCACATGACGACGATCTGATCCTCGGGCAGGTTGCCGATGTCGAACGCATCGATGATATCGCTGTCGTCAATCTTCAGATAACCAAGCTCGCGCGCGACGCGCGTGTTGGTGAGCATGGATCGACCGGTGACGACGACCTTGCGGTGGCAGGCTTTGGCAGCATTGCAGATCTGCTGCAGTCGGTGGATATGGCTCGAGAAGGAGGCGACGAATACACGACCCTTAGCATTTTTGATCGCGTTCAGCAGGCTGGGTCCGACCTCAGCCTCGGATTTCGTGAATCCGGGAACCGTGGCATTGGTGGAGTCAGACAGCAGCAGGTCGATTCCCTGCTTCGCGAACTTGTTGATGGCGGCGTAATCGGGCGTGACACCGTCGATGGGGGTTTGGTCCAGCTTGAAGTCGCCCGTATGCAAGACCGTTCCTTGCGGCGTGCGGATGAAGACGCCCAACGCACCGGGGATGGAATGCGTCATCGAGAAGAAGTCGAGCGAGATGCACCCGAGGTTGACATGGCTCCCATCTTTGACCTCCCGGAACTTGGGTGCACGGATGCGGAACTCGGAAAGTTTTCCTTCGATGAAACCGAGGGTGAGCTTGCTTGAGAAAATAGGCACCTTGTTGTTGAGGTCCTGCAGAAGGTATGGAAGAGAACCGGTGTGGTCTTCATGACCGTGGGTCACGACGATGCCGCGGAGTTTGCCCTCATTCTCGAGCACATAGGTGTAGTCGGGAAGAACCAGGTCGATGCCAGGCTGCGAATCATCGGGAAACATAAGACCGGCGTCAACGAGCACCATGTCGTCTCCGCATTCGATAGCGGTCATGTTCTTACCAATGCCGTCGAGACCGCCAAGCGGGATAACCCTTAACGGGGCATTTTTCTTTGCAGACATAAGCTTGCAGTGTTTCCTTTCTCGTAATTATCGATAAAAACCGATGGGGCGCTTCTGGCAAACCGGCCATCGGGCACATACAGAGATCTGCATCCGCATGATGCAGTAACTGCAATATCATACCCGTTTCATGCGTAAGCAACCATGCTCGCATAAGGAGCCCATATCCCCTCGTGCCTTTAGTGGAGGAAGGCACATGAAAAAGCCCCATGTCGCGTCTTTCGAAACAACATGGGGCAGATAAGCAGCTATGCGAAAACGCTATTCCGCGTCATGGTGGCGGCGAGGCCTGCGGCCACCATTGTCACCGGGGCGGCGCGGTCGATGGTCACGGTCGCCGTGCTCACGACGTGGACGGTCATGACGCTCGGGACGATCGCCCGCCGCACGTGCAGGTGCCTCGGGCTTATCGAGGCGGTCAAGCGAGATCTTACCGCGATCGTCGACCTCGAGAACGACGACTTTCACTTCATCTCCGACGTTAAGCACGTCCTCGACCTTTTCGACACGGCCCTTGGCCACACGGGAGATGTGCAGCAGGCCGTCCTTGCCCGGAAGCAGATTGACGAAGGCGCCGAACGGCTGGATGGAGACGACACGACCCGTGTACTCCTCGCCCGGCTCGGGAACCTTCACAATGAGCTGGATGCGCTCGACGGCCTGCTCGACGGAATCACCGGTTCCGCCGACGAACACCGTGCCGTCTTCCTGGATATCGACGGAGGCACCGGTCTCGTCTTGGATGCCGCGGATGACCTTGCCGCCGGAACCGATGACGTCGCGGATCTTATCGGTGGGAACCTGGATGGACGTGATGCGTGGAGCGGTGCTACGGGTGGTATGGCGCGGCTCGGGAATGACGTCGAGCATCTTCTGCAGGATGAACGCGCGACCTTCCTTCGCCTGGGCGAGCGCGCGGGCGAGGATATCGAACGTCAGACCGGTGGCCTTGTTGTCCATCTGGAGGGCGGTGATGCCCTTGGACGTACCGGTCACCTTGAAGTCCATGTCACCCAGGAAGTCCTCGAGGCCCTGGATATCGGACAGGACGACGGTCTTGCCCTCTTCCTGGATGAGGCCCATGGCGATACCGGAAACGGGGCGCTTGATGGGCACGCCGCCGTCCATGAGAGCGAGTGTCGAGCCGCACGTGGACGCCATGGAAGAGGAGCCGTTCGACTCCATGACCTCGGAGACGACGCGGATGGCATACGGGAACTCGTTCTCGTCGGGTAGGACCGGGAGCAGTGCGCGCTCAGCCAGGTTGCCATGGCCGATCTCGCGACGCTTGGGGCTGCCCATGCGACCGGTCTCACCAGTGCAGAACGGCGGGAAGTTGTAGTGGTGCATATATCGCTTGCCGTCAGTGGGCTCGATCGTGTCGAGACGCTGGCCCTCGTTCAGCATACCGAGCGAGAGCACCGAGAGAACCTGGGTCTGGCCGCGCTGGAACAGACCGGAACCGTGGACGAGCGGCAAATAGTTGTCCTTGACCATGATGGGACGGATCTCGTCGGCAGCGCGACCGTCGACGCGCTCCCCCGTCTCGACGACCATGGAGCGCATGGCCTTCTTCTCAAGCTTCTTGAGCGCCACAGGGATTTCGCGCTCCCATTCGATCTGTTCGTCGTCGGAGAACTCGTTGCGGATGGACTCCTTCAGCGCCTCGACCTTGGCGATGCGGGAAAGCTTGTCGGCGTCGCGAAGGGCGGCGGACATCTCGTCGTAGTGCGCGAAGACGCGATCGTGGACCTCTTCGACCGGCTGGTCGAGCGGGTAGTCCTTCTTGACGATGGGGCCGTTGACACGCTCCCACTCCTCGACGAACTCGAGCTGCGCATCGCAGAAGGCACCAAGCGCCTCCTGACCGAACTTCATGGCCTCGAGCATGTCCTCCTCGGAGATCTCCTGGGCACCGGCCTCGACCATGGAGATGAAATCACGCGTGCCACCGAGCTCAAGGTCGAGATCGGAGTTCTCGCGCTCCTCATAGGTGGGGTTGACGATAAACTCGCCCGTCTCGACGTTGCGGCCGATGCGAACGCAGGCAAGCGGACCCTCGAAGGGAACGCCGCCGACCGTCATGGCCAGCGAGGCGCCCATGACGTTGATGACGTCGAAGGGGTTGACCTGATCGGCGACGAGGGAGGTCGCGACGATATGCACCTCGTTGCGGAAACCGTCGGGGAAACTCGGGCGGATGGGTCGGTCGATCATGCGGGCTGTCAAGGTGGCCTTCTCGCTCGGACGACCCTCGCGCTTAAGATAGCCACCGGGGATACGGCCGGCAGCGTACATCTTCTCGTTGAAGTCGACGGTCAGCGGGAAGAAATCGTAGTTCTTGCGCTCTTTTGAGACGACAACGGTGTCGAGCATGGTCGTATCGCCCTGCTTGACGAGCACCGCGCCAGTGGCCTGCTTGGCAAGCTCGCCGGATTCGAAGGTGTACGTCTTGCCGTACAGCTCAAACGTCTTGGAAACTAGTGTCATTTTTCCTCTTTCACCCCATGGGCCACATCGTCCATGGGCTCAAACGGCGATGCCGGCCCCATGCCCGCATCGCAAGGTAGTCGGCGATTTTTCGCCGACTTACAGTAAAAGAGCGCCCCGCAGGACGCTCTTCGCATGTACGACGGAATTACTGGATGTTGTCGCGGATGCCGAGAGCCTTGATAAGCTCACGATACTCGACGATGTCGTTCTTCTTGATGTAAGACAGAAGACGACGGCGACGACCGACGAGCATAAGCAGGCCGCGACGGGTGTGGAAGTCCTTCTGGTGGGACTTCATGTGCTCGGTGAGCTCCTTGATGCGCTCAGAAAGGATAGCAACCTGAACCTTGGGGTTGCCGGTGTCGACCGGAGTGTTACCAAACTGGGCGGTAAGCTCTGCCTTGCGCTCTTTCGAAACAGTCATGTTTCACCTTTCTATATGACCACTGACGTGATCAGATTCGCCCCGGACTGGGAAATCGCCGGTGAAGCGTAGATCCAAGGTCGGGGTACCAACAGGCATGTATGCTACCACAGGAGAACGTGTCATACAGAAAGTTCAAATGTTGCGCTAACGACCGAGCATGAATTCAAGGGCGCGAAGACGGCAGTCGAGGTGAGTGGCCGACCACACGTGGGCAAGCGCCAACAGGAGAAGGGCTTCATTCGGATCTATAGCAGCCGCCGTGAGCTCATCGAACCGAAGTGCCATGATGGCTCTAAGCCAGCCGACCGTAGCCGCATCAACGCGCTCGGCGCCGGGGACGCTTACAGCGCACGAGGCGCACAGGAGACCTCCGGCTTGAGCTGAGAAAAAGGAGCACTGCTCGTCACCGCAGGCGACACATCCTGAAAAATCAGGACGGTAACCGACATGGGACAAGAGCTTGAACGCATAGGCTGCCACGATAAGGTCCTGATGGGGCGAATCCAAGCCAGACCCGATGATCTCGAGCGCACGCTTGGTGATCGAGAACACAAAAGGATCCTCGACATCTTCATACGAGCAATGCTTGGCCAATTCGGTAACGGCACTTGCGGCGCTGATGAGATCGAAGTCGACATCGACGCCCAAAGGAGCTTCAAGTAGCTCGGCTTGGGAGACGACGTCAAGGGCGCGCCCGTGCGCTAACAGCAGATCGCTCAAGCAGAAGAGCTCACAGCGGGCCGCTAGCCGACTTCCCGGCTTGCGAGCTCCCTTCCCTACTGCGCGAATCTGCTTTCCGGATTCCGAGAGCAGCGTGAGGATAAGGTCGGTCTCCTTGAGCTTTACCTTATCCAGCACGATCACATGGGTTCGATATGTTCGAGACGAGCCCAAATCAATCCTCGGCGTTGTAGCCGAACCGACGGATCTGAGCCTCATCGTTGCGCCAGTCCGCCTTGACCTTGACATCGAGGGAAAGGAAAACCTTACTGCCGAAGACGCGCTCAAGGTCATGGCGAGCATCGGTGCCGATATGCTTGATCATCTCGCCGCCCTTGCCGATGATGATGCCTTTTTGACCCTCTCGCTCGACGTAGACAGTCGCATGGATCCTCAGCAGGCTGCCGTCGCGATCGAACGAATCGCATAAAACGCCTACGGAATGAGGGATCTCATCCCTTGTGCGCAGGAGCACTTTCTCACGCACGAATTCCGAAACGATCGTCTCATCGGAGGCGTCGGTTCCCATGCCTTCAGGGAACCAGCGCGGGCCCTCGGGCATATAGCGTGCGAGCAGGTCGATGAACGTATCGACATTGAAGTTCTCCGTCGAAGATGTGACGATCTCATCATCGAAGTCCATCAGCTCCTTGGCTGCAGTGAGCTGCTGCATGACTTGCTCGGGAGATGCGGCGTCCGCCTTGGTGAGCACGAGGATCTTTTTTGCGCCGGAGGTGCGAACGCGCTCAGCGACCCAGGCGTCACCGCGACCCACGGGCTTGGTGGCATCGATCGTGAACGCGACGACGTCGACATCATTAAGCTCGAAGAGGGCACTTTTATTCAGTTCGGACCCGAGCCCATCTTTGGGTTTATGGATACCCGGAGTATCGACGAAAACAAGCTGGAAGCCAGGTCGGTTGACGACGGCGCGCATACGACGACGCGTCGTCTGCGCAACCGGAGAGGTGATGGCGACCTTTTTTCCGTAGCAGGCGTTCAAAAGCGTTGATTTACCGGCATTGGGACGTCCGACAAGCGCCACGAAACCGCTGTGAAAACCAGGTTCGACTGTTAAGCCGAGATCGAAACCGCCGTCGCTGTCAACAGCCATGGCGTCGATCTCGTCATCGCTCATTCCTTCAAAAGGATCGAATTCTTCAAGTTCCGACATAGAGATCTCCAAAACGATAAGCCATCAGACAAAGCCGAGGGCATGGGCAAAAACAAGGATACCGACGACGGCGGCGGTAAAAGAAAGAACATAGACCGAAGCTGCCGCGATGTCCTTTGCACGCTTGGCAAGCGGGTGCAACTCGGAGGTCGCGAGATCGACGACGGCCTCGATAGCCGTATTGCACAACTCGCCGTGTATAACAAGGCCACAGCAGACGGCGATGATGCACCATGAGATCGAGTCAAGACCGACGATAAAGCCGGCGATGACCGTTAAAACTCCAATGCCGAGCATGACGTTGATGTTGCGCTCGGTCTTGACCGCCGTTACGAACCCTTCGATGGCATAGCCGAATGATTTTATGAAAGAGGGATGGTCGTTATTCGATCCCGGAATCATGGAAATCTCCTCGATTAGTCGTGGACGTGGTTCGTGATTGGTCCGACGGAAACCCGATCGGGATCGTCGCCTCGCTGTTCTGCCAGACAACGAAGCAGTTCGTCCTCCCGGGCCTCCATGATCTTCGCCTCATCGTCTTGAATGTGGTCATAGCCGAGAAGGTGAAGGAGACCGTGTACCAGCATCAACCGGCATTCGTCGGCAGCGGAGTTTCCGAACCCGGGTGCCTGACGCGCGATGACCTCGGGAGCCAAGATGATGTCGCCGAGCTCGAGCGTCTCATCAGCTGGAAAGGAGTCATCAAAGGGACTATCGCACTCGAATGAAAGCACGTCCGTCGTGCGGTCGATCCCCCTCCACTGGTGATTCAACCCGTGCATCTCTTCCTCGTCGACATAGGAGATGGATATCTCGACATCACGGGAAACGTCCTCCGCATCCATAACGAAAGAACAGATCGATTCGATCTCGTCGCGATCCACCAGCAGCGGAAGGCCCGCGTCATTGCTAATGAGAACTGCCATGTGAACTCCTCTTGCGGTTTTCATCATAACGGCTCGGTTGCTGAGCGCGCTCAAAGGCATCATACGCCTCGACGATCCGGCCCACCAACGCGTGGCGAACGACATCTTTGCGTTCGAGATGGATGAACGCCACGTCGTCCAAGCCACCGAGAATCGCTTCGATATCGGTCAGCCCGCCCTTACGACCCGGCAGGTCGCGTTGCGTCGCATCGCCCGTAATAATGAATTTCGAATTGAACCCGAGTCGCGTCAGGAACATCTTCATCTGCTGGGGCGTCGTGTTCTGAGCCTCGTCGAGCACAACAAACGCATCATTGAGCGTGCGCCCGCGCATATACGCAAGCGGAGCGATCTCGATGGTTCCACGGTCAACGAGTTCGGATGCACGCTCCATATCCATCATGTCGAACAAGGCGTCGAAAAGCGGTCGGACATAAGGATCGATCTTATCTTCCAATGTACCGGGAAGAAAACCGAGGTTCTCGCCCGCCTCGACCACCGGTCGTGTCAAAACGATCCGACTGACCTCATGTCGTTTGAGCGCACCAAGCGCCATGGCCATGGCCAGATAGGTTTTACCGGTTCCCGCGGGACCCAGGCAAAACGTGACGGTATGATCGCGTATCGCATCGATGTAGTGCTTTTGACCTGACGTTTTCGGCCGAATCGTCCGACCGTGATATGAGATCAGGACATCGTCTCGATATGAAGAGGCATCGGGAACGGGAGAACGGAGCGCATCGATCATCCGATCCACGTCATCGAGCGAAACCGTCCGGTTGGCCTCCGCCTCTTTCATGAGAAACGAAAACAAACGTGCGAGCAGCTCTATCTCATCCGGAGAACCGGAAAGCGCGATGTGGTCACCGCGCGCGACGATTGAAGCGGAAGATCGCGCCTCGATCGATCGCAAGACAACATCGTCGGCCCCCGCGATGCGATCCATGGAAACGCCCTCGGGGACGCTAAGGGTAATCTTTGCAACCGTCATGATGGAGACCCCGTCGCAGCAGTATCTATGGAAGGACGGATATGGAGCAGTCCCGAAGCGTCACAGGTTAGTATGTCCGCGCGGAAAACACCGGAAGCGGGAACATCAAGCGGTTCGTCGACGACGGCTTTATGGAAAGAGCCGAGCGTTGCAAAGTTTCCGTGCTCGATAACGGCGATTTCCCTCGTGCCCACGCGCGAGCGCGCGTCTTGAAGTGAAAGCTCCTGGGCCAGGGATCTCATGCGCTTCGATCGCTCGGACATAACCTCCGGAGGGACTTGGTCGGGTGCGGCAGCCGCCGGCGTACCGGGGCGCGCGCTATAGCGAAAAACGTGCATGCGCGAAAAACCGACGCGACGGCAGAGCTCAAGCGATTGCTCGAACTCGATGTCCGATTCTCCCGGAAACCCGACGATAAGATCGCAGGACAAGGAGACGGCCGGGATTTTGCCACGTATCATACGGACCGTCTGCTCGAAATCCTCAGCGGAATACGGCCGATTCATCCGACGGAGCGTTTCGGAGCAACCGGACTGGACGGGAAGATGCAAAAAAGGAGCGACGCGATCGGGGTAAGCCGCCATCACATCGATCAGACGTTCGCTGACATCCATGGGCTCCACAGAGGAGATCCTGATATGAGGGATATCGGTCTCACGAAGGATGGTAGACAACAACTCGTCGATCTCAACATGGGCATCAAGAGCGCTTTCACCATCGTAAGCACCTAAGTTGACACCCGTGAGAACGATTTCGGGGACATCCGCTTCGCATGCTTTATTGACTTGATCCAGAACCGCCGAAACGGGAACCGACCGCTCGGGTCCACGGGCTTTCCAAACGATGCAGTATGAGCAGCGATTGTTGCAGCCATCTTGGATTTTAACTCCAAGGCGTTTGCGTCCCAGCAGATCTGCGAGGTCGTGAGCCGAAACATCGTCATCTGAAGCGTTATCTAGATCGAATCCGAGCACCTCACAGGCGCGCGATACGACGGAGATCTTAGAAGGTTCCGTTATGACACGATCCGACAGCTCCCTCAGCATCTCTGGATGAAGATTGACCACGCAACCCGTAGCGATCACATACGGTGAACGGGCGAGCCCAAGCGCATGACGGACCGCCTTGCGGGTTTTAGCCTCCGCCTCCCCGGTGACAGCGCAGGTATTGATGACGACAAGATCGGCCTCATCTGGATCGACGAGGATGAAACCGGCCCGAGCGAAGTCGGCGGTCATGCGGTCGGACTCGACACGGTTGACACGGCAACCGAGATTGATAACGGAAACGAAGGGATTGGGCACGCAGGGCTCCTAATCGAGAATGTCGTTCACGGCGTCGCGGATGCGGTCGCCAACGGTCTTCTTGGACGCATTCTTGTCGCCATCAAGGGACTCGGAAAGCTGTTCGAGCAGCTCGCGTTGCTCGTTCGTCAATTTTTTGGGAACGAGCACGCGGACCTGGGCGACCAGGCGTCCACGAGACCCGCCACCGCCGATACGCGGCATGCCCCTGCCATCGACGGTGACCGAGTCTCCATACTGCGACCCGGCAGGAATAGAGATCTCGATCTGCTCATCGGGCAAGATGCCCTCGACGGATACCTTGCATCCCAGGGCGGCTTGGGCAATGGAAACATCGACTGAGCAGAACAGGTCATCACCGTTGCGCTGGAAACGATCATGGTCCTCGACCTGGACGTTGACGATAAGGTCACCGGATTCTGAGCCACGGAATCCCGCTTCGCCATAACCGCTCACACGCAACTGGCGGCCCGTGGAAACACCGGCGGGAATATCGATATCGATCTTTTCGTGCTTCGCGGTGCGACCCTCGCCATTGCACGTTTTGCAGGGATGGTCGATGACGGTACCCTCACCATGACAGACAGGACAGGGAGAAGAGGACTGGACCTGACCCAAGAAGGAACGTTGGACCGTCGTCACATAGCCTGTTCCCTGGCAGCGGGAGCAGGTCGTTTCCTTGCCGCCGTCTTCCGCACCGGAACCATGGCAGTCCTCGCAGGGGGCAAGCCTGTCGAAGCTGATGGTCTTCTTGCAGCCCAGCGCCGCGTCTTCGAGCGAGATCGACATCGAGATGGCCATGTCGCGACCACGGCGCCTGTTCCCTCTCGAACGGCTTCCTCCGGCAGCGCCGCCACCGAAAATGGACGAGAAGATATCATCCATGCCACCCATACCGCCGAAGATATCGGAGAAGTCTACATAGCCAGACCCACTCATACCGTCGGCGGTACCGAATCGGTCGTAATTTGCGCGCTTCTGCTCGTCAGAAAGGACGCTATATGCCTCGTTCAGCTCTTTGAATTTCTCCTCGGCATCGGGATCATCGGAAACGTCAGGATGGACCGTACGGGCTTTTTTCAGAAACGCTCGCTTGATCGTACGCTGATCGGCATCATGATCGACGCCAAGCACCTCGTAATAATCCCTCTGATCCGACACGATGTATTCCCTCCCGATACCTGCGTTGCACGTAAGGCATTAACGAACTGATGAAAAGCAAGCCGTCAGATAACGGCAGATTTGATGATACCCGCGTTGCGGAAATCGTATTCAGCGGCTTAATCACATGGCACGTGACGCATAAGGGGCCATCATCGCGCGTTGCGAACAGCTTGCGAGCCAAACGGCCACGATAGCGAACATCAATCCGTTCACGGCTCCGTTGAACAATTGCGACAAACCCCGTTTCCACCAAAGGGAAGAGCGATGAAACACGTCATCGGTCACGATCATAAAAAGCCCCATGATCAGCGGCACAAAGCACATGAGCGCGAATACGGAGAACACACCGCTCAAGGCAGACAGGACGAGGAACGGCAGAACGAGGCCGACAACATAGAAACCGGTGCGCGCACGGCCTTCGAGGCGTTCCGCCGAAACGTGCGCACGTCCCACGAGATCGCCACCTGCCGCACCGTTTGTTCCGGCATGGCCCATCCCGCTTAAGCGGATGAGGTCGCCGTCGTGTGTGCCCTCGGGAAATGAGATGACCGCCTCTGAAGTGACCGGTGTCCTACCCGAGCCGCCGCACTCGGGGCACGGATCGGCGACGACTTTTCCCGAGCCTCCGCACTCGGGGCATACGGACTGGAACGTACCCGCCCCGAACAAGAAGGAAAGGTCGACATCGATATGTCCACGTCCCCCGCAGCTGGGGCAGGTGTGAGCATGATCGCTCGAAACGGAGCCGGAGCCATGGCAGCACGAGCACGCCTCGTAACGACGATAGGTGACCGCCTTGCGAGCACCCTTTTTCGCTTCGTCACCGGAAAGTTCGATATCGATGACAATATCGGCACCGTTCTCGGGTCGGTACGCGGTGCCACCGCGGCGTTGCTGCCCCCAGGCTCCCCCAAAGGGAAACCCATCAAATGGCGAAGCCCCCGCAGGATAAGGTCGATAGCCGCCTGCGTAAGGTGAGGAACTCGGCGAACCGCCGAACGGCGACCCGCTTCTCATGGCATCGTAGCGAGCCCGCTTATCCTCATCTGAGAGAACGGCATATGCCTCGGATACCTCTTTGAAACGCTCCTCCGCATCGGGAGCCTTGTTGACGTCAGGATGAAGTTTGCGCGCCTTCTGTTGGAACGCCTTTTGAATCTCCTTCTTGGAAGCATCCTTCTCGACGCCCAAAATGGCGTAGTAATCTTTTTCATTCATCGTAGCCATGAAAGGGGCTACCTCCTGCTCTTACATGCGTCGCGACGATCACTCTATACTATCTGACCCGGTAGCCAAATCCCAAAATAGCTCGAAGAGAACATTGCCCTCAAGCCAACCTCGGTCTGTCGGGATAAGCCGACGGGCCCGGCTGCAACTGTCAGCCGACGAATCGGTCCAAGTTGCTAGACCGAGCGCTACGGCTCGGGCGCAAGCGTCGTCCAATGCTCTTCGAGGAATATATAAACTGGCCGCATCAAAAAGCTCAGGGGCCATGCCGTCCGTCATCCTGCATGCCAACATGAGATCTTCGGCCACCGCTTCGCGGGATGTCAACGGATCGACTTCAAATCGCGAAGCAGCATCATCACGTTGCGTCAGCCGCACGCGACTTACTTTATCGTCGATGACAACGCCCTGAAAGAGCGACGAAAGAGCCTGAAATTCGGAATTACGCAACATACTCGACGCCGACCTTCCCAGGCCGAGGTAGCTCGTTCCCGACCAATACGAGATATTGTGCCGGCAACGTTTGTCCGATAAAGCGTAGCTCGCAACTTCGTACCGAGCATAACCTGACGCAGCCAAACGGTCGCGAGCTATCTCCATACAAGAGGCCTGAAAATCCTCGTCGGGCTCCAATGACGGATCGTCGGCAATCATGCCGTCAAGCGGAGTACCCTCCTCCACTGACAACGGATACACCGATACATGATTGGGCTTACAAGCTATGAGACGCGATAGTGACTCACTCCAGCTCTCGAACGTCTGCAGGGGAACTCCGCACATCAGATCAGCCGAAACATTAAAGCCGCAAGATGCTGCCAGACGAATAGCGCGCTCCGCTTCGTCGGCAGAATGGATGCGCCCGAGCGCCCTCAGCTCATTGTCGTGAAACGATTGGACGCCCAGCGAGATCCTCGTCACACCGTGACTTCGAAGGCGATGCGCCAAGGAGGGTGTAAAGGACTCGGGATTCGCTTCGCAGGTAAATTCGGATGGATGGCACCATCTCATCACGGCATCGACAAGCCGGACAAGTAGCTCACCTAGGATCGTCGGGGTTCCGCCACCGATATAAACCGTCGCTATATGGCTCAAAGCCCCTGCCCGACCGAAGGAGTCAAGTCGGGTGATGACGGCATCCACATAGCGCTCGAAATCAACTTCGGCATCACGTGAGCATGTCGGTTGGGAATCGAAATCGCAGTACACGCACTTGGAACGGCAAAACGGGACATGGATGTAAAGCGACCGAAGATGAGAAAAATCCTCGTCGTCCCCAGAGGCGATAGCGTATCGGTCGAAGTCGGCAACCATAGCGACTAGAAATCTACATCGAGTATATCGGGTAGAGCTTCACCGGAAGCAAGAGCGGCCTCGCAGCGTTCCATATCCTTTTCGACAGCATCGACAAGCGCCATGAAGTCCCCGTAGGTCTCGCATCGAACGATGCGACCGCGCCAAGCCGCCGCGTGCGGCATGCCTTTGAGATACTGGACGGCAAACGAACGGGCGCGGGACATGAGAGGAAGATGCTCGTGCACGAGGGTCAAATGCTCCCGGAGAGCGTCAAGACGCTTGCAAGAGCTCCGTTGCGGGACAGGCGTTCCTTCAAAAAGCAAGTTGCGCGCGTCATCGAAAACCCACGGGTTTCCATAGGTTCCGCGAGCGATAAAAACGGCGGAGGCAGCAGTGGTTTCAAGCATGCGAACAGCGTCCTCAGCTGAAAAGACGTCACCGGAACCGATGACGGGAACGGAGACGGCTTGCGCCACGTCATCGATGACCGTCCAATCGGCCGAACCCGTATACAGCTGCTTCGCGCTGCGCCCGTGTACGGCTATGGCAGAAGCACCGGCCTGCTCCAAGCACTCGGCAAATGAAGGCGCGTTTCTGTCGGCGGCGGTGAATCCCGATCGAATTTTGACCGTCACAGGAACATGCGCATGAGCGACGGCAGCACGAACGATACGTTCCGCGGTGAAGGGATCGTTCATCAACGCCGATCCCTCCCCTTTCGTGATGACCTTGCGGGCAGGACAGGCCATGTTGATATCGATCAGTGTCAGCTTGTCGCCGACACGCTCCTCGACAGCCTCAACAGCCGAAGCGAATTGCTCGGGTTTGGACCCGAAGAGCTGGACGCAGATCTGCGACTCCTCCTCAGCCGGCAACACAAGCCGCCAGGTCTTATCGCTTGCGTGGGCTAACCCGGCAACGCTGACCATCTCACTATACGCAAGCTCCGCGCCGCGGCGACGGCACATGATGCGGTATGCAGGATCGGTCACACCGGCCATCGGAGCCAAAAGAAAAGGCTGCTTCCGATAGTGATCGAGAAGCACATCTTGATAGGAACGACCGGACATGGACTACTCGTCTACCTTCAAGATCGCCATGAACGCTTCCTGCGGCACCTCGACAGAGCCGATCGCTTTCATGCGCTTCTTGCCCTCTTTTTGCTTTTCGAGCAGTTTGCGCTTACGCGAGATATCGCCGCCGTAGCACTTAGCCAAAACGTCCTTTCGGCGTGCGCGGACGGTGGAGCGGGAAATGATCTTGTTGCCGATCGCGCCTTGAATGGGCACTTCGAACAGCTGGCGCGGGATGATCTCCTTCAGTTTGTCGCAGAGACCGCGAGCGAGATCATAAGCCTTATCCCGGTGGACGATGAAGGACAGAGCGTCCACCTCGTCGCCGGCGAGCAAAATGTCGAGCTTGACGAGATCGCTCGGGCGATATTCGTTGAATTCGTAATCGAGCGAAGCATATCCCTTGGTGCGACTCTTCAGCTGGTCGAAGAAATCAAGGATAAGCTCGGCAAGCGGCATATCGAAGTGCATTTCGACCGATTTGCTGGTGAGATGGATCATGTCGGTGGTGATGCCGCGATGGTCGATAGCGAGCTGCATCACCGTTCCCGTATATTCGGGAGGGCAGATGATCTTGGCTTTGAGGAACGGTTCCTCGATCCGGTCGATGCGCGTGACATCGGGAAGATCCTGAGGGCTGCGGACATCGATCATCGTACCGTCCGTTTTATACACGTGGTAATCGACCGATGGGCTCGTGGCGATCAGATCGAGACCGAACTCGCGCTCAAGGCGCTCCTTGACGACCTCCATATGCAATAGGCCGAGGAAACCGACGCGGAAACCGAATCCCAGAGCGACGGATGTCTCGGGCTCCCACACCAGGGAAGGATCATTGACGTGCAGCTTCTCGAGTGCATCGCGCAAGCTCTCATAGTCCTTGTTGTCGATGGGGAAAAGCCCCGTATAGACCATGGGCTTCGCCTCGCGGTACCCTGGAAGCGGCTCGGCAGTCGGACGGTCACGATATGTAAGGGTATCGCCGACGCGAACGGACTCGGGATCCTTCAGGCCGGTAACAACGTAGCCGACTTCACCGACACCGAGGATATCGACCGGCGTCTCAGCAGGGCGCTTCACGCCGACCGACTCGACCAGGAACGGTGTCCCCCCCTGCATCATAAGCAGATGATCGCCCTTTTTAATGGACCCGTCGAAGACACGGACGGTCGCGACGACACCACGATACTCATCGAAATAGGAATCGAGAATCAGAGCCTTCAGTGGAGCCTCAGCATCGCCCTTCGGCGGAGCGATAAGGAACACGATAGCCTCAAGCAGATCGTGGATGCCCTCTCCCGTTTTACCGGAAACGCAGACGGCATCGTCAGCGGGAATCGCGAGATCGTCCTCGATCTCGAGTTTGACCTCATCCGGATGGGCTGAGGGAAGATCGATCTTGTTGATAGCGGGGACGATGTCGAGATTCGCGTTCATGGCAAGCGACGCGTTTGAAACCGTCTGAGCCTCGACGCCCTGCGTGGCGTCGACGACGAGGACAGCCCCCTCGCATGCCGCCAGGGAACGAGAGACCTCATAGGTGAAGTCGACATGGCCCGGGGTGTCGATCAGATTGAACTGATATGTCTCCCCATCGTCAGCATCATAGGAAACGCGAACGGCGTTCGATTTGATCGTAATGCCGCGTTCGCGCTCGATATCCATGGTATCGAGCAGCTGAGACTCCATGTCGCGTTCCTGCACGGTATGCGTGAGCTCAAGAATACGATCGGAGATCGTAGACTTGCCGTGGTCGATATGGGCGACGATCGAAAAATTGCGAATGTGCTCTGTGTCAAATGTAGTATCCATGGGAGACATCTTACCTGACTCGACAAGAAAAAAGGAGCCTACCGAATCGATAGACTCCTTTATGCGCGTAATCTGTGAAAACCCGTACTTAGGCCTTGATGGTGTTGACGAGCTTAGCGAGACCGGACTTACGGTTGGAAGCCTGGTTCTTGTGGATGATGTGCTTGGCGGCGGCCATGTCGAGACGCTTGGTGACGACATTCAGGGCAGCCTGGGCAGCCTCGACGTCCTTGGCCTCAACGGCAGCGTGAACGTTTTTGGTCAGCGTCTTGAGCTCGGACTTGACAGCCTTGTTGCGAATGCGAGCTGCCTCATTGGTGCGGATACGCTTCTTCTGAGACTTGATGTTTGCCACTTCTGGAGTTCCTTTCGAGTACTTACTTAAAAGCCTTACACCTCTGAGACACGGTGAGGTCATGCAAGCGCTTACTATAGCACGCGAATTTGCAGGTGAAAAGCGCTAAGCTGCGATAATTTGGCATTTCAACACTAATTGCCGACAATCGAAATCACCCAGGTAATCAAGGCGGTTTCAGAATCACGTGAACCTTTTAGAGCGAGTTCGACATCGACCGCGCTGCGCAAGGCGTCCAGCAACTCATCCATGGAAAACCGGCGCGCCCACGCCGTATGGTTTTTCACTTGCCAGCTTTGCATGCCAAGTGTCGCTGCAAGATCGCGAGATTGTCCGCGGGCATCGAGCGCCTTGGCACACATGAGTTCCCGTAACCTCGAAACAAGGAGCGTATACGTCCAAACGTAGCTTTTGGCCGGCAGGAGCTTGAGGAGCTGCAGCGACTTGCGAAGATCCCGCGCCGAAACGGCATTCAGAAAATCCCAAGGCTGAACCTCGGCGGTACGGGCAACCAAGCGTTCGATGTCAGAGATATCGACAGAGGGGCCCTCGACCATCGATGACAGGCGTTTCAGCTCGTTATCGAGCATACGCGTGTTTTCCCCCGCACGCGAGACAAGCTCCTCGGCCGCAGCCGAAGAAAGCGTGATGCCATGACGCTGGGCCATACCCTGAACTAAACGCGGCAGCTCCCATCTCTTTTTCGTAGAGCAGTCGACGACGGCCTTCTTATCGATTTTAGGGAACGCTTTATACAGGCGGGTGTTCTTTGCCAACGCCTTGGCGATGACCAAGCAAACCGTCGTGGGACATGGATCTGCAAGATAGGAGACGAGGAGCTCGCTTATGGCCTTGGGAAGGTGGTCGCACTGATCCAATATGACCAATCGGAAGTCGGCACCCATCGGAAACGTATTCAACGAGGAAACGAGGGCGTCGGGATCCTGGTCCTTCGACATATCGCGCTCGTCGAGGTTGAAATCGGCCATCCCACTTTGTTCAAGCCGCTGTTTCATGCGGGTGATGGCGGTATCGCGTTTGACCTCATCGGCCCCGACGATAAGATATGCAGGCAAAAGCTGAGATTCGGCCATTCGATCTTCCTCCCTACGAGAGCATCATTCTAGCATCGCGTGTTCTGATGCGGTTCGTCCCACGTGCACACGGAAGCCTCTTTCGCTCGGCGACACTGTTATATCGCCGACGTCCTTGGTACAGAGGAATCGGGACTTCGATGCGGCGACGATATTTTGGCATTCCTTGCTGGGATGACCATATCGATTTCCCGAACCGGCGCTTGCGATACACAGCTCTGGTTTCAGGACGCTCATGACCTCATCGTCAACCGACACCTTCGATCCATGATGGCCGAGCTTCAACACGTCGACATCGCCGATAGCCTGATCGTATTCATGTTCTTGATCCTTTTCAGAGTCACCGGTCAAGGCGATTCTCAGATTCGAAGTTCCCTGGTGATACTCAAGCTTCAGGCAAAGCGAATCCCCATTCGAATCACCGACCACACGTTCTCGTGGCCAGACCATAGTCGCCCCGAAAGAACCGATCTTCATCCGATCGCCGAAAGACATTTCTTTTATACGCGCTGAAATAGCCTTATCGATTTCAGGCGGGATTCCATCAGAAGCCCCTTGTGCCACGATGATGTTGCGAACCCGGCAATGCTTCAATATGGCTTCCAGCCCGCCATAGTGATCGAGATCCCAGTGCGTGATGATAACGGAATCAAGCGATAACACCCGGTTGCGAAGCAGTGCTTCGGAAGCACGCTCGTCGACGCCTGCGTCGACCAAGACAGTAGAGGATCCATCACGTATCAATATGCAATCGGCTTGACCGACATCCATGACAACCACCTGTGCCGGAGCCCAGAAGCGGTACCTCAAAAAAGGAATCACGAGACAGAGTGCAAGGCACCCGCAGATCAAGCCAACGCTCCGTGGGTAAGGCTCTGGCCAAACTCGGTAAAGCACGGTCATCAAACCTAGGACGATGGGACCCATGAGGTCCGGGTCCGATATGGAAAGAGAGGCAAACGGGACGGCACCTAAGAGATCGATCAGGAACACACAGCTTGAGGAGACCCAGTATACAGGCTCCAGAATAAGGGGCACGAATGCGATAAAAGGCATGAGCACGATCGAAAATGACAATAACGCCCCTACGAGCGGAGCAAGGATGATATTTGAAATCGGAGCAAGAAGCGAAATAGAACCGAAAACGGGTACCGCAAGGGGCAGGGTCGCGATTTGCGCGCAGAGAGTTGCCGAAATGCTCGATGCAAGTGTCGGCGGAACATGACAGCGGATGAAGAAACAGGTGCCGTAGGAGTAGAACAGATTGATAGCCAAAACGCTCAAGAAGGAAAAGCAGAATCCGAGATCGAAGATCGCACGTGGATCTACGGCGATCATGAGGCAGGCGGTAAGTGAAAGTGCAGACAGCGCATGTCGCCTTCGATCGGAACAACCCGTCAACAACCCGAAGCAGCTCATCAGAAACGAACGAACCGAAGAGAATGATGCGCCCGTCAAAACGACGAACCCGAGACACGGAAGTAACGAAAGCGCAGTAGCCTTAGAACCCGCGATACCGAAACGGTTCATTAGCAAAAAAAGCAGCGACGTTACGATGCCAAGGTGCGCTCCGGATACAGCGAACAGATGGCTGACGCCGATCTCGGCACATCGGTCTCTCAAGCCGTTTCCAGCGAGATCAGTCGTTCTGCCACAGGTAAGCGCGGCAATGATCGAACGCGCTCGAGATCGATCAGGTTCAATTCGCTTTAACAGCACACTTCGAATACGTTCAAAGATCGTTTGCGAGCCAGCGTCGATATGGGTCGTCTTGATGACATCGACCTCGCATGCGATCCCCTTTCGATACAACGACCGAGACCAGTCATCATCGCCGATCGCCCTGGAGCGTCCTACAACTGTTACCAACTGTCCAGGTTCATAGATATCGTTCGACATCAATCGCACCGAACCGACTTGCTCGTGTCCCCCAGCGATACATTCGGCATCATAGGAATAGCCACGTTTCGAGATACGAGGATCGGTACCGATCTTATAGTGAACGCCACTCGGTGAAACACGGCAGCCGGTCGCCTCACGCTCCCAGGAGAAATGGACCCCAACAGCCGCGGCAAACATCGTAATCAAAAGAAATATCGAACAAGCCAGCTGCATAGCAGAAAGGCAGCCACCCATTTTTGCTAGAAGTGTTCCGGCCAGTAGTGCCCCGATGAATACCAGGGCAAGGCATGCGATCGACAATCTGACGGACAGAGTATGGAGGTGCACACGCCAAAAGACCTCGTCGACCGCATACGCCATAGCAGCGGCAACAAAAGCGATATATAACATTGCGGGGATATACGGTCTGGGCGGGAGCTTCCGCAATTCCTCTTCGATCATAGACTGATCGAACCCTTCAGCTTCTCGAACTTCTTCTCGCCTATTCCGGAAACCCTCATCAGATCTTCAAGTGAGGTAAAGGGGCCATTTTCAGTTCGATCGTCGATAATCGCCTGAGACGTCGAAGGACCGATTCCCGGCAACGTCTCGAGATCTGATTGCGAGCCGGTGTTGATGCTGACAAGCCCCGAAGAACTCGGAGTTGATTCACCTAAAGAGGAAGCGGGATCAGCGGGAGCAACAGACTCGCCAGCCCGTGGTACGTACACCTTCATACCGTCGATCACTTTTGAGGCTCGGTTCAATTGGGAGACATCAGCATCGTCAGAAAGCCCACCAGCAGCGGTTAAAGCATCGTCGATTCGATCGCCCTCGGAAAGCTTTACGACACCCGGAGTTTGGACGGCACCTGCAACATCGACATACAGCTCGCTGCCGCCATCATCAGCAGACGTATCATCTTGTTGTTCGGTACGTTGCGAAGAACGTTCGATAAGCTCACCCGAATCCGAACCATCCGACAAATTCGGCAATCCAAAGACGATACCGCAGATCACCATGCCTACAACAGCAAATGCCATGAAAGGATGGGCCGTAGCCCGCGATTCCACGGATTTAAGTATCGTCGACCCATCGAGATCAACATGCCGCCTTTGTGCCATCGGTATCACCTCAAAGGCATGGTCTCATGCCACGATGAGGAAAGAACGAAGAGTCCAGGAACTCGGGCCACGGCCTTTCAGCTAACCACGAACCATCTAACAAAAAAGCCCGATTCGAAAAGAATCGGGCTGGTAAAAGCTATCGTTCGATCGGTGTTCGTGGCGCAAGCGATCCATGACGCTCACGAAGCGCACGAGGAGGCTTGTAGGTCGAACTCTCAAAATCGATGTATTCGACATGGTCGAGCAAGCGTTCGATCATAGCCTCATGGTCAAACGAATTCCACGCCTCATGAACAGCATCAGGTTTGGCATGCGTCTCAGGACGTCTCGGCATAAAGAGCGTGCAACAATCCGGCGCCGTCTCAGTGGAGATCTCGAACGTGCCGATCCGCTCGGAACGCTCGATGATCTCCTGCTTGTCGGATCCGATAAGCGGCCTGAAAACAGGTATGCTCACGCACTCGTTCACGGCCATGATGTTCTCCAGCGTCTGAGACGCGACCTGACCCAAGGATTCGCCGGTAACAAGAGCGCGAGCGCCTTCGATCTTCGCGATGCGTTCCGCAACGGAGTACATGACGCGACGGTACATGATCACCCGCAGCGAACTCGGGCAGGCTACCGAGATCTCGCGTTGGCAATCTCCGAAAGGGACCACGTACAAACGACCGATCTGGATTCCCGGCGACAACGCGCGGACAATGTCTTGAACAAGGTATTCGCTGGTGTCGGACGTTTGCGGACGACCGGAAAAATGAACGGGGACGCAGACGGCACCGCGACGGGCGATCATCCAGGTAGCCACCGGAGAATCGATGCCCGACGAGAGCAACGTGACGACTTTTCCGGCAGAACCGACCGGAAGCCCACCAACCCCTCGCTCCGAGCGAGCGTAAACATACACGCTGCCCTGAACGACCAAGACATTGACCATGGCATCGGGCTGATGCATCTGGACCTTTTTATCGGGAAATGCTTCGCAAAGCACCTCCCCCACCTGACGGTTGATGTCGATAGACGTCAACGGGTAATCGGTATTCGAGCGCTTTGCGTGGACCTTGAATGTTTCGAACTCCCCGAACTCGCGCAGAGCGGTAACAGCCGCACGACAATACTCATCAGGTTCGCGATTCGTGTGGAACGCAAGCGAGACGCGTGCGACACCGGGAACCGTCCGAATAACGGGAGCAGCCGCCTCAGCCTCTCCACGTACGGAGAAGGTCACCAGGATGTAACCGGAGATCCGCGTGACGGTCGAGACGGAAAAGGCGGCCAAAGCCGCCTCTATATTCCCCATGAGGATATGCTCGAAGTGAGCTCGGTTCTTACCCTTGAGTCCGACCTCGTGGTAATGAACCAGGCAAACCCTGCTGGCCATTATTCCTGCACAGACTTATGGCCCAGAGCGTTTTCATAGCGCTCATGATCGAACGAGATATCACCATCGATGATCTCGTCCATGGCCATGGTGATGGTATCAGTACCGGATAGCGCGATGGTGATATCGTCGACATCCTGGACTGCCAGAACACGGTTATGCTGACCGCGAAGCATGCTGTTGATGTCGCAAGCGCGCTTGGAAGCGAGAGAAGCGAGCAGGAAACGGTTGTGGTCGGTCTTCTCCAGAAGATCGTCGATGTTAGGCTTTACAACTGACATGCCTAGTTCCTTTCAAAAGTATCGAGCAGTTCGGCTAACTCAGTCGTCGCCTGCTCAAGATCGTCGTTCACGAGAACAGCATCATATCGATCGGCAAGGTCCATCTCATACGATGCGTCCTTCAACCGTAGAGCCAAGGATTCCGGTGTTTCGCTCCCGCGACCAACTAGACGCTCCTTCAAGGCCTCAAGCGAAGGGGGCTTTATAAAAATAAGGATCGCATCAGGAAAGCGCTTCTTGACGTTCAATGCCCCCTGGACGTCGATCTCGAGAACCAACGATGAGCCTGAGCTGAGCTTAGACTCGACTTCGGAAACGAGCGTACCGTAATAATTTCCATGGACCTCGGCCCACTCGACGAATGCTCCTTCATCGATGCGGCGCTTGAACTCTTCCTTGGACAGAAAGTAGTAATTGACGCCATCGACCTCGCCGTCTCGTGGACTCCTCGTGGTAGCGGAAACCGTCAGGCCCAGGTTGGAACGCTGCTCGCGAACACGAGAAACAAGCGTGCCCTTTCCTGCGCCTGACGGTCCGGAAATCACAAAGAGTTTAGTATCGCGGGATTCCACTATTTTGAAAGCTGCTCGAGCAGCTGCTCGCGCTGACGGACACCGAGACCCTGTACACGACGCGTGGCAGAGATACCCAGCTCGTCCATGATCTTGGCAGCCTTGGCCTTACCGTAACCGGGGAGGGACTCGATGAGCGTGGAGACCTTCATGCGGGAAGCGATAGGATCATCGGAGTTGAGGACAGACTCAAGGGACTTCTCGCCCTTCTTGATCTGCTCACGGAGCTCGGCACGAGCATGACGAGCGGCAGCGGCCTTCTCGAGAGCCGCCTTGCGCTGCTCATCGGTAAGCTGAGGGAGTGCCATTCGAACCTCCAAGGTTACGACGTTTTTAGAACATTTTTTGGCATTTAAGCACGTAAAAGCACGTGTTTGCCAATCGACGGCTACATAGGTTAGTCGATACGTCCCTAAAGTGCAAGGCTGCGAAAGCGACAAAAAGCAGATTGACCTGCGATTTCACAGAAAGGATGCAGCATTTACGCTGGTAAACGCCGCATTCTGTGATAGCTGCACTTCCTATGCCTCTTCTACGAGTTCAGAGACGATCGCCTCGTAGGCAGCGATGGGGTCAACCGACGCCGTGATGGGACGACCGATGACGATATGGCTGGCACCGCTCTTGATAGCAGAAGCCGGAGTGGCCACGCGGGTCTGATCGCCAAGGACGGCACCGACGGGACGGACACCAGGGGTCACGATGAGCGCATCGGGCCCCAGAAGCGAACGCATCTGGTGCGCCTCCATCGGTGAGCAGACGATACCGTCGATACCATTGGCCGAAGCAAGCCTCGCCAAGCGAGCGGCCTCATCGGCAACGGGGCTCTCGATGCCGATCTCCGTCAAAGAGTCTTGACTCATGCTCGTCAAGACGGTGATGGCGACGAGCTTTGCACGATCATCTCGAAGCTCGGCCGCTTCTTCGGATCCCTTACGGCATGCGGCAAGCATGGCCCCCGATCCCATGCCGTGGACAGAAAGGAGGTCGGCGCCAGCGAGTGAGGCTGAACGTGCTGCTCCGCGCACCTGATGGGGAATATCGTAGAACTTCAGATCGAGAAAGACCTTGAACCCTAGCTCTTTAAAGGTCTTGACGATGGAAGGGCCCTCCGCATAGTACAGGGTCATACCGACCTTGAGCCAACGGGCATGGCCTGAAAGCTTACCGGCAAGGTCAAGCGCAGTCGTCTTGTCGCAATCGAGCGCGACGATCACACGATCGCGGGCATCGGATTCTAGCATTCGAACGCTCCGATCAACTCGTTGATATCCTTGACGCCTTGAGACTCCGCCCATGCCTCGAGCTCTCGCTCGATCTTGAGGGACGCGGTGGGGTCGACGAAGTTGGCCATGCCGACTGAAACACATGTAGCACCGGCCAAAATGAATTCCGCCGCATCCTCACCGGTCATAACGCCGCCGACGCCGTTGATGGGGATGTCGACGGCTTGGGCGACCTCATAGACCATACGAACGGCGATGGGGTGACAAAGCGGACCGGAGAGACCGCCCTTAGGCTTGGCGACGCGGGAACGACGCGTATGGACATCAATCGCCATGCCCTGGATGGAGTTGATGACGGAAAGACCGTCAGCACCGGCCGCCTCGAGCGCCTTGGCGATCTCGGCAACGTTCACCGGAGCCATCTTGACAAAGAGGGGTTTATCGGTGACCTTACGGCATGCGGCCATGACGCCGGAAGCGCCTTCCGGCGTGGAGCCCATCGCCGCACCGCCGGCGGCGATATTGGGGCAACTGACGTTGATCTCATATCCCGCCGCCCACGGGCAATACTCTACGAACATCTCGAGCGCACGCACGAATTCATCGACGGAATGCCCAGCGACCTGACAGATGACCTGGCAACCATCGGAAGCAAGCTGCTCAAGCCAAGGACCGGATTCTTCGGCAAATGCTTTCACGCCCGGATTCTGGAGGCCGACCGAATTGATCATGCCGCCTCGGACCTCGGCCATACGGGGTGCGGGGTTGCCGGGCCACGGCTCGGCGGCACAGCCCTTCGTGGTGATGGCTCCCAGCTGGGAAACATCGAAGAAATTCTGGAACTGCCAGCCGTAACCGAACGTACCGGCCGCTGTGTTGATAGGGTTTTGCATCTTAACGCCGCCGAAATCGACGGCCATGTTCACGCTGCCCATTAGAAGACCACCACCTTGGATGCATCGAAAACCGGGCCACACATGCATGCGCCCTTCATGCCATCGACCGTCTCGACGTTGCAGGTGTTGCATGCACCGAAGCCGCAGCTCATCATGCGCTCGAGCGAGACCTCGCAATAGGCGTCGTTCTCGGCAGCAGCCTGCGCGACCTTCTGCATCATGATGCCAGGGCCGCAAGAGGCAACGTAACCATAGGCTCCCTCACCGAGCATCTTCGCTGCCGGCTCGGTGCAGAACCCCTTGATACCGGCCGACCCGTCATCGGTACAAAGAACCACGGTGTCGGCGAGGGCCTTCAGCTCATCGAGACCGACGACCTTGTCCGCCTCGGCTGCTCCCAAGCACACGTCAAAGGCGATGCCGCGGCGCGAAAGCTCGCGCCCGAGGCAGAGGATAGGAGGCACACCGATACCACCGGCAACCAAAAGGGCCCGATTCACATCAGCGGGCACCATCCAGCCATGACCGCCAGGACCCAACAGTGTCGAGGTCGAACCGGGGCCCATCTTGGACAGGCGATCGGTGTCGTCACCCACCACGGCATACCAGATCTCGACGGTGCCGGCCTGAGCGTCGGCAGCGGCGTAGCTCAAGGGCACACGCAGCAACGAGGAAGCATCACCGGGAACGGCGATGTTGACGAATTGGCCGGGTTTGAGCGCACATGCGAGCTTAGGGGCCGAAATAACAAGCGAGAAGATGCCGTCGGCGATCTTCTCGTTCGAAACGACCTCGAAATCATGCATGCGAGCGGAGGACGGCGTTGGCATAAACGCTCCAATCCCCATGCGAAGGCATGGTTGAGGTGAACAGGCTCCGGGCGGCACCCATAAAGGTGACCGCCCGGAGCATTTGAAACGATGTTAGCAGACGCAGCCGTTTTTGAGGGTCTGCTTGCCGCCCACGAACACGTCGGTGGCACGTCCGACGAGCTTCTGACCGGCAAAGCCGGAGTTCGAAGCCTTGGACTCGTAGCCGTCCTCCCCGACAGTCCATTCGATATCGGGGTCGAAGACGGTGAGATCGGCAACGGAACCGGCCTTGATCTGGACCGGGTCGAGACCGAGGATCTCGCGGGGCTTGGAACTCATAAGCTCTACGAGGCGCCCGTATCCCATCTTGCCTGTTTTGACCAGGTTGGTGTTCACAAGGGCGAACGAGGTCTCCAGGCCGATCATGCCGAACGGTGCAAGCTCGAATTCGCGCGCCTTCTCCCACTCCGCATGCGGAGCGTGGTCGGTGACGATGGCGTCGATGGTACCGTCGATCACGCCCTGGCGGATAGCAGCGGCATCCTCGTCGGTGCGCAGCGGAGGATTGACCTTCAGAGCCGTGTTGTACGTCTCGTCGA
>ERZ808240.287-NODE-287-length-68852-cov-15.949038_pt1 | contig 68852 bp, 62 predicted proteins | sample MGYA00521084_ERZ808240 | MGnify/ENA primary metagenome ERZ808240 (study PRJEB31516, sample SAMN03275571) | gut metagenome | biome: mammalia-associated habitat; material: feces | host: Papio cynocephalus | place: Kenya | collected 2012-08-06 ...
GAAAATAAAATCAACATTTTTTTCATTTTTCTATTGACATTTATTAGCTGGACTTATCAATTTCTCTTCTTACTTATCAATAGACTACTTTATTTTTATGTTTATTTTGTGACACATTTCCCCTTTTCTTTCTTCTTTTCCTGACACAACTGTGCCATAGCTGCTTGCTACACTCATATCAACAAACAGAGGATGGTGTGAATTATGATGCACAAAATTAAAATTATTTTTTCATGGCTGCTGATCGGCGTCCTCTTTCTTGGTACATTGGAACCAGGCAATGATGCCTTTGCAGCAAAGAAAAATAAATATATCCGCATGAATGTAAAATCCGTTACATTGTCAAAAAACGGAATGTACAAACTGCGTCTCTACAATACAAAGAAGCGCCAGACCATCGTATTTTCCTCAGACAATGAATCCATAGCGACGGTAACTTCTACCACACAGCCAAAACTAGCTGTCGTGACTGCCGTAAACCCGGGAAATACTTACGTTCGTGCGACGATTTCCAATTCCCGCGGACGAGTTGTGCGCACTTTAAAAGTAAAGGTAAAAGTGACGCCGTATGCCGTCAGTGTCAAATTTGGGAAGAAAAAAATCTACCTAAACGAAACTAAAAATACCAAGTTAAATACGATCATAAAGCCGAATATTTCGCAGGAAATTCCACTTTATGAATCTTCTGACACCGATGTGGCGACGGTCAATTCCCGCGGTGTCGTAACCGCTGTCGCAGTGGGCGAAGCCGTGATTACGGCAACCCTTTTGTCCAGCGGACAGTCTGCGTCCTGCACGATAGTCGTAAAACCGGAACCGGTCGAAACCGCTCCACCTGCCGCCACTTCGACAACGTCGGCAACAAAAAGCACCCGTTCGGCTGCTGCCGGCAGTTCTAGCACTTTGAACTAAAAATCACGAACATTCTCCTGGGAATGTATCATTCCCTCGCGGAGCTCCGAAAGAAGTTCCGCTTTTTTTGTCCCCAGAAGAAGCTGTTCATTGTATTTACGGAACCGCTCATTTTCATTTTCTGCCAGAAAAACAGCCGCCTCCGGATCCATCGCCAGCTCTGTCACAAATACGACAAGTTCCTGTCCGTCTGCGAATGCTGCCTCGATAAAATCAAACGCATGCTCCAATTTTTCAGATGCCATCTGCTCCCGCATTTCCAATTCTTCCACTGCCTCTGCAAATGGTCCGCGTGCGAGATCAAAAATTTCTTCCGGCGTTTTTCCCACGACATCTTCTGCCTGTGGACAGGCTCCACGTAACTTCTCGCCAAGTTTTTCCCAAAGATGCTCCTCGTCTTTTTCCAAGAATCCCTGTTTTTTGCGAAGTGCCGTCTCTGCCTCCTGCTCTGTACACAGCTTCTGATAGGCAGCCACCGGCTCCTCTCCCGCCATTACGCAGCTTCGATACTGCTTCAAAAAGGCAAACCATTTGTCTGTCATTTTTTTCCAGTCGCGCACCGCTTCAAACGAAGTGTGAAGTCCGGAAAGCACAAGATGAACGACGCTGATCTTCTCATCAAAGGAAGCCCGGAAAAGCCGCTCATAAATCGAAGCCGTGACCTTGCCTTCCAATATTTCCGGAATGCCATAATGATCTTCGTATTTCTTATACAAATCGATATACGCAGCTACATCTTTTGCCACATCATCGTGCGCAAGGTATTCGCGGATGCTTTCTTCCGTAAGCGCAATCCCCAGTTCTTCATAGACTTTCATCAAACTGCTGAGATCCTCCCAGCCACGTGCTGTCACAAACTGCATGCCATCGACATCATTTTCGACCACATAAAAATTCGCCGGCCGCAGATCAAGATACGTCAGCAATGCCGGGTGAATATGTCGTTTGACCGCATATTCTTTCCACACTGAAAAATCGGCATCAATCCGCATCTGGCGCACGCGGTCCAATGTCACCATGTCAAATTCGCGCACAGATTTATTGTACTCCGGCGGATTTCCTGCCGCTACAATGATCCATCCTTCCGGCACTGCCTGATTGCCAAATGTCTTGCATTGCAGAAATTGGAGCATCGTCGGCGCGAGCGTCTCCGACACGCAATTGATCTCGTCGATAAAAAGAATCCCTTCTTTTAGTCCGGTTTCACGCATTTTCTCATACACACTCGCAATAATTTCGCTCATCGTATACTCTGTAATGGAAACTTCTTTTCCCCCAAATGTATCTTTTCGGATAAACGGAAGGCCGACTGCGCTCTGTCTCGTGTGGTGCGTAATGGTATAGGAAACAAGCCCGATCTCACACTCTCTGGCAATCTGTTCCATAATCTGTGTCTTTCCGATCCCCGGCGGCCCGATCAAAAGCATCGGACGCTGGCGCACCGGCGCGATCCGGTAATCCCCCTCCGGCGTCTTGGCAAGATACGCTCTTACCGCATCTTTGATCTCTTGTTTTGCCTGTTTGATATTCATCTGTTTCCTCCAATCTTAAAACACATCGCCCACGGCGGTACCTTTGACTTTTCATACTCATCTAAGTAAATAAATGCGACATCGTATTCCGGTCGTTTTGCCGGATACGTACCCTTTCCATCGGTAAAATAAAGGAGTCCCCGCAGTCCACGAAGTTCTCCCTGTTCGCGCAGCCCCGCGACATAGGAAAATGCCGGGCGGAAATCCGTCCCTCCGCCGCCGATGATGGTAAACTTCTCCAAATACGCATCCAATTCGGAAATATCCGTAATCTTCGTATCTTCGCGCACCGCGTCATCACATTGCAAAATGCGGATATGGCATTTATGGAAAAAACTGTCTTTTTCGGTGAGCAGGGTAAATGTCTCGCGCAAAAACCCTTTGATAAGTTCCCCATCAGTCGAATAGCTTGTATCGAGCACCACGACAAACTCCTGAATCCGCATCACTTCGCGTGTTTCGACCGGTTCAATGAGCGGCATATTGCCATACAAAGAAAGCCCATACGTATAAAAATTCAGATCAAACGTATCCGGGTCGCACTGCATTTCTTCCCGAAGCACCGCAAATTTCCGCAGAAAATCCCGGTAACTCCGCCTGCTTTTGTCTGCCTTTAACCGCCGCAAAAGGGACTGCTCGCCCTCTTCCGGCTCATCGCCGCGCTTTTCTTCCTGCATCTGGCTCTGCCGCGAAATCTTGTCCCACATTTGCCTCGCCTGATTTTGCATCGGCGACTTTTTTTCCTCTTCCGGCCAAAATTTGTGATTGTCTGTATAAAATTCCCGACGCAGTTTTTCCCGCTCTTCAATCCCAATTTCTTCCAAATATTCATAGATCTTTGCCGCCGAAAGAAGTTTCCTCTCTTCCATGGTTTGATACATTTTCTGGCGTTCCCACGACAATGCGCGCTTCACACTCTTCTTTTCCAAATGATCGATAACGTACTCGACTTCAATATCACACGCTGCATCCCACCAAGGCCTCTCCCGCCCCTGCTGCAGCCACAAATGAGCAAAAAGGCAGTGAAGCACCGTATGAAGATACACGCGGTTCAGATACAGTGGATTTTCTGGAAATATTCTACATATACGTTCTGCCGGAAAGTACAATTTACGGCCATCCGTCACCAATGTTTGGAGCCCCTGTGCCGGCTGCCATCCCAGCGCAGAAAGCGCCACATCCAAAAAGCGCAGATCCTGATACAATTCATTCTGCACAAACCGCAGAATTTTTTCCGCCATCTGATTCTGCCACGCCTCTTCGCTCTGCACCTGCTTTTTACTCAAATTCATAGCGCGCCTTTTTGCCTCCTTCTTTTTTCCTGCCTGCTGCCAAAAGGACAGCGGCCCCTTCCGTCCAATCCTGCTGCACATAGGTTACCAATGCTTTTTCTTTCACCGTTGTTTCTATTTTATCCCCTGCAAGTACCGAATTTACAGAAAATTTCAGCCATTCCAATTTTCTATTTTTTAAACAGATTTCAAATATTTTCTCCGGCACACTCATCAAATATTTTTCGTATCGAAGGCGGTTCTTTTCCGTCAAACCAATCGGGGTCATAAGCCTGTCCATCGCCATATGTACAAGAACCCGGTCATTTTCCTCCGCGCAAGCCTTCTCAAAAATCGAATCGTACGCCTCGAAATCCACTTTTCCCTCACGGAAACATTGTCTCGCCCGGAACCCCTCACCCTCGATATTTAAGCCAAAAATGTGCGCCGGCGCAATCGTATCATATCCCTCATAATACTCGGGATAAAACAAAACCGCATCGTCAAACTGCACCTCGACATCCCACGAAATTCTTGTAAGCAGCTGCTTTGCGCCAGTCTCCTCTCCCGCCTTTCCGCGGATACGCACCTTGTTCAATGCACTGCAGTTATTAAATACATCGCTTCCAATCTCTGTCGTCCTTTTCCCCACTTCAAGGGCATACATTTTTTTACAATTAAAGAAAGCTGCATTTTCAATCCGCTCAACGGCATCCGGCAACGTAATCTTTTCCACAAACTCCCCCTGCGCCGAATGATCACACGGCTCCCCCATTACTGTCGTAATGCCATTTTGATTTGTTTCTTTTCGTTTCCGGTCCGAAAAACAATACGCTCCAACCGCCACAAGATTACGCCCTTCTACCGTTTCCGGCAGCGTAATCTCCGGGCTGTCTGAGCGCACTTCGTGCACGACCGCATTTTGATTTTGTTCGTTCCAAATAAGCTCCATGGTGGATTACCTCTATTCTTTGCGAATTGCTTCCAGTTCCTTCAATATTGTTTTCAATGCATGCTTCTTTTCCGTCCAATTCTTTCCCCGTAAAAATGTGCGGTATTTTTTCGGGCATTTTTCCACCGGATAACTGGTACATTTCCTGCCAAAGATCTGTGTATACATAAGAATAGCCGCTGTATATCCATTATACTCATTTGGATGGTAGTCGCCCGGTTCATGCAGTTCTTCATACATATAGCCGAGATCCTGTAACCTCTGAATGGCCGCTTCTGCCCGAATGATCTTCACACCGTGCTTTGTCAGTTTTTGGATCAATTCTCCTCCGGGTACATCAAATTCTGTCTGATAATAATACGAACGTGCCGACTTTTTCATATATTTCTGTAGTTTTAGGATATCCTTGTAGGTCGTTTCATAGCGTGTGCCATACTCCTGAAAAATCACAATATCCGATTTTTTCAATTGCTTGCAGATATTGTATTCATTAAATTTGGCATCCAATACATGATCGCTCAATTGATATCCGTTATTGATCTGATCATAGACCTTAATATTCGTACCATAAAGTTTCGCAATCTGCTTGAAATATTTTTTCTGCGAGCCGTTTCCCACAAGACTATTTCCCACTATCGTAACCGTATACGTCTTCTTTTTTGCCTGAACGGACTGCACCCCTGACCCAAGATAACCGCCAATTCCGGAAATCATAAAAACTGCCAAAAATACGGCTGTGACGAGCTGCTTTGCAAATTTACCAGTGCATTTCATGTTTTTGCCCCCTTTTAATTCTTCCATTGTAAAAACGTTTTCCCCGGAATTGCGCCATGTGGAGTGGGTATTTCCATTTTGGAAACAACCACTTTTTCGCTAAGCTCACCCTGCTCAAAAATTTTCTTTAAATGCTTACTGATTGCTGAAGTCTGTACACCAAACAGTTCAGCCATTGCCTTCTGGGTAATCCATATTGTTTCATCTTTTATCAAAGCGCTGACCGTTACATCGTCGTCTTCCGTTCTGTACAGTACCATTTCGATTTGCTTCGTAATATCTGTTTTCATATAAAACCCCCTTTTCCCAATTATAACACATCGGATTTTTTTGAACAAGAATCACTTTTCCAACACAAAAGTGTACCCATCTTCACTCCGTGGTTTAAAAAGAAGCAGTTTATCTTCCCGGGGATAATAATCCACTTCCATACGATCCTCTTCGGAAAGATAATAAGACAAAGCGTATACCCCCGTAAGCCCTCGTGTAAGTATAAACTTCTTCTCTTCGCCAATAAACGTCTCATTTAACCGAAACTTACGAAAACCTACCAGCATATGATCCAAATCCATATTTTCAAATGTCATCTTGCCATCTTCCGAAATCGTAATGGATGCCTTGGAATCCTGATCCCATACATATTTTCCCGGTTTCAAAGAAACATTTCCTACCGGGAGCAAATTTTTGTCGTAGATATAAATCGCCGCGACCACCGCAGCAAAAATTAAAACGGCAATCAAACTTTTAGGAAGCATAACCCAGGTTTTCTTTTTCATTATTCATTCTCCCTTCCCTAATAATAGTAGTTTTTTATCTTTAATTAATCTGCCAAATAATCTGCCAAAACATTTTGAAATACTGTCCCCGGATCACGCTCCCACTACTTATTCATAAGATCATTATGAATGGTTCCTGCATAATTTACAACAGAACATTTGGTATCAAATTTCATTTCGCCGGTTACTTTTCCATTTTTCATATCAAGTTCCGTCAACTGATTTTTATGGCATTCAAAATTCACCAGCGTTAAATTTTCAGGCAGTTTTACCGCCTTCAGTTGATTTTTTTCACATGTGAAACTGCTTAACTTAGTACACGCCGATACATCCAATTCCGTCAACTGATTTCCTCCGCAACTCAGTATCTGCAATTCCGGATTGTGGGAAACATCCAGAGTTTTCAATTTTCCCTCTCCAATAATCAGCATCCGCAGCTTCGATAAATTAGATACATCTATTGCTGAAATACCTCGAATTAAAGTAAGTTCTTCTAATTGCTTATTGTGAGAAACATCAATATTTTTCAGTGATCGTTTTCCCACCATACTAACATCGGAAGAGATATACAATCTTTTTAATCTCACGTTTTCGTTTACATTAACATACGTAGTAAATGTGTTATACAAACGTACACTTTGCAGCAATTTATTTTTACTGATATTCGGATTACCTATATTGATATTATTCATCTCTAATTTTTTCAAACAAGGGAAATACTCGATACCTTTTAATGAATGATATTTTTTCCAGCCACCATTTCGTTTTGTACACATAATCAAAGAATCTGTGACCTCTGTTACCATAACGCGTTCCTGACGCGATAAATACCCATCCTTATTTAAGTCAAAATTTGTTTTGACACCTTTACGAAAAGCCGCGTCCGGGAAATTCTTTTTGGATATTTTAATGCCTTTTTCTGCTGCCTGTACCGGCTGTATTGCAGTCGCTCCTAAAGTGAAAATGAATGCCGCTGCAAGTACTGTAGTTTTAATTAATTTTTTCATAAGTTCTCCTATCCTACTTCTTATTTTCTTTGAAATTAAGCGTAACATAACCCCCAGAATTTGTCAACTGAAAATGGCTTTTTTGGCAAGGCGGCAGTTTTTCTTGACATTCCTTCCAATTTATGTAATAATCATAATACGGTTATTTTAGATATGTTTTACATAGGGAGGAAGTTATATATGAGCCAGCAGGTAAATTCTAGCATAAAACCATCAAATGACAAATTCGTTCTGGCAAACAAATGCGAAAACACGGGAATGTCTTTCCCGATGCATCACCATTCAGAATACGAATTTTACTACGTATTAGAGGGCGAAGGCCGTCTCTTTTTGGACAACGCAATTTATACTGTTGTCCCTGGACTGCTCTGCTTATTTTCCCCTCACAATGGACATTCTGTTCGCATTCCTGCAAATATTCCATATCGGAGAATCACCCTAAATTTTTCCAAATTTTATCTTCCCAAAACTCCGTTATTGACAAATCATACTCATTTTAAGCCGATTGTTTTATCGGAAAATGATCGCCTGACTTTTTGCCGGTTATGTAGTGAATATACAGCTGCTTCCTATCAGCTCAATGCACCGGAAGATTTAAAAACCGCTTTAATTTCTGACATTTTATCCATGTTTTTACCGACTACAGAAATATGCCAAAACAGTTCTCCTGTGCTATCCAAAATTCAAGTTTATGTTCACCATCACACTCACGCCAAACTTAGCTGTAATGAAATTGCGGATGCCATGCATTATAGCGTACGACAATTAAATCGTATATTTGCGGAAACCTCCGGCGAGACATTGTATCAATACATTGCCCGGGCAAAAGTTTCCCGTATTCAGGAACTTCTTACCCAAGGCTTTTCCCCTGCTTATATCAGTGAAGAACTCGGATATAGCAGCCCCGCATCACTAACTCGTTTTTTCAAAAGCGAAGTCAGCCTGACACCACGTGAATGGCTTGGAAAATATGAGCAGGGATCCTAGTATTTCCTCTTTCTAACCACAAATTGATATCTTTCTTTTCGCTCTCCATTTTTCAAATGGATGATCGGGATCTCTTACCCCACAAATCTCAAAATAATACGTCTTCCCTGGCTCAAGGTGTTTAATCATCACTTTCCCTTTGCTTTTGTTACAGTATTTTTCATCACAACGGCTCATATCCTTATATACTGAATAACGTATCGCATGTGCCTCTAAAAGCACTTTCGCCTGACTGCTGTCAAAGCTAACCGTCGCCGTTCCCGTCTTTTTGCTCTCCACCTTATACTTATACCATGTCGCATAAAATTTTGCCTTTTTCTGCCCGCTCTCTACTTTTTCTACATCCGCATACATTTTATCACTCCATCCCATAAAAACATACCCTTTTCTCTTTACCGTTTCCGGAAGAGTTACACTATCACCAAACCGATAAGTCCGAGGCAGTTTTTTCGTTTCCTGACCTTCTCGCAGGTCATACTGTATCGAAAGTTTTTTTCTTGTCGATGTTCCCGTCTTTCCTGCTGGAATTGTCTTCGTTTTCTTCCCATCTACTCGCCATGTGACGTATTTTTTGTACCATGGCATATAGCATGAAATTTTAGAATTATTTACAATTGTTTCCAGCGCCGGACAATCTCGAAAAGTATTAAAATTCCATTCTTTCAACCGTTCTGGCAATGTAATTTTTTTTAATTTATGACAACTTGCAAACACAGATTCACTTATTTCAACTACAGAGTCTGGAATATCTATCTCTTCCAAACTTATGCAACTTGCAAATGCACTGTACCCAATCACTTGCAACCCTTTCCCAAACCGAACCTTTTTCAGTTTATAACACCCCGCAAATGTAGTATCCCCGATTTCTGTCAAACTATCTGGCAAAACAACTTCTCTTACAGATTCAAACTTTCCTATTCCTAATGGTGTAATTTTAGTAATTCCCTCTTTAATAATCAATTTCTTAATTTGTGATTTCTTTACTTCTTTTCCGTATTTAATAGCCTCCTCTGTTTCTCCATTTCCGGATATAACAAGAGTATCTCCATTGATTACCTCATACTTAATATTAGTTTTTGCCATTGCTTGTGCGGAAAACACTCCCAAAGTAATAGAAAGCAAAGCAATTGCTTGTAGTAAAAATTTTACATATTTACTCATTATTTTCCTCTTTTCCTGATATATTTCATTACCTTATCATAAGGACCCCACACCCTATTATTGATTTAATACCTTTACTTTATTTTGGTTTTAATATCCATTAAATCTATTGTACCAAAATACTGTTTTCTTAAAGTTTTTTTGGTTGTTTTATCTTTACCACTTCCCTTCAAGCAAACAAATTCAAACTTATGTTCACCATCACACTCACGCCAAACTTAGCTGTAATGAAATTGCGGATGCCATGCATTATAGCGTACGACAATTAAATCGTATATTTGCGGAAACCTCCGGCGAGACATTGTATCAATACATTGCCCGGGCAAAAGTTTCCCGTATTCAGGAACTTCTTACCCAAGGCTTTTCCCCTGCTTATATCAGTGAAGAACTCGGATATAGCAGCCCCGCATCACTAACTCGTTTTTTCAAAAGCGAAGTCAGCCTGACACCACGTGAATGGCTTGGAAAATATGAGCAGGGATCCTTGTATTTACTCTTTTCCTTTAAACTCGGCGATTGAATATTCTCCGCTTATCTAACAATGTCAACCGCTTGTTTCAGATACCATTTTGGACAAAGCAACTTCAAATCTTCTTCTCCATACTCATCAACATAATAGTATGAAATACGAACATAATAACGTTTGCCTAGCTTTAAGTTTTTAAAAGAATTCTCATATAATTCCGTAGTTTTATTTTTTGACAACCAAAGAGTTTCGGCTTTTGACATATCCTCATTTTCCGATATTTGAGCGATATATCCAATTTCCATATCATCTTGATCCTCATACTTTTCAAGTTTTGTCTGTAATTTGCCATCATCAACGAATACCTTTAATTCACCGCCGGACAGATTCGACAGATTCAGTTTAACAAACATTGCCACAAAATCAATATCCTGATTACAATACTTAGGAAAACTTGTCAAATGATAATATCTAGAAAATACACCAAATGAAAATATTTTCCAACCAAGAAATTGATACCCTGGTTTTACCACATCTGGTAAATCAACTTTTTCTCCATAACAATACGATGAAGGCAGTTCTCCCATTGCCTCTCCGCCACGCAGATCATAGGTAATCTTGAAAGAAATCTTGTTCGTTTTTGCTGTCTTTTTCCCAGGAAGTATTTTTGCCTTTTTTCCATTTACTTTCCATTTTTTCTTTCCCTTGCAGTCATCTAATCTTAAAGACTTGTTAGAACGATTAACAATAGTTGTCAGACCAAGGCAATCAACAAAATTGTTTTCCAACATCTTAATATTTTGAGGTAAAATAATTGCTTTCAAAGCACGACATTTATCAAATGCTCCCCATTTTATTGCTGTTACCGTTTTCGGAATCGTTATCTTTTCTAAACTTCTGCAATCGTAAAAAGCATATTCACCAATCCTTTTCAGTTTAAGTGGCAATATAATTTCTTTCAAAGCACGACATTTTTCAAATGCCCCCTCAGAAATGTTTTTTATCCGTTTTGGAATTCTAACACTTTTCAGTGAGGATAAAAAAGAAAATCCGTATGTCCCTATCTTTTTTAAACTGTCCGGAAGTTCTATTTCCTCAACTTTCTCCATATACCTAAATCCATTAGCTTTTATTTCCGTAATCCCGTCACAAATTACGATTTTTTTAACATTATCAGATTCATATATCGGGCTTTTATATGAAATCCCAACTGCTCCTTTTCCTTTTATAATAAGAACTTTGTTATCTGTCAAAATCCAAGTTGCATTTTTTCCGCATTTTCCTTTTGCGACAGTACTTGCCGCTGATGTCTGTATATTTGTAAAGCAAACTATACTAAGTAGAAGCAGAAATATAAATAATGTTTTTTTCATTTTATAATCATGCCTTTCTAACCGCAAATCGATATCTTTCTTTTCGCTCTCCATTTTTCAAACGGATGATCGGGATCTCTTACCCCACAAATCTCAAAATAATACGTCTTCCCCGGCTCAAGGTGTTTAATCATCACTTTCCCTTTGCTTTTGTTACAGTATTTTTCATCACAACGGCTCATATCCTTATATACTGAATAACGTATCGCATGTGCCTCTAAAAGCACTTTCGCCTGACTGCTGTCAAAGCTAACCGTCGCCGTTCCCGTCTTTTTGCTCTCCACCTTATACTTATACCATGTCGCATAAAATTTTGCCTTTTTCTGCCCGCTCTCTACTTTTTCTACATCCGCATACATTTTATCACTCCATCCCATAAAAACATACCCTTTTCTCTTTACCGTTTCCGGAAGAGTTACACTATCACCAAACCGATAAGTCCGAGGCAGTTTTTTCGTTTCCTGACCTTCTCGCAGGTCATACTGTATCGAAAGTTTTTTTCTTGTCGATGTTCCCGTCTTTCCTGCTGGAATTGTCTTCGTTTTCTTCCCATCTACTCGCCATGTGACGTATTTTTTGTACCATGGCATATAGCATGGAATTTTAGAATCGTTTACAATTGTTTCCAGCGCCGGACAGTGCTCTAATGCATATATGTCTATTTCTTTCAGATTTTTTGGCAAAACAATACGTTTAAGCCGAGAGCATTCAGAAAAAGCTCCATCCTGTATCTGTTCAACGGTTTCTGGAAGTTCAATATTGATCAAACTTGTGCAGCCACTAAATGCATTTGTTCCAATTATTTTAGTCTTTTTTCCAAATATAACTTTTTCTAATTTTCGATTACTCATAAAAGAACAATCTGCTATTTCGACAAGACTATTTGGTAAATTAATTTCTTTTAAGTTAGAAAAAAGTCCCAGACGTAACTTTTGTGTAGTAGTAATTCCCTCTTTAATAATTAATTTTTTTATCTTTGATTCTTTAACTTCTTTTCCATATTCGATAGCCTCCTCTGTTTCTCCATTTCCGGATATAACAAGAGTATCACCATTGATTACCTCATACTGAATACTAGTTTTTGCCATTGCTTGTGCGGAAAACACTCCCAAAGTAATAGAAAGCAAAGCAATTGCTTGTAGTAAAAATTTTACATATTTACTCATTATTTTCCTCTTTTCCTGATATATTTCATTACCTTATCATAAGGACCCCACACCCTATTATTGATTTAATACCTTTACTTTATTTTGGTTTTAATATCCATTAAATCTATTGTACCAAAATACTGTTTTCTTAAAGTTTTTTTGGTTGTTTTATCTTTACCACTTCCCTTCAAGCAAACAAATTCAAACTTATCTTTTCCCATGATATGCCCTCCTTCGAGTTCAAGTTTTCCAGCCGGATCATCCTTTAGGGCAACATGATTTCGGAATACACTATAACTTAATTTCCCTTCTTTCTCGTTATCCATTTTTACTTCGATTCGACTGATTGTAACTTGCTTTGTTTCATTTATTTCATTTCCACTTGTAATCACTACACGCCATCTAGTTTTTCCATTTTCTGCATAATTTTCCACATCAATCGCTTGAAATGAATTATTGGGTTTAAATAAAGCTTGCTTCTTTTTAGTTGGTTTTTCACTAAAGGAGCCAATACAAGCATTGCTCAATTGTTTTTTCTTTTTTCCACTAAACGACAGCGAAAGACTTTTGTTCTTGTCTTTCTTCTTTAATGTTCCCTTTTTCGCTTTTTTCTGCTCCTGTTTTCTCTGAGCATCATATACTTTTATCAATTTATCCATATTATATAAACTAATTTCCTGTTTAGGTTGTGTACCAACTTGCAGTTCTTTCCATATCACTAATATTCTTCCATCTGCAGTAATAGCTGCATCTGTTCGATATAAATCGCCTGATTTCTTTCCAGCTTTGTTTGCACATGCTAACCCCGTCATAATTTGGAAATTCCCTGTATTTTCTTTCCAATCATGAAATTTAGCTTTTTCATTATTTGAAACCTTTTTCTCAAAAAAACTACGAGGCACAATTGCGAGATTTTGAGCAAATTTTTTTTGCTTGCACCTGCCAGCAAATAAAATTCTCCACGGTTCGGAATTGTGAATTGTTCAAATGTCTGTCCATGTCCAAATTGTTCAAATTTTGTAGGTTTACTAAACGTTACTCCCCCATTTTCATCCTCAGTACGTTTTACCACATTCGCATCGTTTCCTTCTGCGGACATCAAATAAGAAACCCTGTCAGATATTGGAAGATAATGTTGTGTTGCCCTTGCGGTTTCTGATATCATCATATCTTTTGCCGTGAACAGTACAGTACTATCCACCGCCTTTGCCCGAGATTTGCGAGAAGCATTTTCCGAACTTCCTGTCTCAATCAGAGCATCATCTTCATATCCATGCTCTTCCAAATACTTCTCATATTCTTCTCTTGTTTCAAAATAATCACTATCTAAGATAAAGTCATCTACAAACTCTAACTTTTCATCCTCTTCATAATCATCAAGTTCAAAATCTGAAGTCATTTCATATAATTCGAAATTTGAAAGTTCTGGTTTTCCTTCGCATTCAGCTATAAACCCAAACTCTACACTCTGTTTTGGCTCGATGTTCTGATTATAGCCAGGATTCCATAAATCGTAAAAGTTATCTTTTTCATCCTCTTCCTCATATTCAATCGACGCATTCCAAATTTGTTTTAATTTAAAATTTGATTGCAACGATACATTCCAATCCTCAATCTTTTTATCGCCTTTATTTGTTATAACGATCTGCCCATTTATTTTATTATCCCAGTTACTGTGTACCTTGAATGACATTTCATAATTTTCCTGATCCACTTCATAGCAAATCGTATTTGTAGTTACATATTCTGGAAATGTTGGTTTATTTTCTGCTTTCACAGTCATTCCAAAAGACACTTTTCCATTTTCGGAAATATCCTGATTCCATCCTGCATTATGGATTGTATACATCGTTTCATCCGAGTCGCTGATCTCCGCATTCCAAATATTCTCAATCTCGTAATTCGCCGGAAGATCTATTTCCCAATTGTCTATCTTCTTATCCGTCACATTTTCTAATGTAACTTCAACATTATAATGTTTATCCCATTGTTCTGCAATTCGATAGGTAAGTTCCATGTCTGTCAATTCCTTCGAAACATCAGATACAACTGCTTCTTCTGCTTGATTACTGCTTTCCCCTGTTTCTGTCGTTGTCTCTTGTGCTCTTGCAACTCCTATGTTACTCACACACATGGCAATTGTCAATCCAAGTGCCATAATTTTTTTAACTTTCTTGTACATATCTGCACTTCCTCCATATTATATTTTTCCACCAACACCTTGCAAGCCTTGGCGGCCGCACCTGCGTCAACACGCTTTATTATACCAGATTTTCCCTCTCCTTTCTTTACCACATTCGGACATCCTGCTTACCACTTTAGGACATTTTGAGGATCTAAAACTCCAAACTATTCCCATTTAACAGGAAATATTTCATCCCCATAATTACAAAGCTTTGTAATACAAAAAACCGCCGCACAAAGATCACTCTCTGCACGGCAGTTCAATTTTCGACAATTTGCAGCCAGCCCAAAGCTGCTCTCGTCATTTTATACACGATTATTGATTTTGATGCCTGCATGCTGTGAAGCAATTCGCTGGCATCTTTCCTGGTTGACCCAGGATAAAAAGGAGTAAATTATTAGCCTATATTATTCCATACTCACGACAGTATATCCAAGTTTTTCGATGGTATTCTGGATTTCCAGATCATCGATATCCTTGTAGATCGAAATCGTTGCAGCTTTCTTATTCAGATTCACTTTTGCGACGATGCCATCCATTTCATTCAGATGGTTTTCGATCCGCACCCGGCAATTCTGACAGTGCATGCCGTCGATGTGTACGGTGACCTCACGAAGTACTGGTCCGGAGATCTTTTTCTTGATCGGCTTTTCTTTGGGACCGCCACAGCAGTCGCCTTCGCCTTTCATGTGCTTGATGCTGGTCCGGATCGCCGGGATCAATATCAGCACGAGAATTACTATGATTAAAAGTGTCTGCGTATTCAACTTCGTCATCCCCCTTTAATCTTTCTTCTTTGGTTTTGATGCACAGGAACGTGTACACGAACCTGCGGACGGACATCCGATACAATGAATGCCCCTCTTCTTCTCTTTACGAATGTAAAGAAGGGAAGAGCCTACGATGATTACCAGGAGTAAGATAACAACTACATTTGCTATAATACCTGTCATAATTCATCATCTCTTTTCTACATTATTAGTCTAACTGGTACTCGGTATCGATAGCTCGATTTGCTCTCATGATCAATGTAACGATTACGGCTGCAAATACAAGTACTGCGATCAAACCGCCGACAAATCCGGCACCAAGGCTTCCTGTCGTGATCAATGTACCAATCTGGTATACTAAAAATCCTACGGTGAAACCGGTTGCCAACTGGAGGCAGATACCGGCAAACAACCATTTTCCACTCTGCATCTCGGAGTTCATAGCACCCAAAGCTGCGAAACATGGTGGAGTATAAAGGTTGAACATCAAGTAAGCAAGTGCTGCTACTTTTGTGATTCCCATTGCGGTAGCAACTGCGTTACCACTTCCGATCAACTCAAGTTCATCCGGATCGATGAAGTTTGTGATCGCATAAACCGTAGCGATTGTACCAACTACGTTCTCTTTTGCGATAAATCCTGTGATTGCTGCTGCAGCAAGCTGCCAAGCGGCGATACCTACAACAGGTACAAGAAGTACTGCAAATGGTCCTGCGATACTAGCAAGGATGGAAGTATTCTCTGCGCCTTCTTCGATGGCTTCGAAATGCCAGTTGAAGGACTGCATGATCTGAACTACTGTGTTACAAACAAGAATAACCGTTCCTGCTTTTTTGATATATGCTTTACCACGATTTAACATGGACAAAACACCAATTTTCAAACTTGGAACTTTGTACTCAGGCAGCTCGATGATGAAGAAAGATTTTCTGTACTTCATACCGGTAACTGCTTTTACCAAAAGTGCTCCAAGAAGGATCAAAAGGATTCCTACAAAATACATTACTGGTCCAACCCATTTTGACTCTGGGAAGAAAGCACCTGTAAACAATGCGATTACAGGAAGTTTTGCTCCACATGGCATGAAGGTTGCCAGCATTGCTGTTGTTCTACGTTCTCTTTCGTTACGGATGGTACGGCAAGCCATGATAGCCGGGATACCACATCCTGTTCCGATGATCATAGGAATTACGGATTTACCGGAAAGACCTACACGTTTGAAGATCGGATCCAATACGACAGTTGCACGAGCCATGTATCCACAATCTTCCAAAAGGGCGATGAGGAAATACATAACCATTACCAATGGAAGGAAACCAACTACGGCACCTACACCACCGATAATACCATCAACAAGAAGCGCATACAGGAAAGGATTTGCATTTTCAAGCAATCCGCCTACCCATTCCTGGAATGTCTCAATCCATCCGGTCAGGATATCTGCCAGATAGGTACCAAGTGTTGACTGTGAAATAAAGAATACAAGATACATGATCGCTGCAAAGATGATCAAACCGGAAACCGGATTCGTGAGCACCTTATCGATCGCATCTCCTTTTGTCTTTTCCTTTGTCTGTACTTTACGTACTTCTACTTCTTTTACAATACCATTTACAAAATCAAAACGTTTACGGTCTGCTGCTTCTACTTCGTTTTTGTCATGCAGATTGATATTTCCCTGCACATAGGGAGGAACCTGTCCTTTTCCTTCCAATTCAGCAGCAGCGGCAACGACATCTTTCAATCCTGTGTCAGTTGTAGATGTTGTTTTAATAACAGGACAGCCTAATTTTTCAGACAACAATGTTTCGTTGATCTGTGTTCCTTTTTTCTCATTGATATCGTTCTTATTCAAAGCAACGATTACCGGAATACCCAGTTCCAAAAGCTGTGTTGTGAAGAACAAACTACGGCTCAGGTTTGTAGCATCCACGATGTTGATGATCGCATCAGGGTGTTCATTTTTTACATAACCACTTGTAATACTTTCCTCTGATGTAAATGGGGACATAGAATATGCACCCGGAAGGTCAACTGCGATCAGTTCCTTCGCGCCATCATAGTGATCTTTTTTAATCGGACTTTCTTTTCGGTCCACGGTAACGCCGGCCCAGTTACCAATCTTTTCGTTTCTTCCCGTCAATGCGTTGTACATAGTGGTCTTACCACTATTGGGATTACCGGTTAACGCGATTCTCATAAAGAAGCCTCCTTATATGTATTTGGTGGTAACGATTCCGTTACCTTTATATTAAAATAGCCTTTGCTAATTCAATATCAATGTTGTAGCGTCCATCTTTAATGGATACAACGCAGTTCTTTTTCTTTCTGGAAACAACCGTGATCGGCTCTCCACTGTAACATCCGAGAGAGAACAAAAAGGATTTCATTTCCTCGTCATCTGTCACGATATCACTGATAATACATTCTTTTCCAACTTCTGCTTCACTTAAATTCATACTAAACTCTCCAATCTATGCTCACAAGGTTTCCCTTGAATTAGTTGCCGTTACATATCGTTTTCTTTATCTTACGTTCGTTAGTATACACTAACCGCCATTAGTTGTCAATACCAAAAGTTGCATTATTGATAAAATTTCTCTAAATTCTACCTATTGAATTATATTTTTTATTGTGCTATACTTATATTCAAATACTTTCGGGGAGGAATCGAGATGACCTTAAATGAATCTTCAGAGAATTACCTTGAGATGATTCTTATGTTAAGCAAAAAACTTCCGGTCGTCCGTTCTGTTGATATTGCGGAAAACATGGGCTTTAAGAAATCCAGCGTCAGTGTGGCGATGAAACATCTGAGGGAGGATGACTATATCACAGTCACAAAGCCGGGTTTTATTTATCTGACAGATAAGGGACGAGAAGTGGCAGAAATGATCTATGAGCGCCATGAGCTTTTGACGTCCTGGCTCATTCAGTTAGGAGTAGATGAAAATATTGCGGCAGAAGACGCCTGTCGGATGGAGCATGACATCAGTAAAGAAAGCTTTCAGGCAATTAAAAAATATATATTGGACAACAATTAATTTTTGTATTATTTTCATACTTCAACTCTCAGTAAAGGAGCTGATAGGATTGCGGTAACCCCGTTTTCCTGTCAGCTCCTTGCTAGTTTTCCTGTTACTTTTTATCCTGCCTGCCCCATCTCCTTCATGATCAGGAGAATCTGGCCCGGCGTAAGCGTTTCTTCTTCTAATTGATTGGTCTCAGCGATGGCATCGCTCGTCGTGTAAAATTGTTTGGCGATATCCCACAACTGCTCGCCTGGCTTCACCACATATCCGACCATCCCCGGCTCTTTGGCACGCGCCGCCATATCCATCTCCTGTTCTTCCACGCCCGAGATAATCGGCTCTTCGTGGTTTTCAAACGCAAGTACATCCAGAACAAGCACCGCCTTAATGTCCGCTTCATTTTCTCCCAGAAGCGTTCCGCTGATCTGCTCTACGCTGACATCGAGACGAATGTCGCTGTCTTTGCTGACTCCCGGAATCTGCACTTCCTGCTCAAACGGCAACATTCCCTTGGCCGCCGCCAGAGGTGCCTGCGCATCCGAAGACTGGTACAATATATTGATATCCAAAATCCCTTCTACCACCACGCTGTCTTTCCCTACACGCTTTTCGTCCACCCGCGCTTCACCGTTTACTTTCCAGATCTGAAGCGGCTGCCGGCTCTCATCCAGTAAAATTTTTCCATCGACACGCGACTTATTTTTATTTTTCAATAACAGATTTTCAAAATACGACATTTCGTATACCGGAGTACACTGCTTTGAAGTAGAGTAAAAATCTGTCAAAAGTTCCATTTGTTCCTGTCCGTATGCCGAGATGGCAAACGCAATGACCACTTCTACATCCAGGATCCGGTCTTCACCGTCTTCATCCGGTTTTACTTCCATTTCATAGCTGTGAATGTGCGATTTGACCTGAAGGACACTGGTTTCGTCACAGCCTCCGCACGGAATTTCTCCCTGAACCGGCACCTGACATTCGTGATATCCAAGTCCCGCCGGCTCTTCCGCATTGAGATACAACACAAAAATGCCCACTTCTCCCATCACGATCATTTTGTCCTCTTCGCATCTTGTCTCGATTTCATTGAGCGACACATCTTCATATAAAATGCGCCCGATCGTATCTTTGGTTCCCGGCAGCCGGCACTCGTCGCGCACACGCAGCGTATCTTTTTTGGTCAAAAGCAGTTTTGTGATGTCCATTGTCTTTTTCTTCGTATACACATCGTCTTCTGCCACAACGTCCACCGCGCCCTCTCCGTCATAAATCGTCTCTGCTGCCACAGAAAAAACGATTACGGCACGGATCCCCAGTTTTCGCGAATTGATCAAATCGGCACGGAAATCTTCGATGCTTGCCTGAATGGAAATTTCTTCCTCCCGCACGCCCTCGCAATCCATTTTCACCGTTTCGTAAAATGGCGTATTGCCGGCGAGATCGCATACCGGAACGTCGTCCTCTCCCGCATACAACACCGTAAAATGCAAGGCTCCGCGGATTTCCAATTCGCCATCCCGCAGATGCATTTCCTCAATGACTACATTTCCCTTTTCCTGCATGATGCTCCGCGCATCCGGCTTGATATCCGGCACATTGTAATCGGTATCTATTGTCGTCGTAACTTCTTTTCTACTGTTGCAATGGTTCATATGAACCTTTTGTTTTATAAGTTCCATAGCCCCTCCTCTGTCCATAGTCACATCTCTTTTTTATACCTATTCGCAACGTCCCGGAAATATGCCACTTGCAGTTATCAAAAGAAAACCTTTTTTATGCATATTTTCTAATTTTTGGCATATAATAGTGTTAGGAGACTTGACAAGCACAATATTATGTAGTACAATGAACATGTATTTCTATATATCGTGGTTATACACTTGGGATATTTATTGATTAAAGAGTTCCTGTGCAAGCAGGGGAAAGGCCGGTTGATTATGATTAAGGCAGATGTTGGTTCTGTAAGAAGAGCCGTAAGTAAACACATCGGTAGCAAAGTGGTGATTCGTTCCAACCTTGGCAGACACCGCGTAGATGTTACAGAGGGAATCATTACGGATACGTATCCCAGTATATTTTTGATTTCCGTTAAAAATGGATTTGAAGATACATTTCAGACAGTATCTTTCAGCTACACCGATGTACTGACACACGACGTCCAGATTAAGCTTTGTAAAGCATAATAACTTTATATTACTTTTCTCACGAAAACGGGCAGCCGCAAGGCCGCCCGTTTTCCCTTTATCCTCTATTTTATTGTGTCTTATGCGTTCTGGATCGCATCCAATACTGCTTCTGCCACTTGTTCCTTGGACATACAAGGAAGTTCCACGATTCCTTCTTCCATCACAAGGGTGACCACATTGGTATCGGTTCCAAATCCCGCGCCCTCGTCACGCAGGTTATTGGCAACGATCAAATCTGCATTTTTCTTCTGCAGTTTCTTTTTCGAATTTTCCACCAGATTTTCCGTTTCCATCGAAAATCCACAGATAAACTGACCCGGCTTGCGGTGTTCTCCAAGATATGCGAGGATGTCCGTCGTCCGTTTCATTGGCAGCGACAAGTCGCCGTCCTTTTTCTTGATTTTCTCATCGCTTACGGAAACCGGCGTATAATCTGCGACTGCTGCCGCTTTGATAATAATGTCCATCTGCGGAGCACGTTCTTTAACCGCATCAAACATTTCCTGCGCACTTACGACAGGCACGACATCGACAAACAACGGTGCCGGGAGATTCGTCGGAGCTGTTACCAGCGTCACATCCGCCCCTCTTCGCATGGCAATTTTTGCCAGTGCGTATCCCATCTTCCCTGTAGAATGATTGGTGATATAGCGTACCGGGTCAATCGCTTCCTGCGTCGCGCCCGCTGTCACGAGCACTTTCTTTCCTGTCATGTCTTTCTCAAACTGGATTTCACGCAAAATATATTCCAAAAGGACATCTTCGGAAGGAAGTTTTCCTTTGCCTTCCACGCGGCACGCAAGCATGCCGGATGCCGGCTCAATCACTTCCATGCCAAATTCCTTTAATTTCTTCAAATTTGCCTGTACGACCGGATTTTCGTACATATTGGTATTCATCGCCGGTGCCACGATTTTCTTGCATTTGCAGGCAAGAAGCGTCGTCGTAAGCATATCATCTGCGATTCCCGCTGCCATTTTTCCGATGACATTGGCAGATGCCGGTGCCACAAGTACCACATCGGCTTTTTCACCGAGCGCCACATGCTCGATATTGTAATTGAAATTGCGGTCAAATGTATCCACGAGACATTTGTGCGCCGTCAGCGTCTCAAATGTGATCGGATTGATAATATTCGTCGCATTTTTTGTCATGATCACATGCACATCACAGTGCAGTTTTGTCAGCATGCTGGTAAGATTTGCCATTTTGTAGGCGGCAATACTTCCTGTCACGCCGAGAACCACCGTTTTTCCTTTTAACATAACGGCCTCCTGTCTACATCAATTGTCCGTGTTTTTCATACGTCGAGATCTGTTTGATCTTATTGTCGTCATCCACAAAAACGACTTTCGGCTTGTGCGTCTTTGCTTCTTCCGGAGTCATATCCGCGTATGCCATCAAAATGATATGGTCGCCGACCTGCACCATGCGCGCTGCTGCCCCATTGAGGCAGATCATGCCGGAGTTTTCTTCGCCGGCGATCGTGTACGTCTCAAAACGGCTTCCATTTTCCACGTCGACAATCTGTACTTTTTCATATTCCAAAATACCGGCAGCCTCCATCAAAACGGGATCTACCGTAATACTTCCTACATAATTTAATTCTGCCTGTACTACTGTTGCACGATGAATTTTCCCTTTCAACATCGAAATATTCATAATACTGTATCCTTCTTTCTCTTCAACTCAATGTTACTGTACTGCCACCTCACGGTGTTCTACTGATGTAGAGAACACAATCAGTGTCTTCGTTCTTCCATAAACCTGCAGTTCTCCGATAAACTGGTCGAGCTCGTCCGTGCTCTTAAACTGAACTTCTAAAAGCATCGAATAATCGCCCGTTACGCAATTGCACTCGATCACATTCGGCCAATTTTCAATATAAGGATAAAACTCCTTTTTATCTTTCGGCGCAACTTCAAGATTAATGAATGCTTTAATGTGATAACCCAGCAGTTCCGGATTCAGACTGGCATGAAATCCGGTAATATAGTTCTGCTTCACGAGGTGGTTGATCCTCGCAGACACGGCAGGTGCAGTCAGGAAGACTTCCTGCGCAATATCCTTTACAGGTGTTCTAGCATCTTTTTGTAAAATTGTCAATATCTTTTTATCAATTGCATCTAATTGATCGTTTTTCATATCTGACGCCCTCTTATTTTCTTTGTAACGGAATCGTTACATTCCTTCGTTTTTATTCACTGCCTTAGTATAACACGATTTTTTCATTTCGTCCATAGGCACTTTATTAAATAAATCAAAACTATTCTTTGACTTCGTTTAATAATGTTTTTCATTTAATAATTTATAGTTATTAGTTCTTGTCCTTCGGCTATTGACTTTTCTCCGCAGTTATACTATGATGTCACTTGTTCAAATCGCTATTTGCGAAACCTTTATAATAATATCAAATAAAAAAAGTAACTATTCAGGACAAAGTGTAGAAAACAATGGCTCGCCGTGCTTGCACGCAAGAGACATTGTTTTTTCACTTTGACCGAATAGGGCTCCCCTCCCACAGATGAGCATTTTTAGCCGATAGGCGAAAAAGAACACGAAGTGTTCAAATGCGAATGTGGGAGGGGAGTCCTGAATAGTTACTTAAAAAGAGATCTCCATACGGGATCTCTTTTTGTTTGCCCGGGCAGGAACTCTGCCCGCTTATATATATACTCTTTCTTCTACCAGATCATACAATTCGATCTCTTCGTCGCATTCCTGCGGCATCTGCGCAAATGCATAACGAATTTTGACCGGCTCTCTTCTATGACGGTTTTTATTATGTATGATGGCTTCTATATTTTGCAGGCACTCTTGTACCTGAACAGCTTTAACATATTTAAGAACAACCATAAATTCTTTATCGTTGAGTCGGTAACATTTTCCCCGGGATTCGAATATCGTCCGGATGCAATCCGATGCATCAAGAATCAGCTGGTCGCGTTTCCATTTTTCTTTTTCCGAGTAATCCATATCATTTTCAATCACGAAGCGGATATAAGTCAGTTCATCCGACGCCTCCTCGGTATTGCGGAATCTTTGGAATGCTTCCCCATTTTCCATCCCGGATAGCGGATCAAACTGGTCTGTCTTTTTATATTCCGCTACTCGGCAGTCCATTTCAAATCGATGGAATAAACTGGAAATTCCCACGCGCCAAGTTACAATAATAAAAATAAACATTCCCAGGCTAAACCAGCCGGCATAAGCCGAATCGTGATCGATGTGAAATTCGACGAGCGCAATAAAGGAAAATACAAAGAGAAGTCCAATCCCTTTTACCAGCGTCCGCATCAGTTTTTTCTGATACATCTGCAATTCCTCAACGGCGTATTTCATAATAAACACGATAGAAACAAGGACCAGAACATGCTCCGCATACACGAGTCGGTACATCGGAATACCTACTGTTTTATAAACAAGCACAGACACGGCAAGAAGTAATTCAAAGCCAAATGCCAGATATCCAAGCACAGGATAGTGTTTACTGAGCATTTCTTTCATAAACATCAGACAAAATACCGGCATCAGATACAAGCTAAGATAATACACCAGTGAAATAACGACGGCATGCCCCGTAAAAAACTGCAGCAGCCTGGAATTTACAACAATCCAGACTCCCGATGTGAGAATAAACAGCCCTAGATTTGTAAATGCGGATACTAGTTTATCCGGTATTTTCTTACGGAAAAGCATTGTTGTAAAAAGCAGTGTCATAGATGCCAAAAACGTGATAATTGCAAATATCACAACGTAGACATTTCTAAGAAGCATACGTGTCATTATCGCATCTTTCTGCCCGAGACAGCATGTCCCGATCAATTTTAAATCCAATGCCTTTTCATCATTCAACGTACGGATTCGTATCGTTTTTCCGGCAATATCATCCGGCAGATCAATCCAGCGCACGATAATTCCTCTGTCACGGTTGTCGTCCTTACACTCGAATACTTTATTTTCACCGACAAAAACTTCCATCATCGTCCAATAACTTTCGATGGCGAGAACCTGGTGACGCGGCTCTTCATTTTTTGTCGTATAAGAGTATACCAGATAAGAATCCTTATCTCCAAATTCGCTGACATCCGGCGTTTTGGTCCAGACATCATTGAGAACGGTTACCTCTGACTGGCTGAACGCCCCTTCATATTCCCCCAGATGATACGAACGCACGCTAAAAAAAATCGTCATAAAAACAAGCACGATGACACTTATTGCATAGCCGTATCTTACACGATGTTTTTTCATGTAAACACCCTTTCCTCATAGTTTTGTTTGTTTTTTTAATCCAAATATCCCGGCAACGTATTTATCCGGCACTTTACTGATCTGCTCGTTGTAGCGGTTTACACAGTTGTCGTATTGTGCCTCCGCTTCATGATAACGGTATGCCTCGTCCTTTAACTTCAAGCAAATCGTTCGAATCTTCTCTTCGCATTGCAGATTTCCATGTGCCTTGATCTCCTCGATAAGATTTCCAAGAATTTTCTCCATTCTGCGGTACAGAATGCTCTTCTCCTCGTTTCCCATCGCCATAAAGTCCTGATCCAACACAGCATGGGCTTCTTCGAAGGTCTTCCCCTCTTCATGATAGCTCTCTATGTACTCGACAAGCCGCTTCGCCATGTTCCATTTTTCCATACGGTAGCTATCCACTTTCAGATATTTTTCCCGCATCTCTTCCTGCAATTTAGTCAATTTATAAAAAATAGCAACAACAGCAATACATACAAAAACAATAATTGCCGTTATCACCCATACGATTCCGCTCATTTTATTCTCCATTCATTTTTTGTTTATAGAGAAATTATAACATATTAATGTTTTGTTTTCAACAAAAAACGCCGAAACTTGACACAAATTCGCTTTCCGCTATAATGAATGTGTGGGGGAGCCTGAATAGTTACAATCATTCGTAAATTTTAAAGAAAGGGGGATGCTTATGTTTCAAATTCCCAGTCAGACAGCACTTGATTTTTTATGGCTTGGCAAAGAAGCGACGATGTCGCCGGATTGGATTCACTACAGCCGGGCTTTACACGAATACGAATTAATGATCATCGACGAGGGCGTTCTCTACATCGCCGACGAATTTGGGAAATATACCGTTTCTAAGGGAGAATATATCCTGATGGCACCCTGCCGCCACCAATACGGATGGAAGCCTTCCTGCTGCGCCTTTCATTGGCTCCATTTCCGTCTGCCGGATATCACCTGCCCATCAGAAACTCCCTTTTTCCCACTCCCTGCGCAGGCGAAAATACCAGATTTTTCCAAAGTTCAGGTGCTTTTGTCTCAGATTTACCACAATGAACAAACTTGTGTGAACCTGGCTCAATCTTCTTTTTTGCTGAGCGCCCTGCTGCTTGAACTTCACAATCAGCTCTATTTAAACCGAAAGGTTCTGCAACGCGAACAAAGTGCAGAAGGATTTTCACGTCACAATATTGAGCTCTGTGAAAAAATCAAAACGTATGTCCACTGGAATCGCAATCACGGCGTAAAAGTTCAGGAAATTGCCTCCTATCTTCAATATTCCCCGCGCCATCTCTCCAGTATTTTTTCAAAGATAACCGGAATGCACTTAAAGACATACATTAACATCCAACAGATGGAAGCCGCCAAAGAACTGCTTTCCGGCTCGCCGCTAAGCATCACGGAAATCGCATACCAGCTTGGCTTTTCCGACAATCACAATTTTTCGCGGATGTTTAAACGCATCACCGGCCAGACTCCCAGAGATTACCGCTGCAAATCCGGCCATGCCACGCGTACTCGTTTTTCAGATACCGGCGATCGGTAAAAAGACCTTCATTTCGCCGATACCGCGATTGCACCAGGTATAATATGGAATAAACGTAATATCCGTTTCTTCATATTGGTAGCCGCAAAATGGCTGATAAAGGTTCCCTTCCTGCGGAAGGATCCGACGCCCTCTCCCCCGCAGCCGAACGACATCCTCCGCCCCGGCAAGATTCCATTTTTCATCGATGATCTGAGGTTCATAAGAAGCATCGGCCTGAAGAAGTGACAATTCTTTTCCATTATCAGCTTCTTCTACACAATATACAATCGGTCCGCGCATCAATGCCACCTTCCCGATGTCATCGCGTACTCTGGTATCTGCCTGATAATACGTTGCTTTCATCGGAAATGTGCAGTCTATCCAATCGCCGTTTTCCCATTTTCTGGAAATATACAGATACCCGTCTTTTTCTTCTCCACAGGCTTTCTCGCCATTTACAAGCACTTGTGCTTCCGGACACCACCCCGGCAGACGAATGGCATACGTAAAAGGCACGCCCTCTTTCATCTCAAATGCAATCCGAACATTTTCCTCCCAAGGATATGCAGATGTCACCTGAATCCTCACTTTTTTGCCAGCAAATTCAGTGTCAATGTCCGCTCCGCAATACAAATGCATAAACAGCGTATCTTCGTTTTCACTGTATGCGTACTGCGCCACCGAGTTCAAAATTCGATTGATGTTTGGCGGACAGCAGGCGCATCCAAACCATTTTTGCCGCGGAAGTACCACATGCTTTAACTGCGCATCGTGGCGGATTCCCTCCGGGTAAGCCTCCATCGGATTAACATAAAAGAAACTTTTTCCGTCCAATGCCATGCCGCCCAGAACCGTATTGTAGATCGCGCGCTCCATTGCGTCCGCGTATTTATTTTTCGGGGACATTTCCAGCATTCTTCTGGCAAAAAATGCCAGTCCAATTGCCGCACAGCTCTCGTTATACATACGGTCGTTCGGCAGATGGAACGGATAGGAAAATGCCTCGCCTTCCGGCGTACCGCCGATTCCGCCGGTGATATACATTTTTTCATTTGTCATGCTGTCCCACAACCGCTCGCAGGCAGATTTCAATGATTCATCGTTTGTGTATTTGGCAATAATTGCCATTCCTGTATAGAGGTAAACTGCACGAACCGCATGTCCGACTGCCTCTTTCTGCTCACGCACCGGAAGATGTGCCTGATGATAATAATCGTCATTGTCCTCGCCGGGATCTCTGACAATTCCATGTTCCTTGTCAAAATAATACGGCTTTTTGCCACGCTCATTTACGAAAAATGCTGCCAGTTTCAGGTAGCGGTCTTCGCCCGTGAGTTCATATAGTCTCCCCAATGCCATCTCCGCAATCTCGTGTCCCGGATAGCCTTTGCATTTTTCCGGTTCCTCTCCAAAATGCGCTTCGACATAATCCGCAAACCGCATCGCCGCTTTCAGCAATTTGTCTTTTCCCGTTCCCTCATAATAAGCGACCGCGCCCTCGGTCAGATGCCCGAAGCAGTACAATTCGTGGTGGTCGCGCAGATTGGTAAGACGCTTGGACGGATCATTGATAATATAAAACGTGTCAAGATAGCCATCCTCATACTGTGCCGCACACACAATGTCAATCGCGTGATCCGCCAGTTTTTCAAGTTCCGGATCCGGGTGCGCCGCCAGCGAATACCCGACTGCCTCGATCCATTTGGAAAAATCGGTATCCTGAAATACAAATCCATAAAATCGGTCTTCCATCGGTTTCCCTTTTTCCGGTACCAGATTAAACTCTTCTGTCGTCCATACCGGCAGATTTTCCTGCCCCAAAGCTCTCCGTTTTTCGCCAAGCTTTGCCGCCAGTTTAAAATTCCGCATACAAAAGCTCGGTTCGGCTCCCTCAATGTTGTCATTGAGTGCCTCCCATTGATAAGGGATCACTTCCGTCCTCGCAAGTTCCATTTCACGTTTCAAAAAGCGATCTGTCACATTTATCTTTTTTAACGAAATACCTTTACTCTGTCGATTCATTTATTTTCCTTTCCTCCGTCTTTTACATTCTGAATAGTTACATTTTCATTATACTGCATGGAAGGTTTTTAGAAAATATCGAAACAAGATAAATGGTGTCAAAAAATCCGATTATGAGTCTTCTGACGCAGCTTCTTTCGAAGTGCCGCAGTGATAGGTGTCAGAAGTTGCTATCCTCATAATCGGATTTTTTGCTTGAGATTCTATAAAAAGGTAAGGTAACTTAACTATTCAGGCCCAATGTGACGCAATGAATCCTGAATATAATGAAAGGAGATTTATACCAATGCCTTTCCAAGAGCCTTTAATTCTTCGATGGTATCATCGTCAGGCTCTCCGTTTACTATGATGCCTTCTCCGTTTACAACGGTTGCGCCGGCGCTCTGAACACGTGCTTCCCAGTCACGCATCCATTCACCGCCGCCCCATCCGTAAGAACCGAATAAAGCAACCTTTTTACCGGAAATCTTGCTTTCCAATTCAGCCATAAATGGCTCCATTTCAGCATCTTCCAGTTCCTCTGCTCCCATGGAAGGGCAGCCAAGGGCAAATGCTGGTTCAGCAGCAAGTTCATCTACTGTTGCAGCAGATACAAATTTCAAATCTGCCTCTGCTCCGGCTTCTTTTACACCTTCCGCAACAGCCTCTGCCATTTTTTGTGTATTTCCAGTTCCACTCCAGTAAACAATACTAACTTTGCTCATCTTTTTTACCTCCATTTTCTGTGCATTGCACATTACATTTATGATTATACAGCAAGCTCGTAAAACATTTTGCCTGCCATAACATCCGCAATCGCCTGTTCTCTCACCTGATCATACTTCTTAAAGGTTTCCTTCGCCTTTTCCAGGTTATCGTATACTTTCCAGTATCCGGTCATCAAGGAGTTCTGCCCCTGATTTTTAATGAACATTTCTACATCACGCAGTGGATATTCCAAAATGTATCCCAGTTCATGAGGAAACTCGGCTCTGCCTGCGTAATATTCGGACATCGCCTGCGCAATTCCAAATAATGCGCGTATCATGTTTTCTTCCGGACTTTTTTCTTCCGACAATTCGTAGCCAAATCCATCCAATGCCTTTATAATTTCTTTTTGCGAGATATAACGGCAAAATCTTTCGATATGGTACAACATGACAAGGCATTTTTTCTTTCCCCGGTTTAAGATCAGATACCCATACGGTGTATCCTGCAATTGGAATATCATCTCTTTCATCAACCGGTTTTCCACAGACAAGATCACTTCATTTCGAAGTCCCCGCAGCATCGGTCCGCAATGCATCGCCATCAGTATATTGACGGATTCTTTAATTCCTCTGCTGTGATATTCTTTCATCTGCTCATACGGCATGCCCTAATTCCTCCTGCTCACAGCTGCAAGGATGTAAGATGATTCCTGTAACTTCGCGTCCCTGCAGATATCCGCATGCCTCAAGTCCGGCACGCAGCACCTCGTTCCACTTTTTCGCGGACAGACGGCACGTCGAATCATCGCTCATCTCTACGATACACGCTTCTTCAAGCGAGCAGTCGTTTGGATAAGAAATTTTATACATGTTTTTGCGGTCAATCGCACCAATCTCTTCCAGCAGATTTACCATGCGGTAAACGGTTGCTGTTCCGATTCCATTGTCACGGCGAGATGCTTCAAAAAAGATTTCTTTACAGCTGGAACATTCATTGGCAAGAATGACATCCAAAAGCATTCTTCTCTGTCTTGTGATGCGAAAACCTTTTTCTTTCAGTTTTTTTATAATAAATTCACGTTTTTCATTTTCCATGATCAAGCCCTCCATATCTCTTGATTATGTATAACTACTTTTTGTATTATGTGTATAACTTATGTTAGTTATTACTAACTCATTATATAAAAAAATTCCTGCAATTGCAAGACTTTTTTTTATTTTTTCGTAACTATTCAGAATCAATGTATGGAAATCAATGAATCGTCGTGCTTGCACGTAAGAGAATTTGATTTCCATGCATTGGGCCCTGAATAGTTACGTTTTTCTATTATATTTTGGGAAAACAACTGATTTTTGGTGGTTTTGATAATCAAAGTTCTGCCAGTTTTTCTACTGTCAGATGATAGGCATCCGCCAAAGCTTCGTAGGTGTCTGTCACTTCTTTCTGAAGTTCTGCCGGCACGGCATCTCCTTTTTCTGCTTTTCCACGCACCAGTTCCGTCAGATTCTTGCTTTGCTCTGACAGTCTGGCAAGTCCCAGATTAAGCGCCACACCTTTCAAAGTATGCACAGCTTTAAAGATCGCGTCGCAATCCATCTGCTGCACAGCTTCCGTAAGCTGTTCAAAAGATTTATCTTCTTTGAACTTCTGAAGAAAACGCTCTACCATCGATTCCATCGGAAGTCTGGACATCACATCATCATAGCTTCCGCCAATTGCCTCATAATATTCTTTTACTGTCATACCTAATTCCTCTTTTCTATTGTACATTGGTAATATGATAACCATATTTGCTTTTTTTATCTTTTACTATCGTAAGCTTAAACTTTTTCCATGTTCCATTTGATGAATTGTAAGTTTTAACGATGCCTGCCTTAATCTCTGCTTCGTATGTGTCCTCTGCCACCTGCGTCACTTTGGTAACTTTGGCATCGCATTTCTCCGAACGGAGTTCTTCGCCGGCATACTCAATCTTTTTATTCTGCTTGCGGAACAGATAATATGGGAAGGTATCTCCGTAACTTAGATCAAATGCATAGGCATCTCCATAACGCGCTTTCATCTCTTTCTTTACACGTTTGGCAATTCCCGCATAAGAGTTATCATAACCTCTTACGTGCATCTCGCCGGTACCCGACGCCGGGTCGCCATAAAGCATATCATACAATACTGCCTGAGTGGCCACCTGATTATCCCAGGTAAATTTAGCGCCTCCCAGATCTTTCCAGCGAACGCAAAGTGACAAAAATGGTGCAGTCTGCTCCGTCAAATTCTTCAGTTTTGGTTTCATTTCTTTGGTCTTGTCCACGGCAATAAAGTCGGAAGCCGCTGTATCTTTTGTCGTCTGTCCCGGTACCACAGTAGGCTTTGCGGTTTGTGCAGAACTATCCTTTGTTTTGCTTTCTTTTTTCGATGGTGCCTGTGTCTGCGCCGGCTGCTCTGCCACCGTATCTTTTTTCGCATCAAACACACCATTCCTATAAAGAGTAACTCCGGTAATCGTTCCACCGGCAAGCACGATTATAACAACCGCCGCCGCAATCAAATGCGTCTTAAAACGCCAGAACCAGTTTATTCTTGTACCACATTGATAACAGTAAACATCATCCTGCTTCAATTCTGTTTTACAATTTGGACAACGCATCTCTATCCCCTCCTTGTGTATATGCCTCTAATTATAGGAAAAATGTCTGCTTTTGTCAATAAACACCGTATAAAGTCATAATGAAATGCTTGAAAAACGGACATAATTGTAGTAAGATACCAATTATCGGCTTATGCAAAGTGAGGTTATCCACAATGATGAATATAAAAAATACAGTTACAGAAACACAAAATCCACTTGGATTCAAAAAAGAATCCCGTCTTCTGGTCGAATTTGCCATTCCCTGCGTGATCTCCATGCTGGTAACGGCGCTTTATAATATCGTCGATCAGATTTTTATCGGCCAGGGTGTCGGTATGCTGGGAAATGCTGCGACCAACATCGCTTTCCCACTCTCCACAACCTGTACCGCGATTTCCCTACTTCTTGGCATCGGAAGTGCCACAAACGTTTCCCTGAAACTTGGAGCAGGAAGAGAAAAGGAATCTGCAAGCTATGCCGGCTGCGGCATTCTTCTTATGGCAATATTTGGAATTATCTTGTTTGCCGTCACAACGCTTTTTCTCACACCGATGCTTACATTTTTCGGCGCGACCAAAGAGGTTCTTCCTTATGCGGAACAATATACGCGAATTACAGCGATCGGATTTCCTTTCCTGATCATGAACACCGGTATGAGTAAACTGATCCTCGCCGACGGAAGCCCTCGTTATTCGATGATCTCGATGCTTGCAGGGGCCATCGTAAATACGATCCTTGACCCGATTTTTATTTTTTCCCTTCATATGGGAATGACCGGTGCTGCGCTGGCTACGATCCTCGGTCAGATCGTTTCTTTCTGCATCAGCCTTCGTTATATGTTTCATTTTAAGACGATTCATCTGGAGCGGAGCAGTTTCCGAATTACGGCATCTCATGTCGTAAACATAATGAAACTTGGGGCCTGCGCCTGCTTTAACCAGATTGCTATGACCGTCGTACAGATCGTCATGAATAATACGCTGGCACATTATGGCGCACTTTCGGTATATGGCGGAGACATCCCTCTTGCCTGCGCCGGTATTATCACAAAAGTAAACATGATCTTTATGTCCTTTGTTATCGGCATTTCTCAGGGCATCCAGCCGATCATTGGTTTTAATTACGGAGCCGCAAAATACACCCGCGTGCGGAAAACCTACCTGCTCGCTCTTGCCACCGCGACGGCATTATCCTTTGTCGCCTTTGGATGTTTCCAATTATTTCCAAGACAAATCATCAGTGTCTTTGGAAAAGGAAGTGAATTGTACTTCCAGTTTTCGGAACGCTACTTCCGTATCTATATGTTTTTAACGTTAATTAACGGGATTCAGCCGGTCACATCAAACTTTTTCAACTCGATCGGAAAATCCTCTCTTGGTGTGTTTATGTCTTTGACAAGACAAATCCTGTTTTTACTTCCACTCATTATCATTTTCCCTATTTTTATGGGAATCGATGGTGTCATGTATGCCGGTCCGATCGCCGACGCCGCTACCGGAATCGTCTGTGGTATCTTTACGATCCGTGAACTGAAAGAACTTAAAACTCTTTCATATACTTCCGAAAACGCAGTGGCAGCATCTGGTTCTGCAGACTGATATTTTCACGGGCTTTGATCCCCACAGAATCAATATAGCGTTTCCACAGTTTTTGGAAAACTTCCTCTTCTTCCGAATAAGAGAGTAACAGCCGGTCAAAGTCCTCGTCTTTGGCATGAATATAGGAACAGCCTTTTCCTCGTTCATGAATCATCATACTTCCATGTGTCGTATCTGCGATGACCCAGTTTTCCTCCGGGAAACGGTCCGCAAAATGATACGCAAGATACGGAAGGATGGCATTTTTCGGATTGATCCTCGCAAATAAAACGCCGCTTGCCAATTCTTCAAATCGTAAAAATCCCTGTTCATGTAGGATCTCATTATTTGCATTTCTTTCCATTTTAAACAGCAGTGCGACATTCGGATCTGTCAAATGGTCGAGTACCTGATTTCCCATTTGCAGCGCAAGAATGATAACACGATAGATCGTATCGGCTTTTTCCGGCATATAGGAGAGGGAGGCCATCTGTAAGGCATCGTAAACCTGCCACGATACTTTTTTCTGCATCGTACGGGCAACTTTCGTCGCTTTTTCCATGTCCGTCTCAACCGTTATGTACGTCGTAAAAAGTTCCGTCGTATACATACTTTCTTTTAGACGCAGAGCGGTATCTTCTTTTCGATGTCCATCCGCAAAAGCATCGTAAACCGCAGTAAAAATCCCCTCGGTGCTATCCTCGCAAAGATATACATATCTGCCGCGAAATTCGGATATTTCTTCCATCAGCTGCTCCTCCTTTGCTGCCCCATTTCCACCTCTCCCTGTGGATAAATGTCCAAAAGCGATAACTGCTCATAACGGTCTTCCCCGGTAACTGCTGCCGGAAGGCGTTCCCTCAGTCCGAGAAGATTCGTCAGGATAAAGCGTTCATTCATCCGCAGAGGAACCATAGTTTTACCCCCGCATGTAATAAAGTACATCGCCCGCTTTAAAACGACACCAAATTTCTTAAGGGAAGTGTAATCCAGTTTCCCAAGCCGCCTCGCCGCGATTATGCGCCGCGCCGATTTTACCCCGACTCCCGGGATACGGAGCAAGGTATGATAATCTGCCGTCTGCACTTCTACCGGAAAATATTCAAGATGATTCAATGCCCAATTGCACTTTGGATCTACCTGCACATTCAAAAACGGATTTTCTTCGGTAATAATCTCATCCGCTTTAAACTGATAAAAGCGAAGCAGAAAATCTGCCTGATACAGCCGGTGTTCCCGCAAAAGCGGCGGTCCTTCCTTTGTCATCGGAAGCAGGGGATCCCCTGTCGTATTTACAAAGGCCGAATAAAAAACCCTTTTCAGATCAAAATTTTTATACAAAGCTTCTGCCACATGAACAATCTCATAATCGCTTTCCTCGGTCGCCCCCACGATCATCTGCGTACTCTGCCCCGCCGGCACAAACGTACTTCCTTTTTTTACCTCCTGCAATGCAAAATCTTTTCGCATCTTATCCGGAAGTGCGGGCATCGCGGATTTTCTTCCATCGCTCAGCATCAGCGCATTTTCCTGTCGTCCCACCTGAATCTGGCGGAGTGGTGTCAAAATCTTTTTCCGCGATTTCTGCGGTGCAAGCGTCTTTAACCCATCTGCTGTAGGAAGTTCGAGATTCGCACTCATACGGTCCACAAGCCAGCCTGTTTTTTCGATCAAAAGCGGATCTGCCCCCGGAATCGCCTTCACATGAATATAGCCATTAAATTTGTATTTTGTGCGCAGCAGATATACCACCTGATACATCTGCTCCATCGTATAATCGGGATTTTTCCGTATCCCGGAACTTAAAAACAAACCTTCGATATAATTTCTCCGGTAAAAAGAAATCGTAAGTTCCGCGATTTCCTCCGGCGTAAAGGATGCCCGCGGAATATCATTGGAGCAGCGGTTCTGACAGTATTTGCAGTCATAAACGCATTCATTTGTTTGTAAAATTTTGAGCAGGGAAATACATCTTCCATCCGCCGCAAAACAATGGCAGATTCCCCCGGCGACCGCATTTCCCATCATCCCCTTTTTTCCCTTTCGGCTTGACCCACTCGAAGTACAGGCGACATCATACTTCGCTGCATCCGCTAAAATCTCCAGTTTTTGAAAAATATCTGCCGACAGATCCATAAAAAAGCCCCCTTGCACCACCGAACGTTTGTTTTGTGTTAGTATAGCACATATGTTCGACAAATGCAAGGGGTCTTTTATTTTTTCGTAACTATTTTTTTAATCGGCCTGCTGGGCATCGGGATAGATTTTCTCCATCCGCGCATCGTCAAAATGCTCATCCATCGACTGCTGCCAACTACTTTGCGCAGGAACGCCGTGTGCCCTTTGGTCGTGGCGGACAAGCGCCATACAAGTTACTGTCACATTGATGCACATAAATACGATAAGTATCCACGTCACAGCCTTTCCTACCTTGATTGGAATTTTTTCAATGGCATCGGAAATCCGCACATAAATAATTTTAAACCAAACTACGGAAGCAATTCCCCAAAACAGGCAGTATAGCAGATTAATACGGCCACCAAGGTTAAACGGCATATTGCTGTAGTCCCAGAACACTTTGCCAAAGACAATTTCTGTAAATACGCTGCAAAGATATTCATATGCACCCCCGAGAAATACACCAAGGGTAAAGAGAAATCCGTCGCTTCGGTCTTTGTAGCGGACAAGCATTGCCGTAATCACCGCAATAGCAAGTCCCCACACGATGCTGAATGGTCCCCAGACGACGCTGCTTCGGCTCATCCACACACCGGCTTTCAGGCGACAGAAAATTGTCTCCACAATGTCTCCCAAAAAGGAACCGATAAAAAACAATAAAACAACTTTATAAAATCCGCAGCCATACGCAAATACGTCTGTCCGCTTTTCAACCTTTTCCACTTTTTCGGATTTTGGATACGCTTTGCGGATACGTTTGGTCATGCGCACGGTGATCCAGTGACGCAGGCGTTTACTCACTTCCGTAAATTTTCCGTCGGCCTCTTTGACAAGCTCGACACCTTCGCCTTTGTAAAAAATTGGAATCAGCGAAAAGAGTACATCCGCCAAAAGCAGTCCGGCGATCACCCAAAGGATCACGCGCATCACCACAAGCGGGCAGACGCGGAACAAGTCGAGCAGCAGCCGGTTTCCTACTGTTACCGCAAAAAAGCCGAGAGCTCCCCACAAAATGGATGCAGGAAGACAAACGTAACCTCCAAGGTTCCATTTTACATCCGAATAATTCCACCATCGCTCGTGATATATTTTTTCAATCAAATGCCCGGCAATCCATTCTACTACTGTAGCATAAACTGCTGAGAACAAAAATAAGGCTACACCGGTCAATTCCTGCACGGTAATCGTGATCAACACCGCACTGATTCCGTAAATGATACAAAATGGGCCATTGATCAGACCGCGGTTTGTGATGCGCCGCTGACGCAGTGTCGCCACCACGGTCTCCAATATCCATCCGGTAAAGGAGTAGCATAAAAACAGCCATAAAATCTGGTATCCTGTCATTTTGTCTTTGGTTCCTTTCTGTTCGTTGCAATTTCTTAAAGTAAGTGTATCATGTTTTAAGGGTTTTGGCAATTTTGATCTGAGTGGCGATTTGTGGCGTTTGAGGCATACGATATATGCAGTTTCTTTGACCCGCGCGGCCTTTTCGTCCACCAGACCACATTTTGGTGGCGCGTCCTTTGGTTCAGGCCCGGTTTTCGCCTGTCAGACCACACTCCACCGACCATTCCTTTGACCCGCGCGACGTTTTCGTCCGTCAGACCACACTTCGCCGATAATTTCTTTGACCCGCGCGGCCTTTTCGTCCACTAGACCACACTTCGGCGCCGGACTTCTTGACCCGCGCGGCCTTTTCGTCCGTCAGACCACACTTCGCCGATAATTCCTTTGACCCACGCAGTGTTTTCGCCCGTCAGACCACACTACAATAGCCTTCTCCCTCCTCATCGCCCCGTCATCACCAAACCAAAAGTCCCAAAAGCGCAATCTCAGCTCTTCTGCGCCATTTGCAGGCGGTAATATTCGCCCCGTTTCGCCATCAGTTCTTCGTGGTTTCCACGTTCCACGATGCCACCTTTGTCGACATACAAAATTTCATCCGCATTTTTGATCGTCGAAAGCCGATGCGCGATAATAAACGAAGTTCTTCCTTCCAAAAGACGGTTCAATCCCTTTTGCAGAAGGATTTCCGTCTCAGTATCGATACTCGACGTCGCCTCATCCATGATAAGAATATTCGGGCAGGCAAGAAGCGCTCTCGCAAAGGAGATCAACTGGCGCTGCCCGGCGGAAAGCCGGCTTCCCCGTTCATTTACGGCCGTCTGATAGCCATTTTCCATTTCCATGATAAAATCATGCGCACAGACCACTTTCGCCGCCTCGATCACTTCCTCATCCGTTGCGTCCTGATTGCCGTAGCGGATATTGTCCATAATAGTTCCGGAAAAGATGAAACTGTCCTGCATCATAATTCCCATCTGGCTTCGAAGACTTTTCAATGTCACGCCGCTGATGTCGATGCCATCGATCAGCACTTTTCCGCTGTCCACATCGTAAAAACGACTGATAAGATTTACAATCGTCGATTTTCCGGCTCCTGTCGGGCCAACGATCGCAATACATTTTCCCGGCTCCGCCTTCAGATTTACATGCTGAAGGATCTCAACTCCCGGTTCATAACTAAAGGTAACGTCCTGAAATTCGACTTCTCCCCGGATCGGAGGCATCGGAACCGCATCTTCGCGGTCTTTGACATCGACCGGTTCATCGATCGTCTCAAAAATTCTCTCCAGATACGAAATCGCCGTAAGGAGCGAATTGTAAAAAGATGCCAGCGTATTGATTGGGTTCCAGAAACGGCTGATATATGCGGTAAATGCCACCAGCACGCCGACCGTAATGCCGGAATCCGGCTGAAACATCCATTGAATTCCCAGCACGTAGATAAATGCTGTCGTAATATTGGAAATAATATCCACCATCGGCGACATGAGGAAATTGTAACGCACTGCGCGCATCCACGCTTTTCGGTAACTTCGTGACAGCCCATTGAAAATGTCAATATTTTCCTCTTCGCGTACAAACGACTGCGTCACGCGCACACCATTGATGCTCTCGGCGATGTAGGCGTTCAGGTTGGACTGCTTATTGGACTGAATCTGCCAGGATTTATGCTGTTTGCGCTTGATCAATACCACGACAAACACAAGCACCGGCAGTCCGCACATACAAAGCAGCGTAAGTTTCCCATTGATCGCAATCATAAAACCTACGATAAAAAACAGGTTGCAGAGATCGGTAATTGTATTAATGATACCATTCGACAGCAGATCACTCAGGTTATTTACATAATTTACCACTCGAACCTGAATTTTTCCATGCGGTCGTTCATCGTAATACGAAAATGGCAATTCCTGTAAATGATTAAAAATATCGCTTCGTATCTCATGCACGATATTTTGGCCAATGCGGCTCATATAACGAATCTTCAGTTTCAAACTGATCATGCCGTACACCGTAATGAGAAGGATTGCCGCAACGTAACCTAAAATCGGCTTCATTCCTGCCATTCCCATCGGAATACAGTCGTCCATCACTTTCATAAAAAACGTCGGAATCAACATCGAAAGTCCGGAAGAACTCAGCATCAATACGGCGATCAGTGCAATCTGGGCGCGATATGGTTTCACATAATGAAACAGCCGCTTTACCTGATTGATGTCAAATTTTTCTTCGTAAATTTCATCTTCGGAGAACGTATTTCGCTTCGCCATTTTTATCCCTCCATTCCATTTTGATGTTTGTAAACAGTTGCATAATAGCCATTCTGCTTCAAAAGGCTCTCGTGATTGCCACGCTCAACGATCCGCCCTTCGTCCATAACAAAGATCACATCGGCATCTTTAATCGAAGAAATGCGGTAAGCAATGACAAACACGGTATGTTTTCTGCCAAGTTTTTTCAACTGTTCCTGAATATAACTTTCTGTCTCCATATCGACGGCAGAAGTCGTATCATCAAGAATCAGAATCGACGGCTTTTTCAAAAGTGCTCTCGCAAGAGAAATACGCTGCTTCTGACCGCCGCTCAGTCCTACCCCGCGCTCGCCGACGATCGTTTGATAGCCGTCCGGCATCGCTTTGATAAACAGATTCGCATCCGACATAACCGCCGCCTCTTTGACCTCTTCAAAAGTGCAGTCCGGCTTTCCGTAGGCAATATTCCCTTCGATCGTATCGGAAAACAAAAAGACATCCTGCATCGCCATTCCAATATTGTCGCGCAGATCATGCAAATCCCAATTTTTTACATTGATCCCATCGACCAGAACTTCTCCTTCCGTCACATCGTAAAAACGGCAGAGAAGGTTCATGATCGTCGATTTTCCGGCTCCTGTAGAACCAAGGATTCCCACTGTCTGGCCTTTTTCCACCGAAAAACTGATATTGTGGATAATGTCCTCGCCTTCCACTTCATAAGAGACGTTGCGGAACTCAATATTTCCCTGCATTTCCTTGCGCTTAATGCCCTTTTTCGGCTTCTTGACATCAGGTTCTTTGGAATACGTGTCATATATTTTTTCCACCGAAGTGATAAAACGCTGCACGTCATTGACCCACCAGCCTGCGAAACGAAGTGGATTGGAAAGCATCCACAGATAGCCGTTGACGGTAACAAGATTTCCCAATGTCATCTCGCCGCAGATCACCTGATATCCGCCATACAAAATAAGTACGACCATCAAAAGATTGGAAAGCAGTTCAAAAATCGGTACAAAACGGCACCAGATCGAAGCGGCACCAAGCTCTGCCTCGCGATATTTATCATTTTCTTTTTCAAATTTTTCTTTCTCGTATTCCTCTTTAGCAAACGCCTTTACCACGCGGTTTCCGCTGATATTTTCCTGCACAAAGGCATTGAGGCTCGAAAAACTCTGACGGCATTCGTGAAATCTCGGCTTTACATATTTCGACTGTAAATATGTGGTAATGAGGCAAAATGGCAACACCGCCATCATGCACAAGGCCAGTCTCACATTTACCATAAATATCATCACAAGCGCAAAAATAAACATCAGTACATTTTCGTATACCGTGTAAATGACAAATGCGACAAAATGCCGAATTGCGTCCATATCTCCGGTCTGGCGGCTCATCAGATCCCCCGTCCGGTTGCGGTTGTAAAAGGCAAAATCTTCCTGCAGCAATTTGCGGTACACCGCGTCACGCATGCGGTAAAGCACCCCCTGTGAACAGGTTTCAAACATCATCTGCGTAGTATAACGAAGGATTGCACGCACCGCCGTCACCGCGAGCATAATGCCAATCAATTTTGGCAAAAGGTCGTACGCGCCTCCTTGAATCACATCATCGACAATCATTCCGGAAATGTACGGATTTACGATCGCACAGGCGACAATAACCGTCATCAGCACGAGTCCAATCACGATTGCCAGCCGGTATTTTTTCAAAAATCCGGAAAACCATTTTAATGGTGTCATAGCGTCTCTCCTCTCTATCGGGAAGCCACTTTCTGCGAAAGCACTTTCTCGTAATCATAACCCGCATCCTGACTGCATTCCACCGGGCGCAGTTCAAATGCTAGGATTCCATTTTTTTCCAATGCAACAGGCAGGGTCAGCGTACCTTCTGCTGCCTCAATCTGCCGTGTCGCCACATACGGACGTGCTGCCTCGCGAAGCAGCGCATTTTCCCCGCGCGTCGGATTCGCCGGCTCGCCGAGGTCATGCCAGACTTTCAGCGGATTTCCATGTGTTTCATCCACAAGCCTTGTTACTGCACAATATTTTCCATTTTCTACCAAATCAATATTGATGTCAAGTTCCAATGTGCCTCCGTTTCCGTCATTATCTGGGTTCCAGACCACGCCATAATACGAACCATCTTTTCTTTTTACGACAAGCATTTCGTCCGAGCGGTACACGCAGACACCCTCTAAACCCTTATAAAAAGCAAATGTCCAAAATGTCGGCTTCGGGATGCAGCCATTGGCAACCAGACCGAATCCCCCGTGAAATGGCGTAAACGGCACGCCCCATTCCTCAAACACGTCGCCAAACGTCCAATACGAATACGACGCATGGCAGTCGCCCAGCCTTGACAACATGTGCGCGACATAGGCCGCATTGTAACACGTATCGTGCACCGGCGCATTTGGTACATACGACGTATTAAATTCGGTAATATGAATCTCTTTTCCGGCAAATTCTTCGTAGTTATCCACAATTTCTCTGGACTTTTCCAGAATTTCAAATGCTTCTTCCGGCTGATGCAATGCAACATAGCTGTAATGTCCACATTTTTCCGGCACTTCGCTGGTATAATGATGTCGCGTCACAAAGTCTAACGGCAGTTTCTTTTCCCGGACAAATTCAAGAAAATCGGTCAGCCATGCCACATCATCGACGCCACAGATCGCCGGTCCTCCGACACGCAGCGACGCATTGACTTCTTTCACCGCCTTCACGCTGACTTCATAAAGATGAAAATATTCCGCTTTATCCGCATTTTTCCAAAACACCGCAAGATTCGGCTCATTCCACACCTCAATCGGCCATGTCAACACTTCCTCTTCTCCATAACGGCGGATCAAATGACGAAGCGTGTTCTGCACAAGTCTGGTCCATTTGTCATAATCTGCCGGCGGCGTGATGTTTCCCTTCCAATAAAATACCGTTTCTTCGCCGCTTGCCATTGCTTCCGGCATAAATCCCAGCTCGATAAACGGTTTCAGATCGAGATCCCGGTACGCATCCATCACCTGATCAAGGTACGTAAAATTGTACTCCTCGACGATGCTTCCATCCGCCTCTTCGCGCTCCTGATAAATTGCCATATCTTTACAAAACAATCCATGACCGCGGATATAATCAAAGCCAATCTCCTTTTGCACCAATGCGAGCTGGTCTAAATATTCTTTATGCAGCGCCAGATCCATGCGCCCTGTGCCAATACAGGAAAATGTATTATTGGTAAAATTTACCACATTATTTGTATTTATATGTATCTGTTTCACGATTCTTCCCCTCCATAAAAACATTGCAGTTTTGCGATAAAATCTTCTAATATAAAACGTGAGTCAATCGACGTGTACACACGGATTTTCGGTCTTCCGCTCTCAAATCGGTTCGTCGTATCTTCATTGATAACCGGCGCTTCTGTCTCGTGATATTTTCCGCAGAATTCATCCATGACAACTCCTACCGCCGGCGAATCGCCCAACGTCCAGCTCTCGCCCGGGGTCCATCCGGCGCGCTCTGACCGGTTATAAGCCTCCATTTGCTCAAACAAATGCTTCCCAATCTCACCACACGGCGCGATCCGCATCTGAATCTCGGCGAGACTGATGCGCATACTGCCATACACATCGTTTGGAATCTGCCAAAACCGAACCCCGCTTCCCAGCACAAGATTGGCGGCCTCGATATCATTTCCGGCATTGAATTCCCGCACTTCGCTGGTACTGTACTCGTGGCTCTGTCCCCCGATCCACACAACCGTCATTCGCGGAACAATGTCCGGGCACGCCTGTATCGCCGAGGCAATATTCGTAATCGCCCCAATGCAGAGAACATACAGCGGTTTGTCATCTTCCCGCAATGCTTCGCGAATCAAAAATGACGAAGCCTCCGAAATTTCCCCGATTCCTTTTTCCGACATTTTTCCAATTTCTCCCATAAGAACCGGAACATCTTTTTTCATCGCCTTCACGACTCTCTGAATCTCTTCAAAACTCTGTTTTGTACTTCCTTCACAATTAAAATGTTCCGCAAAGATTGCCTTCACAATAAACTTATCGCACAGTAACGCATGTGCGATTGCAAACGGATCATCCGCCTCGCACGCCGCATCGCTGTCCACGATAACACGGACTTTTTTGTAATCCGGAACCTGATATTTCAATGGCATAAAACCGCCTCCTTCGTCTGTGTTTGTATGGACATCAAAGTCTCTTACGTGCAAGCACGACGATTCATTGAGGTCCATACATTGAATCCTGAATAGTTACCTGTATAGTATACAAAAAACGAACGGAAAAGAAATGGATTTTCTTGTCCGTTCTGATGTATTATTCTGCAAAAGGAAAACTATTCCGATACTTCAATGGTGACATCCCATAGGTCTTTTTAAACAATTTACTAAAATGATACGCATCGTCGTACCCCACTTTTTCCGCGATCTCCGCGACGCCAAAATCCTCCTTCTGTTCCAGCAGTTCTTTGGCATGTTCCAGCCGTACGCGGATCAGATAATGAATCGGCGATTCGCCTATTTCCGACTTAAATATCTTGGAAATATAATACGGACTCAGATACATATTTGCCGCAATCTGATCCAGTGAAATCTTCTCTGCATAATGTTCATCGAGATAATCTGCAATCTGAGCAGCGACGTATTTTTTTCCGGTAGACTCGAATTCCCTACCTTTCATGGCTGGAACCGGTTCTATTTCTTCGCGCACGATATGCAGCAAAAGTTGTGTTAAATATGCCTTCAACATAAAATAACTTCCCGGTTTTCTCTCAGTATTTTCCCTTTCCATTTTCTCACAAAGATGGAAAATTTCACGCCTCGTTTTCCCGGAAGTATGCAGCACATTGCCACCGTCCTTCAGATCAATATGATTTTCGCGCATATTGCAAAACGATACATCCGTAAGTCCGATAAAATATTCCAGCCGGCCTTCCTCGCCTTCACGGATAATGCTCTCGTGGCCGATTCCCGGATTGAAGATCAGAACATCTCCCTCTTTGACCGGCACATATTCATCATTCAGATGATAAACGCCTTCGCCTTTTAGTATAATTCCGATCTCAATAAAATCATGCTTATGATAATTATTTTCGCTCTCTTTCCGGTCAACCTGACAGGAAAAGAGAAATGTCGGATTCAAATCCTGATTGACAATATCAAATTGTATGTTGTCCATAATCATCGTCCTCTACAAATTCAAAAATCTCTTAATAAGAATGGTACAAAATAAACCGGAAGAAATTTTAAATTTCCTTTTTTTCCCACATCTTTCTGAGATATAATATAAGTGTCCTTTACATTTTTTGAATACTTCTCACGAAATTTCAAAATGGACTCATGCTTTCCTGTTCCCGATGATTTTATTTCCAATGCTCGTACTTTATCTTTCATTGACAGCAAAAAGTCAATCTCATAATAATGGGAAGTGTCTTTCTTTTTCCAAGTATGATAATACAATTCTCTATCCATACTTGCTATCATCTGTGCAACTGCATTTTCATATAAATACCCCAGATTTGCCGGTAATTTATCCGATAATAATTTTGCATAAATATCATTTTCTGCTGCCGGCCGATCCATAAACATCAATGTTACAAATAAGCCCGTATCACAAAGATACATTTTATAACTTTTTAAATCTTTTGTCATCGCTAAACTTACTCTTGGATCTGTCGAATTATAGGCCAAAAGCACCGTTTTGGAATCCGCTAAATCATACAATAATTCCTCGTCTTTTTTGCTTTTCCGTTTGCCGGTTGCAGAAGATATTACATATCTTTTCGTATCCTTTGACAACTGTGCCGGTATCGAATGAAACATTGCCGTAATCTTTCCGGAAGCATCAATCTTTTTAAAGTCATCTTCGTAAAGAGAAAGTATTGTTCTCTTCACAGCATCTATTTCCGTAAAGTTTTTGCCTTTTACATAGGCATCCACTGCCTGCGGCATGCCGCCAACTGCCATGTAAATACGAAAATCTCGCATTAATTTGCGGTTCAGCTGCTGCCCTACTTCTTTTTTTCTCTCATACAGTTTTTGAAGTAATTCATAGTTCGGATTTTCAGCCGCCCACAAAAATTCTTCATAATCCATCGGATAAACCTGCAATTTCATTTCTTCAGAAGGGATCAAAATATTCTTTACATTTTTTTTAATAGATATCAAAGATCCCGTTTCAATATAATGATATCTTCCATCTTTTACCAGGTATTTAATAGCCTGTCTTACTTTCGGAAATAACTGAATTTCATCAAATATAATAACCGACTTTTTCTCCACTAATTTCTTTCCGGTAACCGTCTGCAATCTCAAAAAAAATACATCCAAGTCATTAATATCATCGAAACAAGCCAGCAACGTATTTGAAATATTGGCAAAGTCAATTAAAATATAAGTTTCATATTCATTTTTTGCAAACTGCTCTGCAATCGTCGATTTTCCCACTCGTCTTGGACCTTCCAACAGAATACTGTAACAATCCGCATATTTTTCTTTCCATTCACGCAGTTTTTCATATACTTTTCGCTTAAAAAACATACTCATGCCTCCCTTTTTTCGCCAAAAATGCATTTGTTCAAAACTATTATACACTAAAATGCGCATTTGTTCAAAACTTTTTTATGCAAAAACATGCATTTGTTCAAAACTTTTTTCCGCAAAAATGTGCATTTGTTCAAAACTTTCATTTATTCAAAAAAATCATCCGGATTAAACTCTTCCATCGTCTGCTTCTTTTTCTCTGTATTTGCAAGGCCGGCGAGTTTTGTATTCTGCATAAATTTTTCTGTATTAAACATCACCAGCACATCTGTGATATCCTCGTATTTGTCGAGAATCTGGCCGATTGGAAGTTTCCCATAACGATAATCAATCAGGATAATTCGGTCATAATTTTCCGTCAAAAATGGCACAAAACAATTGGCAAAGGAATCCTTGATCAGGAGCAGCGTTTTTCCGGTTTTTGCCTTTGTCGTTATCTCTATCTGAAAGGTATTCTTTGACAAAAATACATTGTAACGGTTAAATCCTTCTTTTGCTTCTTTTGGAAAATACAACGTGTCTGCTTCTACATCGCCGTCATCCATATTAACATGAACGGTCTCCTGCGCTGCATTTTTAAAAAGTGTAACCTGATCTTTTGGGACATTTACATGTACTTTATTATACGTCGTTCCGTAAAAATCATCAAATACTGTTTCCTGCGTATACTCCGTAAGTGGCTTCGCGGCCGCCTGTCTGCTTTTTTCCGCCCATTCTTTGTACGCATAATAGGCACCGAGCGTCGTCCAATGATGATCGGTCCGATAATAGATGTATTCATTGTGGTGGCTTCGCATAACATCTTTCAGATAAATCATCCGTTCCGGATGTGACAGAGATTTTTGCAATGCATCTAACACCTCGGTATGCTCAGAAACCTGCGAATATGCCGGCAAATAGTTCGAAAGTGCAAGTGTCTTCGATGGAATCATCAGACAGCTTACCTGCTTCTCGCCAAACATTTCACACATATCATTCAGAAAAGAAGACAACGTTTTTACATTTTCTTCCACTTGCTCTTTATCATACTCATTTTCGTCGTCTTTTTCTAAAAGATAACCTTCTTTTCCCAGATAAACATTGTTGATATCCCTTTTTCCCATTTGTTTTTGGAGTGTCACCGCCAGATCCACCCATTGATCACGCAGGAAAAACTGGTCGCTCAGATAAGCTTCGTATTTTTCCTGATATTTCCCCTGTAAAAACTGCTCTTTGGTAAGCTGCGGCTTCTGTTCCAAATTTCTATTTTCCAAATCGGAATACGCTTTTTTCGGTAAAACCGCCGTAATAACTGCACCACCAAATAGCATCACACAAAAGACAATAATCGACAATATTTTTATCTTTTTCACTTTGCCACCTCCTTAAAACCGAAAATACAAAAACGGATTGTAAGACGAATTCACAAGCAATGCGACGCAGGCAATAAACAATACGATAGTAAATAGAATTGCTGCAATCTCTCTACGTGCCGTATCTTCGGGGAAAGCTCTGCGAATTAGAAACCGTTTTACAACGGACAGCGAACCAATGACGGCAATGACAAGCAAAGCCGCATGGGATACCAGAAGATACATCGTCTGCTGGTTCACAACTCCTGCTCCGGTCCGGAAAAACATCGCACGCATATAATTCGCGCTGTCTGCCATGTCCTGCCACGAAAATAAACTCCATCCAATCATGACAAATAGCATCGTATAAATATGTCCAAACGCCGCAGGTAATTTATCTAACACCTTTTTAAATACAAATTTTTCAAGCACAAGAAGCACGCCGTAGTACACTCCCCACAATACAAAATTATAGTATGCGCCATGCCACAATCCTGTTAAAAACCACACGATCGCCAGATTCAATATCTGGCGTCCGACGCCATGGCGGTTTCCTCCCAGCGGAATATACACATATTCCCGGAACCATGTCCCCAGCGAAATATGCCAGCGGCGCCAGAATTCCGTGATGCTTTTTGATTCATATGGATAATTGAAGTTTTCCGGAAAGGTAAAGCCGAACATTGCCCCCAAACCGATTGCCATATCCGAATATCCCGAAAAATCAAAATAAATCTGCAATGTAAACGCCACTACACCAAGCCACGCCATCGCCGTCGTCAGCTCACTGTCCGGCGTCGCCGCAATCTGGCTCCAAAGAGCCCCCACTTGATTCGCAATCAGCACTTTCTTTCCGAGTCCCACCATAAATCGGAGGATTCCTTTGCTAAACTGCGAAATTGTCTCTTTTCGATGATCTAATTGTTCTGCGACATCTTTAAAACGGACGATCGGACCCGCAATCAACTGCGGAAACAGCGCAACATAGGCTCCAAACGTAATAAAATTCTTTTGCATTTTAGCATCTCCGCGATACACATCGATCGTATAGGACATCGTCTGAAAGGTATAAAAAGAAATACCGATCGGCAATGCAAGATGCAGCTCAGGCATCGCCAAACCGGTCAATTGATGAACGATCTGAAGGAAAAAACCGGCATATTTAAAAAAGCCAAGAAGTGCCAGATTTATGACTGCCGAACAGGCAACCACAACTTTGGCACCACTTATTTTTTCCTTTTCTTTAAAATAATGCACCGCAAGTCCCGCTGTATAGTCTACACATGTAGAAAGCAGGATGAGTACCACATAAACCGGTTCGCCCCACGCATAAAAAACGAGGCTCGCCAAAAACAATACAAAATTCCGGCATTTCTTTGGCAGGATGTAGTACGCCAAAAGAACGATAGGCAGGAAGCGAAACAAAAACAATAAACTGCTGAAAACCATGTCTTAACTCCTCTTACAATTTTTTCTTAAGAGCAGTCTGACCTTTCATATTCACATCTTTTTTCGGTGACATAGCAATGTACCAGACATATTTTCCCTTCTGCCCACAAACTGCATTTTGAAATACCTGTTTCTCTGCTGTTGTATAATCACTCAGATAATCACTTTTGCAATTTCTCTTTTTATACTTATTCAATGTGCCAAGAAGACTCTTTGCCTGCGACACATTTTTTGCCTCCATCACACACAAACTATAAGCTTCTTTTGCATCAAATACATACTGCATCGCCTTTACTTTCTTTCTGGCTGCGGAAGAAAGTGCGCCAAAATCCAATGCACTTTTCGACGCATATTTCAAATTTGCACTGCCGCCTGTCGCCTTTAATGCTGCAGAGCAGAGTGACTTGCAATTTGCCTTTGGTTTTGCCTGCGCCGGCTCTGCCGCCACCAGTCCGATCAAAAGTGTCATTGCCAATATAGCACAAATTATTTTTCTGAATTTCGTCATTTTTCAATCTCCTTTTACTGATCCAATGATTTATCATATTTCCCAATTACGGTTCCAAATTTGGCATACGCAGGCGGCTTCCAATGATAACCATCGCCTGTCGCATATCCGGCTTTCAAAAATCCGCCGGAGTCTTTTAAAAAGTCTGTATAATCGAGATATTTCAATCCCATTTTTTTCGCAAGTTTTTTCAACTGACGATTAAAAATAGGAATCTGCCGCATCCCCGGATGCCTTGCTTTTTCGGCTCTTGTAACAGGTGAAATAGCACATAATACAATGTCCGTATTCGGATCTGCCTGTTGAATCGCCTTGATCATATCTTTGTATTCCGAGATCATCTGCGATACCGGTCGATAATGAATTTCGTTCATTCCAAGCATCATATAAACGCGGTACGGATTTTCTGCGATCAGCTTCTGCAGCCCCGTTCTTCCCTTAAAAATTCTTTTGGTATGGAACGTCACGGTATTCAGGCCACGGTAAGCAACTACTTTTTTCTTTGCGTCCAGATGCATCGTCGGAAATCCGCCTTCATAAGCAATGCCCTCGCAGATTGAATCTCCGGCAAATACCACCTTCCGCTGATACTTTTTCATCGTCATTTTCTTTTTGGCCGAAGGCTGGCTGTCTGATACGGATTCTTTTTTTGTTTTGCCCGCCGTTACATAAAACGAATACGATTTCTTATTTTTCAGTTTTTTCACAAGAAAATGATCGTTCTGTGTCGTCCCGGCAAATTTGTATTTTCCATTTTTTTCTAATTTATAGTAGACATGATAATATTCTGCCTGCTTCGTCTTCTTCCAGGAAATCTTGACAGCGGTCGTCGAATACCGCACAGCCTTAACTTTGGTAACTTTTTTTAGTGGTTTCACATGAGGAGTCGGCGTTGGTGTTACCGGTGGCGCCGTCGGCGCCGGTGTGACAACCGTCGGTTCCGCGCTAACTTCCGGCGTAACCTGCGGAACTGCACTTTCAATCGGTGGAGCCGTTTCCGGTGTTCCTTCCGCTTTCACCGAAGTTTCTGCAAATATTCCGCACGCAAATACTGCAACACCCATAATCAAGGCGTTGCAGCAATATCTTATCGTTGCTTTTTTCATCTTGATCCTTCTTTCATCTTTACTTTACATACTTATGAAATCAGTATATAGTTTTTGACGAAAAAAGTCAAGATTTGTCGGTGGAAGAATTCCCCGTATATTTATCGAATAAAATTGTCGATCAGTCTCGTCTTTCCAATGTATACAGCGACCGCACAAAGCACTTCGCCGCTGACAGTTTCTACCGGTTTCAGTGTATTCCAGTCTACTAATTCGACATAATCAATCTTCGCCAATGGCTCATTTTCAATGACTTTGCGAATCTTTGCCACTACTTTTGCTGCGTCTTTTTCGCCAGATTTGAGAAGTTCTTCTCCCGCTGTCAAGCCTCTGTGGAGTACCGTTGCGGCCGTTCTTTCTTCCGCACTCAGATAAGTATTTCTGGAACTTTTTGCCAGTCCGTCTGCCTCACGCACGATCGGGCAGCCGACGATCTCAAGATCAAAATTCAGGTCGCGCACCATGCGGCGGATAACTGCTAACTGCTGGGCATCTTTCTGTCCAAAATAGGCGCGGTCCGGCGCAACAATATGGAACAATTTGGAAACCACCGTACATACTCCACGGAAATGTGTCGGTCTTGTCTTTCCACAAAGTCCCTTGGTCAGATCGTCCATATCCACATAGGTGCAGAAATCATCAAAGTACATTTCGCTGTCTTCCGGATGGAAAATGACATTTGCGCCGGCCTTCTCACAAAGCTCAGCATCGCGGTCAAGATCTCTTGGATAACTTGCCAGATCCTCTGTCGGTCCAAACTGGATCGGATTGACAAATACGCTGACAACCACGCGGTCATTTTCAGCAACTGCCTTATCGATCAAACTTTTATGCCCTTCGTGAAGATAGCCCATCGTAGGTACAAGTCCTACACTAAGTCCTTCTTTTCTCCACTCTTTTACCTGTTTTCTTACTCCGTCTACTGTTGTTATAATTTCCATTTTTCTTCCTCCAATTTGGTTCGGTAACCAGTTAATTTTTTAAGCAGCCAAGAAATTTTTCGGCGTGTTGGCAGAAAATTTTTCGGCGTGTTGGCATCACAATTCTTTTTCATAACACAAAAATATCTGCTCATACAATTCGCATTCGCCGACGACATGAAAATGAAATGGTGCGTAAGACCGTATCGCCTTTTGGTTGGCTTTATTCACAAGAAAATGAATGCTCTTTTTCCCACGTTTCCGCAGTTCGTCCATTCCGAAGCGGATCATTTCGCGGGCAATGCCTCCATTTTGAAGATCAAGTCGCACCGCAAGACGCGACAATTCAGCTCCCGGCTGTAATTCCGGCGTCCAGCAGGTGAGATTTTCGACATTTTCGTCCTGATCCACCGAGATTGCCGCCAAAATATCGCCATTTCCATCTTTCATAATAAACAGCGACTCTCGGGAAAGGTCATCCGCAATGTTTTCCTCGCACGGATACCCATCATCCCAGGCACAAAACGGCTCGCCGAGCTGGGATTTGTATAATTTCAAAATGCCCTCAGCATCTTCTTTTTTGGCTTTACCAATGTTTCTCATACGATCACCCCTCGCCACACATTTTTATCAATACAATTTCTCAATGACGCTGTCGTCTACTTTGTACGTATTTTCTTCTGCCGGAAATACGCCATCCTGCACTTCTTTAATATAATTCTGAAATGCTTCTTTCATCACTTCGCCGATGTTCGCATAGCGTTTGACAAATTTTGGTGTAAAATCAGAGAACATTCCAAGCATATCCTGATATACGAGAACCTGTCCATCACAATCTTTTCCGGCTCCGATTCCAATGGTTGGAATGTGAAGCTGCTCCGTGATAAGTGATGCGATCTTCGCCGGCACACCTTCGATCACAACGGCAAATGCGCCTGCTTCTTCCACTGCTTTCGCGTCTTCCAGAAGTTTTTTCGCTGCTGCCTCGCTCTTTCCCTGCACCTTAAATCCACCAAACGCATTGATGGACTGTGGGGTCAGACCAATGTGTGCACACACCGGAATTCCGGCATCTACGATTGCTTTGATCTGCGGACATACTTCCACACCGCCTTCCAATTTAACTGCATCGCCGCGTCCTTCCTTCATCAGACGTCCGGCATTGACAAGGGCATCATAAACGGAAGTCTGATAAGACATAAACGGCATATCGATGACAACCAGCGCATTTTTAGCCCCACGCGCTACCGCTGCGCCGTGATGGATCATGTCTTCCATCGTAACGGAAATCGTGTCCTCGTATCCAAGGATCACATTTCCCAGCGAATCACCGACCAATATGCTGTTTACGCCGGCTTCGTCGATCAATTTTGCCGTAGAATAATCATAGGCGGTCAACATTGTCAATTTTTCGCCATTTTCCTTTGCCTGCTGAAATGTTAATACTGTATTTTTCATGCTGTTTTCCTTCTTTCTATAATAATGTCTCTAATTCCTCATAATTTTCATCCGGATTGCGCAATTTCGCCACTTCCAGAACCTTTTTCCCCACAAGCCGGTACAACTGCGCATCTTCTTCGCCGAGCACCTGTAAATGTTTGGAAATGACTGACACGTCATTTCGCTCAATCGGTCCGGAAAGCGCCTGCGCCGGTCCTTTTTCAAGCAGCGCCTCAATATTTCCCCTCACAAGAGGACGAAGCAGCAATTCGGCTTCTTCTTTCGCCAGTCCGCAGTCTTCCATGCAGTCGAGTCCCATTTGATACAGCCCGATCATAAAATTGCTGACAAGCGAAGCACTGCAATGATAAAGCGCTTTCTTGTCCGAATCGATCTGCAGCACCCGGTTTCCCATTTGCTCAAAAAGCGGACGCATGATGGCAAGGGCATTGTCGTCGCCTTCCATTGTAAATACTACGTCATTCAATTGTCGGTAACTTGTGGATTTGTCGCTGAACGCACACATAGGATGAATCGAGCAGGCAAACGCCTTTTTTTCGTCGATTCCTTGAAAAACCGCAGATGAATATGAGCCACTAAAATGGCAAATTATTTTGTCCTTTAAATCCTGTTTTTGCAACTCGTTCCATACATTTTCGATTTCCCGATCGGTCGTCGTAATGCACAAAACGTCGCAAATTTCTGTCATTTCTTGTAAATTTTCAAATACCTTCGTATCTGTGAAAGTCCCAGCAAATTCCGAGCTCTCGATATGTCGGCTAACATACCCGGCAACCGGTACGTCATGTTCTTTCAAATATTTTCCGATCGAACATCCGACTTTTCCCGCGCCGATAAAACCTATCTGCATGTCACCGCCTCCTTACTTCCGTGGTGTGGTGACGCATAATCATCTGATGCAGTTTCCTACGAATACCGCTCATCGTATAGAATAGCACATTGTGAGAGAAAATGCAAATAGATTGTTAATTTTTAAACAATCACATATACCCGCAGTTCAACGGAATTGCCCTTGGCCTTTTCTCCCTCATCCAGCACTTTAGGTCCAATTAAATAACTTTTACTCTCTGTATCCGAATTTACATAATCCGTAACAGCCGCCGGTAACTTTTCATTCGAAAATACCTTCTCCAATTCCTTAGATTCCCTAATTATATATAACTGACCTTCATCACAAAAATATTGGTTTTCATTCAGGCCTCCGAAAATTTTCCACGTTTGTGTATTCTCGTCCATTTCAATTGGTGTACTTGATTGTTTTTTAACCTGTCCATCTGCATAACTATACCGGATTAACGTCTTATTTTCCTGCGACACTCCCCAAATATCATCTTCATTAAACTGCGCGGCTCCTCGAAACGAGTTTTTCAGATCAAACTCATCTTTTGCCTCCCCTTGACTATTATATTTTACTATTTTTTGCTGTTGGCCAAAATACAGCATAAAATCACCAACGTCAGTTATCCCAAAATCGGTCACACCTGCACCCGCATCTTTTTCATCGATATCATTTGTCCAAAGCATTTTCATATCCCAGGATGGAATATCGATCTTCACAATTCCAAATTTGACATAGGTACGCGTAAAACTATCTTCTTCATTCTTCACGAATTTACACTGTTGCCATAGAGCAAATAATGTGTCTTCGGATTCTTTATGAATTTTACTAAAAGATGCTGTTTCGTCGTCGGATCTTTCAATGTATTTCCCGTCTATTTTTTCTTTATATTCCTCCCACACCCCAACTTCATTCATCACATTTCTTTTTAAAACAAAATCATTATTCTCTTTTGTAAGACTCAAAACTTGTAATTTTTCCTGTAAGTACACACTATCGATATACAGTTCCGTATTAATATCAACCGGGAACTCACAACTTTGTATTCTTACTCCTTCCTTTTTTTGTGTCTCGCTGCTCTCTGTTTTTACGTTTTCTTCCTGAGCTTGTCCACATCCACATAAAATAATACCCATTATGGCAATTGCCAAAAAAACTTTTTTCATAGCTGTTTCCCTCCTATTTTACTCGGTAACTTTCCACTGGTCCGAGATAAGATTTCTTCTTCTCGCAGCCTTCTTTTGTAAATACAATTTTTTCCAGAACCACTGCCGGATCCATTGCGAAAATCGTGACTTCATTTTCACCTTCCTGCAATTCCACCGTGCAGGCTGCTTTATGAATCTGGTCAAGGACACCGCGCTCCCAGCTGTAACTGAGCCAAGGCACAAATCCTTCGTCCGGAATCGTATTTAATAGCGCTGTTTCTGTGTTGTTGACTTGGTAAGCCACGCACATTTTTCCTTGATAAACAACCGGATTGTTTGGTGCCGTAAAAAGTTCCATCTCGTATTTTCCTGCTGTCTTTGCATAAATGCGGTAGGTTACACTCGGTGCCTCTTCCGCCTTTTCAAAAGCGGCTGTCGAAGGCGTCACTTTCAAACTTCCAATGGTTTTTCCATAACCATAAATATGCTGCCAATGCGCCATTTCCGTCTTTTTCGCCTCCGCATAATCCATCGCTTCCACGCAGATACAGCCCTCATTTTCAATCATTGTATCTGACTTCACATCGGAAAGATTCAAACATTCTGCATGCACTGCGATATCAACACGGGTTTCCTGCGTATTATTTTCCGATAATTCCGCAGTCTCTTCTGCATTGTCGGCAAAGATACAAATAGAAGTATCAAATGTCTCAAACTCAGCGTCATTCGGGTGGTAGCTAACCTGAAACTGCATGATATCTTCTGTCTTTGCAGCAATTTCATAAGTGTTTTCTCCAACCTTTTTTGTGTCTATTTGTGCACCTATTTCGGTGATTTGAATACGAGGATCACTCCAACGGATGCGGAAGGAAAGTTCCCCTTCTCCGCCATTTGCCACATCGATACATTTGCTTGCTGCAATAGGAGACACCAGATTCATCGGCAACGTCTTTCTTCGCCAAGGATTGCCGCCGGTTGTTTTTTCTTCATCCGAAATACTCACAAGAAGACGCGGTGCATTGACCGGATGCAGAATGTGGCAGTCCGGATACTGCCATTCTTCGTCGTTCCAACCGATGTAACCCACGTGAAATACCGACTGCATATGATTCCATTTTCCACCGAGCAATGTATGATATTCTTCTGTCAACTTCTTATCCTTGTCTATGCATTCCTGAACTTTCGGTGCAAACCGATTTCCCAGTTTTTTCCTCTGTTTGACATAAAATTGGTTCAACCCCGCATACAAATTCATTTTTAAAATATTTGCCGAAGCCATGACCGGATAATAAATCAGTTCATAAAAACAGTCCGCAAGCGGATCACCGGCAAGCTTTCCGCGGAGTTCCGTCACAATTTTTTCCGCGCGGCTGGCACGCTCGATCATTCTCGCCGCCTCATTATAATGAACCGCATGATACGTATCGGCTTTGAGAACTTCCGGCCGGCACATACCATTCCAGCGTGTATATTCCTCCACTGCCTGCTCAAGTCCCTCGTACTTTTCTTCGGTAAATCCGAGATTCTGCAGCCATTGTTTTGTATAGTGCAGTGTCGTATTTGGTGCCGCACTTCCCCAGCTGTCAAAATCATAGGCAAGATCCAAAAAGTAACTTAGCGGCAATTCCTGATTTTTGATATCGCCGACGTTGACGATCCACGCATCGCGGACGCCGTATTCATAACACATCGTCATCTGTTCCCAAATTTTAGCAAGTGGTGTCGAGTTGATCCAAAGATACGATACCGGGCCACCGTAATAATCAAAATGATAATACATACCAAAGCCGCCAGGATGCTTGCGTTCTTCCTCATTTGGCAGAGTTCTCACATGCCCAAAATTGTCGTCGCAGAGCATCATAATATCATCACGAATAACATCCCAGTCCTTCAATCCCGGAGTATTTTCATCCCCTTGGTAATAGTCCTCTACCTCTTTATAAATCGCCAGAAGCTGCGGATGTTTTGCCTCCACGCATTCCGCGATCAATTTTTTCTGCTCCGTAATCGCCGCTTTCAGTACATTGATATTGTCTTCCAATGTCGCATCTTCCGGCATTAAATAGGAATCAAATTCGCCCCGCATCCCAATTGTAATAAGGCTTTCACAGTCTTTATTACGAAGAAGTCCGTCGCGCCAGAATTTGCTGATTCCCTCTGCATTCGACAGGAAACTCCACTCTGTTCCATATTCCGGATGCGTTTTTCGCAGTGTCTGAAATTCTCCGCCGGAACGGCAGCACGGCTCATGATGGGAAGCACCCACGATCACTCCCATTTCGTCTGCGAGCAGCGCATTTTCAAAATGATCCATTGAGAAATCCGAACGCCACATCGCCGGCCAGATATAGTTACCCTTCAAGCGCAGCAACAATTCAAAAATATGTTCATAAAGTTCTGGTGTCGGTTTGGAACTTCCAAATTTTTCTTTCGCCCAGTTTCCGAAACACGGCTGTTCATCGTTAATGAAAAATCCACGGTAGCGCACACTTGGCTCTTTGGAAATCGTCTCTATCTTTTGATCAAATACAATTTCTTCTCTCTTTTTTGGTACGGCGTCTGCCCAGAACACCCACGGCGAGACACCGATTTTCTGAGAAATGTAAAACATTCCATATATTGCACCGCGCTTATCACTTCCCGCGATCACAAGTACATTTTTCCCTTGTTCCGGCACATTTTCAAGGCAGAAAATCCCATACACTTCTCTTTTGCCTCGAATTTGGCTCAGATCCACTTTTTTCTGCGCTTCCAATTCTGCCAATATTTTACTGTTGCCACACGTCGCCACCAAGATGTGGTCTGACGCATTTTCCTGCCAGCCTTCTACGCACTCCGGCTGATGTCCGGTCACCTTTTCGATGTCACCGCAGAAAATCCACGCCAATTTTTGCAATCCCGCAACCGCTTCTGCCTCCACGATCACCGGTGCTGTGTTTTCCTTTGCATATACATTCATTGTTATCATTCTTTCCTCCCTGTCGTTTCGCTGCCAACAAATAGTATTTCGCAATGCATTCTATTGATTTAAGTGTAGCATTTTTCGGAACATTTGACAATTGCAAAAAGGCACTAGAAGTTGGCAGAATCGGAGGGGGGGAGTTTCCCTAAATCCTAATAGGATTACTCCATGGCGATTTGGAATCTTCATCTCTGGTTCGAAATTGTACATAGTATTTCTTTCCCTTTTTCAGATTTTTAATTGTAAAACTTCCTTTCCAAAGATTGTCACACCAAAGCGTTTTTGCTTTTTTCATTCCTTTATCCGCGGAGTAACGAATCTGAGCTGTCCTGCTATAGAAATAATCATATTTTTTTCTATAGAATAAGAAAATCTTCTGGTGGTAGCATTCATTTTCTTAACATCGTATCGGATCCAGATTGGCATTAATGTAATATTTCCCCGCAGATCACATAGATCACTCAGCCAATAATATCCATTATCACTCCATCCATAGAAAAAATATCCTTTTCGCTTTCCTTTTGTCGGCAGGTATTTATCCTCTGCATATCGGTAAGTTTTCGGAAGTTTTCCCTCAAACGTTCCTTTCAAATCTTTGTACTTTACCTTAAACAGCCGTCCTTTACATTTTGCTGTCTTTCCGGGAGAAATCGTTGTAACTTTCTTTCCCTCCTGATACCAAGTCAGATCTTTATCTAATTTTCCAAGTGGTATAGAACTTTCCGAATGATTTATAATCACTTTCAGAAAGCGGTCATCTTTAAATGCATTTTTTGCTATCTTTGGTGCACCCCCTTGAAACTCAACTTCTTTTAAAGAAAGGCATCCTTCAAAAGCACTTTTTGATATCTTTTTTAGATTTTTACCAAAAGTCACTTTCTCCAAATGTGTAAAGCCTTCAAATGCACACTCCCCTACTTCTTCGACATTTTTTAAATTTAATTCCTTTAATCTGCCACCGGAATTAAAAGCAGATTCACCAATCTTTTTTACGGAATCACTAAGCTCCAATTTTTCGATATAAGCATCACTAAATGCCGATTGTTCAATTTCAACCACATCAGGACCTATGCTTACATTTCCAAGCCACTTAAACGCAAATATATTTTTACCGATTGAAGTAATCCCTTTTTCTATTACCAGATTTACCCCAATCTGCCCTTCATCAAAATACTTACGCCATGGATTGGAAGTTATTTTTCCGTTTCCAGATATCGTTAACGTAAACGTAGCTTCATCATAATTCCAATAGGCATCTGCCCCACACTTACCGCTCGTCACATCTGGCTTTGCATAGGATTGTTTTGCAGGAATGCAAAACAATATAAAAAGCATTACAAATAACATTAACCTTTTTCCCATCGCATATACATTCATCATTATCATTCTTTCCTCCCTAATTGTTTGGTTTTCAACTAAATTCTATTAATTTAAGTGTAGCATTTTTGGAGACATTTGGCAATTGCAAAAAGGAAATGGAATTGGGGAAATTAGGGGCGGATGGGTAAGGACTTTGGTCTGGCAGCGATTTTCTCGTCTCAAACCACACAACCAGGTCTTTCCATTTGGTCTGGACAACAATTTTTCTTTTTAAACCACATAGCAATGACTTGCCCTTTGGTCTAACAACGATTTTCTCGCCTCAAACCACACAACAATGACTTGCCCTTTGGTCTAACAACGATTTTCTCGCCTCAGACCATACAACTAGGTCTTGACCCTTGACCTAGTTGACAAAATTCTTCTCGCAGACCACAATCTCCGCCAAAAAACGCAGCCGCCAGGGTTTCCCCCTGGCGGCTGCCTGCCCCAAAATCATTAAACTCTTCCATACGCTGTCATCAGGACCCCCCACTTCGTGGGCCCCTCCTCATGACATATCCCCCTCATGACTAATTAAACCCGATTGCCATAAGGGTAAATTTCTTCTCTTCGTCTCCATCTTTCATTTTCAGTTCGATGGTGTGCTCTGCTGCCTCGTCTTCGGTCATTGCCACGTACACTTTTCCGTTGTTCCATCCGGAACTGTCATAACCGGACAATGTTCCTTTTTTGACGCCGTCAATATAAACGTCGGCAGAGCCGAATGTCTTGGAATTGCTCAGTTTATATACAAACATCAAGGTCTTGCATGTCGCTTTGATCGTCAATGCATTGTTTCCGCCCTCTTCGTCATGCATCCAGTTGTCTGGGAACCAGGCTGCGCCTTTCTTTCCATTGTAGGCATACTGGAAACTTCCGGTTGCCGAGTCGGTCTCGGTAAAGCTGCCGGCATCGATGGAAGCAATCGCCTCATCATCCGCTGTCGTTGTCTTTGCGTCAATCATTTTAATTCCCTGATAAGCCGCTGTTTTCTGTGGTGCCATCGCGTCGATATCTGTGATATTGTCTGTGTCAGCGTCGGCCTTATCCACGGTATCCATGAGATTCATAATGCAGTCTGACATTAATTGGTAACCCGTATTGTTTGGATGAAGCGTGTCACCAAAATACCAGTCATAAAAGCCGTCCTCATTGAAATGAGAAATAATGGCGTCTCCCATACTGATCATTGGAAGGTTGTAATACTCGCCATATGGACGATAGCTGTTTTCCATCACGCGTCCGCCTGCGGAGCTCTGGAATACGGAGAAAATAAGTACTACCGCAGAACCGGATTTCAATGCCTGGCGGATCAAGCCTTCATAGCCGCCACCACTTGTCGCTGTGCCATAGTCATTTACCGCAAATTCGATGAACAACACATCCGGGTGATCACTGCCTTCCGGAAGGCGGTTGATAACATCGCGGTTATAGCGGACAACTCCGATGTCCGAAGGAGTTCCACTCATACCTGCGTTGATAAAATGAACATTGGAGCCGTCGTCTTTTCCATATGCTTTTGCAAATGCATTGGCAGAAACTTCCGCGTAACATTTTGAATTTGGAGAAGCAAGCGCTCCTTCGGTGATCGAACCACCTATGTAAGCAAGTGTCACATCTTCGCCATTTCTCGCCTTTGCGATCGCATTTTTCAAACGCGCATTATTTCCGGTGGAAAGGAGACTGTCAGCTTTCATTGTGTTATACGTTTCGGTACTCGGATTGAATCCTGTCGTCTCCGTTTGTTTTCCAGTAATCACCAAGTCGTCAATAAGAAAATCTGCTGTCTCATTGGATGACATTTCCAAATAAAGAGTAACATCGCCTTCCGCTTCCGGAATCACATAAGAGCCGCTGAGCTCTGTCCATTTTCCGCTCTCGCAGGTCAGCCCGTCGTCCACGCCGTCGATAACCGATTTGTACTGCGTCGTGCCTTCACTGTCGGTATACTGAAGTTTCAGAGCGATTTTCTGGTCACTTCCCGTATCCTGTTTTACCCAGGCAGAAAAATCATAGCTACTGCCCGTCTCCGTCAATTTGCTCAGAGAAAGGGATGCGCCGTGCCAGTTTGCGCTTCTTCCGGTGCACAAAAGGCTGTTCATACCGCCCGCCGTATGGTTTTCCGACTGTGAAATCTCGACCGAACTTCCGCGGCCGGTAATTCCTTTGGTATCTCCATCTTCAAAATAATTGTTGTAAACTACCGTTTTTTCGGTATTATCCGGTGTTTTTACCGGCGTTGCCGTCGGCGCTTCACTCGCCGGAGCAGAAGCCGTTGGCTGCGTATTTGCGGAAGCCGTTGGCTGCACACTTGCCGATGCTTCCGGAGTACTGCTTGGTGCCATCGTGGCCGGAACCCCCGTCGGTGTACTCGTTACCGCTGGTGCCGCCGTCGAAACGACCGCCTTTTTCGCCTTCACTTTAACCGTAACAACCCCGATTTTACGTTTTTTCTTTTTCAATTTTTCTGTTACGGTTACTTTTGCTTTTCCCGCTTTGACTGCAGTCACTTTTCCTTTTTTTGTAACTTTAATCTTCGCATTGGAAGCCTTAAACGAATATTTCGCCTTGCTTTTTTTGTTTTTGATCACGATTTTCCGGGACTTGCCCTCCGTAATCGTCAATGTTTTCTTTGCTACTTTTGCTTTCTTCGCTGCAGATACATTTACCGGCCCCACGATCGAAGTAAATGTCATCGCTGTCACAACAGCATAGCAGAGAATTTTCGCGCTTTTGTTATTACCCATAACACCATTCTCCTTCTTATAATAATTTCTTTATATTATAAGAGTTTATCATAAGTTATAAGTATTTTCAATAAGAAACATGCTCTCCCATAAGTTTTTTTTGCTTTTTTTACCAATAATGTAACTATTTATCACGGGCGTCTGAAAATCCAGCAATTCCACTTCCCGCAGTCTTTTCTCTTTTATATAAGAAGCCGCCGTATCTTTTGGCAGAAATGTGTAGTTCTGCTGGCCGATCAAAAATGGGATGATTTTCGAACAGTCGTCAATTTCCAGCGAAAATTGGTGGTATTTCGGGAAAAGATTTCGGATAAACTGACCGACATTCTGCAGGGCAAAATTGCACATCAAATAATTTTCCTGCAAAAGCTCCTGCTGCCGGATTCCTTTTTGATACTTGCGGTTATTCCAGTCTGTAACAAGGATCATCGGGTCTTCCTTGTAAATCTCACAGTGAAATTTGGGATTTCGCAGCGGAATATACGAAAATACGACATCCAAAATATCGCTTTGCAACTGCTCCAAAAGCTGGCTCGACAATCCGATCGATATTTTCAGGGCATCTTCCGGATGATTTCTTTGATGTGCCTGAATGATCGGCGCCAAATGCGCTTCGTAAACAGAGTCCGACGAACCGATACGCAGTGTATTTTCAAACTTATGAATGGAACTAATCTCCGCCATCGCCGTATCCGTCAGCCGGATCACACTCGCCGCGTACAACGAAAACCGCTCGCCCGCCGGCGTCAATTCGACACTTCGGTTATTTCTCTCAAATAAAGTTACATTTAACTCCTTTTCCAATTCCAAAATGCGGTTTGTCACCGTCGACTGCGCGATAAAAAGCTGGTGCGCCGTCCTCGTAAAATTCTTTGTATCCGCAAGAACCAGAAACGTTTTCATTGTTTCAATATCCATACTGCTTCTCCTTTTATCAGTATTTTCGATTATTGCTATCAAAATAATTTATTTTACATATAATATACACCTGTTCTATAATGATTGCAAGACAGGAGGGTTATTATGCCAGATATCAATTTAAGCCAAAAGACCAATTTACTCGAGCAGGATCCGTATTCCTATGAACTTCAGGACGTAAAAGAACCTGCGTTATTTCACGAAATGTTTCCGTATAATGAAACGCCTAAAATTGCGTTCAACTACCGCCGTGTGCCGCAGAATATGCCGGATGACATTTTCATCACCGACACGACATTCCGTGATGGCCAGCAGTCGCGTACTCCGTATACGACGGAGCAAATGGTTCATCTGTACAAACTGCTTCACAAGCTCGGCGGCGACAATGGCATGATCCGCCAGACAGAATTTTTTGTTTATTCGAAAAAAGACCGTGATGCCTTGGAAAAATGTATGGAACTCGGTTATCGTTTTCCGGAAATTACCACATGGATCCGCGCATCGAAAAAAGATTTTGAGCTGGTGCGCTCAATCGGAGTTAAAGAAACCGGCGTGCTCGTCAGCTGCTCGGATTACCATATTTTCCATAAAATGGGACTTACCAGAAAAGAAGCCCTCGACAAATACATAGGCATCGTCAGCGACTGTATCGAAGCCGGTCTTCGCCCACGCTGTCATTTTGAGGATATTACTCGTGCCGATTTTTACGGCTTTGTCGTACCATTTGCCAGCCGCTTGATGGAAATATCACGCGAAAGCGGCGTTCCGATCAAGATCCGCGCCTGTGACACCCTTGGCCTCGGTGTTCCTTATCCCGGAGTTGCACTGCCGCGAAGTGTCTCCGGCATCATCTACGGATTGCAGCATTATGCCGGCGTGCCTTCGGATATGATCGAATGGCACGGCCACAATGATTTCTACAAAGGTGTCGTCAATGCCACGACCGCCTGGATGTATGGCGCAAGTGCCGTCAACTGCTCGCTGCTTGGCATCGGCGAACGTACCGGAAATGTGCCGGTTGAGGCAATGATTTTCGAATATGCGTCCCTTCGCGGAACAATGAATGGCATGCATCCGGAGTATATCACCGAAATCGCACATTATATCGAAAATGATACGAATTATCCGATCCCGCCGATGACTCCGTTTGCCGGTCAGAATTTTAACCTCACACGTGCCGGCATCCACGCCGACGGGCTGATGAAAAACCCGGAAATTTACAATATTTTTGACACGGAATCGATCTTAAACCGCCCACCGAAAGTTTCGATCACGAGCACTTCCGGCACCGCCGGCATCGTATTTTGGCTGAATCACTCGTATTCACGCCGTGGTGAAAAAGAATATACAAAAAAGGACCCACTCGTAGCAAAATTATACGAATGGGTCACCGACCAATTTGACAACGGCCGCATTACCATGATCAGCGATGCTGAGATGGAAGAGCAGATCGCAATGCTTTGCGGACCGCAGGAATCGAAATCACGATAACGGTCGCCACTGCTTCCGGCACCAGATAGGTGAGATTATACCCCAGCGTATAGAGAAGCGGGTTCATCCCTTCTGGTGCATAGGCGGCAAAAAATACATAACCGGAAATCACGTGAAATACATATCTTCCAAAAACTCCCAGCAGATATCCTGCCGTCAGTCCAAATTTCTTTCCGCGAAATACGCCACTCAGTCCCAATGCCCCAAATGCCAGCGGATAATCCAAAAGAATCTGGATCGGTGCTGCGACGTATGGCTCGATCAAAAACTGCAGGATTCCATAAGCTGCCCCCGTCACAATTCCGGCTCTTACTCCAAAAAGATAGCCGGGCAACGCCACAAACAACATACTAAACAGTGTAATCGAACCTCCAAACGGAAGTGATGCAAATTTGATATAGGATGTTACCACGCCAAGTGCGATACAAAGCGCACAAAATGTTAATTGTTTTACTCTTTGATTCATCTTTTTCCTCTCTTTTCTGAATTGTTGCTTATAAAGTATATCTTATTTGTCTTGTAATTTCCATAGTTTTTCGCTATAATTGAGAAAAAGTTACTTATTGGAGGTATTAAAATTATGATCAAAACAAAGAAAGGGACAGCCCTGGTTCTGGCATTTACGCTCTGTGCGTCGATTCTCTCGCCGAATTCCGTCGATGCCGCTAAAGTAAAGAAGCCGGTGCTGTCAAAAAAGAAACTGACACTGGTTCGTGACAAATCTGCGACAATCCGCTTGAAAAAAGCCGGAAAATGCAAGGTCACCTGGTCTTCTTCGAACAAAAACGTCTGCAAGATTACAAAAAAGAAAAAAACTTCCTGCAAATTCAAAGCGGTCGGAAACGGTTCCACCAAAATCAATTGCAAGGTAAAAAAAGGCAAAAAGACGTTCAAACTTTCCTGTAAAGTGAAAGTAAAACCAAAAGTTGTCACGAATCTGCCAAGTATCCTGAAAACCTATGAAAGCCAGATTCCATACATGGGAACCTGCCTGAATTACGGAAATTCTACATACAAGCGCGAACTTCAAAATCCAAAAACATTGAATTTTGTAAAAAACCAATTCAACAGTTTTACCCTCGAAAATGAAATGAAACCGGATAACATCCTTGGCTCCCGCCCAACGACGATGACCGTCGCAGAGGCAAAGACAAAAGGTTATTATATCCCGGATAATTACAAGGAAAGTACCGTTCCTTCCTTGAATTTCCGCGAAGTGGATGGTGCACTTGAAGTTGCTGCGAAAAACGGCTTGAAAATGCGTGCCCATACCCTCGTATGGCACAGCCAGACACCCGCTTGGTTCTTCTCAGACAAGTACGAAAACGACAAAGATACCAACGTGGAGATGATGGATGCCCGCGAAGATTTCTACATCCACAACGTAATGGCTCATGTCATGGAGAAAGAAAAAGAACTTACCGGTTCTTCCGGAAGTATCGTCTATGCGTGGGACGTCGTAAACGAATACCTGCACCGCCAGGGATTTACAAGAACTTGGACAAACATTTATAAAAACAGCGGCGACACCCCAAGTTATGTAAAGAAAGCATTTGAACTTGCTTATGGAATGTTAAAGACCTATAATGTGCAGGATAAAGTAACATTATTCTACAACGACTACAATACCTACTTTGGCATTCAGCAGACGCTCAATCTTGTGAACTTCATCAACAAAGATGAACCGGAAAAAATCTGCGGCGGTATCGGTATGCAGAGCCATGTCGACATCAAAGTGCCTACGATCGAACTTTATGGCACTGCATTGGAAAAATTCCTCGCAGCCGGCTACGAAGTTCAGATCACAGAACTTGATGTAACGATCAACTACGATACAAACGGCTCCTATTCTTACGCAGACGAAAAGGAGACCAATGCCGACCAAGCCAAATACGTCGGCCAGCTGATGAAGACGATTTTGGAGAAAAACCGCAGCCGCGATAAAAATGTGAATCCAAAAGGTGTAACCGGCATCACTTTATGGGGATTGTACGACACGATCTCCTGGCGTGCTTCCTGCTCCCCATTGCTTTTTGACACGGGAATCACGGATCCGAAAGCTTCTTTCTATGAATTTATCAACGCCGCAAAATCGATGGGTTAATACCATAACTTAATTTACACCATGTCAAAAAAGTTCTGTAGCACAAACAAATGCTACAGAACTTTTTAATATATTCATTTACACTCCCGGCACCTCTCGTTCTTGATGCCATCCACAAAATCTTCCATATGATTCAAAATCATCTCCTTCCCGCAAAAACCATCGGAAGGAAATCTCATAATAATATGTTTTATCCGCCGCAAGATCTTCACAACGCACCGTCTTACCACGATTCACCTCAAGATATTGTGCGGCTTTATAGTCTTTGTCACGCCCTTTATAAGGTTCTGTCGGTCGCTCTGTGTAAACTCTTATGCAATATTGCGGCACATATAATACTTCATCCGGTGGATTCATATCTTCTTCTCTCCAGGACACTGAATCCTTTACCGTAAACTCTGCGGTCGTCTCAGACAAGCGCGTAACATCGACTTTTACAAGCATTGCTGTTAATTCAATGTTTTTTCCACTTTTTGCCGGAAACTTTTCCGGAATACCGCTTTTGTCACACTGAAGCCAGTACCACCCCAAAAAGTCATACCCTTCTTTTGTCACTTCCGGCAACTTTGGTGTAGTCCCATAATAATAGTACTTTGGCAGTTTTCCGCCAACTTTACCACCTGTTACAGAATACGTTAATCGATAACGTACTCCTTTTGTTACCGCGGTCTTACCAGGTGCGAGTTTGGTAACCTTTTTTCCATTTACCGTCCATACACGCTTTCCATCGCAAGAATCCAGCAGTATTGTCTTTTTCGAACGATTTACCACTTTGCGAAGGCATTTGGTTTTGGAAAAATCCGCGTCCATCTTTTTCAATTGCTTGGGTAACACAAGCATCTCCAAAGAACTACAATTGTCAAAAGCACCTTTTCCAATTTTGGTAACCGAATCCGGAATTTTTAATGTTTGCAAACTTTTACAGTTTTTAAACGCATCCGCACCTATAGTTTTAAGTTTTGATGGAAGCTGAATCATTTGAAGGCTTTTACAAGATTGTATCGCTCTTTCGTGAATTGCACTAACTTTTTGTGGAATTACAAGTTTTTTCAAAGACTCATTATCACTCAAAGCACTTATCCCAATATCGGATATTGTTGATGGTAATTGGATACATTTTGCTTTGCCAAACCCAGAAACCATTTGTATATTGGTTATTCCTTTATTAATCACTATTTTTTTCACTCCTGTCCAATATCGAGCAAATTTTTTCCCTCCGATATTAACAGTACCTTTTCCTTCAACAGTCATATTACCTTCTGTATCCAGACTCCATGTAGCATTTTTTCCGGCTTTGGCATGATTTACCAAGTATTTAGCCTGTATATCCGGGCAATTGGAAAAAGTCAATAATAACACAGTTATAATAGCTATAGCATATTTCTTCATCTTTATCATCTCCGATCAACCTTACCTGCATCCACTTTAAAAAGAACTTGTACGTTTTTATTAAGAGATACTTTTTTCTCTCCCAGCATCACAGTGTTTTCCGGAACGGCCGTCAGTATAAAATGAACATTATCATCTTTCCCATAATGCATACCTTCCATTTCTTTCTGTGTGGAAAGCCCTAAAATAGTGGAGGTTACTTTCCTTGGTTTATACGACTTGCTTACTCCTTTTTTGTCAATTGTACTAACCATAATAGAGCACTTAAGACCTTCTTCATCATTTCCGCCTGCAACAAACATACGATACTGTCCGTTTTTTTCCTGGTTTGTAATATCTAATGATTGCAAAGAGCCATATGGTTTCCCCCAATTTCCTTTTTTTCTACTCTGGATGGCCGAACAAATAAAACTATTTACATCAATATTTTTACAGGATATCTTTGCTCGTTTATTCTTTTTATAGGCTTTATTTCTAGCTTTTAACATTTGCGGCATAAGGTCACTCATCCTTAAACAAGATAATTGTATTTCAGAAGATTTTCCTTTCTGCTGCACCTGGCTCCATATTAGCAAAGTTTTCTTATTTGGTGACAAAGCTGCTTCTGTATGTAATACCGTTCCTTTATTTTTGTGTGCTTTATTAGCATATTGTGTAGCACAAATATAAACAGCTAAACGATTTTTCTCTGCATTTTTGTCTCCGTATTCGATTGTTCCTTCTCCGAACTTCAAAATAGCTATTTTGTTTCCCCAATGAACTTGTCCTACATCTCCGGCTGTTACTAACATGTAAGTTTCTTTCTTATAAGTAAACAATTCTCTTTTTCGATATCTTGATTCCAGTCTGCATTTTTTATAGTGTATAAATTATCTTCTTGATTTTCTTCTGTAACCTTTGCATTCCAAATATGTTCAATTTTATTTTTAAATGTAACTGTTATCTCCCAATCATCAATTTTTTCATCTGAAATATTTGTGATTGTAACATTTGCATTATAATGATGATCCCACTTTGCTGTAATTTCCGTCTTCAGCTCAATTCTCTTATCATCTTCAAGTTCTTCTTCCTCCTCAGAATCATCCTGTGATTCTTCGGTATCATCCATTTCAATCTGTTCTGTCTCTTCATCATCCATCTCTTCTTCTGAATTTAGATCATCCTCTTGTATCAAATCTTCAGAAGAATCCTGTTGTGCCTTAACATAACAGTTTTCATGCACCATGTTGCAAAGCATCATGGCAACTACAAGAATCATTGCAATTAGTCTTTTACATTTTATTTTTTTAATCTCCCTTGCTACTGTAATAATTTGTAAAAGCATATCAATTATACTTTATATTATTTTATTTGTCAATATATAAGTTTTTCTTTTTATTTTTCATTTTTATTAAAATATTTATAAAGTAAAAATTTTACCCCTTAAAGTAAAATTAATCCGTTCAAATCCCCTTGCTTTTTCCTTATAATGGCTATATCATTATTTGAACAAGTCCAGCTAATAAATGTCAATAGAAAAATGAAAAAAATGTTGATTTTATTTTC
>ERZ808240.288-NODE-288-length-68545-cov-17.860695_pt1 | contig 68545 bp, 56 predicted proteins | sample MGYA00521084_ERZ808240 | MGnify/ENA primary metagenome ERZ808240 (study PRJEB31516, sample SAMN03275571) | gut metagenome | biome: mammalia-associated habitat; material: feces | host: Papio cynocephalus | place: Kenya | collected 2012-08-06 ...
CTCCTATTCGCTATCTTTTTTTACTTCCTGTCACTCATCATTGTAACTCCTACAAGAAAAAAGAGCACATTTCAGTGAAACACTGTTGTTTTCCAAAAAAGTGTGTGATACAATGACATTGCGATGCAATTTAATACTAAGACAATAGCAAGGATGCGTTTTTACCTCGGTAAAAACGCACCTCCATTTTGGCATCTTGTTAATGATTGCGTCGCGGCAGTGAGGCTCTGCATTTTTCAGTGCGCAGCTTCGGCTGCACACTTTTTTACTTTTGGGGTAGCCACATGAAAAAGGATAGGACAATTTCTATTGCGCTCGCACTTGTCTTCGCATTCATCTTTCTCATAATGCTGTATTGCAACATGCACACAAGTCTGCTGACAGACGATTACGCTTATATGTTTGACTTCACCTACAGCGACACTCCCGAATTGTCGGAGCATAGAATATCAAGCATACTGCAAATTTTCCCCTCCATGGCCGCGCATAGAGTACACATGAACGGGCGGGTTGTGTCTCACTTTCTTGTCCAGATGTTCCTGTTTCTGCCGATATGGTTATTCAAGTTTCTAAACCCTCTGGTTTTTGTTGCCGAGATATATATCATATATAGATGCAGCTTTGATTGCACCACAGGGCAAAACGGCATCATCAGGTTGCTGATCCCCTGCTTTGTATTCTGCTGCATATGGCTTTTTCAGCCGTCATTTGGACAGGTCAATCTCTGGCTTGACGGTGCCGTCAATTACTTATGGGCAGCTGTCTTTTCTCTTGTTTTTATAAAAGGCTACATAGACCTGTGCCGCACCGGCGAGTTATGCCGCGGACGCGCCGCAAAGATGTTTTTTGTTGTTTTCAGCTTTGCTGCCGGGGCATACTGCGAAAACTCCGGAGGAACAATAATATTATTTTCCTTGGGCATGATTCTGTACGTCCGCTTTGTGAAAAGGCAAAAGCTCTCCTATAACGTATATGCGTCCTTTGCCGCTGCCGTGCTGGGTTTTGTGTTCCTGCTCATGGCGCCTGCCGAGCTGACAAAGAAACTCTCGGTAAATGATTTGTCTTTTTCAATGCTTCTTTCCCGTCTGGCGGACTTGTTTTCTGAGATTTCCACATTTACTCCTCTCATTGTTTCTGCCGCAGTGCTGTTGCTGCTGGCCTGTCTGTCCGACATAGACAGAGACATCATCTTCATTGCCGGGCTTATATTCCTTTCTGCCATAGCCGCCTGCGGCTGTCTGGTGCTCGGTCCCTATATCGCGCGGCGCAGTCTGTTTCTGACGGTCGTACTGCTCATTCTCGATTGCTCTATTCTTATAGTTCCTCTTCTACAATATCATCGAAAAATAATATATGCGTTTATTCTTGCACTGTTGCTTTTCACTCCAGAGCCGTTTTTTACAGGAATTGTTGACATAGACAGAACATACTACGAAACAAGCCAACGTGACCGGATACTGACCAACAGCGCCAACGCCGGTGAAAAGGATGTCTATCTTCCTCCTCTTGTCCATAGCGGCTACACCGAGTATTCTCCCGCAAATGATTTATTGTACCTGTCATCAGACCCGAACTATTACCCCAATTGTTATATCGCATATTACTACGGCTTCGACCACGTCTATCTGGATTACGTACAAAGATAATTTGGGATAAACAGCAAAGTTGTGCTATTAACACCGCTTATTCCGGTGTTAATAGCACAACTTGTTTTTTTACATCAGCCTTGCGTGACTTCATGCCCCGCTCATTTCAGATACAAAATGCGGCGTAGAGAGGAACGGTCTTTTTTTGTCCTCATAGCCCAAGTTTTTTCTTCGCAGGCATTCGTGCAAAAATCGGCAAAATTTGCCCGGTTTTTACGCTAAACTGCGCGAATATTTTGCCTTACATCGCAGATTATGACACGAACTGTGTAAATCTCACTCCTCGGCGGCAAGAACATCCTTTATTATATCCATCGCCTCGTCAAGCAGCGCCTCGGTGTGCGTCGCCATATAGCTCGTGCGCAGCAGGCACTCCGTCGGCTCAGTTGCCGGGGGAAGCACCGGGTTGACGTACACCCCGGCGTCATAAAGCTCCTTCGCCTTTATCAGCGTGTTCTCCGCCTGATAGGTATATATCGGGATGATCGGCGTAAGTGATTCACGGATACGCAGCCCGCGCTTTTTCAGTCCGTCTCTCGCGTAGCGTGAAAGCGAGAGAAGTCTCGCCGGCAGCTCCGGATGCGCTTTGATATACCGCAGGGCTGCCAGCGCAGTCGCGCAGGAGCTTGGCGGGATAGACGCGGAAAAGATGAACGGTCTTGAGTTGTGGCGCACATAATCGCATACGAGCTCGCTCGCCGCCATGTATCCGCCGAGGCTGGCAAGCGACTTTGAAAACGTCCCCATGATTATATCCACCTCGTCATCAAGCCCGAAATAGCTGGCAGTTCCGCGGCCGCCCTCGCCGATAACACCGAGCCCGTGCGCGTCGTCCACCATCACCCGCGCGCCGTATTTTCTTGCAAGGGCAACGATTTCCGGGAGCTTGGCAATATCGCCGCCCATAGAGAATACGCCATCCGTCACGATCAACGCGCCGCTCTGCTCCGGAACGCGCTGAAGCTGAGCCTCAAGGTCTGCCATGTCCGCGTGCTTATAGCGCAGCATCTTGCCATAGGACAGCCTGCATCCGTCATATATGCTGGCGTGGTTCTCCCTGTCGCATATCACATAGTCGTTTCGCCCGACTATTGCGCTGATTATGCCGAGATTTGACTGAAAGCCGGTCGAGAACGTGACCGCGCCTTCCTTGTGTACAAATTTCGCCAGCTCGCTTTCAAGCTCCAGATGCAGCTCCAGCGTGCCGTTTAAAAAGCGCGAGCCCGAGCAGCCGGTGCCGTACCGCTCCAGCGCCTTTATGCCTGCCTCCAGAATCTCCGGCTGTGTCGTCAACCCAAGGTAATTATTCGAGCCGAGCATTATACGCCGTTTTCCCTCCATGATAACCTCGACGTCCTGGCGCGACTCAAGCGCATGAAAATAGGGGTATATGCCTGCCTCTCTGTACGTTTTCGCAAGTGTAAATTTTTCGCACTTTGTAAATATGTCCATTTGCCGGGTCTCCTTTCGATATGTTCAAAAAATTTTGAATAAAAATTTTGAAGTATTATCTGCATGATAACCGAACGTCTCGGATTTGTCAATATGCTTTTCACATTTAATGTATAAGCCGCCCCGCGCCGCCGCGTCTTCATATCGCTTTGTGCGCGCTCATATAATCAACCACGAGCAAATTGGGAGTGGTGTATGTGCGTACAAATATTGAAGAACGGGTCGCAGACCTTGCCGCGTACATCGTAGATAACCAGACCACCGTCCGCGCCGCCGCCAGGCAATTCGGGATCTCAAAGTCCACCGTGCACAAGGATCTCACGGAGCGGCTGCCGCGCATCAATCCCGGGCTGTACCGGCAGGTGCGCACCCTGCTGGATCTCAACAAGGCAGAGCGGCACATCAGGGGCGGGCTTGCCACGAGGCGCAAGTACAAAGGCAAATAGACGTTAAAGGGCGCAGACCGGTCTGGTCTGCGCCCTTGAGCATAATTCCGGACAGGCGTCAGCTGCGCCCGGGCATATAGCCTTTTGCCGCTTAATCCGTTTTCACGCCGTCATTGCAGCAATCCGTATGTCTGCTTTAAAAGCAATATGCGGTAAACGCTTTCGTCAATACGTTCTTCACTGATCGTTCCGCTGTTGACCGCATCCACCACCGCTTCAAACGCCTGCTGAAGATCATATGGGCAGAGAAGAATATCACAACCCGCTTCAATGGCGTTTACGGCAGCCTCGCCGGGAGTATATGAATCCGTAACCGCGCCCATCGCCAGCGAATCGGTGATCACAACGCCGTCAAACCCCAACTGCTGTCTTAAAATATCGTTTACGATTTCTGGCGACATGGACGCAGGCGTCAGATCCCCCGTTATTTCCGGCGCCGCTATATGCCCGACCATGACGCAGTTCTCTGCGCCAAGCCCTTCATACGGAAGCCATTCGCAGCTTTCCATTTCCTCTTTCGATTTATAGCTCACAGCGATTCCGTTGTGGCTGTCCTCAGCGGTATCCCCATGCCCGGGAAAGTGCTTGAACGTGGGGATGATCCGCTGCTGCTTCAGACCCTCCGCCATGGCTTTTGCCATTTTGGCGGCAGTGCCGGCATCTGATGAAAACGCCCTGTCTCCGATCACCGTATTATCCGGGTTTGAATTCACATCGGCGACCGGCGCAAAATCCAGATTGAAACCGTATTGGTGCAGATACGCGCCGATCGCCGCGCCCATACTTTCAGCGGCCGCCGCATCTCCGCTCGCCCCGACATCGGCTGCGCTGCTATATCTGACAACGTCAAACGCGGAATTGTTGGCAAGTCTGGCTACAGTTCCGCCTTCTTCATCCACCGCCATAAAAAGAGGAATGCCGCCGGCATTCTGAAGTTCCTCGACAAATCCGGTCAGCTGCTGGGGCGTCAGGATATTTTTTCCAAACAGCGCAATACCGCCTACATGATATTTTTTGAGCACATCTGCCATTTCGCTCGATAATTCCGTAACGCCCTCTGCATCCGGATCATAGATCTGCTCCGGCGTCTGGATAAGATCCAGCGCGTCCGGACGGATAATGAACATCTGACCGACCTTTTCTTCGAGCGTCATTTGCTGCAATAAAAGATCAGGTCCGGCAGTTGTCTGCGACGGTTCAGGCGATACCGGTTGTGTCTCCGGCTGCATGGTTTCCGCCGGGGAAGCCGATGCTGCCTCCTGCTGCTGCGGCTGCGGCGCTGCTTCCGGCAGCGGCTGAGAGCAGCCGGCAAGCAGAGAAAGCATGATTGCCGAGATAATGCCGATTAAAATCCGTCTATTCATGTCTACGCTCCTTTTAAGACGAAATAGTGTTGAGATCATACCACAAAAATGTGAATTTTTCTTCTATATAAGGGATAATCGCCCTGCGATGATTTTCGGTGTCACTATGATGAGTGACAGATAGGAAGAAGGAAAATGCAGCAACGCATAATGCGGCAAAAACAGACGGCAAGAAACTTCGGGTTATGATGACGGCACTTTTTTGCTGGAATACTTTGCGTATTTCAAGGAAAAGCGACTATATCAGAGCGCAAATTTTCCGCCAGATGCCGCAGGCTTATTGTGCGGCGCCGCCTAAAGAAAGGCAAGAAGCGCAGAGGTGTGGGTGCAGTCAGGAATCTATAAAGAAATATTATGGTATGAATGGCATCAGCACCTCTGCCCGTATACGGGCTTGTATTTTCATTATGTGAAGAAACCGGTTGGATAGGATTATCCGTTCACATCCCAGATCGCCAATCTATTTTATGAATCAAAAGCGAGAAATCAATTCATAACCTTGCCGCAGATTTTCGTAAAATGCAGAGCTGCATTATAGAATATATTATTACATGATACCAGCGATGAAACGGACCTTATGTGTATCTATGACACGAGAAGCAGAACAGGGCTGATAAATGTCCTTTCCGAAATGCGAACGGAGCTGTATCCCGATTTTGACGAATAAAACGCCAATAATCGGATTTTGAGCGTTCACAGAAAAGTTAAAAGCCATAATGCGTATACTATCTTGGCGGAACGGGAATATTATGATAAGATATGATTGACCATAGATTTTCGTAAAAACGCGGAGGCGCGCTATGGCATATATTACACGAGAGCTTGAACGCAAGTTCTTAAAGCTCAATGATTTTTTCAAGGTTATCCTTGTTACAGGCGCAAGGCAGGTCGGCAAAACGACGATGCTGAAGCATTTAGCTGAGAGCGACAGAACCTATGTCACGATGGACAATATAATGGCAAGAGAGCTTGCACAGTTTGACCCTGTGCTGTTCTTTCAGACCTATAAGCCGCCTGTCCTTATTGACGAGGTGCAGAAAGCCCCGGAGCTGTTCGAGCAAATCAAAATCATTTGCGATGAGAGCGATGAAAAAGGTCTCATTTGGCTGACCGGTTCGCAGCAGTACAATATGATGAAACAGGTGCGTGAGACCCTCGCCGGAAGAATCGGCATTTTGGAGCTGTACAGCCTATCCGCAAGAGAAAAAGCAGGACTTGTGTTCGACACGGATTTGGACTTCTCGCTCGCCACCTTGCAGGCAAGACAGCGTAAGCTTCCCAAAAATGATGTGGTTCAAGTATTCAATCACATTTGGGAGGGCGGTATGCCCCAGGTGCAGGGCGTGGACGACGAACTTCGGCAGGAATATTTCAATTCCTACGTTGATACCTGCTTGATGCGTGATGCCACCGAAGCGGGCGGCATTACCGACACCGTTCGCTTCCGCAAATTTCTTGTAGGCTGTGCTTCTCTTGTTTCGGAGCAGGTCAATTATTCCGCATTGGCTGAATCTGCCGACATTGCGCCGAGCACCGCAAAAGAGATTGATGTGTTCGTTGAGGAAAACAATGTCATCCATCCGCTGGAAATCAAAAAGAGCGCTGCGCCCGACCGTCGTGAAGTCAAAAAATACAGCGTGATTGACAAGGCTTCCTTGAAGCGCGGCAACGGCGGCATCATCTGTATGTGCGAGGAGCCGATACCGATTGATGCGGATAACTGCTTTATTCCGAGCAATCTCATCTAAACAATTTCAACAGTATAAGAAAGCATCTCTGCGGAGGTGCTTTTCTTATACCCAAAATCAAAAGAAGGAGAACAGACTATTTCTTGACCGGTCAGGTGAACTGACAGCGCTCCTCTTTCCCGTCAACAACCTCTGTGTTGATTTCCATCTCTCCACATAATTTTTACTTCTTTTGCAGACAATAGGAATGTAATTTGAGCCAAAGGAGAGATATATATAATGAAAGCAACCGGGATAGTCCGCAGAATCGACGATCTTGGGCGGGTCGTCATACCCAAGGAAATCCGCCGCACCATGCGCATCCGCGAGGGTGACCCGTTGGAGATATTCACCGACAAGGACGGCGAGCTCATCTTCAAAAAATATTCCCCGATAGGCGAGCTGTCGGATTTCGCCGCACAGATCTGCGACAGCCTCAAAAAATCCACGGACGGCATCGCCGCCGTGTGTGACCGTGACACCGTTATCGCCATAGCGGGCGGCGCAAAGCGCGAGCTGCTTGACAAGCCCATCAGTCCGCAGCTCGGGCAGATAATGGACGAGCGCGCGGTCTATCGCCCCGAAAGCGAAGCAGGCGCCGCGCCGGTGTGCGCCGCGGATGAAAAATTCTGCATCTCCGTCGCCGCGCCCATCATCACCGAGGGCGACATCATGGGCTGCGTTCTTTTCGTCGCTCCTCGCGGCAGTGCGCCCGGCACGGAGGTGGAAGCCAAGCTTGCCCAGACCGCCGCATGTTTTCTCTCAAAGCAGATGGAAAGCTGATTTTTTCAGGCTTTACACTTCTTTCACCCGCCCGCAGGGTCGCCCCTCGGGCGGAATTTTTCTGCCCCCGTGCATTTTGTTTCTTTTTTGTAAATTATTTTATTGAAATTGCAATTTTTATCTTGAAACCTTTGGCGTTATACTGTATAATAAGCGGCGTGTATGGGAAGTACACGCATAATTACGAAAACGAGGTATGCCAGATGGAGTATACTGCGATAGCGGAATGGCTGAATACCACATTTTCCGGGTATGACGGCGCCATTCTCGGCTTTATGAACACCCTTGCAGGCAAGGCGGGCGGCTTCCTCACTCCGCTGATGAAGATAATCACGTTTCTCGGCGAAAAGGGCATCATTTTCTTTCTGCTCGCCATCGGCTTCATGTGCTATTCCAAAACGCGAAGAATTGGCGTGTGCATGTTCGGCGCGGTGTGCTGCGGCGCGCTGATAACGAACATCATCCTCAAGGACATGGTTGCGAGACCCCGCCCGTTCGAGTATCTTGCGCTATACAAAAGCTATTGGGACTACATCGGTTCTCCGGCGGAGAGCGGCTACTCCTTCCCCTCGGGTCATGTGACCGCAGCTACGGCGGGCATGGGCTCGCTGTGCTTCACGAAGGGCAAAAAGATGATACTGCCGACAATAATAGTCGTGGCGCTGATGGGCATATCGCGCAGCTACCTGATGGCACACTTTCCGTCGGATGTGCTGTTTGCAATAGTAATAGGCGCGTTCTCGGCGTTCATCGCCTATCTTATAACCAAGGCGATATTCATCTATCTGGAGGATAACGACGACTTCCCCGTCTGCGCGGCAATACTTGACTTTGACCTGCCGGTACATCTGCCAGACAAGGAGACAGTTATCGGTCTCATCAACAGCGTCGGCAAGGGCGGCGGACGCCGCGCCAAAGCCTCCGGCGAAGGCGGACGCCGCGCAGCTGAGGAATCCGCCGGCGGCGGACGCCGAGCGGCGGCGCGCGGCGGCAGGAGCGCCGGTGCAGGCGGCTTCAAGGCTGCGCTGAGCGCTGCGGCAAGCGCCGGAAACGGGCTGATAAGCAAGGTCGGCGGGCGCCGGGCGGACGCTGAGGGCGGCGCAGGGGCTGACGCCAAAGCGCACAGACGCGGCAAAAGCTCGGACTGGAGCAGCCGCTGGGAGAGCTATAAGGACGAAAAGGACGGGCGCGGCACGGCGCGCACGGATAAAGACACGCACGAGCTCAGTGCTCCGGCGCGCACCGTTCCGCATACCGGAGGATCCGCTGGCAGTCCGGAGACCTTCACCGCCGCTTTCGCGGCGGATGACGACGATGCGGATATGAAGATCGCGCCTGAGCGCAGCGCAAAGAGCGGCGGCTTTGACTGGGACGGCAGCGCCGCGTCCGCCGCGGACGACGACGGCATAGACTGGGCAAGCCTGGGGCTGGACTTTCTCGCGGATGACGGCTTCACCGCCCAGGTCGAAGAGCCGGCGCGCCGCCGCCAGAGCGCCTCATCCGCCGCGCGCACGGCGAATCGTGCCGGGGGCAGCTACCGTGGCAGGCACGAAAAATAGTACCGCGCCGGTGCGCCAAGGAATCTCTCCGCGCGCCGGTTCGCATATGGAGGCATAAAATGAGCTTTGACATTGAGAATTGGGAACGCCGTGAGATATACGAATTTTTCAGCGGCGTTGACCAGCCGTTCTACTCCGTCACGTTCCGGCTGGATGTGACAAAGCTGCGGCGCTACACCCGCGCACACGCTCTGCCGTTCTATCTGTCGCTGACATACCTTGTGACGCAGGCAATGAACTCCGTGCCGGAGTTCATGCTGACGATACGTGACGGGCAGCCGGATATGCTGCCCCGGCGCGAGCCGAGCTTTACGGATCTCGCCCCGGGGAGCGAATGCTTCAGGATCGTGACGTGTCCGGTCGCGGGCAGCATGGAGGACTTCTGCCGTGAGGCGCGGCGCATGGCGGATGCGCAGGAGCGTTTTATTGTGACCGAGAGCGAGAGCGACGCTCTCATCTTTATCTCCTGCCTCCCATGGGCGGACATCACCTCGCTTACGAACGAGCGGCTTTTCGATTTTGACGACTGTGTGCCGCGCGTCGCATGGGGCAAGTACGTTGAGCGCGACGGGCGCGTTGAGCTGGGCATGGCGCTGGAGGTAAACCACAGGGTGATCGACGGGGTTCACATTGGGCAGTTTGTGCGCGCTCTCGAAGGGCTTATTGACACACTGCAATAGGTTTTCGTTACAGGCGGGAACATTTTCCCGCCTGTGCAGTCTTATGGCAGCACCCAAACGAAGGAGACGGTATAAAATGAAGAAAATAATCACATTCATGCTTTCACTTGCAATGATATTCACGCTGTGCGCCTGCACGTCTACCGCAGCACCTGCGGCGACGCAGACGCCCGCCCCCACGCCGTCGGAAACGCCCACGCCCGCCGCGACTGACAGCTCCGCAGCCGACGCCGCACAGAGCCGGCGCGACGCGCAGAGCGAGGAGCTGGTCGGGCTGCTGAGCGACTTTGAAACGAATATACAGGCCGGCTCTGCCGGGTCGAGCCTCAAGGCCGCCGCGCAGGCGGCACGGCTGATGGACTGGGCGACAACGGACGGTGCGGATATGCCAAAGGAGGACATAACCGCCACCGCGGAGGGCTTTATGCAGCCGATGAGCGCTGATGAGAAGTCGCTCTTCATCATGCAGATACAGGCGCTCGACAGCGCATACCAGCAGCTTCAGATGCCGGGGCAGGAGGAATTGCTCGAGACTGCCGGCGTCACCGACTGCGGCTACCCCTGGGGCGAGGGACCGAATGAGGTCGTGGAAACGCTGATGCGCGCGCTCGGTCAGCGCGCGCCGGAGGGATCCGCCGCGCCGGCGCAGCCCACAGCGGATCTTTCACTCTACAACAGTGTGCTGAGTGATTACTGCACCGCCATTTCCGAGCAGCGCGACGCGACGACGCTGCCCGCGCAGATGAATCTCAACATTCCCGGCTTCTATGCCTCGGGCGATCTCAGTGCATTGGGATACTGCTACTATGACATCAACACCGACGGCACGGACGAGCTTCTGATTGGTCCGTGCACCTCGGACTATCCCGCATACGAGATCTTTGACATCTACACCATTGTCAGCGGCGAGGTCGTCACTGTCGCTCAGGGATGGGAGCGTAATTTCTACGCCATATCCCCTGACGGAACGATCGCCAACAACTCCTCCGGCGGCGCCGGCGATTGGTCATATGTATTTTCCACGCTCTCTTCCAATGGGATGCTCAACGCGAACTACTCGCTTATCTGCTCTTCTTCGGCGAACGCAGCCTCCCCTTTCTTCTTGGCATCCGGCGGCAGCTTTGAATCCGACCCCTCCACGTGGCAGAGCATAACGGACACTGACTTCTGGGCGCAGTGCGAGAGCTTTGAGGCGGGCTTTGTCTCGCTCGGGTATACCCCGTTCACGAATTTCTGATTCTATTTCTGAATCTGAGGCAGCGCCGCATAATGCGGCGCTCCTTGCGCATATATCCTCCTTGTGGTAAAATATACTTATCAAATACTCTCAAAAAGGGGCAGATGTCATGAGGAAAAATCTGTTCGCGGTCTCTCTGCTTACCGTCACATGTCTGTACGGTGTGCTTGCCGCGCTGATCATTCTTGTCTTTGCGCTCGCGGGGCTGCCGGTGCTGGGCGGTATACTGCTGAGCATTGCGATACTCATCGTGCAGTTTCTCATCGGTCCGTGGCTGACGGATCTTAATATGCGCTGGTTTTACAAGGCAAAATTCGACCAGAGCGTGCCCGCGTATCTTGACGGCTTTATACGACGCGTCTGCGACGAGCAGGGCATGAAATATCCCAGAATAGGCTATATCGACGACGGTGCGCCCAACGCCTTCACATATGGGCGCACGAAAAACGATGCGCGCGTCGTTCTCACGCGCGGCATATTTGAAATGCTCTCCGAGGACGAGGTGAAAGCCGTCGTGGCACATGAGCTTGGGCACGCGCGGCACTACGACATGCTTCTGATGACCGCGGCGCAGCTCGTGCCGCTGGTGCTGTACGCGCTGTATCAGCTGTGCATGGGCGACGGTTCGAAGCGCCGCTCCGACTCTGACAGCAAGAGCGGGGATTATCTCGCCATCGTCGGCGTTGTCGCCTACGTGCTGTACATCGTGTGCCAGTACATAATTTTATGGCTGTCGCGCACAAGGGAGTACTATGCAGATGAATTCTCCGTGCGTGAGACGAGAAACCCCGCAGCGCTGGCCGAGGCGCTGGTGAAGATAGGCTTCGGGCTGAGCGCTCACCGCTCTGACAGCGTCGCCGCCCCGAACGCCCTCGGCATTTCCGATGCAGCGAGCGCCACCGCCATGGCTGCGGCAAGCTATGACGCCGGCGGCAAAGTGTCCAAGCACAGCATCGCCGCCGCGATGTGCTGGGAAATGTGGAATCCGTGGGCGGTCGTGTATCAGCTTGGCTCTACCCATCCGCTCATCTCCCGCCGTATTCTCGCAATCAGCGCGATGTCTGCCGAGTACGGGCAGCTGCCGTACATCACCTTTGACGAGACCAAGCCCGAAAGCTATGCGGACGATTTCGCGTTTGAGCTGCTGATATGCTTTGCACCGTGGCTCGCGCTCATCGTGATGCTCATTGCCGCGTTCGCCTCCGGCAGCGTTTTCATATACATGCTGACGCCCGCTGCGGCAGCGGCGCTGTCCCTCGTGAAATTCTGCTACACGCACCCCGCGCACGGCTACCCCTCCGACACCGTCGAAGGTCTGCTGGGCGAAGTGAAGGTGTCCGGCATAAGGAGCATACCCTGCACCCTGCGCGGCACGATCATCGGGCGCGGCAACCCCGGCTGCATCTTCGACGAGAACTTTGTCATCCGCGATGCGACCGGCATCGTCATGCTCAACTACAAGCAGCCGCTCACTGTCGTCAACAAGATCTTTGCGCTTTTCCGTCTGCCGGAATATTTCAGCAAAACCGTCACCGTGCGCGGCTGGTATCGCCGCTCCCCTGTCCCCTACGTGGAGCTTTTGAGCTACGAGGTCGAAGGAAAGGTGAAAAAATGCTTTGGTTACGGCTTCGGTCTGGTCTGGCGCATCGCGCTGCTCGCCGTATCCGTGCTGCTGGTGCTGGCAGTCTCGCTGTAAGCCCGTCCTTATATGTCATACGCCCGCCGGGAGACCCCGGCGGGCGTTTTCATATTCTTGCGCTATTTATACCATTGTGTTTGTCAGCCGACCGATGCCCTCTATCTCGATCTCTACAACGTCGCCCGGGTTCAGCCATTTCTGCTCATCCCCGTGCTTTTCAAGGGCGACTCCGCTGGGCGTGCCGGTGAAGATCAGATCACCCGGCTCGAGCGCGATGTAGTGCGAGGCATAGCTGACTATGCGCGCGCAGGAATGAATCATGTCGGCGGTGCTGCCGTCCTGGCGCAGCTCGCCGTTGACCCAGCTTCTTATGCGCCTGCCCGCCTGCGGGTCGAAGCTGTCCGCCGTTGTGATGCACGGTCCGCACGGACCGAACCCGGGCATTGCCTTGCCGATGAGCCATTGGCTTGTGCGCTTTTGCGGCGCGCGGCAGCTGAGATCATTGCCGCAGGTATAGCCGAAGATATGCTCCACTGCTTCATCCTCCGCCACATTCCACGCGCGTTTTCCCATCACAATTACAAGCTCCGCCTCGTAGTCGTAGCTGTCCTCCCATGCCGGCAGGGTTATATGCGCGCCGGACGGCGCAAGCGCATCCGCGAATTTTGAAAAAAGTATGGGCACTTCGGCGCTCTTGAGATCGACCTTTTCCGCATGCGCGCGGTAGTTCAGCCCCACGCACACGAGCTTGCCGGGGGCGTTGACGATGTTGAGATACTCCGGCGCATCCACGGCAGGCAGCGTCATGTCGTTTTCGACCGCAGCGAGCGCGGCGCGCCCTGCCCCCTCGATAACGCCGTCTATCGTTCCCGGGCAGCCTGCCGCCGTAGCGTCCACAATGCCGTGTGCCGTCACAACACCGATGTGTGCCTCTCCGCCGACCCTGATATTGCAGATTTTCATATATGTACGTTCCTTTCGGTTTGTTTTGCGGTGTCTATAATTCTACTTTATAATATAGTATATACGCCACATATTTTCAGCCCTTGTCCGCCGTGTGTCCGTTTATAAACTCCACAAGCTCGCCCCAAAGCTCAAGCGTGCGCAGCCGCAGCTCATACCCCTCGCTCTCGGTAATAACGGCGTAGCCTTCCCGGCTCATCGCCTCGCTCAGCTCCGCCTCCGACACCGCCGGTGTGCACAGCGGCGGGAACACCACGCACCACCAGTTGTGCCCCTTCCCCGCGCCAAGCGTGACGCGCAGAGAGTCGTATTCCCCCGCAGGGAGCGTGAAGGTGTCATAGCACCGCAGCGGGAAGCGCTCACGCGCGAGCGTAACGGTCACGCCGCGCCCTCCGGCGCGCTCTGCCGCCGCCTCGGCAATGCCCTGCAGGCTTCCGGAGATGATCTCGCGCGCCTCCGCGCTGTCCGCCGCGGCATCAAGCCGCGGCTCAAGATACGCCAGCACCGCATCGCGCACCTCCAGCTTCACTGCCTGCTCGCGCGCATCGTCCGACGCCGCCACAACGTGCAGCCGCACAAGCTCGCGGCTGAGCGCCGCCTGCCGCCCCTGCGCCCATGTTCCCGCGCAAAGCGACGCGCACAGCGCCAGAAGCAGCGCCGTTTCAAAAAATCTCACGTGTTCTCCGGATCTCAGCCGCATAATAAAACCGCCCATAATTTATGTATTTGCGCGTCGTTTCAAAGCGCAGAAAGATTATGGACGGTTTTATTATTTCTTATACAGTTATTTTTCCAACCGGCAGCGCAGTGCAGCGAAAGCACTCCATCCCGTCGAGCGCCGCAAGCGCGGCGGCAGCCTTCGTCTCATCGGGGAATATTCCAAACACCGCCGAGCCCGTTCCGGTCATGACGGCTCCCAGCGCGCCGGCGTCCAGCAGCGCGCTCTTCAGCTCTGCCACGGTTTTCATGCGCCGGTCGTCCACGTATTCAAAGACGTTGTACATTCTGCGGCATATCTGCCCCAGCTCGCCCGCGCGCAGCGCCTTGATAATGCCCGCCGTGTCCGGATGATGGCGCGAGTGCAGCATATCGAGCTTTTTGAATAGCTCAGGCGTGGAGATGGAAAACTCCGGCTTGCATATCACAAACGCGCACTCCGGGAAATCCGGCAGCGGCGTGAGCCTTTCGCCGCGTCCCTCGGCGAGCGCCGTTCCCCCGCTGATGCAGAACGGCACGTCCGACCCGACGTCGCCGGAGATCTCCGTCAGCCGCGCACCGCTGAGGCGGCCGTCAAAGAGACGGTTCATTGCGCGCAGCACTGCCGCCGCGTCTGCAGAGCCGCCGCCCATGCCAGCGCCCACCGGTATTCGCTTTTTGATCTCTATGTCCGCGCCGCACTGCGTCTCCCCTATCTCATTGAGGTAGCGCAGCGCCGCCTTCACGGCAAGGTTGCGCTCGTCCCCGGGTATGAAGTGCAGATCGCTCTTTGCGCGCACCCGCGCGCTGTCGTTGAGCCTGATCGTAATATCGTCGCACAGTGAAACGGTCTGCATGACCATGACCATGTTGTGAAATCCGTCGTCCCTTTTCTCGGTCACGTCGAGGGAAATATTGAGCTTGGCATAAGCTCTTTCGGTCGTCTCTCTCATCGGCGTCACCCGAAAAGATATACCCGCAGCTCATACGGGCGCGTCGTATAGCCGTTGGCGATGACAAAGTTATGCTCATAATTTGCCAGTGCAAGCTCTGCCTTTTCAAGGTCATAGCTCTCCGGCAGCTCAAACCTCACCAGCTTATTTGTGAATGAGCACACGACAAGCAGCCGCTTTCCCTCATATTCCCGCTCATACACGTATAACTCGCGGCTTTCGGGCATAAGCTCCCTGTACGTGCCGTAAAGCGCCGCAGGACAGCTCTTCTTGAATTTCACAAGCTCCCTGTAAAAGTTGAGGATGGAATCCGGGTCTGCCTCCTCATCGCGGACATTTATGCTGTGATAATTGCTGTTGACGTAGAACCACGGCGCGGCGGTGCTGAACCCGGCGTTTGGTTCACTGCTCCACTGCATGGGCGTGCGGGAATTTTCGCGGCTGCGGTCATGCACAAGCTTGAGCACCTTCTTTGCCGGCATGATCTTCGACGCGATGCGCACGGCGTTCATGGTCATAACGTCCTTATACATATCTATCCGCGGCAGAGCGATGTTGAGCATCCCTATCTCCTGCCCCTGATAGATAAACGGCGTGCCGCGCTGGAGCATATACATCGCTGCCAGCATTTTCCCGCTCTCCTTCCAGTACAGCTCGCTGCCATAGCGGGAGATGATGCGCGGATGGTCGTGGTTCTCGATATACAGCGCGTTCCAGCCCTTGCCCTCCAGCTTCTTCTGCCATGAGGTGAACGCCCGCTTCATCTTTTTCAGGCTGAATGGGCGCGGCACAAAGTCCGTCATGAAGCAGTCCGCCTCCATGTGCGAAAAGGCGATCATCTCGTCGAGCACCTTGTCCTTGCCCTCCGTGACGTATTTAAGCGCGACCTCCGGCGTCGTCAGCGGGCTCTCGCCCACGACGAAGCAGTCGTAGCCGTCCAGCACGTCGCGCTTGAACTCGGCAAGATAGCGGTGTACGTCAGGACGGTTGGTATAGTGCTGCATGCCGTTTGCGGCGGGCAGCTTCGGGTAAACGCTGGGCAGCCCCGGGGTTTTGGATATATAGGTTATGACATCCTCTCTGAATCCGTCCACACCCATATCAAGCCAGAAGCGCATGATGCTTTTGACCTCTTCCCGGACCTTCGGGTTGTCCATATTGAGATCCGGCTGTTTTCTTGCGAACAAATGCAGATAATATTCGTCTAAGTTACTGTCATACTCCCACGCCTCGCCCTCAAACTGGCTTGTCCAGTTGTTCGGCGGCAGACGCTTTTTGCCGATATACCGCGCAGGACGCCAGTAATAGTAGTCGTGATACGGGTTAGTGCGGCTCTTGCGGCTTTCTTTGAACCATGGGTGCTCGTCGGACGTATGGTTGACGACGAGATCCATAAATACGCGCAGTCCCCTCTCGTGCGCCTCGTCCAGCACGGTTTTGAATATTTCAAGGTTGCCGTAGTCGGGGTGTATGTTTTTATAATCGGAGATGTCATAGCCGTAATCGGCATTGGGCGAGGGATAGAGCGGCGAAAACCATATCGCGTCCACGTTGAGGCTTTTGATATAGTCCAGCTTGCTCAGCACACCCCAGAGGTCGCCGATACCGTCGCCGTTGCCGTCGCAGAAGCTGCGCGGCCATATCTGATATACAGCCATCTCTTTATACCATTCATTTCGTGACATCGGAATTTCCTCCGTTTATTTATTAGTAGTATTGTAGCACAGCATTGTGCTTATCTCAACCGCCGCGCCGAAGTTTTTTTAGCTCTTTTTTACGAAAATGCGCCAAAGCCCCCATTATTCACCGCATAGCTGTTGACAAATCCCCCGCACTTATGCCATTATATACACTCAATGATGCACCAGTCTATCCGTGCGTCAGAATGAAAGGAACAGAAAATGAAAAAGCGTATTATATCATTGGCTTTTGCCGTGCTTATGATGCTTACAATACTGCCCGCCGCTGCAAACGCAGATCAGATCATGAGCCTGCCGCAGGCGACAGCCGGAACGCCGCTCACTCAGGTGATTGCGAAGCTGGCTTCGGGGGAGACCGTGCTGGAAAGCACCCCGCTTCCCACAGGATGCGAGCTCAAGGTTGACACATCCCTTGGCGAAGTCGCACTTGTCGGCACGCCCACCGTCCCCGGCAAGTACAGCTTTACCCTCACAATCGGCAGCAGCGACGGCTCCGCCGTCACCAACACCGTCACCTGCTCTCTTGACGTTCTTCCAGCCACGCCGGTCATCAACACCTCCGGCAGCGTCAACTGCTATATCGGCGGCGAGGCGCGGCTGACCGTCGCGGCAAGCACCGCCGACAACGGGCAGCTAACCTATCAGTGGTATCTCTCGCCGAGCGGCTCTACTTCCGGCGGCACTCTTCTGCCCGGCGCGACAGGTCCGGAGTATATGGCAAACACCGCCAGCGTCGGCACGTCGTATTATTACTGCGTCGTTACCAACACCAGCGGCGGCGCGACTGCATCCGCGGTCTCCGCACCCATTCTTGTCAACGTCACGCAGCCCGTTGTCAGCAGCATCATGATAAACACCATTCCCTCCAAGACCCGCTACATTGTGGGCGAGTCCATCGACACGACAGGGCTGTCGCTCGTCGTCAACTACGGCGACGGCACGCAGCAGGTCATTTCCTCCGGCTTCAACGTGTTCCCCACCATCTTCACCAGCGCCGGCACCGTCGCCGTTGAGCTGACCTATGGCGGGAAAAGCTGCTCTCTGCCCGTCACGGTCATGACCGAGGAGGAGAGCATACAGGGCATCGGCGTGGTCGTCATGCCCCACAAGACCACGTATAAGCAGGGCGAACAGCTCGACACCACGGGGCTGGTTTTCCGTGTGTATCTTGCAGACGGCACATATACCGACATTGACTCCGGCTACAGCTATGCTCCCCGTGTGCTCAGCAATTCCGGCACTCAGGAGATAACGCTGACCTATAAAAACAAAACCTGCACCTTCCCTGTCACCGTTGAGGCGTCGCAGGAGGCAAGCACGCTTGAGATCGCCTCCTCTCCCGGCAAGCTCGTCTACAATGTCGGCGACAGTCTCGATACCTCAGGGCTTGTTCTGAAGCTTGGCGACAAGCTGATCACCTCCGGCTTCACCTGCGAGCCGAGCGTGCTCTCCACTGCCGGGTCGCAGGCCGTGCGCGTGCGCTACGGCAGCATGATGACGACGTTCACCGTCACCGTCAATTCCGGCAGTTCAAGCCCCTCGCCCACGGTCTCACCGTCGGCAAGCCCCTCGCCGACCTCCTCCGTCACGCCCTCGGTCAGTCCCTCTGCCGCGCCCGAAAAGCACAGCGGATCGAAAAACGGCGTGCTCGTTGTAATAATGATCATTGCGCTGCTGTGCCTGATCGCGTTGGGCATGTATATGCTCATCATGAATGCGGGCGGCGTCGAGCAGTTCAGAAATCAGCTGGAATATAAGCTCTATAAAATAAAATCGCGCTTCCGCCGCAGAGGGCGCTGACGCGCGTGGAGCGCAAAACCGGCAAGGAAAAGAAAAACAGCGCGCGGCGGACCGCAAATTTCGGTTCGCCGCAAACTTTTTTAAGAAAAGCAGTTGACAGGTGGGCGCAAAGTATGTTATTATCTCTTGGCTGAATGGGGAAGCGACTCGTGCGGGTGTAGTTCAATGGTAGAACACCAGCCTTCCAAGCTGGATACGTGGGTTCGATTCCCATCACCCGCTCCATTTATCGGTGCTGGGTTATTATACACGCGCCAATAGCTCAGCAGGATAGAGCAACTGCCTTCTAAGCAGTAGGTCGGGGGTTCGAATCCCTCTTGGCGTGCCAGAGCGTACAGCTCCACAAGGAGTTTATATAAATTATTTGGTGGGATTAGCTCAGTTGGCAGAGCACCGGATTGTGGTTCCGGGTGTCGTGGGTTCGAGCCCCATATCCCACCCCACCGCAAAAGGGTCGGCTGCGTCCGACCTTTTTGCAAAAGCGCTGTACTGCCATCCTGGGATGTAGTGTAATGGTAACACACCGGACTTTGACTCCGATATAGTGGGTTCGAGTCCCGCCATCCCAGCCATCTGCCCCAGTAGCTCAGTAGGCAGAGCACCTGCCTTTTAAGCAGGGTGTCCGGGGTTCGAATCCCCGCTGGAGCACCACGCGTAAAAGCCTGCAATCATTGCGATTGCAGGCTTTTGGCGTTTACGCAGACGGCGCGGAATATTACCATGTGCCATATCGTCATAGCAGACGCCTTATATTGATTTGCTAATCTTTTTTTAAGCTATATTATTTCCGTTACCGGAAATCAAGTGGTATAATGTTATAAAGAAAGAAAGGATGGCAATCCGAGAAGTGAATGACTTGCAAAAATATAAAAAACTGTTCTTCTCCACATTCAAGCTGAGCGCCTGCACCTTTGGCGGCGGATTCGTAATCATTCCCTTAATGCGAAAAAAATTTGTGGATGAACTCGGCTGGATAGGAGAAGATGAGATGATGGATCTGACCGCAATCGCACAGTCTTCTCCGGGCGCAATAGCGGTCAATGCATCTATTTTGGTGGGTTATCATGTGGCAGGCTTTCCTGGCGCTATGCTCACAGTATTGGGAACTGTATTGCCGCCGCTCATCATCATTTCGGTAATCTCCATGTTTTATCAGGCATTTCGAGATAACGTCATTGTGAACATGGCTATGGCCGGAATGCTTTGCGGCGTGGCAGCGGTGATTTGCGATGTTGTGATCAATATGGCAAAAACTATTTTACAGAAGAAGCGGCTGTTGCCGGTGATCGTTATGCTTGGTTCCTTTATTGCCGTCCGCTTTTTCTCTGTGAATATCATGATCATTATTCTTGTATGCGGTGTGATCGGTGCTGCGGATACGTGGCATCAAGGCAAAATGAAGAAAGCGGGTGATAAGCATTGATATATCTTGAACTCTTCTGGAGTTTTTTTCAGATTGGATTATTCAGCATTGGCGGCGGATATGCAGCCATGCCGTTGATTCAGAATCAAGTGGTTGATGTTCACCCCTGGCTGACAATGACGCAATTTGCGGATATTGTGACCATCGCAGAAATGACGCCCGGTCCAATTGCTATCAACTCCGCAACCTTTGTTGGGATTCAAGTCGCCGGACTTCCGGGCGCTGTTGTTGCAACCGCAGGCTGCGTGTTCCCATCCTGCGTCATCGTGATGACTCTTGCCTTTATCTATTATCGTTTTCGTGGACTGAATATGGTGCAGGGCGTGCTTGCCGGTCTTCGTCCTGCGGTAATTGCAATGATTGCCTCGGCGGGCATTTCGCTGCTGATTATGGCAATATACGGTCAGAGAACACTTCCGGAGGATCTGACATCTTTGGATATGATTGCTGTCATTATTTTTGCGATCGGATTTTTTGTTCTAAGAAAATGGAAGTCAAATCCGCTTTGGGTGATGGCCGGCTCTGGTGTTGCCGGAATTATCCTGTATTCATTCATTTAAAAGAGAATGCTCGTTTAAAGAGGGTGTCCGGGGTTCGAATCCCCGCTGGAGCGCCAGGGAAAAAGCCCGGAATCGTTGAGATTCCGGGCTTTTAAACTTTGCATGCAAAACCCGGCTGACGCCCCCAATCGGGTCAGCCGGGTCATTGTTCACATTATTCGCCCTTGCCGGCATCGCCGCCTCTGCTTCTGGGCTTGCCGTGATAGTACTTGCGGCGGCGGTTTCCTCCGTTCTGACCGCCCCTGCTCTGCGCGCCGGCTGCGGGCTTGTTCCCGCCCTGCGCAGCTTGACCGGAAGATTTGTCGGCTGCGTTCTTAGCTTCGACCTTCACGGGTCTGACCGTCGCTTTGCCGGCGTTCTGCTCGCGTCTGCCGCGGTTTTGCGCGCCCTTGCCGGAGCGCTCCGTGCGTTCGGGCTTTTCCCCGCTCTGCGGATCCGTCTCCGTTCTGGCACGCCCCTCGCCGTCGCGTCCGCGCCCGCCGCGCCGTCCTCTGCGCCCCTTGCCGCTGCGGCGCTCCGATGCGCCGCTCTCAGGTGCGGCTGCGCTCTGCACAGGCTCGGGGATAACCAGCATGGGCATTGCCCACTCGTCCTCGGCGGCGGCGTCATCCTCGTCCTCCTCCGGCACGTAATGCAGCACGGAGGGCGGCGCCTCGCCGTCCTTTGGTCTTCCGCCCGGTACGGCGCAAAGCTCATTGGATTTATATGTGCGCAGCGTGTCGTCTCCGTCCGCGTCGAGCTTGACCTTCACGGTCTGGCGCAGGAGGTTGACCTGCACCGCAGTGCCGTAGCCGTCCTTTGTTTCAACAAACGCGCCCTGCTTGGGCACGTGCTTGAGGAGATCCTCATATGCCTCCTGCTCATAACGCAGGCAGCACATAAGCCTGCCGCAGCTGCCGGAAATCTTTGTCGGGTTGAGCGAGAGCGACTGCACCTTTGCCATCTTCGTCGATACCGGCTGGAAATCGTCAAGAAACTGGCTGCAGCAGTACGGGCGGCCGCAGATGCCAAGCCCGCCCACCATTTTTGCCTCATCGCGCACGCCTATCTGGCGCAGCTCGATGCGGTTGCGGAATATGCCGGCAAGATCCTTCACAAGCTCGCGAAAGTCCACACGCCCGTCGGAGGTGAAGAAGAACAGCGTTTTGTTCCCCTCAAAATTGCACTCCACATCCACAAGCTTCATATCCAGCCCATGCTCGGCGATCTTCTTCCGGCATATTTCAAATGCCTCCCGCTCGCGCCTGCGGTTCAGCTCTTCAATGCGCAGATCATCAGCCGTGGCGATGCGCACGACAGGGCGCAGCGGCTGCACGACGGCGTTGTCGGCTATCTCGTGATTGCCACGGCAGCAGTCAGCGATCTCAAGACCCTTTGAGGTTTCGACGATCACCTTGTCCCCGGTTTTGATTTTAAGCGCGCCCGGATCAAAATAATAGCACTTGCCGCGCTTTTTAAACTTTACACTTACTATTTCTACCAATTATTTGTCCTTCCTATCAGTGCTGCTCCAGAGGAAAGGAATCCACGGCGAGCAGCCCGAAAATATGTTTTACACCGGTGTTGACCTTCAGATACGCCTCGCATCTGCGCAGCAGCTCATACAGCCGCACAAGACGCGCATGCCCCATCCCGAGACTGTCACGCCGGGCGCAGAGCATATCCCCTGCAAGCTCAATAGCGCTGTCTACAAAGTCCGCAGCAGCGCGGGTGTCCAGTCCCTCGTTTGCAAAGCAGAACGAGCAGAGCCTCGCTTCCGACAGCGATGACACCGCCTTGAAATATTCCAGCGCGAGCGCCATGCCCTCGCCCTCTGCATCGCTCTCCCCCGCCGTGCCGACATTCCGCACCACGCAGCGCGAGCGCACCGTTGGCAGCAAAAGCCCGGCATTCTCGGTGCAGAGGATGAACATCACGCCGGCGGGCGGCTCTTCAAGAAGCTTGAGCGCGGCGTTCTGTGCCTGCGTGTTCATGAGATCCGCGTCCTCGATGATATACACCTTGCGCGCGGCTTCATTGGGCAGCACTACGCTGTCCGCCGCCATATCGCGCACCTGATCGACGGTTATCTCCTTTTTTTCGCGCCCTTTGTCATCCGTCAGGCGCCGCACGGAAATAACGTCCGGGTGTATGCCCTCAAGCGCCTTCCGGCAGTCGCGGCACACCCCGCAGGGGCGTGCGCCGTTTGAGGAGCACACAGCCGCCGCAGCGAGACGGCGCGCGGCGGACATGACCTCGCCGCGCTCAGGCGCGGTAAGGATATATGCGTGTGAAAGACGCTGCGCGTCCGCAATATACAGCCCGGTCATTCCGTCCTCCGCAAGAGCATGTATTGGTCGTATCCTGCATTCTATATATATTATACATATTATATTCTACATTTTTGTGCGCGCATAGTCAACCAAAATAATTTGAACAAACAGAGCAAGCGCCGCGGGACTCCAGGCGAGACCCCGCGGCGCGGATTTTCTCCGCTCAGCGCCGCGCCGGGCGGCGCTGAGCAAAATTGGCAGCTACGGTCTTCAGCAGCAGCCGGGCTTGCCGAGCATGCGGAACATGTTCTTCTTGTACGCCTCAACGCCGGGCTGGTTGAACGGATTGACACCGGACATATAGCCGGAAATGGCGCACGCCATCTCAAAAAAGCACACAAGCGAGGCGAAGCCCTCCTCGTCGCGCCGCTCGACCTCAATGGTCATGTTGGGCACGCCGCCGGAGATGTGCGCTTCCTTGACCGCCTCCGCCACGGTAGCGCTGATGTCGGTAAGGTCGCGCCCGGCGATGTAGTTCAGCCCGTCCGCGTCCGCCTCCTCAAAGGGAACGGTGTAGCTGTGGTGAGACTTTTTAAAGCGCACGACCGTCTCCATCATGGCGCGCGGCCCGTCCTGAATGTACTGCCCCATGGAGTGGAGGTCGGCAGTGTACTCAACGGAGGCCGGGAAGATGCCTATGCCGTTTTTGCCCTCGCTCTCGCCGAACAGCTGCTTCCACCACTCCGCCATGAAGCGGAAGCTCGGCTCATAGCAGGCAAAAATCTCGATGTTATGACCGTTTTTATAGAGACGCTGGCGCGCTGCGGCATACTGCCACGCCGGGTTGTCTGTTCCGCGGTCGTCAAGCTTGGAAAACTCCTCAATGGCAGTGTCGATGATCTTTCTCACGTCAATGCCGGCGACTGCCATCGGCAGCAGACCCACGGCGCTAAGCACGCTGTAACGCCCGCCGACATCGTCCGGGACGACAAACGTCTCCCAGCCGAATTCATCCCCCAGCTCCTTGAGGACGCCCTTGTGCGCGTCTGTGGTCTCGAATATATGCTCGTTCGCCTTGTCGCCGTACTTCTGCTGCAAAAGCTCGCGGAAGATGCGGAAGGCAATGGCGGGCTCAAGCGTCGTGCCGGACTTGGAAATGACGTTCACGTCAAAGTCCATATCGCCCAGAAGCTCTATAGTACCGCAGAGCGCGTCCGCGGAAATGCCGTTGCCGACGAAGAAAATTTTGGGGTCGTCCGCACCTGGGATGGGCTTGAGAAGCTCTATCGCGCCGCGCGCGCCCAGGTAAGACCCGCCTATGCCGATGACGACAAGCGCCCTGGAGCGGGCGCGTATCTTCTCCGCCGTGGCGATGATCTTGTTGAGCTCATAATCCTTTATGCGCCGGGGGAGGTCGAGCCAGCCCGTGAACTCGCTGCCGGGACCGGACTTGTTGAGCAGCGTTTCATACGCCTTCTCGGCGGCTTCATAATCCGGGCCGTTGCCCAGAAATCCGGCGGCGCCGGACAGATCGACTTTGACCATGATAAGCACACTCCTTTTTATCTGTAGGAATCCCTGTGAAAAAGTTATTCAATCAATAATTTATGCCTCATATATTATATACGCTTTCGCCGTCATTTCAACAGCGAATTGCGCCGGAGCGGGTGTGCAAAATGACGAATTTCCCGCCCGGTAACGTTCCCGGGCAGGAAATCCAGGAATCTCCGAGTATATATCACAGCCCTATAAGGCTTCCGCCGAACAGTTTCACCAGCCCCATATATCCCAGGCGCGGCACATCTGCGCCCGCGACGATCGGCACGCTTGCCACGTTCTCTCCGCCGAGGCTCACCGTCAGCGTGCCGAGGCGGTCACCGGCATGCACGGGCGCATCCACGGCAGAGTCCATGGAGAGGGAATACTCAGGCTCAGCGCCGGAACGGACGGCAACGGCATATTCCGCACCCGAGAACACCGCCGGCACAAACTCGCTCTTCCCCAGCTCCACGCGCACCTCCGGCAGCGCGGTGTCGCCGCGCAGCGAGCACAGCGTGTAGTTTGCAAACGCGAAATCCAGCATTGCCTCAGCGTCGGCATTGCGCGAGTCGGCGCTCTCCCCGTGCATCACCACGGCTATGTATTCCACGCCGTCGCGCTCTGCCGTGGCGGAGAGGCAGTATTTAGCGCCGGAGGTGAACCCGGTCTTCAGCCCCGTGCACCCGGGATACCAGTAGACAAGGCGGTTTGTGTTGCTCAGACCGAACTCCCCGCCGCGTATGCTGTCCATCCAGATGCTGGTGTAGTCCTTTATGAACTCATGCCGCAGAAGCTCCCTCGACATGACGGCGACGTCATAGGCAGAGGTATAGTGCTGCTCGTCCTCAAAAAGCCCCGTGCAGTTGGTAAAGTGCGTGTCGGCAAGCCCGAGCTGCTCCGCGCGCTCATTCATGCGCACAACAAACGCCTCCTCATTGCCGGCAAGATGCTCCGCCATTGCCACGGCACAGTCGTTTGCGGAGACCACCGCGATGCACTTGAGCATTTCCGCCACGCTCATCCGCTCGCCCTGCGCCAGATATACGCAGCTGCCCCCAAAGCTTGCGGCGCGCTCGCTCGCCGTGACCGTGTCCGTCAGCGAAATGCGCCCGGAATCTATATCCTCGGCGATCAGCAGCATCGTCATCACCTTTGTCACGCTCGCGGGGAAGCCGCGCTCATGCGCATTTTTCTCGTACAGCACCTCGCCCGTCACCTTTTCCATCAGCACCGCCGACGGGGCGGATACGCTCGGCACGGCGCCGCTCGCAAGCGGCGGCGCGGCGTATGCCGCCGGGGTCAGAGCCGCCGCTGCCGCGGCGATAAACAAAACCAGTGTCAAAAACCGCTTCATACCTTCATCGACCTCATATCCATACTGTTATACAAGCCTTTAATAACCGTGCTTCGGTATCAAATCAGAGCCTGGTTGAGAATATGAGACGAAAGGTTACAATATGAGCAGGTTGACAAAACCGGACGGATTTCGACATTGAAAATGAATATATGAATATTCTGCAAACTTGCCGTCACGGTGTTTCAATGGCTTTTCAACACTTTCAACAGAGTTTTCAACACGGGCGTGTGAATATTCAGCAGTGTGGTACGTTTGCCGAGTTTACATAATTCAGATTATTTCGGTGTCATATTTATTAACGAAGATACATCAATTATTAACAAAATTGTTTGTTGACGGCAGAGCGGGCGGATAGTAAAATAAAAAGGGTATGACAAACTCGTAAGAGTGTGAATATAAGGCAGCGCCGCACAATACGCCATCTGTTCTTGCCGCATTATGCACTGCTGCCATAAAACGGAGGATAGACAATGAAGCACGGTTTCCGCTGGGATAAAAAATATCTTTACTGGGGAGTAACGGCGTTCTGCGTCATCGCCTGCGCGATAGTTTTCTACATGGCGCTCAACTACATTTCTGACCTCGGCAGCGCGCTTGGCACGCTCATGAGCATACTGAGCCCCTTTTTGTGGGGTCTTGTGATAAGCTATCTGCTGCTGCCGTGCATGACGGCGATGGAAAAGAAAGCCTTTCGCCCGCTCTGCGCGAAGATATACAAAAAAAGCAAAAAGAGCGGTGGGGAAAAGCTCTCGCGCGGCATCGCGGTGCTCGTAGCGGAGATAATACTGCTGGTGATACTTGCGGCGTTGGTGTATCTCATCATCCCGCAGCTGTACCAGAGCCTTGAAACGATCGTCAAAAACAGCAATACCTACATAAATAACGCCAGTCTCTGGATAGAGCATATCCTCCAGAACTACCCGGAGATAGAGCAGTACGCCATGGAAACGCTCGGCAAGGTCAACACCAATCTGACGGACTGGATACAGACCACCGTTCTTCCGGAGCTGGGCAGCCTTGTGGCAAATGTGACGACAGGCGTGTACTATGTCGTGATGGCGGTATACAACCTCATCATCGGCATCATCGTCTCCATCTACATTCTCGCAAATCACGAGACGTTTTCCGCCAACGCCAAGCGCTGGCTGTACAGCATATTCTCCGTCGAGACGGCGCAGAAGATCCGCCGCGCGCTCGCCTTTACCGACCGCACCTTCACCGGGTTTATAAACGGCAAGATCCTCGACTCCGCCATCATCGGGCTTATCTGCTACATAGGCTGTGCGCTGCTGAACATGCCGTATGCGCTGCTGGTGAGCGTTATTGTGGGCGTGACGAATGTGATCCCCTTCTTCGGTCCGTTCATCGGCGCCGTGCCGAGCGCGCTCATCATCCTGCTCGTCGATCCGTTCAAATGCCTCGTGTTCATCATCTTCATCATCGTGCTGCAGCAGCTTGACGGCAACGTCATAGGTCCGAAGATACTCGGCAGCTCCATCGGCATCAACGGCTTCTGGGTCATGTTCTCCATCATCCTCGGCGCGGGGCTCTTCGGCTTCTGGGGCATGCTGCTGGGCGTGCCGGTGTTCGTTGTCATCTATACCGCGATAAACGCGCAGATAGACAAAAAGCTGAAAAAAAGCGATCTCCCATGGGAGACCGCGGATTATATAGGTCTGGATTATATCGACCCCGTCACGTATGAGCGTGTGATGAAAAATGACGAGACCGCCGAGAGCGCCGAGGAAGATGAGAAGCCCTGATTCCAGCCCCGCGCCTGACCGCCCGCGCATTTTACCGATGCGCGAGCGTGGAGCGCGCCGCGATCAGCGCGGCGCACAGCGCGTCAACGTCCTCGCCGGTGTTGAAGCGCGACAGTCCGATGCGAAGCGCGCCGTCAATGACCCTCGGCGGCAGACCGATAGCCTCGAGCACATGGCTCCGCCCGCCCTTTTTGCAGGCGGAGCTTTTTGACACGTATATCTCCTGCGCCTCCAGCACGTTCATCAGCACCTCGCTGCGCCAGCCGGGCAGAGAAATGCTGAGTATATGCGGGGCGGGGGTATCCACATACGTCAGCTCCGGGATGCCGGCGGAGAGCTTTTCAATGATGTCCTTTTTCATCGCTGCCATGCGCGCGGTGCATTCGGGCATCGCTTTTTTTGCCGCCTCCGCCGCCGCGCCGAACGCCGCGATGGCAGGCATTGCCTCCGTCCCCGCGCGCCGTCCGCCCTCCTGCGCGCCGCCCATGATATACGGCGCAAGGCGCAGCCCCTCGCGGATGTACAGCGCGCCTATGCCCTTCGGCGCGTGTATCTTATGCCCGCTGACGCTTATCATGTCCGCGCCGAGGGTTTTCGGCGTGAACGGCAGCTTCATGAACGCCTGCACCGCGTCCGTGTGGATAAGCGCCTTTGACCCCGCCGCGCGGACGGCGCGCGACACTGCGGAAATATCCGTCACTGCACCGGTTTCGTTGTTGACCAGCATCAAAGAAACGAGTATAGTATCATCGCGGAGAGCATCCGCGACGTCCTGGGTGCGTATCGCGCCCGTTTTGTCCGGCCTGAGGAGCGTCACCTCATATCCACGGCGCGTCAGCTCCTCAAGGGGTTTTCTCACCGCGTCGTGCTCGACCGCGGAGGAGATGATGTGCTTCCCCGCGCGGCGCATGCTCTCCGCGCCGGAGAGCAGCGCCCAGTTGTCGCTCTCTGAGCCGCACGAGGTGAACACAAGCTCCCCCGGTCTGCATCCGAGCGCCGAGGCGACCTGCGCACGCGCCGTGTCGAGGAGCTTTTTTGCCTCGCGCCCCTTCGTATGGGTGGAGCTGGGGTTTCCGTAAACGTCGCACATCGCGCGCATTGCGGCCTCCGCCGCTTCCGGGCACACGCGCGTCGTCGCGGAATTGTCAAAATAATGTTCCATATGTACGCACTTCATTTCGTTATTTATTTCGTTATTTGTTATATTGAAAATATTATGGCAGCACTGCACAGCGCGGCAGGTGGAGACCGTCCGTCAGATGCCGCAGACGTATTAAGCTGTGCCGCCAGAGGAGATATGCATGAAATATATTATAACCACTCTTGGCTGTAAGGTCAACCAGTACGAAACGCAGGCGATGGAGACGCTTCTGATGGAGCGCGGGCACGAGCACGCCGCGCCCGGCGAGAGCGCCGACGCCGTCATCGTCAACACCTGTGCCGTCACGGCCGAGAGCGGGCGCAAATCCCGCCAGACAATACGCCGCCTCAGGGATGAAAACCCGGGCGCTGTGCTGGCGGTGTGCGGGTGCTATTCCCAGCTTGAGCCGGACGAGGCGGAAAGTCTCGGCGCGCGCGTGATATTCGGCGCGTCCGACAGGGCAAAGCTTGTTGAGGCGGTGGAGCGTGCCGTGGCGGACGGCGGGAGCTGCCGCAGCATAGACGAGCCGTTCAGGCGCCGCGCGATAGAGCATCTGCCCGCAGGCGCGGTATCCGGCAGGACGCGCGCGATGCTGAAGATACAGGACGGATGCGTCAATTTCTGCACGTACTGCATCATACCCTACACGCGCGGTCGGCTGTGCTCGCTGCCGGTAGAGGACGCGGCGCGCGAGGCGGCGCGGCTGGACGCGGAGGGCTATGGGGAGCTTGTGCTAACCGGGATAGAGGTCGCGTCCTACGGCGTTGATCTGCCGGGAAAGCCGGGGCTTGCCGACGTGATATGCGCCTGCGCCGGGGCGGCGCCCGATATGCGCATACGCCTGAGCTCTCTTGAGCCGACGGTGATAACCGAGGAATTCTGCCGCCGCCTCGCGGGAACGAAAAGGCTCTGCCGCCACTTTCACCTTTCGCTCCAGTCCGGGTGCGACAAAACGCTCAAGGCGATGAACCGCAAGTATGACACGGCGCAGTTTTACCGCGTGACGGAGCTGCTGCGCGAATACTTTCCCGGCTGCGCGCTCACGTGCGACCTCATCACGGGCTTCCCCGGCGAGACGGAGGAAGACCACGCCGCAACGCTTGAATTTATCCGTCGGTGCGCTTTTTCTGATATGCACATCTTCCCCTACTCGCGCCGCCCCGGCACGCCGGCGGACAAAATGCCCGGGCAGTGCCCGCGCGCCGTCAGGGAGCGCCGCGCGCACGAGGCGAATCGCGTGGCGCAGGAGATGAAGCGCGCGTTTCTCGACGCATCCGTCGGCAAAACTCTGCCCGTGCTCTTTGAAACGCAGGATGGCGAATACTTCACCGGGCACAGCGACACCTATGTTCTTGTCCGCGCCGAGGGTGAAAACCTTCGCGGCAAAACGCTCGATGTGCATGTGACCGCGCGGGACGGAGACGAGCTCGTGGGCGAGCTTTGCTGACGGATATTGATTTGGGGCGGCGCATAATACGGCATCAGTTCCTGCCGCATTATGCGCCGCTGCCTTGACTTTTTGAAGATGAAGAGATATATTTTTTATAATGAGGTAACGAGCAAAAGCAGGGTAAATACAGTATGGGAGACAATAAGATGAGCGAACGGGTATATAACTTCTCGGCAGGGCCGTCGGTCATGCCGGAGAGCGTGCTGAAAAAGGCGGGCGCCGAGATACTCAACTATCACGGCACCGGTATGTCCGTGATGGAAATGAGCCACCGCAGCGCAGCGTTTCAGGAGATATTCGACAGCACAAAAGCCGCACTGAAAGCGGCGCTAAAAGTGCCGGACAGCCACGAGATACTTTTTCTGCAGGGCGGCGCAACGCTTCAGTTTGCCGCAATACCGATGAACCTTATGCGCGGCGGCGCAGCGGACTATGCCGTGACGGGCAATTTCTCCGGCAAGGCTGCGCGCGAAGCGGCAAAGTACGGCACGGTGCACATCGCAGCGGATACCTCCGCCACGGGGCATGACCGCATACCCGCTCAGGCGGAGCTTGCAGAGAGCGCAGACGCAAAATATTTTTACTACTGCGCCAACAATACCATATACGGCACGGAGTGGCAGTATGTTCCCAAGGTCAGCGCGCCGCTTGTGTGCGACATGTCGTCCGACATTCTCTCAAAGCCCATAGACGCAGCAGGCTACGGGCTTATCTACGCCGGGGCGCAGAAGAACATGGCCCCCGCAGGGCTGACGGTCGTCATTATCGACAAGTCCCTCGCCGGGCACGAGATGGGCATCACCCCGGAGATCATGAGCTATAAAACGCTCATAGAGAAAGACTCAATGCTCAACACCCCGCCCTGCTGGTGCATTTATATGCTCGGGCTGACGCTGGAATGGCTGCGCGATCAGGGCGGCGTTGAGGCAATGGCACAGCTCAAGCGCGAGCGCGCCGGGCTCATATACGACGTGCTCGACGAGAGCCGCCTCTACATCGCCCACGCCGAGCGCGGCTCGCGCAGCGACATGAATGTGACGTTCCGCACCCCCTCGCCGGAGCTGGACGCGGAGTTTATAAAGGGTGCGGCGGCGCGCGGGCTTGTGAATGTGAAGGGTCATAAACTTGCCGGAGGGATGCGCGCATCGCTCTATAACGCCATGCCGATAGAGGGCGCTGAAGCGCTTGCTGAATATATGAAGGAATTTGAGGTGCGCCATGTTTAAGATAAAAACGATGAACGCCATTTCCCCTGTAGGGCTGGAAACGCTGGAGAAGCTCGGGTGCGCTGTGAGTGCGGACGCGGAAAACCCCGACGGCATGCTCATACGCTCCGCCGATCTGCATGGGTATGAATTCAACCCGGAGCTTCTGGGCATTGCGCGCGCGGGCGCGGGCTACAACAACATTCCCATTGAAGAATGCGCCGAGCGGGGCATAGTCGTTTTCAACAGTCCCGGCGCGAACGCGGAGGCGGTCAAGGAGCAGGAGATATGCTCCCTCGTCATGGCGTCGCGCGACGTGTTGGGCGCGATAGAATGGGTCAGGACTCTTGCCGGCCGCGGGGATGAGATCCCGAAGCTTGTTGAAAAAGGCAAGTCGATGTTTTCCGGACCCGAGCTTCTGGGCAAAAATCTCGGTGTTGTGGGGCTTGGCGCGGTCGGCGCTCTCGTCGCCAACATCGCGCTGGAGCTTGGCATGACGGTTTACGGCTATGATCCGTTCATGTCCGTGGAGGCGGCATGGCAGCTTTCGCGCGAGGTCATACGCTGCGAGAGCATCGACGAGATATACCGCAGCAGCGACTACATAAGCCTCAACGTCCCCTATACCGAGGCGACCCACCATATGCTCAACGCCGATGCGTTCGCCAGAATGCGCCGCGGCGTCAGGATTGTCAACGAGTCGCGCGCAGAGGTCGTGGACGACGAGGCGATGACCGAGGCGCTCCGCTCCGGTCAGGTGTGCCGCTACGTCACGGACTTCCCCAACGAGGTCATACTCAAAGCGCCGAACGTCATCGCCATGCCGCATCTCGGCGCAGTCACGCCCGAGAGCGAGGACCGCTGCGCAGACATGGCGGCGCGCGAGCTTTACGATTACCTTCTCAACGGCAATATCAAAAACTCCGTCAACCTCCCCAACGCCTCGCTCGGGCGCATGGGCGTGTGCCGGTTGTGCGTCATACACCGCAACGTGCCAAGGATGATCACGCGCATACTCGATTTCATAAGCGACAGGAATATAAACGTTGAGCACATGATCAACAAGCCCCGCGGCGAATACGCCTACACCATCGTTGACCTTGGCGAGAGCATAAGCGCGGAGGTTGCGGACGCTATACGCGCGATGGACAATGTGCTGCGTGTGCGTGTGCTGTGAGGCGCGGATCATGACGGAAAAGCTATATTACAAGGACAGCCATCTCTCTGCGTTCACTGCGCGCGTCACGGACTGCCGCGCGGACGGCAAGGGCGGGTACACCGTGCTGCTCGACCGGACGGCGTTTTTCCCCGAGGGCGGCGGGCAGCTTGCCGACACGGGGCGCATAGGCGCAGCGCGCGTGCTGGATGTGCACGAGCGTGAGGGCGAGATACGCCACTATACCGACACGCCGCTCACCGTCGGCGCGGAGTATGACTGCGCACTGGACTTCGAGCAGCGCTGGCGGCGGATGCAGAACCACTCCGGCGAGCATACCGTGTCCGGTCTCGTCCACGCGCGCTTCGGCGCGGATAACGTGGGCTTCCACATGGGCACGGAGTGCATGACGCTCGATTTCAACCGCGAGATATCATGGGATGAGCTGATGGACATTGAGCGCCGCGCCAACGAGATCGTGCGCGAGAATCTTCCGGTAAGGGCATGGTTTCCCGCGCCGGAGGAGCTTGCGGCGCTTGAGTACCGCAGCAAGATAGAGCTGACGGGCGCGGTGCGCATAGTGGAGATACCCGGCGTTGACCGCTGCGCCTGCTGCGCGCCGCACGTCGCTCGCACGGGCGAGATCGGGCTTATCAAGATCCTTGACAGCGTGCGCCACCGCGGCGGCGTGCGCGTGAGCGCCGTGTGCGGTATGGACGCGCTGGACGCCGTGCGCGATATGCAGAAAAATGTCACCGCCATTTCAAATCTTCTGAGCGCAAAGCGCGGAGAGGTCGGCACTGCGGTGGAAAAGCTTCTCACCCGCCAGCAGGGCATGAACGAAAAGCTCGCCGCGCTCGGCATGGCGGCAGTGCATATGCGCGCGCAGAGCGTCGCCCCATGCGAGGGCAATATCTGCATTTTTGACGATACGCTCGACGAGACCGCGCTGCGCGAGCTTGTGAATCTTCTGAGTGACAAGTGCACGGGCTACGCCGCGGCGTTCTCCGGCTCGGACAAAGCGGGCTACAGATATATCATCGGCAGCCGCCATGTAGACCTCAAAAACGCCGCGCGCGAAATAAATGCGGGCATCGGCGGCAAGGGCGGCGGAACGCGCGAAATGATACAGGGGCGCGCCGCCAACTCTGCCAGGATGATACAGGAATTTGTAGAAAAGCCGCTTGTATAGACATAATCGTGCAAATTGTATAACATTTTTCTTATAAAAAGCCCCCAAATTGGGGGCTTTTGCTTAAAAGTAGATTGACAACATATTCACAGTTTGTTAAAATAAGAATCAGCAAGGGTGGGCTTTTTATGCCCAAAAATGGAAACATATATGGAGGGTTATCTGTGAAAGATCTCAAGCATCTTATCTACTTTGAGAATCTGCTTCAGGAAGCCAACAACGAGCTTGTGCAGAAGGCAAAGGCCGACGGCAAGTACGCCATCGGCTACACCTGCTACTTCATGCCTGAAGTCCTTCTCGATCTGCCCGGCTGCTTCGCAGTACGTCTGCGCGCGCCGCGCTGCACTTCTCCAGACATTGCGACATACTATATGTCATCGCGTGTCTGCCACTACGCCAGAAGTCTTCTCGAGCGCGCGCTCGAGGGCGGCTTCAACTTCCTCGACGCCCAGATGGCGACAGAGACCTGCACCGGCACCTGCCGCTTCCAGGAGCATCTTCAGCAAAAGCACCTTGACTCCGTCAAGGATATGCGCATCATCAACAACGACAACTTCTTCTGCGAGTTTTCCGACGTTCCGTTCAAAAATAACGAAAACGGCTACGCCCACTTCCGCGAACAGCTGCGCGCCCACGTGCTCGCGCCGCTGCACGAAAAGCTCGGCATCGACGTGAGCGATGAGGCGCTGATGAAGACCATCGAGCGCCACAACGAGGTCTGCCGCCTGATAAACGAGATCGGCGATTACCGCAAGCTCGATAACCCCACCATCACCGGATATGAATTTCATGTCATCCAGCTTGTCAGCCAGGTCTGCCCCAAAGAGCTCATCCTCCCCTATCTCAGAGAGACCGCTGAGGAGCTCAAGACCCGCGAGCCGGACGACCGCTGGCCGTTCCGCTGCAAGGTCGTTCTGGCAGGCTCGGAGAACGACGACCCCGGCTTCACCCAGCTCATCGAAAGCTGCGGCGCGGAGGTCGTTGTAGACCGCTACTGCTACGGTGCGGTTGAAAACCGCATCCCCATCGCCGTCAAGGACGGGCAGGAGCCGCTCGACGCCATCGCCCGCCACTATCTCGACACCTCAAACTGCCCGCGCTTCATGCCGCAGGACACCATGCGCCTGCGCAAGCAGCGCATCGCAGACCTCGCCAGGGAGTACAAGGCGGACGGCGTTATAGTCGCGTCCAACAAGTTCTGCGAATACTGGAGCTATGAGCGCGTCATCGACACCGTCGTTCTTCCGCGCGACTTCGGTCTGCCCGTATGCTCGATAGAGAAGGAATACATAAACTCCGCATCCGGTCAGCTGCGCACACGCTTCCAGGCCTTTGTCGAGAGCATTGAGATCAAGAAGATCCAGGAGGGCAAGTAAATGGCGAAGAAGAACATAGATTACAAAAAGCTCGCCAGGGATTTCTGGTACGGCAAGCCCCACGGCGAGCGCCGTCTGGGCGACATCCGCGAGGATAAGACCGGGCTTTACAAGCACAGAGAGTGGCGCGGCGTCAAGGACACCATGTACTACTTCTACAACATCTGGCTGTATAACTACATCCACATGGTCATGGACGTCATGAAGTACGGCGGCGTCGTCAACTTTGCCAAGGGCGTGTGGCGCTACCGCTGGGTCGGTCAGACCTACCTGCCGGTGCTGCACTGGTTCGACCGCGGCATGGAGGGTATGCGCGGCGAGGCGCTGAAGGCCTCCGCATGGCACTACCGCGGCATGGTCAACGCGACCATCACGCAGTTCATGCGCATGTTTGTCGCCGACACGAAGCTTCACGGCGGCAAGAAGAACGACGCTTATTACCACACCATCGCCCATAACGAGACCGTCTGGGGCGGTATATTCTACCCCTGGAGAGACAAGTTCCAGAACGTGCCGCTGGAGATGATCCCCTACTTCGTCACCTGCCACGTCAATTCCCACACCGTTCTCAACTACATCGACGCGGTGCAGTCCATCGGTCTGCCCGGCGACCCGTGCCCGATGTGCCAGGCGGAGTCCGGTCTGTTCGTGCTCGACGATATGCCCGACTACTCCCCCATGGTCATCACCTGCAACGAGGCGTGCGACGCTTCCGTTGCGACCTCCGTGCTGCAGGACTGGTTCTTCGATAAGCCCCTGTTTGCCCTGCCCATGCCCATGCTCTTCGACGATCCCCTTGTCAAAAAGCACTGCATGGCCGAGATCGAGGAGTGCTGGAAGTTCATCGAGGATCAGACCGGCGTTCCGTTCAACTGGGATCTGCTTAAAGAGCATATTGAAAACCAGAACAAGCTGCAGGAGTTCGAGTGGGAGAAGTGGGAAGTCGCCTCGAAGACAAACTACTACCCCGTCAACGGCGTTGCGCAGGCGCTCTACCGCATCTACCAGAGCCAGTACGGCGATCTGCCGATATGGCACTTTGTTGACAGCAAGGTCCGCAAGATCCTCAACAAGTGCGTCGAAAAGAAGATAAACTCCTTCCCCATGACGCGCCACCGCGTGATCGCATGGTCCTGCGCACCGCTGTACTACTCCAACTGGTGCACCTGGGCGTACAACTGCTGGGGTCTGAATGTCATCATCAACATGGACTCTCTCATGTTCGACATGACCATCCGCACCGATTCCTACGAGCACTGCCTTGAGGATATGGCGCAGTACCATATGTGGGCGCCCATGCGCCGCATGGCAGTCGGCGGAATGAAGCACTTCTTCGAGCTGTGGGAGTACAAAGAGAAGTTCAACTGCGACATGGTCATGATGTACGACCAGCTGCAGTGCAAGGGTGCGCAGGGTCTGCACGGTCTATTTGAGGATGAGTTCCGCGACAGGAACATCCCCGCCATCTGGATGCCGCACGCGCTGCCCGACAGCCGCACCGTCTCCAGAATGGAGATCCGCCGCATCATAAACGACTACATGACCACCGTCATGCATGAAGAGCCGCTCGATCCGTCCCTGCTCGACTTCGACGACTCCATGACGTGGTAAAGCGATAGGAGGAAAAGACATGAAAAAATGCAAGTGCCGGAAAAAGCGCGGCTACAAGCTCGGTAAGTTTCTCGGCAAGCTCATCGGTATAGCGCTCGTTGCCAACGCCGCGCTGTTTGCCGTGTTCTTCTTTGACCTCGACGGCAAGCTGCTGTTCAACGTGGTCGAGCCGTTCCTCAAAAAGCACTACGACAATATGGAGCGCCGCGACATGCTCAAAGCGCCCTACGAGATGGACAAGCCCAGATACGAATACTGAAAATAAATTTTTGGAGGCGTACATATAATGAAATACTTCGGCGGCTGCGACGTGGGCTCGACCTACACAAAGGCAGTCATACTCGACGAAAACGGCAAGATGGTTGCAAACACCACCATAAAGAGCAAGATCAACTCCGAGCAGAGCGCGATCGCGGCGATGGACGAAGTCTGCAAGCAGGCAGGACTTGCCAGCTCCAAGGATCTGGCATACCTCATCGGCACGGGCTATGGGCGCAACAAGGTCCCCTTCGCGGATGAGAACATCTCCGAGATAAGCTGCCACGCCATGGGCGTGCATGTCACCGACCCCAGCGTCAAGGCGATCATCGACATCGGCGGTCAGGACGTCAAGGGCATCAGCATCGACACCGACGGCACCGTCAAGAACTTCGCGATGAACGACAAGTGCGCGGCAGGTACCGGCCGCTTCTTTGAGGCGATGGCGCGCTCCTTCGAGATGAGCCTGCCCGAATTCTCCAAGCTCTCCCTTTCCGCAAAGAACGTCATCCCCATCACCGCACAGTGCACCGTTTTTGCCGAGTCCGAGGTCATCACCCTTGTCGGCGAGGGCAAGGCGACCGACGAGATCGCCGCTGGCATCGAGATGGCGGTTGCAAAGCGCTGCTTCGTCATGGCGAAGAAGGCCGGCGCGACCGACAGCATCACGCTGACGGGCGGCTGCGCGAAGAACGACGGTCTGAAGGAAGCCATTGAGCACGTTCTCAAGCTCAAGGTCATCAACCTCAAGACCGACCCCCAGCTCATGGGCGCTCTCGGTGCGGCGGAGTACGCACGCCAGAAGGGCATGAGCAAGAAGTAAACCATTGCAAATGTTTTGCAGAGCGCGGTGTTATGCCGCGCTCTGTTTTTATAGTTTATTCACTTTATTTTTGGGCAGAAATAGGGTATAATCTAGCCATAAAACCAGTAAGGAGGATAGTTTGATGAAGCAGTATTTTGAAATAGTAGATGTTATGGCGCGCGAGATACTCGACTCCCGCGGCAACCCCACGGTCGAGGTCGAGGTCACACTCGACGACGGAACGGTCGGACGCGCCGCCGTGCCCTCCGGCGCGTCCACTGGCATGTATGAGGCTTGCGAGAAGCGCGACGGCGACAAGAGCCGCTACGGCGGCAAGGGCGTGCTGACCGCGGTGGAAAACGTCAACGGCGAGATCGCCGAGGCGATGGTCGGGCTCAATGCGCTCGACCAGGTGTCGCTTGACAGAATGCTCATTGAAATAGACGGCACGCCCAACAAGACCCGCCTCGGCGCGAATGCGATCCTCGGCGCGTCGCTTGCCTGCGCAAAGGCGGCGGCAGAGGCGACCGGCATGAGCCTTTATAACTATATCGGCGGTGTAAATGCCAAAACACTGCCCGTGCCGATGATGAATGTCCTCAACGGCGGGCAGCACGCGCAGGGCTCCAATGTCGACATTCAGGAGTTCATGATAATGCCCGTGGGCGCGAAGAGCTTCGGCGAGGCGCTGAGAATGTGCGCAGAGGTGTTCCACGCGCTCAAAAAGGTCGTGCCCGCGTCCGGCGTGGGCGACGAGGGCGGCTACGCCCCCAACCTCGACAGCGATGAGGACGCGCTGCGCGCGCTCGTTGCGGCGATAGAGAAGGCCGGCTACAAGCCCGGCGACGATTTCCGCATCGCCATCGACGGCGCCGTGTCCGACTGGTACAACGCCGAGGACAAGTGCTATCACCTGCCCAAGCGCGGCACGGTCATGACGAGCGAAGAGATGGTGGATATGTGGGAGAGCTTTGTTGACAAATACCCCATCATCTCCATTGAGGACGGCATGGGCGAGAACGACTGGGAGGGCTGGCAGCTCATGACGCGCCGCCTCGGTCACCGCATCCAGATCGTCGGGGACGACCTCTTCGTCACGAATGTGGAGCGCATAAAGAAGGGCATTGAGCTGGGCGCGGCGAACGCGGTGCTCATAAAGCTCAACCAGATAGGCACGCTCACCGAAACGCTCGACGCCATTCAGGCGGCGCACCGCGCGGGGTGGACGGCGGTCGTGTCCCACCGCTCCGGCGAGACCGAGGACACCACCATCGCCGACATCTCCGTCGCCGTCAACGCCGGGCAGATCAAGACCGGCGCGCCGTCCCGCACCGACCGCGTGGCAAAGTACAACCAGCTGCTGCGCATAGAGGATGAGCTTTTCGACGCGGCGCAGTACCCCGGCATGGACGCTTTCTTCTCGATAAAGTAAACAGAGTTTTATTTTGCACGGGCATTCAAAAGATTTTTGGATGCCCGTGTATATTATCCTCCATTGCAGGCAAGAATAGGTATGCAAGCAAAAGATTTACTGCAATGGAGGTCAAAAATATGAGCAGCAACAGCTCCGGCAAAAAGCTGGAGAGATTCTTCACGGGTAAGGGCTTTTACATAGTCCTTTTCCTGTGTGCCGCGGTTATCGGCGTTTCCGCATGGATGATGGCGGCAGGAAATGAGACTATGGCAAGCGACGTTGTGAACTCCGGCAATTCCACGGCGTATTCCAACCGGCGCGTGGAGACCGTGATCATCCCGCCCGCCGACAGCGCCGAGACTACTCAGACGGATGATGACAGCGTCCCCGCGATGAGCAGCGCGGACAGCGCTGGCGAGGAGAGCGAGACCGCCTCCACCGGCGACGATACCGTCGCCGCCTTTGCCGAGGAGAGCGCCGCGCCCGTGTGGCTGTGGCCTGTCAGCGGCAGCATAGAGCGCGGGCACAGCGTGCAGAGCCTCAATTACGACGTGACGCTGCGCGACTGGCGCACCCACGACGGCATTGACATCGCCGCGCCCGAGGGCAGCACCGTCACCGCGACGCGCGGCGGCACGGTCGAGAGCATCGTAAGCGACGATCTTTACGGCACGGTCGTCACCGTTGACCATGGCGACGGCACGAAGGCGGTTTACGCCAATCTCGCCGCCGATCCTCCCGTGAACGCAAGCGACGCGGTCGAGCCGGGCTATATCATCGGCGCGGTCGGCACGAGCGCCCTCGCCGAGGTCGCCCAGCCGAGCCATCTGCACTTTGCCGTCACCGTCAACGGCGTGAGCGTTGACCCACTGGAATATCTCCAGACGGCGTAAAAGAGAAAACGTCCTGAATCTCCCCATAATAATGAGGACGCACCGGCAGTGTGCGTCCTCATATCGGCATTTTGCCTCTTTCCACGGCGGACAAAATATGTTATAAATAATTGATACAAGCATACATACAAGGAGACCTGCACATTTGGAGACCATAAATCAGATCCTCGCCCGGGAGCTTGGCCGGGAACAGACGCACATAGACAACGTGATAAAGCTGCTCGACGAGGGCAACACCATCCCCTTCATCGCCCGCTACCGCAAGGAGCTGCACGGTGCGATGGACGACACCGCCCTGCGCATGCTTGCCGAGCGGCTGGAATACCTGCGCTCACTCGCGGAGCGGCGGGAGACCGTGAAAAACTCCATCGCCGAGCAGGGCAAGATGACGGAGGAGCTCGCCGCTGCGATAGACGGCGCGCAGACGCTTGCCGCGCTGGAGGATATATACAGACCCTATAAGCCAAAGCGCCGCACACGCGCGACAGTCGCGCGCGAGAAGGGGCTATGGCCGCTTGCGGAGGAGATATTCTCCCAGCGCGCCGGTCTGCCCGCGCCCGAGGTTATGGCGGCGGATTATGTGGACGCGGAGAAGGGCGTGGAGACCGTGGAGGACGCGCTCGCAGGCGCGTCGGACATTATCGCAGAGATCATCTCCGATGATGCCGATATACGCGGTGCGCTGCGCCGTTTTATCGAGAGCAATGCTTTCCTCGTCTCAAAGGCGGCGACGGAGGAGGACAGCGTTTACCGGCTGTACTATGACTTCCGCCAGCGCGTGGACAGGGTGCAGGGGCACCAGGTGCTCGCCGTCAACCGCGGCGAGAAGGAGGGCTTTCTGAAGGTCGGAATAGAGCTTGACCGTGAGCTTGCCTTGCAGCGCGTGCGCCGCGCGGTCATCGTGCCGGGCAGCGCCGCGATGGCGTTTGTGCGCGCGGCGGCGGATGACGCTTACGACCGCCTCATCTGGCCGTCGATGGAGCGCGAGGAGCGCTCTGCGCTGACGGACGCGGCGTGCGAGGGCGCGATAAAGATGTTCGCGCTCAACCTCAAGCCTCTTTTGATGCAGCCGCCCGTCAAAGGCAAGGTGACAATGGGGCTCGACCCCGGCTACCGCAACGGCTGCAAGGTCGCCGTCATTGACGGCACGGGCAAGGTGCTCGACACTGCGGTGGTGTACCCCACGTTCAGCGAGGCGCGCAAAAAGGATGCCATACGCACCCTCTCCGCGCTCATCCGCAAGCACGGCGTGGAGCATATCGCCATCGGCAACGGCACGGCCTCCCGCGAGACGGAGCAGATGACCGTTGAAATGCTGCATGAGCTGGGCGGCGGGCAGTCGTATGCCATTGTCAACGAGGCGGGCGCATCGGTGTACTCCGCCTCGCCTCTCGCGGCGGAGGAGTTCCCGGATTACGACGTGAACCTGCGCTCCGCCGTCTCCATCGCGCGGCGGCTCCAGGACCCGCTGGCGGAGCTTGTGAAGATAGATCCCATGGCAATCGGCGTGGGGCAGTATCAGCACGACATGCCGCAATCGAAGCTTGCGGAGACCCTTGACGGCGTGGTGGAGGACTGCGTCAACGCCGTGGGCGTGGACATAAACACCGCGTCCCCGTCGCTTTTGCAGCGTGTATCGGGGCTGACAAAGACCACGGCGAAGAATATCGTCGCCTACCGCGAGGAAAACGGCGCGTTCACCGCGCGCCGCGAGATAAACAAGGTGCCGAAGCTCGGTCCGAAGGCGTTTGAGCAGTGCGCGGGCTTTCTGCGCGTGCCGGAGAGCCGGCAGGTGCTCGACAACACCGGCGTGCATCCCGAGAGCTATGCCGCGGCGGAGAAGCTGCTGTCGCTGTGCTCCTATACGCTTTCGGACGTTGCGGCGGGGAACATCGCGGAACTGCCCGCGCGCGTGAAGACCATGGGCGCGGCGAAGGCCGCGGTCGAGTGCGGCGTTGGCGAGCCGACGCTTGAGGACATCGTCAGCGAGCTGATGAAGCCCGGACGCGATCCGCGCGACGAGCTGCCGCCCGTACTGCTCAGGAAGGATGTGCTGGAGATAAAGGATCTCAAGCCGGGGATGGAGCTGATGGGCACGGTTAGAAATGTAATTGACTTTGGCGTTTTTGTGGACATCGGCGTGCATCAGGACGGACTTGTGCACATCTCTCAGGTCAGCAATAAGTTCATCCGCCACCCGAGCGAGGTCGTGGCGGTGGGCGATGTGGTGAAGGTGGTCGTGCTCGACGTGGACGAAAAAAAGCACCGCATCTCGCTCTCCATGAAGCAGGCGTCCGCACAGTGAATTTACCCTCGCCGGTTTTGGGCGATTATATAACAGGAGGAGAACGCAATGGACAAGCTTAACGTATGCCTTATCAACGACTCGTTTCCGCCGGAGATCGACGGCGTTGCAAACGCCGTCACGAACTATGCCCGCATCATCAACCGCGAGCATGGGCGTGCTACCGTCGTCACGCCGTCAAATCCGGACGCGGACGACAGCGTGTTCCCATTCCGTGTGCTGCGCTACCCCAGCGTAGACATGACGCGCTATATCGGCTACCGCGCGGGTATGCCGTTCTCGGCGGAGATCCTTGGTGAGATCGAGCGCAGCGGCTTTGACATTATTCACAGCCACTGCCCCATAACGTCCACAATGCTCGCGCGCGTCGTGCGTGAGAGAATAGACGCGCCCATCGTGTTCACGTACCACACAAAGTTTGATATTGACATTGCCAACGCCGTGCGCGGAAAGCTTTTGCAGGAGGAGGCGGCGCATCTGCTTGTGGCGAACATCTCCGCCTGCGACGAGGTGTGGACTGTCAGCCACGGCGCGGGTGAGAATCTGCATAAGCTGGGCTTTAAGGGCGATTACATCGTCATGCCCAACGGCGTGGACTTCCCAAAGGGCCGCGTGGACGACGCGCTTATTGCGGAGGTAACGCAGGATGCAGATCTGCCCGAGGGCGTGCCGGTGTTCCTCTTCGTCGGGCGCATGATGTGGTATAAGGGGATAAGAATCATTCTGGACGCTCTCAAGGAGCTTGCCGACGGCGGCACGGATTTTCGCATGGTGTTCGTCGGCGGCGGCACGGAGAGGGATGAAATAGTTGATTATGCTGAATCCCTCAAGCTCGGCGGACGGATCCACTTTTGTCAGCCGATACACGACCGCGAGCGCATCCGCGCGTGGTACTGCCGCGCTGATCTCTTTCTCTTCCCTTCCACGTTCGACACCAACGGGCTTGTCGTGCGCGAGGCGGCGGCATGTGCGCTCGGCAGCGTCCTTGTTGCGGGCAGCTGCGCCGCGGAGGGCATAACTGACGGCGTGAACGGCTTTCTGATTGAAGAGAACGCCGCATCCATGGCGGCAAAGCTCCGCGAGCTGTGCGCAGCGCCGGAGGCGATGGCGCGCATAGGCGAGGGCGCGCAGCGGGACATCTATATGTCGTGGGAGGATGCCGTCGCCCGGGCATACTCGCGCTACTTCACGGTCATTGACGGCTATAAGCGCGGGCTGTACCCCAAGCATGAAAAGCTCAGCGATGAGATGTACAAAACCATGGCAAAGTATCTCGACTCCGCCAACCGCAGCAGGGATGCGCAGCGACGGCGTGCCGAGGAGCTGCGCCGCAGCTATGACGAGCTGAAAACCGGGCTGACGGACGAGCGCGAGCGCCTTATGTTCGAGATGCGCCTGAACCGCAAGACCATGAAAGACGATTTTGACGACACACGCGCCAGACTTCGGGAAAAGCTTGAGGACGTGAGCGAAAGGATAGACCGGTTTCTATAACACCCCCGGGCTTGGAGAGTAATATCCTCTGATTATATTTCAGCTTGTCAAAAAAGCTTAAAGCCTTGTTTTTTGGCAATCTAGATTATATTCCCATTTTCCCTCTTTTGTTCGGAAATCCGTCTATTCCCATCATTTCCGCAAAAAAGCTCTGAATAAATGGCAGTCAGTATCTGGCGCATTTAATCAGAGCTTTTTTCATTCCGCCAGCGCACCGGCGCGGCGGAATACATTTTTCATTTTTTCGGCGTATGCACGCACATCAGCGCCCGCGCTTTCGCCGGGCGTGATGATGCGATAGCGTTTTCCCTTGTGCTCCAGCCCTGTGAGTATATCCCACAGCGCGTCCAGGTTTTCGCCGTACCAGTCCTGCCACTGCATCTTATTTCTCAGCACGGCATACATTTCCGTGCGGTCGCGGCAGGATGAGAAATCAAGCGTCACCGTGTCTGTCAGCGTATCCAGAAGTCCTGAGCAGCCGGCGTAAATATTGTCCCACGCGCGCTGAAAATCGCGCGTGTACCACGGGTCGGCAACCTCCTCGCCTGCTCTCCCGGCATAGTCGAGCAGGTTGTGGATCTTATTCTCCGGATCTCCGGCAAAAAAGCGGTCGAGATTCCGGCGATTCTCTTTATCCATGCTGATGATGATGTCAAAATGCGCATAGTCGTCCCGGCGCATCTGACGCGCACGGTGGGCGGAGCAGTCGATCCCGTGCGCGGCAAGCATACGCCGCGCCGGCGGGTACACGCCGTTGCCAAGCTCCTCCGAGCTTGTCGCAGCGGAGGCGATCTCGAACTCGTTTGACAGTCCCGCGCGGCACACAAGATCTTTCATTATATACTCCGCCGTCGGACTGCGGCAGATATTGCCGTGGCAGATGAAAAGTATACGAGTCATGTTTACCTCACCTGAGCACTATGTCGCATATTCTCTCCACGTCACTGGCCGCAAGGTCGGCGTACAGCGGCAGCGTGAGGACAGAGTCCGCAATATGCTTCGCCACAGGCGTGGCGTCCGGATCGAAGCCCGCGCGCCCGGCAAAGCACTCAAAGGAATTCGTCAGCGGATAGAAATATTTGCGCGCAATTATGTTCTTCTCCGCAAGGCGCGCGAACACCTCATCGCGGGTATACTTATAGCCGTCGAACACAACCGGATAATATGCATAATTGCTCTCCACACCGTCCTGCACGGGGTTGAGCTGAAGCCCGGGGACGCCGCCAAGGCGCGCATTATACAGCTCCGCGGCCTTCCTGCGCTTTGCGATCTCTCCGTCGAGATGCCGCAGGTTGCATATGCCCATCGCCGCGCAGAATTCGTTCATCTTCGCGTTGCCGCCGACGAACTGCACGCTGTCCGGTCCGTGTATGCCGAAGTTCTTGAGGTCGTTGAGCCGCTGCACGATTGCGGCGTCCCGGCAGCATACTGCGCCCCCCTCAATAGTGTTGAACACCTTTGTCGCGTGGAATGAAAACATCGCCGCGTCACCGAACAGGGCGGCGCTGACGCCGTTCTTCTTTACGCCGAAGGCGTGTGCCGCGTCATACAGCACGCGCAGTCCGTGCGCCTTGGCGATGGCGTTGATGCGCTCCGTGTCGCAGAGATTGCCGTAAACATGCACAGGCAGGATAGCGACGGTTTTGTCGGTGATGAGGTTTTCTATCTTCTCCGCATCGATGGTGTAGTCGTCGGGGCGAATGTCGCAGAACACGGGCGTGCAGCCGCAGCGGATGATGGCGTGCGTGGTGGAGGCAAAGGTGAAAGGCGTTGTGATGATCTCACCGCGCAGAGAGAATGCCTCTATCATATTCTCCAGCGCAAGATGCCCATTGGTAAAAAGCGTGACATGCTCCGCGCCGAGATAGCTCTCCAGCGCCGCCTGAAGCGCCTTGTGCTTTTCGCCCATGTTCGTCATCCAGTGGCTGTCCCATATGTCGCGTATCTCCGCGCAGTATTCCTCGAACCCCGGCATGGAGGAGCGCGTAACGTTTATAAGTTCGCTCATTTTCTGTCTCCTTTCGAACACATTCTGCCGCGTCTCAGGCGCGCCAGTCCAGAAGGCTCTCGACCATGTCAAGATCGAAAACTGGTATGCCGCAGCGCTCCTGCACTGTCTTGCGCTCGGCAAAGGAATCATCAATGAAGATGGATCGGGGTCGGATGTATCCGGACTTGTCAGCGCCGGGCGCGATATGTATGATCTCGTCAAAAAGCCGCGGCGACACGGCGTATCTGTCCATGCTCGCCTGTATATCCTCGGCGTGCTTTGTCAGCAGCACAAGTTTCTTCCCGGCATTGCGCGCCTGGTAGAGGTACGTCATGAGGGTCGTGTTGACCTTGCCGCGCACGATAACGGTGTCGTCAAAATCCACATACACGCGGTCATATTCAATGTCTGTCATGAAGCGGTTGATGAACGCGCGGTCTATAAGCTCCGCATTGCCGTTATTTATTATGCCGACGTCATAGCCCCACATGTTGTACAGCGTCAGCAGCGGCATATTTACGCCGAGGTTTCGCGCCATGCACATCGTTCCGGCGATGCGCGGTGCGATCTCCATAAGGCGGTACTCTCCTGCCGCATTTTTCTTCAGCTGGAAAAACCACGCGCCGTTAAAGCTCATTCGGCGGTTGATGTCCCCGGCTATGGCGGTAATGCCGGCGTCCGGCGCAAGCTCCACCGAGCGCACGGAGATGCCCGCACGGATGCGCGCGCGTGATCGCGGACCGACGAACCTCAGCTCGCCGTGCCTGTCCGTGAAGCAGTCCACCGTTAGCTCCTCTCCCGGCAGATATTCGCATATCGCGTACTCCACGCCGTCGGAAAGCGCCTCGTCGAGGTGCGCGCGGTCATCAATGCGCCGCGCCCCAACAGCGCCCTGACCCACGGAGGGCTTGATGAACACCGGATAGTCCGGTACGGCATCGGCGTTGGGGTAGCTTTGCGGCAGATACTCCGCGCCCGCGAGATATTCATACGTTTTGTTTTTCGACCGGCAGATCTCCACCGTTTCCTCTGCGGAGGTGACAACGGCGGCGTGCAGCCGCGCGCGCTCTTTTGTAAGCGTAAGGAGCGCGCTGTCATGCGCGGGGTAGACATAGTCTATCCCGTACTTGTCTATAATGGCATTGAGGCTGTCGATGAGCGCGGGGTCATCGACAAAAGGCACGTTCTCCACGCAGTTTTCAAACACGAACTCCGCATGGCATGCCACGCTCGTCGCGCCGAAGAGCCGCACGAACTTGCTGAATTTGAGCGCGTCGTGTATTTCCAGCGCGATCTCCGTCCCCGCGGGGAACACCAGCACATTTTTCACTTCACTCATGCGTTGTCCTCCCTTGCCGCAGCACCGCCTGAGCGGCGCAGCTTTTTCGCCATCGCCAGCATATAATCAAAGCTGTCCAGCTTGAAGATCACAGAGCCCGCCACATATATAGCCGCGCCCGCAACGACCTGCACCGGCAGCGTCACCCAGTCGCTCCAGCCGAGCAGCGTTATCGGGTAGACAAGCGCCCCCATCAGGCACGACAGAAGTATCGCCGGCAGCATATCGCGCAGCTGATGGATATATGCATAGTCAAGCAGCTTCGCATTCGGCCAGGAGTTGATGAGCTGCGCCATGACGCTTGTAAATAGCAGGCTCAGCGCCATCACGTACACCCCATAGGGCAGCGTTATCATCAGTATTGCAACGCCGAACACCTTTTTGATTATCTCAAGCCTTAAGAACATATCGCTTCTGCCCATTGCCTTTATGGCGTTGAGGTTTGCGGTATGCAGCGGGTAGAATGCGTAGCTGAAGCAGAAAATGCGCATATACGGCACGCACGGCAGCCACTTTTCCGTCAGCAGCAGCCGGATGAGCGGCTCGGCGCAGACAGCCAGCCCCATCATCAGCGGCATCATCACATAGGTGCTGATGCGTATGGCGCGGCGTGTCATGCTGCGCACCTGCTCCTTATGGTCCTGTTCCGCCGACAGCACCGGCAGCAGCACGCTGTCGATTGAGGCGTTGATGTTTTCCACAAGGAGATACGGATATGTCATGCCGCGGTTGTAGTAAGCAAGGTCCGCGTCGGTGTAGAACACCGCGATCATTATCTCGCGCAGCTTATTGTACACCGTGTCCAGAAGTCCCGAGGCGAGCAGCTTCCATCCGTAGCTCAGAAGCCCGCCCAGTCGTTCGAACGAGAACATCCATCTGGGCTTCCAGTCCACCGTGAGCCAGAGGATCGCCGTGTTGACCGTGACATTTGTGAGCTGCTGCGCCACGAGCGCCCACACGCCGAAGCCGCGAAGCACCATGGCGATACCGACGGCGGCGCTCAGAAGCGTCCCTCCGAGCGTTGCGAAAAAGAAGCGCTTGAACTGAAGCGTCTTGGAGACATACGCCTGCTGCACGTTTTTCACGCCCGACACCACGACCGTCAGCCCAAGCACGCGCACGATAGCGGTCAGCTGCGCGTCGTCATAAAAGCGCGCGATCGCGGGTGCAGCGAAGAAAAGCCCGGCATACAGCACAAGGCAGAACGCCACGTTGAAGTAAAACACCGAGGAATAATCCAGATCATCCGGGTCTTTTTTCTGAATGAGCGAATTTGCCATGCCGCTGTCCACAAACACGAGCAGGATGCTCGTGATGATCGTCACCTTCGCGACCGTGCCGAATACAGCCGGGTCGAGAATACGCGCAAGCACGATCTGAACCACAATGGACACCAGCTGCGAGCCGAATCGCTCCATAAATCGCCATATGAGGTTGGAAACGACCTTTTGTCTGTTATCCATAAGCTCAGTAATCCTCGTAGCCGCGGCGGCGGCGGTATGCGCTGTGCAGCGCCGGGAACATGATTTTCAGCCTTATCACAAGGCGTGTGTTCAGGGGCTTTGTCCGGTATATCTTTTCGTATGGAGGCTGGACAAGCTTGTCCACCCTGCCCTCTATATAATACAGCTCATATTCCCGTTCGAGCATGACCTCGCGCGTTGCGGCGCTCTGCGCCCCGTCAAGGTGAGGCAGCAGCTTTTCCATCATCGCAAGCTCGCCAACAATGAATTCCTTGAGCTTTGCATAATGCGCGCCGAGCTTTGCGCTCCATGCCTGGCTGTTTGAGCCGATGCGGTACACGCTCATCACGCGGTCAATGAAGCGAATTTTCCCATTGAGCGCAAGCCACAGTCCGATTGCATAGTCGGTAAAGCCGTGCTCCGCCGCAGCATAATGGAAATCCGGCGGGTCGGTGATAAACTCCCTGCGCGCCATAATGGAGCTTGTGTGGAACGAATGCGACGGTCCGTGTATCACCGTGAAAAAGTCCACATCCCGGTCGCCCTCGCCTTCGGGGCGGAGCGGCGCATCCGGTCTTGAGCCGTCGCAGAAGTGCAGAAGGGTATTGTGCACACAGGCCGTATAATCCCCGTGCGCATCGAGAAAATCCGCCTGGCGCTGGAGCTTTTCAGGGTCTGACCAGTAGTCATCCCCCTCGCAGAGCGTGAAATACTTCCCGCGCGCGTTCGGATAGAACACCGTGGAAAAAAGCCCTGGCATTCCAAGCCGGGAGTAGAGGTTTTCCTCCTGATAAAACGGGCGTATAATGTCCGGGTAGCGCGCGGCGTACTCGCGTATCACGTCCGCCGTGCCGTCGGTGGAGCAGTCGTCGTTGACGAGCACCTCAAAGGGAAAATTCGTTTTCTGGCTGACAAAGCCCTCCAGCGCATCGCGTATATAGCTTTCATGGTTGAACGCTGTGCACAGCACAGAAACCTTGCACTTCCCGGTCATGACTTCGCTCCTTTGCGCATTCTGTGAGGCAGCACCGCACAATACGTCTGCGGCGTTGCCTTTATCGTTTTATTATAGCGCGGTTCGGTATTTTTTTCAACAAATAAATACGCCGGGAGTCGTTGGCACGAATCCCGGCGCTATGGGTTTTGTGTGAAATCTTGCGAAGATGCTCACGCGAGAGCCGCGGCAGTTTTTGCCGCAAGACGGGCGTTATTCAGCACCAGCTGAATATTGCTTTCAAGCGAGTCGCCGCCGGTCAGCTCAACGACCTTGGCAAGCAGGAAGGGCGTGGTCTCCTTGCCGTGGATGCCCTGCGCCTTTGCCTGGGCAAGCGCCTCGTCTATCGCCTTGTCGATGACCGCCTTGTCCATGGAGTATTCCTCCGGGATGGGGTTTGTGACGAGCATGCCGCCCTTATAGTCCAGACCGCGCTGTGCAGAGAACATTGCCGCCAGCTCCTCCGGGCTGTCCACACGGTAATCAACAGAGAACCCGCTGTGGCGCGTGTAGAACGCCGGCAGCTCCTCCGTGCCGTAGCCGATGACGGGCACGCCGTGCGTTTCGAGATACTCAAGCGTCAGCCCAAGGTCAAGAATGGACTTCGCGCCCGCGCACACGACCATGACAGGGGTCTGCGCCAGCTCCTCGAGATCGGCAGAGATGTCCATGGTGGTCTCCGCGCCGCGGTGCACGCCGCCGATGCCGCCTGTGGCGAATATCTTTATGCCCGCCATATGGGCGATTATCATGGTGGTCGTGACGGTGGTGGCGCCGTCCGCGCCGCGTGCGACGAGCGCGGGGAGATCGCGGCGGCTCGCCTTGGCGACGCCGCGCCCGGTCTTGCCGAGATACTCTATCTCCTCGCGGCTCAGCCCCGCCTTGAGTCTGCCGCCGATAACGGCGATCGTCGCGGGAACGGCGCCGTTGTTGCGGATGGTCTGTTCGACGAGAAGCGCGGTCTCAACGTTCTTGGGGTAGGGCATACCATGGGATATGATGGTGCTCTCAAGCGCAACCACTGGACGCCCCTCGTCAAGCGCTTTTTTGACTTCCGGTGAAATATCAAGATACTTGTTCATAGTTTGCTTTTGCTCCTTCTTAAGGGTATATATCTGACCCGTGCCGGGAGCACTTTGCCCCGGTCCAGCTCAGGTGCGCTGTGTGTTATCTCGACCCCTTGTCATAGGGGATGCCCTCAGCTTTCGGCGCGCGGGAGGATTTTGATGTGAACGCGAGGACAATGAGGGAGATTATATATGGCATCATGTTGTACACGGGGCTGGGCAGATTGAGCGCCGCAAGCCCGGGGAAGCCCATGTATACGTTGCTCAGCGCGCGGAACAGACCGAACAGCAGCGCCGCGAGCGCGATGCGCGTCGGCTTCCACTGACCGAATATCATGACCGCGAGAGACAAAAAGCCAAAGCCCGCAACACCGTATTCAAAGCGCCATTCGCTCACGCCGGCAGTGATGAACACTATGCCGCCGATACCGCCGAGCACGCCTGAGATCAGCACGCCCGCCCAGCGCATTTTGTAGACATTGATGCCGACGGAGTCCGCCGCCTGAGGATGCTCGCCGCACGCCATCATACGCAGTCCGAAGCGGGTTTTATAGAGCGTTATGTATGACGCAATGAGAAGTATGACCGTCACGACCATAAACCAGTTAAGCTCTATCCCTCCGACATGGAAGAGAAACGCTTTCTTCGTCTCGGTATACTGTATTGCAGAGGAGACGTCGTCAGGGTTTGCGGCAGTGTTTATCGCCTTTACGATAACGGTGGACGCCGCGATGCCCAGCATGTTGAGCGCCGTACCGACGATCGTCTGATCTGCCTTGAAATTGATGCTCGCCACGGCAAGAAGGCTTGAATACACCATGCCGAAGAGCGCCGCCATGAACACCACCGCAAGGATCATTACTATTGCAGGAACTGTCGCCGGGATATACCGCAGCATCAGCGCGCCGCCGAGCGCGCCCATAATCATGACGCCCTCAAGACCGAGGTTGATGACGCCGGAATGCTCTGAAAAGCAGCCGCCGAGCGCCACAAGGATAAGGACGGAAGCAAATATAAGCGTGTACTGTATCAGCAGTATCATTACTTCTCGCCTCCTTTCTCAATTTCCGATGCAAGTCTTTCCGCTTTTTCCTCATGCTTTGCTATATTCCTGTTCATGACCTGCTTCATGAACAGCACAAAGCCGCAGAGATATATGATGATGGCGGCGATAAGATCGGATATCTGCGCGCAGTAAAGCGATTTGTCAACATACGCGCCGCCCGCCGTGATATGCTGTATGAAAAATGACGAGAGGATCGAGCCAATCGGGTTGAGCCCGCCGAGGAACGCCGCGGCGATGCCGTTGAAGCCCATGCCCGGCACAGAGGAGGTGCTGCACTCCCACTGCTCATAGCCTGTGAGATACAGCATCGACGCTCCGAGACCGGCGATAGCCCCGGAGATGACAAGCGTGAGGATTATGTTGCGCTTTTCCGCCATACCGCAGTATTTTGCCGCGTTTTTGTTGTTGCCTGTCGCCTTCAGCTCGTAGCCGAACTTCGTCTTATCAAGTACGACCATCACGATTATCGCAACGATTATCGAAAGCGGGATGGCGATGGTAACATACTTGTTGTTATTGAACAGCGCCCCCAGACCGAGGCTTGGAATGATCGCGCCGGGGTTCTCGTGGGCTATTACGATAGTGTAGGGGCTTGCGCTCTCCTTCACATTCGTGAGCAGCATATTGGTGGCATAGAGGGTTATCCAGTTGAGCATGATGCCGGAGATGACCTCATTGACATTGCGGTAGGACTTCAAAAGCCCGCTGATCGCGCCCAGCAGCGCGCCGCCGGCCATAGCGAGCAGCATGCACGGCAGCCAGCTCCATCCCCAGGCGAGAGCTGCGTAAATACTCAGCGCGATGCCGGCGCAGTACTGCCCGGCAGCGCCGATGTTGAAAAGCCCCACCTTGTATGCAAAAAGTATCGACAGCGAGCACATCAGCAGCGGCGCGGTCTTTACCAGCGTGTTGCCGAGGTATTTAAGCTGGCTGCTGGGTTTTTTATAAGTAAGGAAGTTCTGGAGTATCGTCTTTATGGCTTCACCCGCGCCATCCGCATTTATAAACAGCAGCACAATATAGCCTATCAGCACGCCGAGGACAATGCACACCAGAGAGGCGATCAGAGACTGAACACCGTCATTTTTCAGTATGTTCTTCTTCATGCCTTCACCTCATCTCTCTTTGCCCCCGCCATGTAGAGCCCAAGCTCCTCCTGCGTGGTGGTCTTCGGGTCCAGCTCGCCGACAATCTCACCCTCGTACATCACGAGTATGCGGTCGGGCACATCCATGACCTCGTCCAGCTCAAGGCTTACAAGCAGCACCGCCTTGCCGGCATCGCGCTGCGCCACGAGCTGCTTATGTATATACTCTATCGCGCCGACGTCGAGCCCTCGCGTAGGCTGCACCGCAACGAGAAGCTCCGGATTTTTGTCTATCTCCCGCGCGACGATCGCCTTCTGCTGGTTTCCTCCGGACATGCTGCGCGCAACCGTGAGCGAGCCGAGGCTTGAGCGCACGTCATACTGCTCTATAAGCCTGTCGGAATAGCTGCGGATATTGCCGCGGCGGAGGAAGCCCGCCCTGTCGGTGAACTCCGGCTCAAAGTAGCGCTGGAGGATCATGTTATATTCAAGCGTATAGTCCAGCACAAGTCCGTGCTTATGGCGATCCTCGGGAATATGGCTCATGCCCATAACGCTGCGCTGCCGGATGGAGGCTTTTGTGATGTCATGCCCACAGAGCTTTATTTTGCCCTCTTTGACCGGCTCAAGCCCGGTGATGCCGTATACAAGCTCCGTCTGCCCATTGCCGTCGATGCCGGCAATGCAGACGATCTCGCCCGCCCGCACCTTGAAGCTGACATTCTTCACTGCTTCCTTCTTGTGTACCCTTGACATTATGGACAGGTTCTCCACGTCAAGTACCACGTCGCCGAGCTTCTGCCTGCCCTTTTCGACATGGAAATTCACGTCGCGTCCGACCATCATCGCCGAGAGCTTTTCCACGGTTGTGTCCTTCGTATTGACAGTGCCTATGCACTTGCCCTTGCGCAGGACCGTGCACCGGTCAGACACTGCCATGATCTCGGAAAGCTTATGGGAGATGAAAAGAATGCTTTTCCCCTCCTTGGCGAGATTGCGCATGATCTGTATGAGCTCATCAATCTCCTGCGGGGTGAGCACTGCGGTCGGCTCGTCAAAAATAAGTATCTCATTGTTGCGGTAGAGCATCTTGAGTATCTCCGTGCGCTGCTGCATACCGACGGTGATGTCCTCTATCTTTGCGTCCAGATCAACGTGCAGCCCGTACTTCTCGCTCAGCTCCTGCACCTTTGCGCGCGCCTCGCTCTTTTGCAGAAAGCCCATTTTATTAGGCTCAACGCCGAGAATAATGTTGTCGAGCACGCTGAAACATTCAACAAGCTTGAAGTGCTGATGCACCATTCCGATTCCGTAAGCGTTCGCGTCGTTGGGGTTTTTTATTTTTATCTCAACGCCGTTTTTTTTGATAGTCCCTTCCTCTGCCTGATAAAGCCCAAACAGCACGCTCATCAGCGTGGACTTGCCTGCGCCGTTTTCACCCAGAAGCGCGTGTATCTCTCCTTTTTTCAGCTGCAGAGTGATGTTGTCGTTGGCGATGATTCCAGGGAACTTTTTTGTGATATTGAGCATTTCAATAGCGTATGGTTCCAAGTTTCGCCCTCCTTCCGTTTTTCTGGTCCTGCGTCGTCTCCATTTTATCTGCGCATCGGGGACGAAAACCAAATATTGTCCTTATTATACTATAACAATGTCAATAAAGCAAAGATATTTTATAATATATTTATTCTCCCACCGCTCACTGCGCAAAAAACAGCCGCGGCAAAAGCCGCGGCTGCATAATATCCGGGTTTAATTACTTGATGGAGCCCTGATCGTTGACGGTGATGACGGTCGCGAAGTCGGAAGCCGTCTTGGTGATGTCGTTGGAGACAGTCAGCTCGCCATCGAACATTGCCTTGACGAGAGCCTTGTAGTCCTCAACAGTGAACTTGCCGTCCTCAAACTGAGTGGTCATCGGGATCTGGACATAGTTTGCCTCGGGATCATCGCCGGAAACAAGACCCAGAGTTGCGATCTTGCCAACGTACTCATCCCACTTGCCGTTGACAACGACGTCCTCAAGGGTGTCGTAAGTCGTGGGGTAGAGACCCTTCATTGCGGAGGTAACGGTCATGCCTTCGCCGTAAGCGGCGTCGATGATGCCGGACTGGTCGGTGTCAACGCCAATGACCTTGCCGTCTACCTTCTGGGCAGCCTCGCATGCGGAGGTGTAGATGCCGCCGCCGCAGGCAAAGACGATCTGAGTGCCGTCATTATACCAGGTGTCCATAACAGCGGTGATGTCGGCATCGCCGGAGAACTGACCGCCGTAGATGTAGTTGAGGGAGACGTCGGTCAGACCGAGCTCCTTCGCGGCAGCGTCAATGCCCTGAACATAGCCGTAGCCGTAGCGGATGACGGCGGGAACTGCCATGCCGCCGAGGAAGCCGAGCTTGGTGTAGCCGAGCTTAACGGCAGCGTAGCCTGCCATGTAGCCGCACAGCTCTTCCTGATAGATGGCGCAGTAGACATTGGACATGTCAACGTAGTCCTCAAGATTCCAGTTGTCGGGGTTGTAGTCGTAAGTCTCGCCGGCGTTGGCGACTGCGGTCTCAAGCAGGTCGCCCTTGGCAACGTCAAGCGCGATGAACTTGACATCGGGGAATTCGGGAGCCGCCTCGACGATAGCGCCGCCGAATGCGTAGCCGGGCATGACAATAACATTGTAGCCCTCGTCAGCTGCCTTTTCGATCATTGCAACGCGGTCTGCGGTGCTGTCTCCGGCGGGCTTGAAGTAGGTGAACTCAACGCCGTTGTCCTCGGAGAATGCCTTGCAGGCTTCATAGGTGGTCTGGTTGAAGGACTGGTCGGTAATGTCGCCGTAGTCGGTGATCATGGCGATCTTGTACTCGCCCTCGGCAGCCTCTTCAGCGGGAGCTGTTTCCTCCGCGGCAGGTGCAGCGTCAGCGGCGGCAGGAGCCTCGGTCGCGGCGGGAGCTGCGGACTGACCGCAGGCGCACAGGGCAAAGACCATGCACAGTGCAAGAACAAGTGCGAGAATCTTCTTCATGTTTTTTCCTCCATAAATATTTTCATTCTTCTGTATGGGGCGCTCTGACCCCGTACTGGCTCGATTATAGCAGACTCTTCCTATTAAATCAAGGGAAATGTATGCGTTTTTGCAAATTTTGCGTAAAGCCGGCGCTGTCCTTATTCTTTTGCCATTGCAACCGCCGTGTCAAGCGCGATCTCCATCATCTGGCGGAAGGAGGTCTGGCGCTGCTCTGCGGAGAGCGCCTCATCGCGGTAGATGTGGTCGGACACGGTGCATATTGCGAGAGCGCGCTTGCCGAGCGCGGCGGCGTTGGCATAAAGACCCGCCGCCTCCATCTCAACGGCGAGCACGCCCATGCTCTTCCACATGTCGTTCGCGCTGCCGTCCCTGGTGTAGAAATTGTCCGCAGAAAGGAGATTGCCCACCTTTGCGCCAACGCCGTGCTCTCTGGCGATGTTATATGCCGTGGTGAGCAGCTCAAAGTCCGCGATGGGCGCAAACGAGCCCTCGGGCACAAAGCTTTTTACATAATTGGAATTCGTGCATGCGCCCTGCGCCATGACAATATCCATCAGCTCAAGATCGTCCTGGAGTGCCCCAGCGGAGCCTATGCGGATAATGTTGTCCACATCGTAGAATTTGAAGAGCTCCCAGCTGTAAATGCCTATCGACGGTATGCCCATACCGGACGCCATGACCGTCACCTGCGTGTTTTTGTAGCTGCCTGTCCAGCCCTGGATGCCGCGGGCGTTGTTGACAAGCACCGGGTCGTAAAAATAATTTTCCGCGATGAATTTCGCGCGCAGGGGATCGCCGGGCATGAGCACGGTCTTTGCGATCTGCCCCGGGACGGCGGTATTATGCGGCGTTGTCATTTTTTGCATATGTATATCCTCCAATAATTATTTCCTGTGCAGACAATTATATTAGCAGAAATGGAAAAAGTCAAATTGAAACCCGGCGCGATATGTGTTATAGTATTGCAGATAGATACGAAAAAGATCGGATCTTACGAATTTGGGAGGCGCATGAGCTATGAGCAACGTTATGATCGTCGGCATCGCCGGGGGGACCGGCAGCGGCAAAACCACCATCACGAAAAAGCTGATGCAGCGTTTTGCGGGCGATGTGTCCGTCATCAACCACGACAATTACTATAAGGCGCACCACGATATGCCCTATGAGGAGCGCACCAGGCTCAACTACGACCATCCGGACGCTTTTGACACGGACATGCTTGTCGATGCGCTGCGCGAGCTTCGCGCAGGGCACGAGGTGCAGTGCCCCGTGTATGATTACTCCATCCACGACCGCACGGACAAGACCATCACTGTTCGCCCCGCGCGCGTCATCATTGTCGAGGGCATCCTCATTTTTCAGAGTCTTGAGCTGTGCGAGCAGATGGACATCAAGATCTACGTCGATACCGATGCCGATGTGCGCATCCTGCGCCGCATCATCCGCGACGTGCGCGACCGCGGGCGCAGTCTTGACAGCGTGATAAGCCAGTACCTCACAACGGTCAAGCCCATGCATGAGCAGTTTGTGGAGCCGTCGAAGCGCCGCGCGGACATCATCATTCCTGAGGGCGGGCACAATCAGGTCGCGCTTGAAATGGTGATGGAGCGCGTCCGCGCGCATCTTGAGAACTAGGGCGGCACGGAGGTTTGCATGGCAAAGCTATATTTTAAATACGGCGCTATGGGCTCGTCAAAGTCCGCGCAGGCGCTTATAACAAAATTCAATTATGAGGAGCTGCACATGACGGTGTGGCTTATAAAGCCCAGCGTCGATACGCGCGACGGCGCGGACATCGTCAGAAGCCGCATCGGTCTGTCGGCGCACGCGCAGATAATAACGCCCGGTCAGAACATCGCCGATGAATATCACAGGCTCGGCAGCTATGACGTCATTATCGCGGACGAGGCGCAGTTTTTCACTCCCGCGCAGATCGATCAGCTCCGCGCGCTCGTGGACGAGGACGACATACCCGTGCTGTGCTTCGGGCTGAGGACGGATTTTCTGACGCACCTTTTCCCCGGCTCGCAGAGGCTTCTTGAGCTGGCGGACTCGCTGACAGAGATAAAGACCGTATGCGCCTGCGGACGCAAAGCGACGGTCAACGCCCGCATTGACGAAGCGGGGCGCGTGATAACCCAGGGCGATCAGGTTTTTCTCGGCGGCAACGACAGCTACGTCGCCATGTGCCACAAATGCTGGATGGATAAAATAAAAGCGCAGCAGGAAAAATAAAAGAAACAAAAAAACCGCGGTGTGCCGAAGATTCGGTACACCGCGAAATTGTTCTGCCGCATTGTTATGCGCCTATTCTTTTATTTTCTTCTCGACGCCGTCGAGCCTTTCACCCCGTCAAGCTCGCCGGTGCTCGCCGCATACTGGCGCAGCAGCTCCTTCTGCGAGGAGGTAAGATTTTTCGGCACGGCGACGGTGACGGTGACGAACTGATCCCCGCGGCCCGAGCCGCGCAGGTACGGCACGCCCTTGCCGCGCAGGCGGAACGTTGCGCCGGGCTGCGTGCCCTCCGGTATGTTCATCTTCACCTTGCCGTCGAGCGTCGGCACTTCTATCTCCGCGCCGAGCGCCGCCTGGGTGAAGGATATGGGCTGGTCAAGCAGGACGGAATTGCCGTCGCGCTCAAAGCGCGCGTGCGGGCGCACAATGACGCTCACCAGCAAATCTCCCGCAGGACCGCCGTTCAGACCGGCGTTGCCCTTGCCGCGCTGGGATATTGCCTGCCCGTCGTCTATACCGGCGGGGATCTTCACCTTGATCCTGTGCTGGCGGCGTATCAGACCCTTGCCCTTGCACAGCTTGCACGGCTGGTGGATGATTTTGCCTGTGCCGTGGCACTTGGAGCATGCTTCGCTGGACTGCACCATGCCGAACGGTGTGCGCTGCGTGGTGCGGACCGAGCCCGTGCCCTTGCAGTCCGGGCATATCTCCGGCGTTGTGCCGGGCTCGCAGCCCGTGCCCTTGCAGTCCGGGCAGGTCTCGATGCGTCCCACGGTAACTTCCTTTTCGCATCCGAACGCCGCCTCCTCAAAGCTGATGCTGACGCTGGTGCGGATATTGTCGCCCTTGCGCGGGGCGTTGGGGTTGGCGCGCTGACCGCCCGCGCCGCCGAAGCCGCCGAAAATGTCGCCGAAGCTGCCGAATATATCGCCAAGATCGCCGAAGTCGCCAAAGCCGCTGAACCCGCTGAATCCGTCGGCGCCTCCGGCGCCGCCGAAGCCCGCGTTCGGGTCGAACGCCGCGTGACCGAACTGGTCATACTTCTTGCGCTTTTCCTCGTCGGAGAGCACCTCGTAGGCCTCGTTGACCTCCTTGAAGCGCTCCTCGCACTCCTTGTCGCCGGGGTGAAGGTCGGGGTGGTTCTCCTTTGCGGCTTTTCTGTAAGCCTTTTTTATGTCGTCGGCGGAGGCGTCCTTGCTGACGCCAAGCACCTCGTAATAATCACGTTTTTCTGCTGCCATATATACTCCGATCTCGCGTAGGAATACGCGCCATTGAGGCGGGGAAAACTCCTCGCCTCAATGCATGGAAATCCTGGAATGGATTACTTCTTGTCGTCGTCAACGACGGTGTAGTCCGCGTCGTAGTAATCCTGACCGCCGTTATTTGCGCCGCCCTCTGCGCCGCCTGCGGTCTGTCCTGCGCCGGCATCTGCGCCCTGTGCGCCGCCGTTCGCCTGATACATCTTCTCAGACACCTTGTAGAACGCCTGCGTCAGCTCCTCGGTCGCGGACTTGATCGCCGCAGTGTCGGTGCCGGTGAGTGCGCTCTTGAGCGCTGCAAGCTTTGCCTCAACGTCGCTCTTTTCGGAGGCGTCGAGCTTGTCGCCCATCTCGCCGAGGGTCTTCTCCGTCTGGTAGACCATCTGGTCGCCCTGGTTGCGCACATCGACCTCTTCCTTGCGCTTTGCATCCTCTGCCGCGTACTTCTCAGCATCCTTCACTGCCTTGTCAATGTCCTCCTTGGACATGTTGGAGGAAGCGGTGATGGTGATGTGCTGCTCCTTGCCGGTGCCGAGATCCTTCGCGGAGACGTTGACAATGCCGTTTGCGTCTATATCAAAGGTGACCTCGATCTGAGGCACGCCGCGGCGCGCCGGGGCGATGCCGTCCAGATGGAAGCGACCGAGGCTCTTGTTGTCGGCAGCCATTTCGCGCTCGCCCTGGAGCACGTTGACCTCAACGGAGGTCTGGTTGTCGGCAGCGGTGGAGAACACCTGGCTCTTTCTAGTCGGGATGGAGGTGTTGCGCTCAATGAGCTTTGTGCATACGCCGCCGAGCGTCTCAATGCCGAGAGACAGAGGCGTAACGTCTACAAGGACTATGCCCTCAACGTCGCCGGAGAGGACGCCGCCCTGAATTGCCGCGCCGATGGCGACGCATTCATCCGGGTTGATGCCCTTGAAGCCTTCCTTGCCGATAAGGGACTTGACCATTTCCTGCACGGCGGGGATACGGCTCGAACCGCCGACGAGCAGCACCTTGTTGATGTCGCTGGGCTTGAGTCCGGAGTCGGACAGAGCCTGCTTGACAGGACCGCTGGTCTTTTCGACGAGGTGATGGGTCAGCTCATTGAATTTTGCACGGGTGAGCGTGATGTCAAGATGCTTGGGTCCGGTTGCGTCGGCAGTGATATAAGGCAGGTTGATGGTGGAGGTGGTCACGCCGGAAAGCTCGACCTTTGCCTTCTCCGCCGCCTCACGCAGACGCTGCATTGCGACCTTGTCGGTGCTGAGGTCAACGCCGTCGCTCTTCTTGAATTCATCGACGAGGTACTTGGTGATGCACTCATCAAAGTCGTCGCCGCCGAGGCGGTTGTTGCCGGCAGTCGCCAGAACGTCGATAACGCCGTCGCCGATCTCAAGGATGGACACGTCGAACGTGCCGCCGCCGAGGTCGTAGACCATGATCTTCTGGTCTGCCTTTTCCTTGTCCAGACCGTATGCCAGTGCGGCCGCGGTCGGTTCGTTGATTATACGCTTGACCTCAAGCCCTGCGATCTTGCCCGCGTCCTTTGTCGCCTGACGCTGAGCGTCGGTGAAGTACGCCGGAACAGTGATGACAGCCTCGGTGACCGGCTGTCCGAGGTAAGCCTCGGCGTCAGCCTTGAGTTTTTGCAGGATCATCGCGGAGATCTCCTGCGGGGTGTAGGACTTGTTGTCTATGGTTACCTTGTAGTTTGAACCCATCTCGCGCTTGATGGAGGAGATGGTGCGGTCAGGGTTGGTGATTGCCTGACGCTTTGCGACCTGACCGACCATACGCTCGCCGGTCTTTGCAAACGCGACGACGGACGGAGTGGTGCGCGCGCCCTCAGCGTTGGGGATGACGACGGTTTCGCCGCCTTCCATAACGGCAACGCAGCTGTTGGTAGTACCAAGATCTATACCTATAATCTTACTCATTGTTTGTTCCTCCTGTATATGTGACTTGAAATATGCTAATTAAAATATATACTAAAACCGCTTCTGCGGTAATAGCCCTAAAAAAGATGCTCTGCTAATTTGCAACCTTGACCATCGCAAAGCGGATGACCTTATCGCCGAGCCTGAAGCCCTCCTGAAAGACCTCAACTATCTCGTTCTCGCCCTTTTCCTTATCCTCCACATGCATCACTGCATTGTGCAGCGCGGGGTCGAACTTTGCTCCGAGGCTTTCTATCCTTGTCACGCCGAGCTTCTCCATCGTGGAGTTGAACTGCGTCATAATCATTTCCACGCCTTTTTTGTATGCCTCATCCTCCGTGGGCGTATTGAGCGCACGGGCGAGGTTATCATAAACCGGCAGGAATTTCAGCAGCGTGTCTGCCTTTATGTCGCCGTAAAGGTTGTCCTTCTCCCTTTGGGAGCGGCGGCGGAAGTTGTCGTACTCGGCACACAGCCGCAGATATTTGTCGTTGAGCGCCGCCATCGCGGTGTCAATGACCTTTTCGGCTGCCTCCGTCTCTTTCTCTTCCTCGGTCTTTTCTTCTTTTTCCTTCTTTTCCTTCTTTGCGCCCTTCTTGTCGGTCTTGTCAGTTCCGGCATCTTTGGGCGCAGTCTCGCCGGATTTTATCTCCTCTGCATTGACGCCGTCCTTTATCTCTTCGGTGTTCTCCGCCTGAGCCGCGGTGTCCTTTGCTTTTTTATCTGTGCTCATTTGGTTCATCTCCCTTGATTATCAGTTTGTTGTGCAGTCCTTCCGGCGGCGCTTCGCCGCCTCCCAGTCTGCGTGAAAGACCTGCCGCAAGCGCGCTGAGCTTTGCCGCAAGCGCGGAATAGTCCATGCGCGTCGGTCCGACAATGCCGATGAGCCCGCGGGTATTATCACCCGCGTCATAGCTTGCCACCATAACGCTTGAGCCTTTCAGCTCCTCCGCCACGTTCTCCGGTCCTATCAGCACACGTATCTCATCGCTGTTCATCAGCTCCTCCTCATGCGGGAGGACATAGCCCCCGTTTGAGAGGTAATTCATCAGCGAATGCGCCTTGTCAGGGTCTCTGAACTCCGGCTGGCTGAGCAGCCTGTTTTCGCCGCTTATGAACGCCGACGGCTTATCTGCGTCCGTCAAGGTCTCCATGGCAAACGCCGCAATAACGGAGGTGATGCCCATGGTGTCGTCCGCCGCTCTCTCCGCAGCCTTTATAAGCACCGGGGTCATCTGCCCCGCGCTCACATTCGTGAAGCTTGCATTGAAAAGCACAGACAGCTTTTGCATCATGCTCTCTGTTACGGAGACCGGCAGATGGACAAGCTTGTTCTGAACGGTGTTGTTTGAAAGCATGAGCACAATGATGAACGTGTTTGCATCAACATAGATGATGTCAAAGCGCTTTATCGTCACCGCCGAGCGCGTTGTCAGCGCGAGCGCAGGGTAATCGGTCAGCTGCGAGGCGAGGCGCGAGACATTGTCGATCGTCACGTCCAGCTCCTGAAGCCTTGCGTTGAGACGGCGGTTGAGCTCCTCCGTCTCCTCCATGCTCATTCGCTGCTTTTCCATCAGCTCGTTGACGTACATCCTGTAGCCCATCGGAGTCGGAACACGTCCGGCAGATGTGTGCGGCTGCTCAAGATAGCCCATACTCACCAGCTCTGCCAGCTCGTTGCGTATCGTCGCCGACGAGCAGCCAAGTCCGGCATTCTCGGCAATTACCTTGCTGCCGACAGGCTCTGCAGTGCGGATGTATTCGTCCACAACTGCCGCAAGTATTTTCTTTTTTCTCTCGCTGACGGTCATTTCCTGCACACATTCTTTTCCGCAGTTTCGCTGCTTTAGCACTCCGGCGTCCGGACTGTTAGCACTCTCTGCTTTCAAGTGCTAATATATCACGCTGTCCGCCGGTTGTCAATAGTTTCGCCTGCACAGTTTTAAAAATTCACACTTTGTACATTATAAGACAGCGCCGCATAATCCGTCTGCGGCGCTGCCTTATGTTTTTCAGCATTTCTGTTTACAATACGTTCAATTTTTGATAGAATAGTTATTCAGTTGAGGCAGGAGGGCAGCGCCATGCTACAGGAGAATTTCAGCAAGGTATACGACAAATTCAAGCTCCAGTTTTACCGCAAGGTGTTCGAGCTGGTGCGGGAGAGAGACGGCTCGCTTTCGGCGATGGAGGCGTTTTCGCTGGAGGTCATTCAGATGCTCGGCACGCCCACCGTCGGGCAGTTTGCGGATTTTTTGAATATCTCCCAGTCAAATGCGACCTACAAGGTCAATAATCTCATCAAAAAAGGCTATATCGAGCGGCAGAATTCCCAGCTTGACAGGCGCGAGTACCACCTCGTTCTCTCTGAGAAGTACTATAAATATATAGGGCTGCTCAGCTCATATGAGCGCACCGTGACCGAGCGCATGATCGAGCGTTTCCCCCCAGAGGATATTGCAAAGTTCGACGAAATGCTGCGCATAGTGTCCGACGAACTTATGCCCGAATGCAGCAGGTGAACACCGCAAGAGCCATATAACAAATCAAATATCAAATATTATAATAAGTAAGAATGACAGCGCTGCATAATGCAGCAAGAGCAGTCGGTGAGAGAGTTTGTGTTCTGATAACGGTGCTTTTTGCGGAAATACTTCGTGTATTTCAAAAAAAGCGGCTAAATCAGAGCGCTAGTTATCCGTCAGATACCGCAGGCGTGTTGTGCAGCGCTGTCAAAAAAGAAAGGCGGCATATGAAAACATCATCAAGCGGCGGTCTGAAGCTCAACTACAGGCGCACTTTCCTCATCGGCTTCGCGTTCTTCGGCATTCTGCTTCTCTGGCAGGTGTATGACTCCTGGTGTCCCACATTCCTGACGGACATTTTTGCCCGGCGCATGTACGGCATCTCCTCTGCGGAGCTGAAGGCGGGCGACCCGGCAAAGATACTCGAGGTTCAGTGGCTCGTCGGCATCATCATGGCGTGCGATAACCTCGCCGCGCTTATTCTTCTGCCCATTTTCGGCAACCTCTCCGACAAGACCGTCACCCCTATCGGCAAGCGTATGCCGTATATCCTCACGGGCACGTTCGTCGCAGCTGTCGCGTTCCCGTTTATTCCGCTGTTCTTCCATTATAATAATATCGTTGGCATGGTCTGCATGATGGCGATCGTGCTGATATTCATGATGATGTACCGCAACCCAGCCGTGGCGCTCATGCCGGACATTACGCCCAAGCCTCTGCGCGCCAAGGCGAACGGCATCATCAACATCATGGGCTATCTCGGCGGCGCGTTCGCCACGGTGCTCGGCATCTTCCTCAAGCTCAGCGATTATATCAACGCTGCGGACGAGGCGCGCCGCGTGTGGATAATCGAGCTGCCGTTCATCATTGCCTCGGTGCTGATGGTCATTTCGGCGCTGGTGCTCTTCTTCACTATAAAGGAGAACAGGATCGCCGAGGAGATGAAGGACGAGATGGCGGAGGGCGAACGTCTTGCCGCCGTCGCCACCCCCATTGATGATGACAAGCCCATGTCCAAAGAAAACCGCAACATGCTGCTCGCCATCCTCGGCGCAGAGTTTTTGTGGTTCATGGCGGACAACGCCATCGGCACTTATATTGGCAACTACGTCATCTATTACCTCAACTCCTCCTCCAGCGCCACCATGGTGCTCACTATCGTCGGCGGTCTCGCAAGCGTGATCGGCTTTGCCATTGCCGGCGGCATTGCCGACAGGATAGGGCGCAAGTGGACGATCGCCTCCGGTCTCGCGCTGAGCTTTATCGGGCTTATCATCATGTGCTTCGTCGCGCCGACCGGCGTCGTCACCGGCGCGCACGGGGAGTATGCATTCCCCGCGCTGCTGTATGCTGTGTGGGCGATAAAGGGCTTCGGCATGGCGCTGGTGCACAACTGCTCGTTCCCGATGGTCGTGGAGCTGTGCTCGTCAAAGAAGATCGGCAGGTTCACCGGCTACTACTATACCGCCAGCATGTCCGCCCAGACGGTCACGCCGATTTTCCTCGGCTTTGTATTCGATGCGACCGGCGCATGGCGCGCCCTGCCGGTGTACGCCTCTGTGCTGATCCTCTGCTCGTTTGCGGTGTTCTCGCTGCTTGTGAAAAACATCAAGGCGCAGAAGGTTGAAAATGTCGTGGGTCTTGAAGCCCTCGGCGACGACGACTGATCTATAAAGATAAAGGAGCGCTGCACATAACAGCGCTCCTTTTGTTACACTTTTGAACTTTTATATAATTTTTCGCGGGAAATTGACTGCACCCACGATTCGGTGGTAAAATAAGCGCATGAGGTAATATGTTACCCAACACGTATATATGGAGGGAACAAAATGAAAGATTACTTTAAACGCGCAGCACACGCCGCGCTCCGCGGCGCGGTCATCGGTGCGGCAGCAGGCAGCGCCGCGCTCTTCCTTATCGCCCCAGGCTCGTCCACGAAACGCCAGAGAGCGCCCTTCATGGGCACGAACTGCGCCCACCGCGGTCTGCACAGCCGCGACAAGAGCGTCCCGGAAAATTCGCTGGAGGCGTTCCGTCTCGCCGCAGAGGCGGGCTATGGCATTGAGCTGGACGTACAGCTGTCCAAGGACGGTCAGGTCGTCGTGTTCCACGATGATACGCTTGACCGCGTGTGCGGCGTGCACGCGCGGGTGGACGAGCTGACGCTCAGCGAGCTGCGCGAGCTTCGTCTCTGCGGCACAGACCAGACCATCCCCCTCTTCACGGAGGTGCTGGACGTGGTGCGCTGCCGCAGCGCAATTATATGCGAGCTCAAGGACGGCAAGCGCAACCGCGAGCTGTGCGAAAAGACCTACGAGATCATATCCGACTACAGCGGCGACATCTGCATAGAGAGCTTCAACCCCTTGATCGTGGCATGGTTCAGATTTCACGCGAAGGATCTTCTGCGCGGACAGCTTGCCCAGCCGATGCGCCGCTACGACGCAGACACGGTCTCCGCCCCGACCGCCTATGCTCTCGGTCACACGCTTTTCAATTTCATCGCCCGCCCGCAGTTCATCGCCTACCGCATCGGCTTCCGTCCGCTCTCCGTCAGGCTGAGCGAGTACATGGGTGCAATGCGCGTGGGCTGGACGTCGCACGAGCCGCGCAACGAAGCCGGACGCGACACCGTTATTTTTGAGTTCTACAAGCCTAGGGTGAAGTTTAAATAATCGCCGGCGTATACCGTATTCGAATAAAAGCAGCACACCAATGGGTGTGCTGCTTCAGCTTGTCAAAAAAGTCCTCACAGGACTTTTTTGACCGCGCTTTCCGCCGAGCATTTTGAAAGCGTTCAAAATGCTGTTACCGAAAGCCTTGATATACCAAGGCTTTCGACGGCGGTTTATCCGATTTGAGGCGGGTCTTGCCCCCTCAAGCTCCCCCACGGCTCAGTTATCTGACCTTAATGCTTTGTTTTTTGACGGTCTGAGCACACCAAATGGTGTGCTGCTTCTTATGACAGGGTCAGCTGATTTTGAGGAGAAAGCAAAAAAGCCAAATCGAAGCCCAACGAAGTTGGCTCGATTTGGAAAGAAAAACAACACCCTCGGTCAATCGAACGCCGCCTACGGCGCCTGATGACCTTTTGGTGTTGTTTTGACGTGGCAGGGTCAGCCAATTTTGAGGACAGATTTTGAAAAAAATTAATAGTGGTCAAGTATCTAGTGTCCCGTCAAGATTTATGCGCAAATTTATTTGCAGGCTCCGGCTGAGTGAAGTCAACCGGCAATAGAGGCATCGTCCAGAACTGCCTCCAAGTGCTTCATGTTCATGTATTTCTTGCTGCCCCACTGGGTACCTGCCACATGGCGGAGCCTCGCGCAGACCAGCATCAGGGCGGAGTTGCCGTCAGGGAATGTCCCCACCACGCGGGTTCGGCGGCGGATCTCCCGGTTCAGCCGCTCGATCACGTTGTTGGTACGGATGCGCGTCCAGTGCTCGCTGGGAAAATCGCAGTAGGTCAGCGTTTCTTCAATGCCGTCCTCGACCTTCTTGGCAGCCTCCTTCAGCTTCATGGCGCGCAGCTCGGCGACCACAGCCTTCGCCTTCTCACGGGACGCCTTTTTGCTCTCCTGCGCGTGGATCGCCTTGAGCATTTTTGCCACAATTTTGACCTTGGATTTGGGCACAACAGAGAACACATTGCGGTAAAAATGCACCGTGCAGCGCTGGTATTTGGCGTCCGGGAACACCTCGCCCACGGCCTCCAGCATCCCCATGCACTTGTCGCCGACGATGAGCTTCACGCCATCCAAGCCGCGTCCGCGCAGCCACTGGAAGAAACTGACCCAACTGGCCTTGTCCTCTTTCATGCCCTCAGCGGCACCCAAAACCTCACGAAAACCGTCCTCATTTACGGCGATTGCCACTAAAACAGCAACATTTTCGTACTCTCCGCCCCAGTTGCGGCGCAGGTAGATGCCGTCCACGTAGACGTATGGATAGCGCCCGCCCTGCAAGGGGCGGTTGCGCCAGTCCTCGATGTGAACGTAGGCTTTCTTGTTCAGTTCGCTGATGGTGGCGGGCGAAACCTTGCTGCCCCACAGTGCCTCGGTGATGTCCTCCACACGGCGCACGGAGACGCCTGCCAGATACATCTCAATGAGCGCCTCCTCCACGCTGCTCTCCCGGCGGCGATACCGCTCGATGATGGCGGTTTCGAAGGATACGCCCTTGAGCCGGGGGACGTGGAGCGTGACGCCGCCGGAGGTCGTGGTGAGGTTGCGGTCATAGTGGCCGCTGCGGTAGCCCTGACGGGCCTCGCTGCGCTCATAGCGAGCCGCCTGCGTCAGCGACTCCGCCTCCTTCTCCAGCAGCTCGTTCAGGGTTTCCTCCACGCTGCCGCGGACCAATTCCTTGATTTGGCCCTTGATTACTTCCTCGTTTAGCTGTACAATTTTCTCGGACATAGTTTGCTGTCTCCTTTCGAATATTTGTGTGGTAACTTCATTCTACCAGAGCCTGCAAGCTATGTCTTCTTTTATGCGGTTTCCAATTTGCGCAACTTATTGTACATTATATCGAAGGTCTCTCGGCTTATTATCCCCTCGTGATGATTCTGCACCAGATACATTGGGAGCTGCCCGGTGTTCTTCTTGACTTTCTTGTTGATGCAGTCGTCGATGTAGGTTTTCTGAAGCAGGACATCGCCGCAGTATTTCTCATTTGTAAGTATGCTGTCTATGGCGCTCCGCGCCCATTTTGGCTCACCGTTTATGTTCGGAACAGCGCTCGTAT